>ENA-OQBU01000212-OQBU01000212.1-human-gut-metagenome-genome-assembly--contig:-NODE-212-length-14442-cov-2.628991_pt1 | contig 14442 bp, 16 predicted proteins | sample MGYA00242492_ERZ504566 | MGnify/ENA primary metagenome ERZ504566 (study PRJEB26092, sample SAMD00036261) | human gut metagenome | host: Homo sapiens | study: EMG produced TPA metagenomics assembly of...
GCAGATTTTTGTTTTAAGTAAGCATTGATAAAGCCGTCAATATCCCCATCCATCACGGCGGTGATATTGCCCATCTCAAACCCGGTACGGTGATCCTTGGCCAGGGTATAGGGCATAAATACATAGGAACGAATTTGGGAGCCCCAGGCAATCTCTTTTGATCGCCCTTAATGTCCTCAATGCGTTCCAAATTCTCCCGCTCTTTGATCTCCACCAGCTTGGACTTGAGCATACGCATGGCCACTTCCCGGTTTTGGTGCTGGCTGCGCTCAATCTGGCAGCTGACCACGATCCCGGTAGGAATATGGGTCAAGCGCACGGCAGAGGAGGTCTTGTTAACCTTTTGGCCGCCGGCACCGGAAGCCCGGTACACATCCATTTTAATATCTTCTTCACGGATCTCCACATTCACATCGTCGTCAATCTCCGGCATCACTTCAACGGACGCAAAGGAGGTATGCCGCCGACCGGAAGAGTCAAAGGGAGACACCCGCACCAAGCGGTGAATACCCATCTCGCCCTTTAAATAACCGTAGGCATTCTCGCCCTCTACTAAAATCGTGGCGCTCTTGATTCCCGCCACATCGCCGTCCAGATAATCCAGCGTAGACACCTTGTAGCCATGACGCTCGCCCCAGCGGTTGTACATACGAAAGAGCATTTCCGCCCAGTCCTGGGCCTCCGTACCGCCGGCACCGGCGTGGAAGGTCAGCAAGGCGTTTTTGCCGTCAAACTCGCCGCTGAGCAGCGTGGACAGGGTCATATCTTCAACGCGCGTTTCAATATCCTTAACAGAGGCGGTGCAGTCGTCCAGCAGGGACAGATCGCCCTCCTCGTCCGCCAGTTCAATCATCACCAGCGCGTCCTCATAGTCGCTTCTCAGGCTCTCATAGCCGGTGACCTTGGCCTTTAAGGAACCGATCTTTTGCATCACCTTTTGGCTGTTCTCCATATCGTCCCAAAAGTCCGGGGCGGCGCTCTCTTTCTCCAGCACCTCCACCTCGGCCTTTAAGCTGTCAATGGCCAGGGCTTCCTTTAAGTTTTCAATGGGCTTCTCGCTGTCCAGCAGCCGCAGCCGCATTTCTTCAAATTCTACCATATCAACGCTCCGTGCAGTTCTCTGTATAAATTTATGATTATAACTGTAATATTATATATAAATCTCTGCTGCATTGCAAGGGCTTTACCGCCGATTTTACACCCGGACACGGATTTTTGGCGGAATTGACGGTGCTTTCACACTTTGTTTAAGATATTTTAACCAAATCGTTGATTTATTGTGATATTCTAATGTATAATGATAAGAAAGCATATAGATCGAGGTACACAAAATGGCTTTGTATGAAAACAACAGCTGCCCGGTCTGCGGCAAGCAGTTCCAACCGGGTGACGATATTGTTACCTGCCCGGAATGCGGCACACCCCATCACCGGGCGTGCTACCGGGAGCTGGGGCACTGCGCCCACCAGGCACTACACGGTGATGGATATGCCTTTACCCCGCGGATCCGCCTGCGGAGCAAAATCAAGCGCGCCTGCCGACGATACCCACACCACTGCCCCGGAGCAAAAAAGAAATGCGTGGCCTGCGATGCCGAGCTGGACGGAGACGCCGTCTTTTGCACCCACTGCGGCGCTCGACAACCGGGTGCCGGCGAAAAAGTATCGCCCGCCTATCCTGCAGGATACGACACCGGATCCCAGCCAATACCCGGGCACCATCGAGGGTGAAGCGGCCGCGATGTGGCAGCGGTGGTACGCACCAACACCGGCTACTTCCTTTCCCGGTTCAGACGGAATAAAAAAGGTCGGATGGAACTGGGCGGCCTTTCTCTTTGGCCCCTACTACCTGTTCTTCCGCAAAATGTATAAAGAGGGCACGGCGGCGCTGGCCATTCGCTTTGCCGCGTCACTGATCGTGCAGGGCGCCTACGCCAGCCAATTTGCCAAGCTCACCGACTTTATGAGCACCAACTACACTGCCCTTATGCAGGGCAAAATGCAACCGGACGCAGCACTGGTGGAGCCATTATACCCGGCTGTAGCCATCATGATGGGCGTAGGGCTGGCGATCCACCTGGTGATCGCCCTGTTTGCCAATCGGCTGTACCACAGAAAAGTATTTACCGTGCTACAAACGGTGGATGATCGACTGCAGGACGGCGCCATCTTTCGTCAAGCGCCCATGCTGCCGGAGCAAATGCGTTTGACCCAGGATGAAATGCGCCGCATGTATCTGTCCAAAATGGGCGGCACCAGCGTGTTTGCGCCGATTATGGCGTTTCTAATCTTGGACATGATCTCCGGACTGCTGTCCAGCATATTGTAAAAATACCGAACGAGGAAAAGAAAAATGAAAATTAAAAAAGCAATCATTCCCGCAGCAGGCTGGGCACGCGCGTGCTCCCCGCTCCAAAGCCGTGCCCAAGGAAATGCTCAACATTGTGGATAAACCCGCCATTCAGTACATTGTAGAGGAGGCGTTCGCCGCCGGGATCGAGGATGTGCTGATCATCACCAACCGGGGCAAGGGGGTTATTGAGGACCACTTTGACCACGCGGTGGAGTTGGAGCATAAGCTCTCCGGGGATCCAAACAAGGCGGATCTGTACCGAGATGTGCTGCAATGCTCTCAAATGGGCAATATTTATTTTATCCGCCAAAAGGAGACCAAGGGCCTGGGTCACGCGGTGCTGTGCGCCAAGAACTTTGTAGGCAACGAGCCTTTTGCGGTGCTGTATGGGGACGATGTAATCATCAGCGACGACCCGGTTACCGGCCAGCTTTGCCGCGCCTATGAGAAATACGGCAAGGGCGCTGTTGGCGTAAAGGAAGTGCCCACGGCGGATATTACCAAATACTGCTCCCTAGCAGTTGCGCCGCTGGAGGGCAACTGCTTTACCTGCACGGATATGATCGAAAAGCCCCGGCCGGAGCAGGTAATGAGCAACTACTCCATTCTGGGCCGGGTGGTACTGCCTCCCTCTATTTTTGAGATTTTGGAGCACACCCCCAACGGCGCCGGCGGCGAATTGCAGTTGACGGACGCCATGCGCACCCTGGCGCGGCAAGAGGGCGTAGTGGCTGTGGACTACAACGGCACCCGCTACGATATGGGCAACAAATTCGGCATTTTGCAGGCCAATATTGAGGTGGGTCTGCAGCACCCGGAGACCGGTGCTCGCCTGAAAGAATACATCAAGAACTTAGCAAAGGAACTTTAATACTTATGATCAAACTGGAACGCACTTCCGTCACCAATTTTGACAATGCCATGCGCGGTGCCCGCAATCCCATGAACTCCTGGGGTCGTTACGACTCCTACTATGACGAAGACGGCAACTTTGTCTTTGGTCCCACGACCTGAGCCTGGCCAAGCGCCTGTGCAAGGCCGGCACCGACCACCGCAAATTCATACGCATGATCTTCGTTACCGTGGATGTAACCGCTCCCATGTACTGGTGGAAAGAGTATGACACCTACAAGGTGGGTACCGTTGCCAATTCCACCTCCACCATGCACAAGATTGCCTCCAAACCCTTTGAGTTGGCGGATTTCTCCGTAGATCACATGGATCAGCGGGGGCTGGACGCAATGGAAAAGGTAATCCGCACCCTGGAGCAGCTGCGCCTGGAATACCTGGAGACCAAGGACAAACAGACCTGGTACACCATGATTCAGCTGCTACCCAGCTCCTATAACCAAATGCGTACCTGTACGCTAAACTATGAGACCTTAGCTAATATTTATTTTGCCCGCCGCAGCCATAAACTGGATGAGTGGCACACCTATTGCGACTGGGCGCTGGAACTGCCTTACTTTAAGACCCTGATCGCAGATACAAAGGACTGACAACACCATGAACCAACAATACGATCCGTTCGGCAGACCCACAAACGGCGCTGTGCCGCCCAATAACGGTCAAACGCCGCCCGGTCAAAGCCCCTACAATAACTATAACAATCCCGGCGGTTATCCGCCCCCGGGCACCGGCTATCAACCGCCGTACGGCACCTATGGGCAGGACCCTCGGCAGGCTGCCTACTTTCAGCGGGAGAACCGTCGTCGCCTGGCGCTGCGATCCCAAAAGCAGGAATTGCGCCGCTTTGGCAACTGCATTGGACTGGCGATTTTAGCCTACTTCATCTTACAACTGCTGTTTTCCCAGCTGCTATCTGTATTGCACCTGAAGGATATCTATGAAAGCTCAACGGTTTTTCAAAGCTGCTTTAGCCTGCTGTTCATCTCCGTTTGCAGCGTGGCGGTTCCCTTTGGCGTAATGGCACTGATCAACCGCCGCCGCTACACCGGCCCGGTAATCCCCACCCACTCCCTGCGCACCGGTCAAATGGCGTTGTGGGTCAGTTTCGGTATGCTGTGTTGCGTGGGTGCCAACTTTGCGGTCACCTTTGGAGTGATCCCGCTGTTTAAGGCCTTTGGCTATGGGCTGACCTCTAACAGCGCCGGCGATCCCACCTCCGTTTTTGCCTGCGTGATCGCCTTAATCGGCACGGCCATCGTACCGGCTATTTGCGAGGAATTCGCCATGCGATGCTGCTGCGTGCAATTGCTGCGCAAATACGGCAATGGCTTTGCGGTGCTGAGCATCAGCATCGTATTCGGCCTGCTCCATGGCAATGTGATTCAATTTGTCTTTGCTTTTTTAGTGGGTCTGATTTTGGGCTATATCACCGTCAAAACCGACAGCGTAGTGCCTGCGATCCTGGTGCACGCACTAAATAACGGTATGTCTGTGGTCGCCGGCATTGTGCGCTACGCTGCCACCGACAAGGCCGCCGACTCCGTCACCGTGGGTATGTATGTGTTTTGGCTGCTGGTAGGCGCTGCCGCCACCATTTACCTACTGGTAAAAAAGCAGCTGTACACCCCAAAAACCCAAGTGGCACCGAACCCGGAAACCCCAACCTTTGGTCAGTGCATGGGCGCGTTTTTTGGCACCCCGGGTATGATCGTATCCTTTTATTCCGCTGGTGGTATTGACCATCTTTTCCATTCAAAAGCTGTGATTTTATGACAACGGATCAACAATTTTATGTCCCGGGCGCTGGAACTGGCCCGGCAGGCCGCACTGGAGGGTGAAGTACCCGTTGGCGCCGTGGTGGTGCTGGACGGCCGGATCATTGGCGAGGGACGCAACCGGCGAGAGAAGAGCCGCAACGCCCTGTCCCATGCAGAATTAGAGGCCATTGACGCTGCCTGCAAAGCCTTAAACGGCTGGCGATTGTGGCAATGTGACCTATATGTCACATTGGAGCCTTGCCCCATGTGCGCCGGTGCCATCATCAATGCCCGCCTGCGCCGGGTGATCTACGGCGCCGCGGACCCTAAGGCCGGGTCCTTTGGCTCCGTGATCGACTTTAATTCCCTGCCCTATAACCACAAGCCGGAACTGGTGTCCGGTGTGCTGCAAGAGGAATGTGCCGGTGTGCTCAGCGACTTCTTTGCCACCCTTCGGGCTCGCCGCAAAGCTGAGTCCGCAACCAAAACAGAATCATAAAAAAAGAACACGGAAGCACCGTTTGGCGCCTCCGTGCCTTTTTTTGCAGCTTACGCCGCCGGGAGCCGCCCTGCACGCGGCTCAGTTCTACATTTGTCCGCTTATTTCATGGACTCTTCGTAGGCCTTGATCATTTTCTTAACCATCTGGCCGCCTACGGAACCAGCCTGCTTAGAAGTCAGGTCACCGTTGTAGCCCTGCTTCAGATTTACGCCCACTTCAGAAGCAGCTTCCATCTTAAACGGTTCAGGGCTTCCTTAGCCTCGGGCACAACACTCTTGTTGCTTGCCATTGCGAATACACTCCTTTTTCGTAAACTTGCGTTTGCACCAATAGTGTATGTGTCGCAAAGACAAATAAAACTGAAAAATTTTTACAGTTGGCTGGCAACGAACCGTTTCGTTTTGCCATCTGTTTTTGAATTTTTGTACAAATGACGCAGTCGCGCATTCGCCGGGAAGCATTTGTTGTTTCCCCCCGGAGAGCGGCCGGAAGGGATAGCCCACCGCGTTCTCGATTAAATGCCCGCGGCGCTACGGCAAGTGCACGGCGCTAAAGTTGATGATGTGCTTATGAAATGCACGCGGCGGAGTCAAAAGACTCCGCCGCCATATTGTACGCATTCTGATTTTCGTTTGTCTTACTGCACTTCCTGCACGGTGGTCTCCGGCTTAGTTGTGCTTTCCGGCTCCGTGGTGGTCTGTTCGGCGCGTACACCTGAAGCACCACCTCGCTGCCCACGCAGCAGTGCTTTTGGCGTCCGGGGTCATACCGTACACGCTCTTCACGGTGCCCTCTTTATAGCTGCCATCGTTATAGACAGTCACGGTGGTCACCTTAAAGCCCTTTGCCTCCAACTGCTTCTTGGCCTCTGCCACATCCAGACCGCCTACATCCGGCACTTCCTCTGTCTGAATTCCCTTGCTCACCGTCAACACAATCTGGGTACCCTGGGCCACACTCTCGCCCTTCTTCACGCTTTGCGCGATGATCACGCCTTCCGCTGCTTTGTCTGAATACTGGGCGTCATAGGTGATGGAAAACTGCTTGTTCCATGCGCCGTTGTTCTTAATGTCACTCTGGGTGTACCCGGCAGACACAAAGTCCGGCACAGTATAATTTACAGAGGAGGCAGCCTGCGTGGTATTCTCTCTGCCATCCACCAGGCCGGAAAACTTCACCACATAAATACCCGCTGCCACGGCAGCCACAATCAGCACCACCAAAATAATAATGACAGCCTTATTTTTGCCGCCCTTGGGCTTCTCTGTCGGAGGGGCGCTGTGGCGCACATCCGGCTGAGGTGCAGGTTGAGGCTTCGGCTCCGGCTGGGGCGGCTGGGCTGCTTCCGCTGCTTGCGCCACCACAGAAGGTGCCGCATTCAGCAGCTCCCGCAGACGTGCTGCGCTCTGTGCCCGGTTTTCCGGGTAGATCTGCAACCCGGCGCCAAGAGCACGAATCACATGGGTGGGAATACTCTCTGCGATCTTGTTGGGAATCATCAGCTTGTCATTGGTCTCTCTGGACGGAGCATCCGGCGGATTGCTACCCACCAGTGCCCGATAAATACAGGCGGAAAAGGCATAAATATCCGTAGCCGGGCACATTTTGCGGTCATTGTCGTACTGCTCAATGGCGGTATAGCCCTCGTTCAAATTAAATTCCAGATCCGACTGCACCGTATTGCACTGGGCGATACAAAAGCCCTTGAGACGCACCTTACCGTCCGGGCACAGCAGCAGATTGTCCGGCGTAATGGAGCCGTGGATCACGCCCCGATCATGGAGTGCCTCCAAGGTGGTGAGCACGGGCATAAACATAATGCGCGCCTGCTCCCAAGAAATGTAGCCCTCCGGGGTGCGCAGCAAAAATTCCCGCAAGCACGCCGTCCACCGGCTGAGACACGGCATACACCGTCTCATTGGCGGGGAACACATCATACACCGGCAATGCCGCCGCCAGGGTGCGCAGCTGCATCATGGTCTGCCACAAAGTAGTAAAAGACCGCTTATAGCCGTCAAAATTCTTGCGAAAGCGCTCCCGCACATGCACATCCCGATTGCCTTCCAACCGATTGGCAATACCCTTGGGCAGGAACTCCCGCACCACACAAGGCGCCTGCAAGGTACGATCATAGGCGGCATACACCGCAGCGTCGCTCTCCCAAGCCTGCACATGGCCCAGCACATACCGGTCCTGAAGCACCGTGCGCAGGGGCAGAAAGCTGGTGTCGTTCTCCTGATCGTTATCAAACCCGCAGCCGGGGCAAACGCTGCCTGCGGTCAGGGGCGACAAAACAATTCATACACAGTCGATCTGTATTTCCAAAAAAGATCCCTCCAAATCAAGACCTTATACGATAGCAGTTTTATAATAACAGCCGGTTGATTTTTTGTCAACCGCACTTTCGTAAACAATCGGTAAACATCCCCTACCCCGCCGGTTGAAACCGCGCATCTTTTCGTGTATAATGAGGGGTGCAGAACAAATGAACCGAAGGAGTTTTTGAATATGAATTTTAAGCAGTTGCCAAACGGCATGTGCGAGGGCTTTGCCCTGCTGAAAAAATGCGATGTAAAAAAGACCAAAAACGGCGCCGCCTACCTGGATCTTGTACTGGGAGACAAAAGCGATGAGTTGCCTGCCAAGCTGTGGGACTATACGGACAACGGCCTGTTTGCCCCGGATATGGTGGTCAAGGTGCGGGGCACTGTGGAGCAGTATAACGGTCGGGATCAGTTCCGCATTTCTCAGATCCGCCCGGCAGCGGACAGCGACAACTACAACCTGTCCGATCTGGTGCCCGCCAGCGAGGTGGGCGCGCCCAGATCTATGATATGCTGATGCGCCGGTAAATGCCTTCAGGACGCGGATTTAAGGCCATTGTGTCCGGCATTATGGAGGACCATAAGGAGGCACTGGTGCGCTATCCTGCCGCCCTGCGGCTGCATCACGCCATAGTGGGCGGGTTGATGCTGCACACCGTGTCCATCGTGCGTCTGGCCGAATCTCTGTGCCAGATTTACCCCAATGTGGATAAAGAGCTGCTGCTCTCCGGCGCATTCTCCACGATGTGGCCAAGACATGGGAACTGGAGGCGAACAACCTGGGGTTGGTCAAGGGCTATACCACCGAGGGTGAACTGATCGGTCACTTGGTCAAGGGCGCTATGTATATTGATGAAAAGGCACGGGACCTGGGCGTGGCACCGGAAAAGGCGGCACTGCTGGAACACATGCTATTGTCCCACCACGGTCAGCCGGAGTACGGCTCCCCCGTGCGGCCCATGTTCCTGGAGGCGGAGATTCTCTCTCAACTGGACGCACTGGACGCCACAATTTTTTGAAATTCACGCTGCCACCTCCAAGGTGGAGCCGGGCAAATTTACCGACCGGCAGTGGGCGCTGGACAATCGCAAGCTGTTTAACCACGGCCGCACCACCACCGAGCACAAGGTTAACTTAGGAGAATAACGCAATGGAAGTAACGCAAGAAAAGTGGACAGAGATCACCGTCACCGTCGATACAAAAGACATTGAGACCGCCGGCAACATTGCCAATATGGTGGTGCCTTACGGCATTTATATTGAGGACTACTCTGCTCTGGAAGAAGAGACCATGGAGATCGCCCATATTGATCTGATTGAGGCGTCTCTGCTGCAAAAGGACCGCACCAAGGCATTATCCACATTTATATCAGCCCGGAGGAGAACCCGGCAGAAGCCGTTTCTTTCTTAGAGGAGCGGCTGCAAAGCGCCGGTATCGCCTACACCCTGGGCACGGACTGTGCGCCATGGAGGACTGGGTAAACAACTGGAAAAATAATTTTCACCCCATGTCGGTAGGCGACAAGCTGCTGATCCGCCCCACCTGGGAGGACGCAGACCCCACAGACGGCCGCAAGGTGCTGCACATAGAGCCGGGCCTGGCCTTTGGCACCGGATCGCACCCCACCACCCGCCTGTGTTTGGAAACGCTGGAAAAGGTGGTCACCCCCGGCGCTACGGTACTGGACATCGGCTGCGGCAGCGGTATTCTTTCCATAGCCGCCCTACTGCTGGGTGCGCAAACTGCCTTTGGTGTGGATATTGACAAGCTGGCGGTCAAGACTGCCAACGCAAACGCATTGGAAAACGGATTTGGCGCAGACCGCTTTGTGGCCGTAGAGGGCAATTTGTCCGACAAAGTCAGCGGGCAGTACGATATTATTGTAGCCAATATTGTGGCAGACATTATTATGCAGTTCAATCCTCAGGTGGCGCAGTTCTTAAAGCCCGGCGGCACCTACATTACCGGCGGTATTATCGATGTGCGGGAGGACGAGGTGCTGGCCTCTTTCGCCGCCAACGGCTTTACCGTGCAGCAGCGATTTGAGGACAAAGGCTGGCTGGTATTTGTATTAAAGCACGCATAAGTCCGGCCCCCACTGACCGAAAAAGCAGCCATCGGCAGTTGCAGACCCTACCGACTCTATACGCTGTCCGATTACATCACACACAAAAACGCCTGTACAAGCTGTACAGGCGTTTGCGTTGCCGTTTTTATTTTGCCTTCGTGGCGATCTCCTCGGTAATGCGGGCGATAAAGTCCTCAAGGCTGGAGGCACCCTCGTCGCCGTCCTTTCTGGAACGAACGGACACGGTGCCGGCCTCAATATCCTTGTCGCCGGCCACCAGCATATAGGGCACCTTCTCCATCTGCGCAGAGCGGATCTTAAAGCCGATCTTCTCGCTGCGGTCATCCACCTCGCAGCGAATACCGGCAGCCTCCAGCTTTGCCTTCACGGTGTTCAAATAGTCAATATGACGGTCCGCGATGGGCAGCAGCTTCACCTGCACCGGCGCCAGCCAGGTGGGGAACGCACCGGCAAAGTGCTCGGTCAAAATACCGATAAACCGCTCAATGCTGCCGAATACCACACGGTGGATCATAATGGGGCGGTGCTTCTCGCCGTCCGCGCCCACATATTCCAATTCAAACCGCTCCGGCAGCTGGAAGTCCAGCTGAATGGTGCCGCACTGCCAGGTACGACCCAAGCAATCGGTCAGGTGGAAGTCCAGCTTGGGGCCGTAGAATGCGCCGTCGCCCTCGTTGACCTCAAAGTCATAGCCAAGCTCGGTAATGGCGTCCCGCAGGGCCTGGGTAGCAATGTCCCAGTCCTCCTTGGCGCCCATAGAGTCCTCCGGCTGGGTGGACAGTTCAATGTGATACTTAAAGCCAAAGGTGCTGTACACACCGTCGATCAGCTGTACCACGCCCTTGATTTCGTCCTTAATCTGCTCCCGGGGTCATAAAGATGTGGCATCGTCCTGGGTAAAGCAACGCACCCGCATCAACCCATGCAGTGCGCCGGACAGCTCATGCCGGTGCACAATGCCCAGCTCGCCCATACGCAGAGGCAGATCCTTGTAGGAGTGCATTTTTGTTCTTATACACCAAAATACCGCCGGGGCAGTTCATAGGCTTAATGGCAAAGTCCTCGTCGTCAATAACGGTGGTGTACATATTCTCTTTATAGTGATCCCAGTGACCGCTGCGCTCCCACAGCTTGCGGCTGAGGATAATGGGGGTAGAGATCTCCTGATACCCGGCAGCCGTGTGGATCTGGCGCCAGTAGTCGATCAACTGGTTCTTGAGGATCATACCCTTGGGCAGGAAGAACGGGAACCCGGGACCTTCCTCCATAATGGTAAACAGCTCCAGCTCCTTGCCCAGCTTGCGGTGATCCCGCTTCTTAGCCTCCTCCAGCATTTGCAGGTGGGCCTCCAGCATAGACGCTTTGGGGAATGCAGTACCGTACACGCGGCAGAGCATTTTATTCTGGGCGTCGCCCCGCCAGTAAGCGCCGGTGGTGTTGGTTAACTTAAAGCCTTTACGGCGGCAATGCTCATCAAATGAGGACCGGCGCACAGCTCGGTAAACTCACCCTGCTTGTAAAAGCTAATGTGCTCGCCCTTACCGGCGTGCTCGGCAATCAGTTCTACCTTATACGGCTCGCCTTTTTCCTCCATCAGCACCGTGGCCTCCGCCGGGGGCAGCTCAAAGCGCTCGATCTCCGGATTTTCCTTCACGATCTTCTTCATTTCCGCCTCGATCTTAAGCAAATCGTCGGTGGTAAAGGGCGTGTCGCCGCAGTCGAAGTCATAATAAAAGCCGTTCTCAATGGCCGGGCCGATGGTCAGCTTCACCTGCGGGTACAGGCGCTTAACCGCCTGGGCCATAATATGAGATGCGGTGTGGTTAAAGGTGCGGCGGCCGTCCTCCTCATCAAAGGTCAGCACTTCAAAGGCGCAGTCGTCGCTGACGGTGGTACGCAAGTCCCGCACCTGGCCGTCGATCCGGCAGCAGCAGGCTGCACGGTACAGGCCCATAGAAATGTCCTTGGTAATGTCCGCCGCCGTCATAGGTGCGTCATACACCTTAACGGAGCCGTCCTTTAGTGTAATGTTCATAACAATTCCTCCAAAAATAAAAAAATCACCCTGCATACACAGGGTGAATGAAGATCCACGGTTCCACCTGAATTGCACAGCAAGATGCTGTACCTCAAGGCCCGGATAACGGCAGCGACCGGCCGGTATTGGCGGCGCTCCGGGGTGGTAAGCGACAGCTGCACCGTGTGCCCTTGCAGCGTACAGGCACTCTCTGAAAACGGCAAAAAGCGGCGCTCTTGTCCCCATCAAAGCTTTCTCTATCTCTTACGGCTTATAGTAGCACCTTTTACCGTCCCTGTCAACCGAAACGGCCGAATTTTTTGCCTTTTCCTCCGCCTCCGGCGCAAACAAAAACTTGACAGATACCATATATAGGTGTATTATTATACAGAAGTTTTACATTTAGTTATGTAAGGCTTCTTTACAGAAATGCGTTAAAATGTAATTAAACTGTACCTTTTCTGATGATATTCGATTCGAGAGTTCCATCTCAAAAACGAGAAATTTATGCAGAAGGAGGTGCTGTTGATTATGAGTAATGTTGTGATTCCGGTGATCGTAGGCGCGGTTTGCGCCGTTGTTTTTGCCGTTTTAGGTTTCGTTTTGGGTGTGGCGCATCGCCGCAAGACCGCAGAGAAAGAAATCGGCTCTGCCACCCAAGAAGCCACCAAGATCATCAATAACGCTTTGGCCGAGGCAGAAGCTTCTAAGAAAGAAAAAGTATTGGAAGCCAAGGACGAAGTGCACAAGCTCCGCTCCGACGCAGACCGGGATATCCGCGAGCGCAGGAACGAAGTGCAAAGACAGGAAAAACGCCTGAACCAGAGAGAAGAATATCTGGACAAAAAAGCGGATTCCCTGGAAGCAAAAAATGATAAAATCAGCGAAAAGCAAAAAGAACTTGAAAACAAATTACTCGAAGTCGATGGCATCAAGAAAAGCCAGTTTGATATGCTGGAGCGTATTTCAGGTCTGACCCAGGAGGAAGCAAAAAATCAACTGCTGGCCTCTCTGGAAGAAGAACTGGACACGGAAAAAAGCAAAAAAATCCTCGAATACGAGCAGATGACCCGAGACCAAAGTGAAGTGCTGGCGCGGGAGATCATCGGCACCGCCATTCAGCGCTGCGCCGCCGATCACACGGCAGAGACCACCGTCTCCGTTGTGGCACTGCCCAATGACGAGATGAAAGGCCGCATCATCGGCCGTGAGGGGCGCAACATCCGCTCCATTGAGTCCATTACCGGCGTTGAATTGATCATTGACGACACGCCGGAAGCCATCACCGTCAGCGCCTTTGACCCGGTGCGCAGAGAGATTGCCCGCCTGACCTTGGAGCGACTGATCCAGGACGGCCGCATTCATCCCACCCGCATTGAGGAGCTGTACGAAAAGGCCAAGCGTGAGGTAAATGCCACCATTAAGCAGGAGGGCGAGAAGGCTGTACTGAAAGCCAACTGCGGCTCCATTCACCCGGAGCTGGTGCGCCTGCTTGGTAAATTGAAATACCGTACTTCCTACGGCCAGAGCGTGCTCAAGCACAGCCTGGAAGTGAGTTATATTGCCGGGCTGATGGCCGCGGAACTGGGTGCTGATGAGCGACTGGCCCGCCGCGCAGGTCTGCTGCACGACATCGGCAAGGCTTTGGATCACGAGATGGAAGGCAGCCATATTGCCCTGGGCGTGGAATTTGCCCGCAAGTATAAAGAGAGCGAAGCCGTTGTGCACGCCATTGAGGCGCATCACGGTGATGTAGAGTGCAAGACCGTGGTCGCCTGCCTGGTTCAGGCGGCAGACGCCGTATCTGCCTCCCGTCCCGCGCCCGCCGTGAGAATGTGGAGAACTACATTAAGCGCCTGCAACAGCTGGAGGAGATCTCTTGCAGCTTTGAGGGCGTGGAGCGCGCTTACGCCATACAGGCCGGCCGTGAGGTCCGCGTGATGGTAAAACCGGAAGTGGTATCCGACAGCCGTATGCCTTTTGTGGCCCACGAGATTGCCAAGAAGATCGAGTCCGAGATGGAATACCCCGGCCAGATCAAGGTCAATATTATTCGTGAGTCCCGTGCTTCCGATGTGGCAAAATAACAACAAAAGGGACGGTCTTTCCGTCCCTTATTTTTGGGAGGATCGCAATGATCAAACATATTGTATGCTTCAAGCTGGCTGACCCCACCCCGGCAAATTGCCAAAAGGCAGCGGAAGTGCTCCGCTCCATGGATGGCAATGTACCGCTGCTGCGTGGGATCGAAGTGGGGGTTGATGAGCTGCGCTCCGGGCGCTCCTACGATGTGATCCTGCAGGTACTGTTGGACGATATGGCCGCTTTGGACGCTATCAGCAGGACCCGTACCACTGCGGCGTGGTCAAGAAACACATGCACGCCGTGGCAGAAAACAGCATTGCCATGGATTACACGGTGGGAAATAAAAAAACAAGATCGCCGCCACCGGCAGATAGTCACTATAGGACTATCTGCCATTTTTTTGTCT
>ENA-OQBU01000213-OQBU01000213.1-human-gut-metagenome-genome-assembly--contig:-NODE-213-length-14432-cov-2.959664_pt1 | contig 14432 bp, 13 predicted proteins | sample MGYA00242492_ERZ504566 | MGnify/ENA primary metagenome ERZ504566 (study PRJEB26092, sample SAMD00036261) | human gut metagenome | host: Homo sapiens | study: EMG produced TPA metagenomics assembly of...
TTGGGCGTCTGGGAGAAGTCTCTCCCCCAGTCAGCTTCGCTGACATCCCCCTCATCAGAGGGGGGCTAGAGGTAGCTCAGTCAGCGTACGGTTTCCGCGAAATAAAGCCCTACTTCGTGAAAACCGTACACTGAGTCGCGCTCAGCTACGTTCTTCACGAAATCAAGGTTCATTTCGTGAAAACCGCACGCTTACTCCAACTCAGCGTACGGTTTTCACGAAGTCAAGGCTGATTTCGTGAAAACCGCACGCTAGCAACTCGCTCACTCAGTCAGCCAGAGGAGCAGTGTGCCAGATACGTTCCAAATAGTCTTCCATGGAGCGGTCGGAGCTGAAGTAGCCGGAGTTGGCCACGTTGAGCAGGGCCTTGCGGTTCCATTCGAGCTCATCAGCGTAGAGGGCCTCGATCTCGGACTGGATGTCCATGTAGGCGGAGAAGTCGGCCAAGGTCATGAACCAGTCCTTGGTCAGCCAGTCGGCCACGAGCGGGGAGTAGGCGTTGCGGTCGCCGTTGGAGAAGGTGCCGTCGGCCACCATATCGATGGCGTGCTTCAGGCGCGGGTCGGCCTCGTAGTAGGAGGCGGGATTGTAGCCCTCGGCGTACTTCTTCTCGACCTCGTCGACGGTCATGCCGAACAGGAAGAAGTTCTCGGCGCCCACGCGCTCACGGATCTCGACGTTCGCGCCATCGAGCGTACCGACGGTCATCGCGCCGTTGAGGGCGAACTTCATGTTGCCGGTACCCGAGGCCTCCTTGCCGGCCTGCGAGATCTGCTCGTCGAGGTCGGTGGCGGGAATCAGGTGCTGGGCGAGGCGCACATTGTAGTTCCACGGGAAGTACACGGCCAGCTTGCCCTTGACGTCCGGATCGTTGTTGACCACGCGGGAGACGTTGTTGATGAGCTGGATGGTCATCTTGGCAGGTAGTAGCCCGGGGCGGCCTTGGCGCCGAAGAACACGGTGCGCGGGGTGACGTCCTCGGCCTTGACCTTGCCGGACTTGATGTCGGCGTAGGTGGAGATGACGGACAGGATCTTCAGGGCCTGGCGCTTGTACTCGTGCAGACGCTTGACCATGGTGTTGATCATGGTGTTCGGGTCGAGCTCGAAGCCGTACTCGCGCTTGGCGTAGGCGGCGAAGTCGACCTTGTTGGCCTTCTTGACGGCGGCGAACTTCTTGACGAATTCATCGTCCTTGGCCAGCGGCTCGAGGCCCTTGAGCATCTCCAGGTCGGAGAGCCACTTGTCGGTGCCGAGGCCTTCGGTGATGAGGTCGGACAGACGCGGGTTGGCGAGCTTGACGAAGCGACGCGGAGTCACGCCGTTGGTCACGTTGGTGAACTTGTCCGGGTAGACGTCGGAGAAGTTCTTGAGGGTGACGTCCTTCAGGAGCTGGGAGTGCAGCTCGGCCACGCCGTTGACGTGGGAGCCGCCGTAGGTGGCCAAGTAGGCCATGCGCACGGCGTCGCCAGTGTAGATGGCCATGTCCTTGATGGTGTTCTTGTCGACGCCCTTGGACTTGAGCTCGTCCTCGAACTGCGCGTTGATCTTCTCGATGATCTCAAGGTGACGCGGCAGCAGCTCGCCGATCAGGCTGGCCGGCCAGACCTCAAGGGCCTCCGGCAGCAGGGTGTGGCAGGTGTAGTTGAAGGTCTTGGTGGTGATGGACCACGCGGTATCCCAGTCGTAGCCGTACTCATCGATGAGGATGCGCATGAGCTCGGGGATGCCGATCACCGGGTGGGTGTCGTTGAGCTGGAAGACGATCTTGTTCGGGAAAGTCGTCAGATCCGGCTTGTCCTGGCCCGGGTAGAAGACGCGGATGGCGTCGTGCAGGGAGGCGGAGACGAAGAAGTACTGCTGCTCAAGGCGCAGTTCCTTGCCGACCTTGGTGGAGTCTTCCGGGTAGAGAATCTTGGAGATGTTCTCGGCCTTGACCTGCGGGGTCACGGCTTCCATGTACTCGGAGCGGTTGAAGGCGAGCAGATCGAACTCGTCGTAGCTCTTGGCGCTCCACAGGCGCAGGGTGTTCACGCGGCCGGACTTGTAGCCGGGGACCAGGTAGTCCACCGGCACGGCGCGCACGGACCATGCGGGCTGCCAGGTCTTGGTGCCGTCGGCGTTCTCGACGACCTTGCCGCCGAAGGAAACCTTCTGGTCGCGGTTGTAGTCGATGTGGCCCCACGGCTCTTCGTTGGCCAGCCAGTAGTCCGGGGTTTCGACCTGCTTGCCGTCCTTGTCGAACTCCTGCTTGAAGATGCCGTACTTGTACTGGATGCCGTAGCCGAAGGCCGGCACGCCCAGCGAGGCGAGGGAGTCGATGAAGCAGGCGGCCAGACGGCCGAGGCCGCCGTTGCCGAGGCCCGGCTCGTATTCGGCGTCGACGACGTCCTGGACCTTGAAGCCGAGGGCTTCCACGGCCTTGTCGAACTGCTCGGTCAGACCGGCGTTGAGCAGCGCGTTGCGCAGCTGCTTACCCATCAGGAATTCTGCGGACAGGTAGCCGACGGCCTTGGTGTTGCCGTTCACGGTGTCGGCCTGGGTCTTGAACCAGGAGTCGGCAAGGTGGTTGCGCACGGCCTTGGATGCGGCGACATACACGTCAGCAGGGGTAGCCTGCTCGGTGGTGACGTTCTGAGTGTATTTCAGTTGTTCACGAATCTCGTCGCGAATTGTTCCGCCGTGACAGGAGACTTCGGTGCGGTGATTTCGGTCATTCTGACTTTCCTTCCGGGATAAGTGCCCGTGTTTATTATGCCGCGCGATAGGTATCGTCGCACAAACGTAAGCATGAACTCTCCGTAACGACGATGGCGGAGCGTTCTTGCATACGTTCTCATTTAGAGCGTAGCACATGCCCCGATATTCCGTATCACACCGTATGCCATCGTTTGCATTATGGAAGATCTTCCGGCTCCGGTGCATGATGGGATACATGGCAGTAATTCTTGAAAAAGACCTGAAACGCGGGCATGACGCGCTGGTGCAATGGCGTGCCGCGGCCCGGGAGCTGGCGGACAACACACCACATCGTCTGACCGTCTCCCCTGTCTTGCCACGCCCGGTGTGGGCGATGGCCGTGCGCTACTCGCTGTTTCTGCTGGAGCGGCGCGCACCCGGCCCTGGCGTGGAGGTGCGTGTCGCGCCGTGGGGGGCGGTCAAAATCTTGGACGGCCCGGAATCGGACCCGCATAACCTGACCCCGCCGGACGTCATCGAGCTGGACCCGGAAGTCTGGCTGCGGCTGGCCTGCGGCATCACCACATGGGCAGAGGAAAAGGACGCCGGCCACATCAGCGCGGTCGGCGAGCGCGACGACCTGAGCGACCTGCTGCCGCTGTGAGGCGCGAAGCGTAAGTAAGCCACCAGCGGCGGCACCATCAGCCATAACCACAAATCCCCTTGTGCTCAACCAAGCACAAGGGGATTATTACGAGAGACCGGCGTTCAGCTCTTCTTGGGCTTGAGCGCGGAAGGCATGGGCATCGGAATCGGCTTGCGCGGGGCCGGCTTCGGTGCGGCAGGCGCGGAGGCCGGGAACTCGCCGCTGGTCGCCTTTGCGGCGGCTTCGGCAGCCCACTTGGCGTACTCGTCGAGGTCATCCTCCTGCGTAGCGGGAGCTGCCTCGGCGGCACCGGAAGCGTGGTCATCAGCAGCGGAATCCACATCCTTGTCCGCATACTGGTCATCGATGTCGGCGAACGGGTCAGGAGAGCCCATTCCCGGCTCCTGCTCGCTCAGCTCTTTTGCCAGCTCATCGTAGTCGGTATCGGTGGTCAGGTACTTGAGCTTTCGGGCAATTTTCTGCTGTTTTGCTTTTTGCGTCCGCGGCCCATCTGACCCCCTGCGATTACTGTGCTGTTCGATTCATCAACAATAGAGAGTACCACTAATAGTGGCTTGTTCGTTGTCGGCTCACACTTTTACCATAAAAAGCGTTTATTTAGGGCATATTCAAAGGATTTCGCATGACCGACGAGCAGCAACTGACAGCGGCAGGCAATGAGATGAGCGCGAGCTTCCTCGCGGCCAAAAAGCGTTCGGACGAAACGCTCGCCAAGCTGGAGGCCAAGCCGTCGTCCTTCACCATGTTGACCGGCGACCGCCCGACCGGCCGGCTGCACCTCGGCCACTACTTCGCTCGATCCGTGAGCGTGTCGCCATGCAGGAGCGCGGCGTCAACACGAACATCATCATCGCCGACTACCAGGTGATCACCGACCGCGACACCACCGAGCACATCCAAGACAACGTGCTGAACCTGGTGCTCGACTACATGGCCGCCGGCATCGATCCGAACAAGACCATGATGTTCACCCACTCCGCCGTGCCGGCCGAGAACCAGCTACTGCTGCCGTTCCTGTCCTTGGTCACCGAGGCCGAGCTGCACCGCAACCCGACCGTGAAGTCCGAGATGGAGGCGTCCGGCCACGCGCTGACCGGTCTGCTGCTCACCTACCGGTGCATCAGGCGTGCGACATCCTCTTCTGCAAGGCCAATGTCGTGCCGATCGGCAAGGACAACCTGCCGCACGTGGAAATCACGCGCACCATCGCCCGCCGTTTCAACGAGCGTTACGCCAAGAAGAACCCGGTGTTCCCGGAGCCGGCCGCCATTCTGTCTGAGGCACCGGAGATTCCGGGTCTCGACGGCCGCAAGATGAGCAAGTCGTACGGCAACTCCATCATGCTGGGCGCCACCGCCGAGGAAACCGCCAAGCTCATCAAGAAGAGCCCGACCGATTCCGAGCGCCGCATCACCTTCGACCCGGTTGCCCGCCCGCAGGTCTCCGCCCTGCTGACCACCGCCGGCCTGGTGACCGGCCGCGACCCGAAGGACATCGCCGAGGAGATCGGTGATTCCGGTGCCGGCGCGCTCAAGGCATACGTCATCGAATCAGTCAACGAGTTCCTGGCCCCGCACCGCGAGCGCCGCGCCGAGCTGGCCAAGGACATGGATTCCATTCGTGACATCCTGCACGACGGCAACAAGCGCGCCAACGCCATCGCCGAGGAGACCCTCGACCAGGTGCGCGAGGCCATGGGCATGAAGTACTGATTTTCCCGCCGCTCGTAGCAAGACGCCGTGTCAGCCCCAACTGGGCAACTGACACGGCGTTTTTGTATTGCGACGTCTGCTGTGTCCTATCTTCACTTCGAGGGGCGGATTTCTTGTTTTTCCGTGCAACGCGGCTATCAAGACGGACCTCTGTTCACTTCATGCCGATGGCTTGCATCAATACGTACGCTCCCCGCACAGCAATGTCATTACGACGTGTTGCGGCATAGCGCGCATGGCTTCCGGAGTATCGGCGGCGTATGGGTCGGCGTCCAGCAACACCACATCGGCCGGGTCGCCGGATGCAAGGCGGTCACGGCCAGTGGCGGTCGAGGCTGCCAGCGAGGTATGCACATCGAGGCACTGCTCGGGCTGGAACGGCTCGCGGTCAGAGCTTTCGGTGCCGAGCACGGCGGCGGAAATGGCCAGCCACGGGTCCAGCGGGGCCACGGGCGCATCCGAGCCCATGCGCAGCGTGGTACCGGCGTCGTGGAGGGCCCTGAACGGATAAGGGATGCCGGCCGGGTTGGCCCAGAAACGGGTGATGACGTCGCGGTCATCCATGGCGTGCTGCGGCTGGATGCTGGCCGTGAGCCCCAGCTCGGCGAAACGCGGGATATCGACGGGTTTGAGCATCTGCGCATGCTCGATCGATCCATGTGCGTGCGTGGCGGCGACTGCGTTGAGCGCAATGGTGTTCGCTTCGTCGCCAATGGCGTGGCAGGCAATGTCGAAGCCATGCTCGGTGGCTAGGCGCATATAGTCTTCGATTTGCTGCGGCGTGTAGCTCAGCGTGCCATACGTCAGCGGCTCGATGCCCGAATACGGCGTGGAGCAGTAGGCGGAGCGGGTGTTGAGCGATCCGTCCGAGATGAGCTTCATGGCGCCCACATGGCCAAGCCCGGCGCTGCCCGGCAATTCCTTGCCGGTATGCCAACCCGCGTCAATGGCGGCTCGCAACCGCTCGGGGTATACACCGGCGTCCACGCGCAAACCGTTAATGCCGGCCGCGAAACGATTGATCCATGTATCGATGTTTTCGGCCATTTCATAATCGCGGATGCCCACCACGCCCTTGCTTGCGGCGTCCTGTTCGGCCTCGCGCAGCAGACGGTCAGTCTCTTCAGCAGCGCCCGGCGCCTTGTCGAAGGCGGTGTAGGCGTTGAACCATTCGAGTTCACCGACCAGACCGGATTCGTCCACATGTACGCCAAGCCTGCGGGCCGCGGCGGAATTCACCCATCCGCAGTGCATGTCCGCGCTGGAGAGGGCCACCGGCTGTTCGCCGGTCACGGCGTCAATTGCGGCCAGTGTGGGCTGCTCGTCGTCGGCCCACAGCGAGTGACGGAATCGCATGCCCACCACGAAGGCATCTGGGTCAAGCGTGTCGGCGGCGCGGCGCTCATCCAGATGACGGCGCAACATGTCCATCGCTTCGGCGGCGGAACGGGCATTGATGAGGTCCAGTCGGCCCAGCGTCTTAGCCCATTGCGTGAAGTGCGTGTGGCAGTCCCACAGGCCGGGGAATAACCCACAGGCCGTCGGCGTCGATGGTGGTTTCGTCGACGGGTGCGGCGGCCGACGTGGGATTGAGACGCTGCCAGAAGCAATGGCATTCGTCGCGTATTCCAACGATGTCGTATGCGCCTTAGTCTGCATCGTGCTGTCCGAAGCCGAGACCGTTCCAGCAGGGCCGACAGACGCAACAACCCCATCGCGAAGCACCACATCCACGCGGTCCTGAGACCCCGGAACACCGGCATTGACAATACGCACCAAGCTACTCATACCGGCCATCATGCCACCTTTGCATGAACGCCATGGAGATTCGTCCAAGTTGAATCGCGCCGTCGACGGCGATTCCCGCTGGCTGCCTGCAAACCCCTACGTTCCATGTAATTGCGGGATGGCCTGCAACTGCGATGAACACCCATAGTTTATCCACCGACTTATCCACATTTATCCACCGAAAAATTGGGGCGGTAGACAGGGCCGGTAGCCGGACTCTACACTGCGAGGACAAAGCGAACATCACGAAGGGGTGATCATCATGGGTAGCTCAACGGCATTGACCGAGCTGACAATGCAGAAGTACCAACGAATGCAGACGTGCGCAGATGTTCAACGACGAAGCGCATGGCGCCCACCCTATGCCCTGACAACAGCGTTGGAGCTTTTGTCAATTGAAGTACCCCGCATATCAAGCAAACACAGAGCCTTGCAACTACAACCATTGTTGCGGTTCCACACGGCCAATGACAAACGGGCACATTGTGGGGTCAAAGTGGTTGTATGGCCTTTTCCACTAGACACGGTCATAATCGAGGGACAATTCACATGCACTTCACCAGCTTGCACATGGGCCATGTTCTCCACGTATCTCGAACTTGAAGAACTCATCGTTCTCGCTGATTCCATGATGCGACGAGATCGAAGGCTCTGCAGAACAACCATCGACGCCCTTTCTCTGTATCTCGATGAGGCCGAGGCCCAGGTGCGAGCCGACAAAGAGAATGGCACCAATTCGTATTTGTTCCGCGGGTATAACAAATGCCGTCGCGCCCTACTTTTTGCGCGCGCGGGCACAGATTCCTCCATGGAAACACGAACTCGTTTGGTTCTCTTGAAATACGGTCTGAATTGCCCGCAGGTGAATTATCCAATATTCGTAGGAAACAACACCAGACCCATATATCTCGATCTTGCATACCCTGAATTCAAGATATGTATCGAATACGAAGGCTCTCATCATGCCGGGCAATGGCTGAATGACGCGAGACGCCGCCAGATGATCGAAGATGCTGGCTGGAAGTACATTCAAGTCACCAAATTAGATATTGGCGACGAAGCGGGAGAAGAGGCCCTTGCCCGAAGAGTTGCCGAAAGGATACAGGAGGTTACGGGCAAAACGGTCCAGCTCACGATGCGGCAAACTACCCAGCAAATTAGCGATGTCCGAAAGCTACGCCGTATTCCACTGTACAAACGGCTGAAATTCGAGCCTCTGCTGCCAATTATTCCGACGGCGCAGGAATAATAAGCCCGGTAGAGTCAGTCCGCACCGTCCGCACCGCGCTACGGTATTCAAAACCCATTTCAAGGGGCTGATTTGGCCTCCGCCGGAGGTCTACTTCCGTTTCAAGGGGCTGATCATCCGGTAGACCACGTGTATCAATGCCCTTACGTCAACGCCATTCCGCCGTTTTGGAGCCGCGTCTACTCAGGCATCAGCCCCTTGAAACGGAAGTAGATCTCTCCAGAACGTCAAATCAGCCCCTCGAAGTCCGTTTTGGCCTCAATGGTTCCTGCCGAACCACAAAAAAGCCACTCCTCTGCCATACGAGCCGACCGCACAGCAGGCACGTGTCATTTGCCGCTGCGGACCTCGGACTCCATGGCTTCCATGGGCTCGTCGACGAGCACGGTGCCGGACGGCAGGGTGCCGGGCAGCGGATCGTCCATGTAGTGGTCGAATTCGTAGAGCATGCGCTTGTTCGGCTTGGCGGTCAGCAACGAAACCACCACGATGAACAGCAGCGAAATGATGACGCCGGCAGCAGCTCATAGATGGCGAATACGCCGCCCAAGGGCTTGACGAGGTTGTGCCAGATCAGCACGGCCGCCGTGCCGGACAGCATGCCGGCCACGGCGCCGGCCTTGTTGGCGCGACGCCAGTATAGCGAGCACAGCATCAACGGGCCGAATGAGGCACCAAGCCCGGCCCACGCGTAAGACACCACCTGGAAGATCGACGAGTTCTGGTCGTATGCCACCAGAATGCCGAACAGGAACATGACCACCAGCGTGACCCTGGCCACAATCATGACCTGCTTGTCGGTGGCCTTGCGGTGCAGCAGTCCGCGGAAGATGTTCTCGCCCATGGCCGAAGCGCCGATGATCAGATACGAGGAGCTGGAGCTCATCGAGGCCGCGAAAATGCCGGAGACCACCACGCCGCACATGAAGCTCGGCAGCAGGGTCTGCGCCAGCACGATGAAGATGGTTTCCGCATCGGTGGAGGTCAGCAGTTCGGTGGGCATCATCGCACGCCCCCACCAAGCCGATGCACACTGCGCAACCCAGCGAAATCACGCACCAGGAGGTGGCGATGATTCGGGACTTGCGCACTTCTTCCACGCTGCGGATGGACAGGAAGCGCACCAGCACCTGCGGCATACCGAAGTAACCCAGGCCCCACGCCAGCATGGAGATGATGGTGATGATGCCGTAGTCGGAGGGCGCGCCGAACACGGCCTTGCCCGCCTCGACGAGCTGCTGGCCGGTGGCCGGGTCCAGCTTGGGCGCGGCCACCTGCGTGCCGGACAGGTAGCCGGGGGATGGCACGCAGGAATTCCACGGTGTTGTCGACACCGCCCGCGCTGGCCACGGTGCCGATGAACACCACCGCGAGCGCGAAGAACATGAGCATGCCTTGAATGAAGTCGGTCATCACCACCGACAAGTAGCCGCCCACCACGGTGTAGACGAACACGACCACCGCGCGATGATCATCATGACGTGGTAGTCGAAACCGAACAACGTGGCGAACAGCTTGCCCACGGTCACGAAGCAGCTGCCCACGTACACGCTGAAGAACACCAGGATGATCACGGCCGCGATGGTGGAGACCACGCCCTTCTTGTCATGGAAACGCTTGGCGAAGAAGTCAGGAATGGTGATGGCATCGCCGGCCACTACCGAGTAGCGGCGCAGTCGCCGGGCCACAAGCTTCCAGTTGAGATAGGTGCCGAGCGCCAGGCCGATGGCGGTCCACATCGGGTCGGCCGCACCAGTGAAGTAGGCCAGGCCCGGCAGGCCCATCAGCAGCCAGCCGCTCATGTCGGAGGCTTCGGCGCTCAGGGCCGTGAGCCACGGCCCCACGCCGCGCCCGCCCGCAAAGTATTCCTTGGAGGAGGAGTTGGAGCGTTTGGAGTAGATGAATCCGATGGACAGCATGGCCGCAAAATAGATGACCATGGCCAGCAGAATCCAGAAATCGTTGGCCAACTGCGCCCCTCCTCAATCATGACGCCAAGCGGCTACCGCCATGGCAGAACTATGTGCTGATATGCGATTGACGCCGGAGCGGCGTCATACAGACCGTCACAGTCGTGAATACGGCCGCAACGCACTTCGCCTGATGGTAGTGGATACAAGGGCTCAAGCACCTTCCACCGTTTCCATACTGAGACGCTGTTTTATCCGAGCTCCCCCCCACCTGAGGAGAGCCAAGATGACGGTCAGATGTCGTAGCGCCAGGACTTGTCGGTCACCACGCGGGCCATCGCCAAGCCGATCGGCAGACAGATAATCACCATGAACGCACGGAACGCCCAGTCCAGCGCATTCATGGTCTGGAAGCTGCCGAGGTACCACATGGCACGATACATATACAGACCGGGCACCATGATCACGATCGACGGCACGGTCAGGCAGATGCGCGGGTAGCCGAGGTGCGGCGGTAGCCAGCCACGTCGCACGGATGAACGCCACACCGATGCCAGAATGCCCGCCAGAAACGCGCCGATGAAGGTAGCCATCTCGGGTGCCACGTTGAAGTCTTGCAATTCCAAGCGCAGCGTGTCCGTGATCGCACCGATCAGGGCGGCGGTCAGGCACATGCGCTGCGGCGAATTGAACAGCACGGAGAAGCCCCACACGCCGACGAACGCCGCCACGAATCGCAGCAATCCGTTGACCCACGGGTCAAGCCCCAGTGGCTCAAAGCCTTCCGGGTGCAGGTGCACCATCACGGCCACGGCCCAGCCTGCCAGCGTGGCCATCAGGATGATGCACAGCACGTACGCCACGCGCTGGATGCCCGAGGGGAAGTCGATTTTCGCCATGTCGAGTCCGCCTGTGATGAGCGGGAAACCGGGGATCACGAACAGCATGGCGCCGATGTAGGCCGTATCGTGCGAGAGCGCGACTGGGTCGAAAATGCCGATGAGTCGCAGGGTACCGGTGCAGGCGAGCGCCGCCGCGGCCACACACACAAAGGTGACGAAGAACTGGTTCAGATGGTATGCAAACAGCCGGCGACGCATCCACTGGCCAAGGCCCGCGCCCACGAACGCACCGATCATGTCGTATGGGCCGCCGCCGAGCAGGAACACGAAGGCCGCGCAGGCTAGGGCGGAGGCCAGACCGGAGAACCACGGCTTGTACAGCGGCTTGCGGCGCTCAATCAGATCGAGTCGCTCGTGCGCCTGCCGCACGGTGATACCGCCCTTGGCCTTCTCTTCGTCGGAGCGCTCGTTGAAGTGTTCGGCGTATTCCTTGGGCACGCGATTCTTACGCTTCGTACTGCTTGCAGCAGGGCTTTCGGCGGTTGCGCCGTTCGCCGCGTTCGCCGATTCAACCGACTCATTGGAGTCACCGGTAAACACTTCGGCATCGTCGTAGGCCTTCTCTTCGGCCGCTTTGTCTTCGACCGGAGTGACTTCCGCGCTGTCCGCCAAAAGTCGGTGGGCTTCTTCATTGTCATCGTCCAAGGACTTGGCCACGGAGGTCACGAGTACCTTGGTTTTCGACGCAAGATCCAGCGCCTCGTCCACGCTGCCGTTGGCCGCCTCAGCCTCGACCTTGGCACGTTCGCGCAGGCGCTTGGCCAGATCGGCCGAATACTGCGAAGCGTCACGTTCGTCCAAATGCTTGACCACGCCATCGGACAGTTGCGAATCGACGTGATACATCGACCCTTGCCGAGATTCACGGAGAACCAGTCGGCGAAATGTTCCAGCAGCCAGATACGTTCGGTGTTCACGCCGGTACTCGGCAAATCCACGACTTCGGTGATGCGGTTACGACCATCCGTGCAGGTGGCCTCGATATCCGTCAGGTTCACGTCGGCGCGTACGTGCACGCCCAGCGGGTAGGCGATGCGGTGCATCATTTCACGCACGCGGAAGGAGCCGGTGCCGGCTCCCAGGTCCAACATGCCGACTCGTACAATCACGCTGGCTTTGGCGGCGATACCGGCGTCCACCACCGGTTTTTCCCAATCGCGTGCAATATCTTCCATGTCCAGCGGAATGGAGTGGGTGTGGAATTTACGTACAGCCGTTGCGCCTTTCGCTTCGGGCGCACTTTTTTTTCTTCTGTTCGCTCACATCCTTCATTACTACTCCCTGCCTTCCCCGCCAGCAATCGTAAGGCGCTCAAATCTTCCGCGAATCGGACAGTGTCTCATATGCTGTCCGATATTCGGTCTCTATAGGTGGACAACTTGGCGCACTATATGGACTTCGTAACGTAAATAGCGATTTCGCGGGGATACACTATTGCCCACACAACAACCACGTTGAATATGGGCTGTGGGCTCGCAACGACTGGTCTCAACAACTGCGGAGGAGCCGCAGACGACCAGTAGACCGAGCAACCTGTTATTCGGCAAAGGAGGTTATATGGCAACACCTGAAGAACAGATCACTCCCGCTGACGCCGCCATCGTCACTACCGGGACCGGCCGAAAGGGCCCGGAGGAGCATGATCTTCCCGAAAGCCTGAAGTACGACATGGATCTGTGTCTTGAGATCCTGCGTAACGTACTGGGCGAATACAACCCCGAACTGCTGTCTACGTTCGACACCGTGCGTCATTACGCGGTGGAGGCCAGCGCCGAGCATTTCGCCGAGCTGAAGGATCCGAACCCCGACCAGGATGGCCTGAAGGAGGCCGTGAACGTCATCGACAACATGACGTTGCACGACGCCCAGCTGCTGGCCCGCGCGTTCGCCACGTATTTCCATCTGGCAAACCTGTCCGAGGAGAACTACCGCGTTTCCGTGCTCCACGAGCGCGAGAACAACGTGCCCGTTGACCAGGCGGTCGACCCGATCAACGAGCTCACCGTCGCTTACCACCAGCTCATCAATGAGACTGGCCCGGCCAAGGCCAAGGAACTGCTCAACCAGCTCGAATTCCACCCCGTCTTCACGGCGCACCCCACTGAGGCCCGTCGTAAGGCCGTGGAAGGCAAGATCCGCCGCGTTTCCGAATTGCTTGAGGAGTACAAGCGCCTCGGCGGCTCGGATAAGAAGGAATGCCTGCGCCGTCTCTACAACGAGATCGACGCCCTGTTCCGCACCTCTCCGATCGCGCTGAAGAAGCCGACCCCGGTTGAGGAAGCGGACACGATTCTCGACATCTTCGACAACACGCTGTTCAACACCATCCCCAAGGTCTACCGTCGCTTCGACGACTGGGTCCTGGGCGATAAGGCCGGTCTCGTCGAGCCCGCTTGCCCCGCGTTCTTCCACCCGGGCAGCTGGATCGGCTCCGACCGCGACCGGTAACCCGAACGTCACCGCCAAGGTGAGCCGCGCCGTGGCCCGCAAGTTCTCCGATCACGTAATCGCCGCCCTTGAGGAAGCCACCCGCACCGTGGGCCGCAACCTCACGATGGAAGCCGAGACCACGCCGCCGAGCGCCGAGCTCAAGAGCCTCTGGAGCCACCAGAAGGAAATGAGCGAGCGTCTGACCGACAAGGCCGCCCTGATCTCCACCAAGGAGATGCACCGCGCGGTCATGCTGGTGATGGCCGGACCGTCTGCACTACACCATCGAGCGCGACGCCGACCTCATGTACCACTCCTGCGACGACTTCCTCGCCGACCTCAAGGTGGTCCAGCGTTCGCTGGCCGCCGCCGGCGCCAAGCGTTCCGCTTACGGCCCGCTGCAGGATCTGATCTGGCAGACCGAGACCTTCGGCTTCCACATGGTGGAGATGGAGTTCCGTCAGCACTCCGTGGTGCACGCCCGCGCCCTTGCGGATATCCGCGAGCACGGCCTGCACGGCGAGCGCGGCGAACTGCAGCCGATGACGCACGAGGTGCTCGACACCTTCCGCGCCCTCGGTGCCATCCAGAAGCGCAACGGCCTCAAGGCCGCCCGCCGCTACATCATCTCCTTCACCAAGAGCGCCCAGAACATCAAGGATGTCTACGAGCTCAACCGCTTGGCCTTCTCCCACCCGGAGGACGTGCCCACCATCGACGTGATCCCGCTGTTCGAGCAGCTTGAGGATCTGCAGAACTCGGTGGATGTGCTCGAGGAAATGATCAAGATCCCCGAGGTTCAGGCTCGTCTGAAGGCCACCGGCAACAAGCTCGAGGTCATGCTCGGTTACTCCGACTCCTCGAAGGACGCCGGCCCGACCTCCGCCACGCTGGCCCTGCACTCCGCTCAGGAGCGCATTGCCAAGTGGGCTGAGTCGCACGACATCGATCTGACCCTGTTCCATGGCCAGACCGAACCGGCGGAAACCACCACAATGCTTGAGACCGAAGCGACGAAGGTCATACCCGAATCCAGCTTCCCGGACGCGGGCGGTCCAGCCGAACCGGACGAATCCGGAGAACCGGACGAATCCGG
>ENA-OQBU01000214-OQBU01000214.1-human-gut-metagenome-genome-assembly--contig:-NODE-214-length-14388-cov-2.940046_pt1 | contig 14388 bp, 21 predicted proteins | sample MGYA00242492_ERZ504566 | MGnify/ENA primary metagenome ERZ504566 (study PRJEB26092, sample SAMD00036261) | human gut metagenome | host: Homo sapiens | study: EMG produced TPA metagenomics assembly of...
AGCGCGTGTTCGTAAGGATTTCGGCGTATCAATCACGCATAGATATTGCGCGGACGCATGTCCTCGGGCAGGCCGTCGAGCAGAATCGCCACGGAACCTTCCTCGAACACGGAGCGAATACCCGCGGCCAGCAGCGGTGCGCAAGACAGTACGGTCATATTCGGCAGGCGCTTCTCTTCGGGAATCGGCACGGTGTCCATAAACACGATTTCATGCGCGCCGCAGTGAGACAGGCGCTCCACGGCCGGGCCGGAGAGCAGGCCATGGGTGGCGACCAGCGTCACCGACTTGGCGCCGGATTCGTTCAGGGTGCGCACGGCTTCGCAGATAGTACCGGCGGTATCGACCATGTCGTCGATGACCACGCAGTCGCGGCCGTCGACATCGCCGATAATGCCATGTGCCTCGGCATGGTTCGGACGAGTAATATCACGCTGTTTGTGGATGAATGCCAGCGGCAGATTGCCTAGCTTGGCGGCCCACTGTTCGGACACTTTGATACGGCCGGCATCCGGGGACACGATGGTGGTGTTGCCCAGATCAAGGGTGGAACGCACGTAATCGAGCAGCACCGGCATGGCGGTTAGATGATCGACCGGACCATCGAAGAAACCCTGCTCCTGAGCGGCGTGCAGATCGACCGTCATAATGCGGTCTGCACCGGCGGCGTGGAACAGATCGAAAATCAGACGGGCGGTGATGGGCTCACGACCGCGGTGCTTCTTATCCTGGCGCGAGTAGCCGAGGAAGGGCGCCACCACGGTAATCGACTTGGCGGAGGCGCGCTTCAAAGCATCGATCATGATGAGCTGTTCCATGATCCACTTGTTGATATCGCCCGAATGACACTGCAGCACGAACACGTCCGCACCGCGCACCGGTTCGGTGAAACGCACGTACATCTCGCCATTGGCAAAGTCATAGGACGTGGTTTCGAGGATTTCGGTTCCCAAGCATTCGGCCACCTTCTCAGCTAGCTCGGGGTAGGCGCGGCCCGTGACCAATACGAGTCGTTTATCCGGAGTGCCTTCAAGAATCGCCGACATGCGTTTCGCATCCTTTGTTTGAGTCGCTGTGTGATTTACGCCTTAACCAGTGTACAAGCACCCCGCCGCAGCGACGCACGCGGGGGTGCTTATTTCGTAAGAGTGTTGAGATTGCCGAAATCACTCGGAGAACTCGACACTGACCTTATTGTCTTTGATGGTGAAGTTGCCGTTGACCTCCTTGCCTTCAAGCGTGTACGTCAGCTGGGCGCTCACGGTGCCATCGGCATTATTGGAGGTCTGCGAGATGCGCGCGTGGTGATGCGCGTGTTCTCGCCCGAGGATGCCTTGCTGGTCAGCAGTGCGCGCTGGTTCGTATTCACGTGAGGATCGGCGATGGTGTTGGCCTTGTCGTAGTTGCCGGAGGAGATGGCGGCCACATAGCTGTTCGCAACGCTCTTCGCGCTGAACACGGCGGAAGACAGCACGCCATACACGATACCGAACAGCACGAGGAAGCCGGCCACGGCACCAACGATGATGAAGATTTTCTTCTGTTGCTCATTCATGGTGGTGGAGGTCGCGCCAGGTGCGGCTACCGGTGCCGCTCCGGGAGTGATGGGAGCCGCGGGCTGCGTGGGCTTGGCCAAAACGGTGGGCATCGCGAAACCGGCAAGAATATGGGCATACCCTGTCCCGCCTCATATATAGACTGTCCAAGTTGCCCGAAGAGGCGGTGCCGGTTTGGTGCTGCGTCATGGGCTAACACGCATACACACTCCTGCCACGGAACGTCCGTGGCCGAATAGTCCGAAGGAGGTGGGTGATGTCTGCGCACAAGTACGAACTGATGTTCATTGCCGATCCTGAGCTGGATGAGCGCGGTCTGAAGAAGCTGACCGAGCAGTATCTGGAACTCGTCACCAAGGAAGGCGGCTCTTTCGAGGAGCCCGATTACTGGGGCCGTCGCAAGCTCGCCTATGAGATTGCCGGTAAGACCGAAGGCAACTACGTCGTGGTGAAGTACACCGCCGAGCCCGCTACCAGCGATGAGCTTGACCGTGTTCTGAACCTCAACGAATCCGTGATCCGTACGAAGATTCTTCGTAAGGGCTGAATCAAGCGTTTAGTCAGCTGAACAGCTGGTATTCAAGGTAAGTAAGAAGGACCGTTATGGCAGGTGAAACCGTCATCACCATCGTGGGCAACCTCACTGCGGACCCCGAGCTGCGCACTATTGGCAGCGGTGCGACCGTGGCGAGCTTCACGATTGCTTCCACCCCGCGAACCTGGAATCGTCAGACCAACCAGTTCGAGGATGGTCAGGCGCTGTTCATGAGGTGCTCCGCTTGGCGTGATCTGGCCGACCACTGCGCCCAGTCCCTGAAGAAGGGCATGCGCGTGATTGCCACCGGTCGCCTCCAGCAGCGTTCCTATCAGGCACAGGATGGTTCCCAGCGAACCGTCGTGGAGATGCAGCTCGATGAGATCGGGCCCTCCCTGCGCTACGCCACCGCACAGGTGACTCGCCAGTCGTCCGGTCAGGGCGGCTTCCAGGGTCGTTCCGGTGGTTTCCAGGGTGGTCAGCAGTCCAATCAGGGCTATGGCAACCAGGGTGGCCAAGGTGGTTATGCCGGTGGCCAGGGCGGTTACAACGGTGGCTATCAGGGTGGTGGCGCTGGATACTCCCAGCAGTCTGCCGCTCCCGCCAACCCGTCCGCTCCTGCGGTCGACCCGTGGAGTAATGCCGGTGCATCTGATGCCGGTAGCTTCTCCACGTTCGGCGCTTCCTCCGATTTCGGCGGCGACGATTCCGACCCGGAGTTCTGATCAGTACTTGCCTCCCCGCTGCCAGCAGCAATCAATATCAAGATTTATAAGGAGAACATCATGTCACGTAAGAGGCCGCAACCGCCGGTCAAGCCGTTCAAGAAGAAGCCGAACCCGCTGAAGGCCGCCAAGGTCACCGAGATCGATTACAAGGACGTTGCGCTGCTGCGTAAGTTCATCTCCGATCGCGGCAAGATTCGTTCCCGTCGTATCACCGGCGTGACCGTGCAGGAGCAGCGTGAGCTGTCCAAGGCGATCAAGAACGCCCGCGAGATGGCCCTGCTGCCGTACGCCACCTCGGGTCGCTGAGTTAGGGAGGCTTTGAACAATGGCTGAAACCAAGGTTATTCTCACCAAGACCGTGTCCAACCTGGGCCATTCCGGTGACGTTGTCGACGTGAAGTCCGGCTACGCCCGCAACTACCTGTTCCCGCAGGGCCTCGCTTTCGCGTGGACCAAGGGCGCTGAGGCTCAGATCGTCGCTATGAAGCGCGCTCGTCTGGCCAAGGCCGTCGCTACCCGCGAGGACGCCGTCGCCGCTAAGGCCGCCATCGAGGGCACTACCGTCGAGATCGCCGCCAAGGTGTCCGAGTCCGGCAAGCTGTTCGGTGGTATCTCCAACGAGGCCATCGCCGTCGCTCTGTCCGACAAGGCTGCGGTGAACCCGAAGGCCATCGAGGTCGAGACCATCAAGACCACCGGCGATTTCCCCGCCAAGGTGGCCCTCCACCCGGAGATCACCCGCTTCCTTCTTCGTGAAGGTCGTGGCCGAGTGAGTCATTCCGGCCTAGTGCTGGAATCACACAGACCAAGAGTCTGAGCTTAAGCATCATCCCCCCGTGCGGTTTGCGCCGCATGGGGGATTTTTGTATTAGCAAAAACGCCGGAAATAGGCGCGACACGCCGAGAGTTGCATTCGCTTCAAATCTGAGTATATTTATCACCTGTTGCAAGGAATACTTCAACATCTAACCAAGCCCCTGTAGCTCAGTTGGTTAGAGCAGCTGACTCTTAATCAGCGTGTCCAGGGTTCGAATCCTGCGGGGCACAGACAACCGAATCGAAAGATTCCGGTTTTGTTTTTCCTCAGTATCAGTCCGTAGCTGGTGCGGAAAGGCCGTCTTCGCGCGTGACGGCCGGACGTGTAAGGAGCAACGTCATGCCTCAGATATTCACGTTCACCGTATCCGACCCCGAAGGCATGCACGCCCGCCCGGCTGGCCGGTTGGTTGCCAAAGCGCAGGAATATGAATCGAGCATCACCGTTGCCTACGGTGGAAAATCCGTGGATGCCAAGCGTATCTTCGGTGTTATGGGACTTGATGTTCAACAAGGTGACGAGGTTACGGTTCGGGTGCAGGGCAACGATGAAGCTGTCGCTGCTGCAGAGTTCGAGCGATTCCTCAAGGAGCACCTGTAATGAGAACGATACAGGGCGTCAGCGTATCCGCTGGCATTGCTATCGGCACGGTCCGCGTGCTCGCCGCCGTAGATTATGCCGTAGAACGCCGCTTAATCGACGACCCGCAGGCCGAGATGGATCGATTCCGCGCGCCCGTGACACGGCCGTCGCTCAGCTCAAGCAACTGCGTGACAACGTCGCCGCTGAGTTCGGCGAAAACAAGGCCGAACTGTTCGACGCCCATCGGCTTATGCTCCAGGACCCGGACTATGCGGAATGCGTCGAAGGTTTGATTGCGCAAGACAAGGTGAACGCCGAATTCGCGGTGAAGAGCGCCGCCGAACAGTTCGCCGCCATGTTCGCTGCGATGGATAGCTCGACCATGCAGGCTCGAGCCGCTGATGTCAAGGATGTTTCTCGCCGCGTGATGAACGTGCTGCAAGGCAAACGCGATAGCACGGCGCAGGATGGCAGTGTACAAGGCGATGCTGTGCAGAACGGTATTGTGCAGAACGGGATCGCGCAGAACGGAGAAAGCCACATCATCTTCGCCGAAGATCTTGCTCCCAGCGATACCGCGCAGCTCGACCGCGCTAAGGTTTTGGGCCTCGTGACCGCCAAGGGCTCAGCGAACTCGCACACCGCGATTCTGGCGCGCACGATGGGCCTGCCCGCCATCACAGGTATCGGCGACGCCTTTGACCCGGCCGATGATGGTCACGTTGCCGTAATCGACGGCACCAGCGGTGCGGTATTCGTCGACCCGGACGAGGCCACGCTGACCGAATACCGGCGCAGGAAGGCCGAGGCTGAGGAGCACCTAAGCCTCCTGCGGAAGCTCAAGGGCAAGCCCACCGAAACCAAGTCCGGTCAGCGGGTCCACCTGTACGCCAACATCAGCCGTCCCTCTGACGCAGCCGCCGTGCTGGCCAACGATGCTGAGGGCATCGGCTTGTTCCGCAGTGAGTTCCTGTATCTGGAACGCGAGGACTGGCCGACCGAGGAATTTCAATTCGATGCATACGGACAAGTCGCACAGGAGATGGGCGACCGTCCGGTCATCATCCGTACGCTCGACATCGGCGCGGACAAACAGGTCGACTACTTCAATCTGGGCCACGAGGATAATCCCGCGCTTGGTCACCGGGCAATCCGCATCTGCCTGACCCGCCCGGAGATTTTCAAAGTCCAGTTACGCGCATTATTGCGCGCCTCAGCATACGGCAACATCGCCATTATGCTGCCCATGATCACCTCTGTGCAGGAGGTACGCGACGCCAAGCGGATTCTTGAAGAAGCCAAAAGCGAGCTGCGCGGCGAGCGCATCGACTTCAACGAGAGTATCCAGATCGGCGTATGATTGAGACGCCTGCGTCGGTCATTATGGCCGACGAGCTGGCCGCCGAAGTCGATTTCTTCTCCATCGGCACCAACGACCTGACCCAGTACACGCTGGCCTGTGACCGTCAGAACCCGAGTCTCGAACGCTTTGCCGACCCGCATTCACCAGCTGTGCTGCGCATGATCCAGATGACTATCGAGGCTGCCCATCGTCATGGCATCTGGTGCGGCATCTGCGGCGAGCTTGGCGCAGACTTGAGCCTGACCGATACGTTCCTGCGCCTAGGAATCGACGAACTGTCCGTCTCGCCCACCAGCGTCCTGCCCCTGCGCAACGTCATTCGCAACCACTGAGATTCAAGGTCGCTTCGGCTGATTCCGATGGCTTTTTGGGCATTGCATTCGGCTGGACATTCGACATCGCATCTTGCCGGCATTTCGTCGTGGGGCAAAGTGTACAATCGCCACGTTTGCTTTCGCGCCCAGCGTAAATCGCGTCGCCGGCTCCGCGAACGGATTTCCAGTCACACAGAATGCCGTGAACAGTCAGCCATGCCTGTTGCGCGGCGAAGAGAAAAGAAGAAGCAGTGGATTATCCTCTCTTTACCAAGCTGGCCGCCGAGTTCTTCGCACCGCCATTCTGATGATCTTCGGCAACGGCTCCGTGGCCAACGTCGAGCTCAAGAACACCAAGGGTCACCACGCCGGCTGGCTGAACATCGCCATGGGCTACGGCTTCGGCGTCATGTTCCCGGTGCTTATGTTCGGTAGCGTCTCCGGCGCGCACATCAACCCGGCCATGACCATCGCCCAGGCCGTCAACGGCCTGTTCCCCTGGAATGAAGTGCTGCCGTACATTGTCGCCCAGCTGCTCGGCGCCCTGCTCGGCCAGCTCATCGTCTACATCACTTACTACCCGCACTACAAGGAGACCGAGGACGCCGAGGCGATTCTGGGCACCTTCTGCACCACTGACGCGGACAACCAGAAGGCCAACTACTTCCTCAACGAGATGTTCGGCACCCTGGTGCTCGTCTTCGGCGCTGTGCTGCCTGTCCCTGGCTTGGGGCAAGCAGGATTACGCCGCCGCCTCCATCGTCGTCGGCTTCATTGTGTGGGGCCTCGTGACCTCCATGGGTGGCCCGACCGGCCCTGGCCTGAACCCGGCCCGCGACCTCATGCCGCGTCTGCTGCACGCCATCCTGCCGATCCCGCACAAGGGCTCCTCCCGCTGGGGCGAGGCCTGGATCCCGGTTGTGGCCCCGATTGTCGGCGCCATTATCGGCGCTTGGCTGTTCGTGTTCTTCTTCGCCAGCTGATTCGTTGATTGATTCATATATGCAAATGGCCTCCGCTCGTTTTGGGCGGAGGCCATTGTCGTTGAATCAGGTAAACGCAGAGACTACTGCTCCAGGAACACCTGCGGGGCCTTCATGAAGTTCGTGGCACAGTGTTCGCCGCAGAAGTAATAGGACTTGCCCTCATACTCGCGCGTGATCGCGTCGGCATTCACCGCCACGGTCATGCCGCACACCGGGTCGGTGGCGGTTTCGCCGTCCGCGGGGGCGGTGTGGTGCATGTGCATTCCCGTATCCATAGTGTTCTCCTTGTTGGTTGGATTATTGGATTGGTCAGATACGTGATTGGTGTGATTCAGCGTGGTGCGATCGTCGATGATGACGGTCGGCTCGTGAGGCGCGTTGGATGTGGCGGAGCCGGTGATGTTGGCGGCGTTGGCTGATTCGGCCGATCCGGCTGATTCGACATCCGCCATGCTGCTGCCCGAACCGGCGGGACCATCGGCAACGCCCACGTTGATGTTCGCTCCATGCAGCCGGTTCGCGTTCAGCACCAGGCACACTGAGCTCAACGCCATCGCCAGACCCGCGATCATCGGGCTCAACAGCCAGCCGGTGAACGGGTAGAGTACGCCGGCGGCCACCGGAATGCCGATGACGTTGTAGCCGAACGCCCACCCCAGATTCTCGCGGATGTTGCGCATCGTGGCATTGGACAGGTTGATGGTCTTGATGACGCCGCGCAAGTCGCCGCTCATCAAGGTCACGTCCGCCGACTGCATCGCCACGTCCGTGCCGGTGCCGATGGCGATGCCGAGATCCGCCTGGGCCAGCGCGGGGGCGTCGTTGATGCCGTCGCCCACCATCGCAATCAGAGTGCGGGATTGTGCGGCCGTGCGGGAGGTGCCGTACGCGGACTTGGCGGCGGCCTCGTCGCGTTCGCGCTGCAGTTTGGCGATCCAGTAGGCCTTGCCGTCCGGCTTGACCTCGCAGATCACCGTATCGATGCCGACTTCGCGGGCGATGCGCCCGGCTACCTCGGCCTTGTCGCCCGACAGCATCACCGTGCGGATGCCGCGTGCGCGCAACGCCGCGACGGCCTCACGCGAGCCTTCCTTGACTGTGTCCTGCTCGTAGCTCGGCTTGTCCCAGTCGGCGGCCGCGTCCACCACGCCGCGCGTGATGGTGCCGGTCTTGTCGAACACCACGGTGCCGATGCGACGCGCCTGTTCCAGCGCCTTGGCACTGGGTGACCAGCACGCCGTTGGTGGCGCCCAAGCCCAGCGAGACCGTCACCGACAGCGGCGTGGCCAGTCCCAGCGCGCACGGGCAGGCGATGATCAGCACACTGACCGCGGTGACCAGCGCGTGCGCCAGTTGCGGCGCCGGGCCCAGTGACACCCAGATGGCGAACGTCCAGATGGCGATGATCATCACCGCCGGCACGAAATACCGGGCGATCTTATCGGCCAGTTGCTGCACCGGCGCCTTGGTCGCCTGGGCGCGGGCCACCATCGCCGCGATCTGCGAGAGTACCGTGTCCGCGCCGACTTGGGTGGCGCGCATCACGCAGTCGCCCTTGAGCAGCACGGTGGCCCCGGTCACCGGGTCGCCTGCGGTTTTGGAGACCGGCTTGGATTCGCCGGTGATCATCGATTCGTCGATGCGTGCCTCGCCGGCCACGATCACGCCGTCCGTGGGCACGCGCTCGCCGTTCTTGACGATCAGCAGGTCGCCGGTGACGATGGCGTCGATGTCGGTGTCCGTGAAATGCGCCGGATTACGCCATTCGATGCGTCCACATTGTCTGCGGAAGTGGCGTTGAGCTTGTGCGCGGTGCGCGGGCGCAGTTTGATAAGCGACTGCACCGCCTTGCCGGTGCCTTCGCGGGCCTTGGTCTCCAGCAGGCGGCCGACCAGCACCAGGGTGATGACCACGCCGACCGATTCGAAATACGGCTCGCGCGAGCCCTCCGGGAACACCCACGGGGCGATGCAGGTCACCAGCGAATACAGGTAGGCGGCCGAAGTGCCCAGCGAGACCAGCGAGTTCATGTCGGGGGAGCGGTGCGCCAGCGCGGGGAAGCCGACCGTGTGGATCGGACGCCCGCAGTAGAACATCACCGGCGTGATGAGAATGGCCTGCAGCCACGGGTTCACCATCCAATGCGGCACCAGCGCGGGATTGGCCATATGCAGCATGGTGACGGCGAATACCGGCAACGTCAGTACCGCGCCCACAATCACCAGCTTCGTCAGCGCCTTGATCTCATTGGCGCGTTCAGCCGCCTCTCGCCGCTCGGCCTCCGCCGCATCCACAACCGGAGCTCCAACCCGCAAGTCTGAGGGAGAGACCCCTCGGCTTCGGCCGAGCCGTCAGCACGCGGGCGCAGCCCGTCCTTATCCGCACCGTCCTTGCTCTCCTCTCCCTCAACCCTCAACAACCCATGCACCATATTCATGCCGCATGCAAACGGATATTCGCCCGCCGACAACGCTGGTAGTTCCACGTCGGTGGTGGCGTTGCCCGGCAGCATGGCGTCAAGCCCCAGATCCGCGAACACCACATGCGAAGTGCATTCGCCGGTCTCCTGTCGATCGAAAGTCAGCGTGATCGGCGTACCCGTGCGCATGCTGATCACGGCGGGGGAGTACCCGCCCTTGACGGTGATTGTTGCGGATTGGCGTTCGCCGGAGGCGTCCATGGCCCCGGCCGTGGCTTTCTGCGTTCCGAAGAAGAACCGCAGTACCAGCCATGTCAATGCGGTCGCCGCTATCAGCGCCGTGGCGGCCGAGAAGATGCTGAGCTCCATAACCGTTCCTTCCCCTTGTTTGTTGTACTGAACAACAGTGTATACCCTATACCCCTAGAGGGTATATAATGGGGTGTGTTCAGCTGACGGATAAGTATCAGGGGGTTTGCGATGCATGGTTATGACGAAGACAAGGCCAAGGTCATCGCACGATTGCGCCGTATCGAAGGACAGGTGCGTGCCATCACAGATGGTGGAGGATGACAAATACTGCATCGATATCCTGACGCAGATTTCGGCGTCGAATTCGGCGCTGAAATCCGTGGCGTTATTGCTGCTGGACGATCATCTCAACCATTGCGTGCGGCAGGCGTCGATTCAGGGCGGCGAGGTGGCCGATGAAAAACTTGCGGAGGCTTCCGCGGCCATTGCGCGTCTCGTCAATCGTGACGAGTTTTACCGTCATTCACCATCGATGACATACTGGGTACCATGTTTGAGCAAATAGGAACCGTGATTATCGTCATCGTCGTGCTAGTGGTTGGTGCAGGGCTTGGCCTCTTCGCCGGCTTCGTGCTAGGCCGTCATAAGGGTCAGGAGATGGCTCGAGGCGTCAAAAGCGAGGAGCTGGAGGAGGCCAAGGCCTCGCTGGAGAATGCGCGATTCGAGAACGCTGAGCTTAGCGCTCGCAATGCTGCCGCGCAAGCTCAGATTGAAGGTGTGAATCAACAGCTGGCTTTCGCCAAGTCACAACTTGCCCAGACGCAGCAGGCTGAGCAGATTCGCATTCAGCAGGAACGTGAGCGTGCAGCTGCGGAGGCAGAACGGAAGCGTCAGGCGGATGCTCAGGCCGCCGAGGCCAAGCGTGCTGAACAGGAAGCACGTTTGAAAGAACAGAGCAAGGTGCTCGAGGCGCTTGCGCCAGTGGCCAAGAATCTTGATACCTTGCAGAACAAGGTCACGCAGATCGAAGAGGGCCGCAAGAGGGAAATGGGCGCATTGGGAGCCCAACTCAAGGGGCTCAACGATCAGCAGGCCCGTTTGGACAAGGAAACCAGTTCCCTGTCCGCCGCATTGCGCAACAACAAGGTGCGTGGCGCGTGGGGCGAGGCCCAGCTCAAGAACATTGTCGAGTCCGCCGGATTGCTGGAACATGTCGATTTCGATACCCAGGTGGTGGTCACGGATGCCGATGGACGTACGTTGCGCCCGGATATGATCGTGCATCTGCCGGGAGGCAAGACCATTCCGATTGATGCCAAAGTGCCTTATGCCGATTATCAGCGTGCCTGCGAAATCCCGGACACCGCCAGCCCCGAGGATATTGCCCGCCGCGATGATTTGCTGCGGTCCCATGCCAAGGCGTTGCGCGAGCATGTACGTGCTCTCGGCGAAAAGGCCTATTGGAATGCCTTTGATGTAGCACCTGATTTTGTGGTGGCCTTCATCCCCAATGAGGCACTACTGCAGGCCGCACTCGAAGCCGATCCCACACTGATGGATGATGCGTTCTCTCGCAAAGTGGCGCTCACCTCGCCGGTCACGCTGTGGGCCGTGCTGAAATCCGTGGCCTATGCCTGGCAGCAGCAGTCGCTCACCGATGACGCCAAGCAGCTGTTCGATCTGTCCCGAGAACTGTACGAACGGTTCTCCACGTTGGGTGATTATGCCATCAAATTGGGCACCCAGATTACTAAGACGGTCAGTGCCTACAACAAGTTCGCGTCCAGTTTGGAACGCCGTGTGTTGCCCACCGCTCGCAAGCTGCAAAAAATCGAACCGACCAAGATCATCGAGGAAGTACCGATCATCGAATCAGATAAAGGCAATGTGAGCGAACTGTCCGCCCCTGAAGTAGTGCCGGCCGATGAAGGTGATACTCATCTGACTGCCTCAGGCGATAGTCTGGAGTCATGACTGAATCTGGATTCCGCCCCACTGGTACCCCGGACCTTGCCGTCGCGAAGAGCCATAATGACTTTGCCATGCTGGAGCCGCGTGAACAGCTAGCCACCTTGCTGAAGGAGCATGTGGTGGGCCGCCCGTTCTCCGAACTTGCCGTGGTGACTTTCGACCACCGTGCCGCCACTGTCATGGGCCATGTACTGATTGACGCTTTGGAAGATGCGGGCTATTCGATTGATGACTTCGATGCTGTTGGTGCCTTGACCGCAGCATCTGTGCCCATGGTGTCTGCCATGATCCAGGCCGCCGCCTCTCGTGGCGAGGACCTAGATGGATTCGTGATGGACTTCGTCTACCCGTCCATCAAGGGCCCCTCCATCGAAGGCCGCCGTGTGGTGTTGTTGGATGCTTGGCTGTCCGAAAAGTCGTACGTGCAGACCAGCTCGCTGGTCACCCTGCGCAACGGCAATGAGCTGAGCCTCGACTTTGGCATAGTGGAGCAGCTGGGTGCCAAGGTCGTGGCCATCGCCTCGCTGGTCGGTGGCGGTGCCAAAGACATCAATGTGGTCAACCCCTCCACCGGCGACGAGCAAACGCTCCCCTTCATCCAGTCTTCGACGAATCCGAACTGCGGTAAATCCACCTTTGACTTCCCTCACATAAAGTCAGCCGGGCTGAGCAGCGAAGCTGACTAAGGGGAACCGGTGAATAGCGTTATCGAGGAGAAAGATTGCACGCACCCAACCAGATTTCTTTGGCTGCCAAAGCTTCAGGTGAACCGGAATTCCGTGAAATCGGCCTTGGGCCGTGGTCTGAGACCCATCCCGGTGAGCCTCGTCCCGATGATCCGACTTCTTCGAATTATGACGGCCGTTTCGACTCGGTGCTGTTGAACGACGGAGACCGCCGCAACGTATTGGACCGTTACCGCTACTGGACCGTTGCTGCCATTAAGGCCGATCTTGACGCTCGAGGGCGTCACGACTTCGAAGTTGCGGTGGAAAACTGGACCCACGATTTAACATCGGTTCCATGGTCCGCACCGCTAATGCCTTCCAGGCCAAGCGCGTACACATTGTCGGTCCACATAAGTGGAATCGCAAGGGCGCGCTGATGACGGAACTGTACCAGCACGTCGAACACCACCCCTCCATCGCCGAACTGGTGGAAAGCTGGCATCATCGCATCGCCGGTGAAATCGCCTATGAACGAGCCAAGGCCGGTGCCGCCGCCGTCCATGCGCATGATGTGGCTGTGGATGGAGACAACAAGCACCTTCATGAGCTGCTGGCCGAAATCGATGCTTGTGATGCACGCATCAAGGAGCTTCAAGCCGCCCGCGTCATCGCCCTCGACATTATTCCCGGCGCAGTGCCGATGGAAGCCTATGCCTTCCCCAAGCGGTGCCTGCTGCTCTTCGGTGCAGAAGGCCCCGGATTGACGCGAGAAGGCCCTCGCATTGGCCGACGATGTGGTCTACATCTCTCAATTCGGTTCCGTGCGCTCCATTAATGCAGGCGCTGCGGCGGCCGTGGCCATGCACGCATGGATTGCCCAACACGCCGTATCAGGCGTGTAGCCATGCGTCGACAATCCTGCCGCATGGATCGGCGGTCTCATCGTCACCAGAAAAGCGGATATCAAATAATGACCCGAGTGCCTGCCCTGCTGAAATGGTCTCAAAGGGTAGGAAAATGCGGTTTCCCGACAACTGCGTGTCACATACGGCTCATATAGTTATGGCCATGCCAACATTTTCACGCGAAGAAATCGTGCATTTGGGCGATCTGGCCCGAATCGCGCTCACCGATGAGGAAATCACCCGTCTGCAGGGCGAACTGAACGTCATCGCAGACTCCATCAACAAGGTCCAGGAAGTCGCCTCCGACGATGTGCCGCCGACCGCCAACCCGGTTCCGCTGGAAGCCTACCTGCGCCCGGACGTCGCCGAAACCCCGCTCACGCAGGAAGAGGCGCTCGCCGGTGGCCCGAAGACCGAGGCCGGCATGTTCGTGGCACCGCGAATCCTGGGAAGCGAGGAGTAATCGATGAGCAACGAAACCGCAACTCTCGTCAAACTGTCTGCTGCCGAGCAGGCCGCTGCCGTCAAGAAGGGCGACGTCACCTCTCGCGAGCTCGTCGAAGCCCACCTCAAGGTGATCGAGGCTGCCGAGCCGTCCATCAAGGCCTTCCTGAAGGTTTCCGGCGATGTGGCTCTCGAGCAGGCCGACGCCTTCGACGCCAAGTCCGCCGAAGACAAGGCCGCCCTGCCTGAGCTGGCTGGTGTGCCGATCGCCATCAAGGACATGATCGTCACCAAGGGCATCGAAACCACCGCCGCCTCCAAGATCCTCGAAGGCTGGGTGCCGCCGTACGACGCCACCGTCATCGAAAAGCTCAAGGCCGCCGGCATGCCGATTCTCGGCAAGACCAACCTCGACGAATTCGCCCAGGGCTCCTCCACCGAGCACTCCGCCTACCAGACCACCCACAACCCCGTGGGATACCGAGCGCGTGCCCGGCGGTTCCGGTGGTGGCTCCGCCTCCGCAGTCGCCGCATTCGAGGCACCGATCGCCCTCGGCACCGACACTGGTGGCTCGATTCGCCAGCCCGGCGCCCTGACCGGCACCGTGGGCGTCAAACCCACCTACGGCGGCGTCTCCCGTTTCGGAGCCATCGCCATGGCCTCCTCGCTCGACCAGATCGGCCCGGTCTCCCGCACCGTGCTCGACTCCGCACTGCTGCAGGAGATCATCGGTGGCCACGACAAGCGTGACTCCACCTCCATCCCCGAAGGCCCGCGCCCGATGGTCGCCGCCGCCCGCGAAGGCGCCAAGCGCGATCTGAAGGGTATGAAGGTCGGCCTCATCAAG
>ENA-OQBU01000215-OQBU01000215.1-human-gut-metagenome-genome-assembly--contig:-NODE-215-length-14341-cov-2.946109_pt1 | contig 14341 bp, 18 predicted proteins | sample MGYA00242492_ERZ504566 | MGnify/ENA primary metagenome ERZ504566 (study PRJEB26092, sample SAMD00036261) | human gut metagenome | host: Homo sapiens | study: EMG produced TPA metagenomics assembly of...
CGTTTTGATAATCAGTCGTATATTGACGCCGATTATGCAACAAAAAATATTAAATAACACCAAGCAAATCAAAGAGGGCATCAAACTCAAGAATAGCGGCAGCGTAGAATACAAAGATAATGTCAAGAAAATTGACGCAAGCTCCATAAAAATACAAGGGAATAAGGCCACAACGCTACAACCAGTAAAAGTTGGCGACATATTGGTAATAGAGCCATGCGACGCATATCCATCGGGAAAAGCACTCAAGATTAAGAAGGTAAAAGGAGAAAACATAGAATTCACCACGCCCGGCCTGGACGAATTTTTTGGCGCATACACATTTTCAGGTGAAGCGTCGCCGGTAGTAACAGCTGTTTCATCCTCCGACAAAGATACAACTGTGAAAATTGAAACAGGAAATGCCGATACTACACCAACCGTTACGCCCGCCGCGATTACGCCATTGGCCTTAGCAGGGAACGAAATCCCAACAAGCACAAGCACCAGCCCATTCAACTACGATATAAACTCTCCAAAAGGTAGGCAATGTAAAAATCAGCGGTACTATATCGCTCAAAAAGTTAATCATGCGAGTTGATGAATTCAATGCAGTAGGTATTACTGTCAAAAACTGTAACGCACACCTCTCTTATGACCTGGAATCCAAAATATCCGTATCCGGTAAAACCGAAACTAAAATACCGGTGCGCGTGGACGCAAAGCTTTTTGGCGTGCTGGGCGCGGCAATAAAGATAACCGTAAAGATTGGCATAGACGGAAATGTGTCTGTCATTTCTTCAACCACGGTAACGGAAACCATGAAATACAAGCAAGGCGCACTGCCCATATTCCGGCAAACCAACACATCACCGCAAACCGATTTGGAATTAAAAGTAAAGGGCTATGTAAATCCGGAAATCTGTATCGCAGGCGAAGTATTTAATGTAGATATGTTTGACTTTGGCGGGACCATAGGTGTATTTAATGCCGACGCGTCCACAAACAAATACGGCTGTTTAGACATCAAAGCCTATGTACCGCTCGACCTATTTATAAATTCGCAAGATAGCGTCTTGGGCAAGTTAAAGATAAAAATATCCTGGAAAATCTGGGACAGTAAAAGCAGCGAAATAAAAAGCAATGGCATATTGAGTCAGGAAAATAGTGGCTAAATGTACCACGCCCAAACCAACAACCACAAAGCCGGCCACTACACAAGCAGAAAAGCACCCAACGGTCGGCAACTGGCGCAAGGCATATACCAACTTTTTAAAAAAGTATTTGGCTGAAGCAGACTATCCTGAAGCGTGCGGTTTTAGCCTTGTGTACATAGATAATGACGACGCTCCGGAACTTGTGATACGCGATGATAATGGGCATTCTGCCGCAGCACATGTTTACACCTGTATAAATTCAAAGTAGTCAAATTGGTTGGTGATTTAGGCGGCACATATGGCATGATTGGTTATATCGAAAAAGGAGAATTAGTGTCTTCGGATGTTTGTTATCACGGCGTCGAAACTAGGACAATATACAGGATAGACGCAGGTACTTGCAAGAAGGTTGTAACTCTATTTAATAATGCGGGAGATACACCTGAAGGAAAGACACCAACATACGAGGTAATGATAAAAAGTGAAAAATCAGAATATACTCGTGCTTGGAAAAAATACAAAGACCGTAAATGGGTCTATTCTTCCGACAGTGATATGATCTTAACATTAGAAAATATCGAGTCTATCGCCAGTTAAATCTAAAAAGGTGCCCCATACGATGGGTATTCCATCGTATGGGGCACCTTTCATGTACACATAGGTAATCGGGCAATACAATAAATCAATAACCCAGTTCCTCGTCCACGATCAGCACCTTAATGCGGCCGATGTGGCGGTCAAAGGCGGTGGTCACATAGTTGCAGCACACCCGCTGGGGACTAAAGCAGCCGTCGCACAGAGCGGGATTCTCCTGATCCAAGCTGATGCAGTGGCCGGTAGCGGCGCAAGGGGTCTTGCAATGGAGCCGCTGGGTGTTGCGGGGAGCAGCAATGCGCTTTACCCGCTCTACCGCCTGGTCAAAAGTGTCTACGATCTTGTTGCGCCCCACGATCATAATCACCTGGCGGGGGCCAAACACAATGCAGGCCACCCGGTTGGAGTTGCCGTCCACATTATAAAGCACCCCGTCGGTGGTAATGGCGTTGGAAGAAGTGAAATAGGCGTCACAGCCAAAGGCATCCTGGTAGCATTGGCGCAGCGCCTCGCCCTCCAGTCCGGCCCGGTTGATATATTGATAATCCCCACCGGAGAGCAGGTCGATCACGCCCACTTCCTTTAAGGTCTCCGATCCGCCGTGGGACACGCTGCTGCCCGCAGGCACCAGCTTTTGCACCAGGGGCAGCACCTGTGCCCGGCTCTCCAAATAATACGGCTCAAAGCCTCGTCTTTTTAAGTTCTTGATGGTTTCTTCTATTCTTGCGTCCATCCCAGTCGCTCCCTTCTTATCGGTTCCAGTATTTCCGGTCCAGTGCCCGGTATTGCAGCGCCTCCGAGATGTGGGCGCCGTTGATTTCCTCTGTCTGCTCCAGGTCCGCAATGGTGCGGGCAATGCGTAAAATTTTGTCATACGCCCGGGCAGACAACCCTAATTTATCAAAGCTGATTTGCAGCAAAGCGGAGGCATCCTCCGTCAGGCGGCAACAGTCCTTGGTCATTTGGGGCGGCATTTTGGCATTGCAGGTAATGCCGGTGCCTGCAAAGCGCCGCGCCTGCATTTGGCGTGCCCGGTTCACCCGCTGCCGAATGGCGCTGCTTGGTTCGCCCCGGGTGGTATCTGCCAACTGGGCATAGTCCACGCTCTGCACCTCCACATGCAGGTCAATCCGATCCAAAATGGGACCGCTGACCTTGTCCCGGTAGCGGTTCACCGCCGCCTGGCTGCAAGTGCAGTCCTTGGTGGGATGACCCAAAAATCCGCAGGGGCAAGGGTTCATCGCCGCCACCACCATAATATTAGAGGGATAGGTTAGGCTGCCCCCGGCGCGGGAAATGGTGATCACACCGTCCTCCAACGGCTGGCGCAGAGACTCCTTCGTACGCCGGTCAAACTCCGGGAACTCGTCCATAAACAGCACTCCGTTATGGGCCAGGCTAATCTCGCCGGGCTTGGGCACCGCACCGCCGCCGGTAAGTCCCTGGGGTGATACCGTGTGGTGTGGACTGCGAAAAGGTCGGTGGCTGATCAGCCGGGTGCCGCTGGGCAGTGCCCCGGCAATAGAATAGATCTTGGTGGTCTCGATCTGCTCCTCAAAGGTCATTTCCGGCAAAATAGACGGCAGCCGCTTAGCCAGCATAGACTTGCCGGTGCCCGGCGGGCCGATCATCAGGCAGTTATGTCCCCCGGCAGCTGCGATCTCCAGCGCCCGCTTGGCGTTTTGCTGCCCCTTAACATCTGCAAAGTCCAGGTACTCCAGCGTGTCCTCCTCCGGGGAAAATGCCCGGTAGCAAGGCTCTACCGGTGCCTTACCCTGCAAGTGATCCAACACCTGGCGCACATGGGCCACCGGCAACACATCTATGCCCTCCACTATGCTGCTCTCGTCCCGATTGGCAGCGGGAACAAACACCGCGTGCAGCCCTTTTTCCCGGGCGCACAGCACCATGGGCAGCACCCCGGTGCAGGGCCGGATTTCGCCGTCCAGAGACAGCTCGCCTAAAAAGGCACAGCCGTCGGTGCTGCCGTGAATTTGGCCGCTGGCTTTCATCAGTGCCACAAACACCGGCAGGTCGTAAACGGCGCCCTCTTTCTTTACATCTGCCGGGGCAATATTTACCGTCATACGGGACACCGGGAACTGGTAGCCCCCGTTCTTAATGGTCGCCCGCACCCGCTCCCGACTCTCTCGCACCGCCATATCCGGCAGACCTACAATGTCAAACCGGGGCAGACCGGTGCTGATGTCCGCCTCTACCGTAACGGAAAAAGCGTCCAGCCCGTTCAGACCCAAGCTCTCCACCTTAGCATACATAATAACGACCTCTTCTCCTGATTTTCTGCTTTTATTATACACGACCGACAGCCGTTTGACAATGCTTATTGACACCGGTGTAAATTGGGATTAAAATAATAGCGTGATGAGGAGCGGAAAGAGACAGACCCATCGTCAAAGAAAGGCAAAGGTGACAGTATGAATACCACAGAACTCTATACCCAGTGGCTGGAAAAGGCCACCGCTGATCCGGACCTGCAGGCAGAGCTGCAAGCCATCGCCGGACAGGATGAGGAAATTCGCGACCGGTTCTACCGCTCACTGGAGTTCGGCACCGCCGGGCTACGAGGCGTGATCGGCGCCGGTACAAACCGTATGAATGTGTACACCGTAGGCCGTGCCACCCAAGGGCTGGCCGATTATCTGAACGCCAAATACGACCACCCGTCCGTGGCCATCGGCTATGACTCCCGGATCAAGAGCGACCTGTTCTCCAAAGAGGCGGCTGCTGTGCTGGCGGGCAACGGCATTAAGGTATATCTTTATCAAGAGTTGGAGCCCACCCCCTGCCTGTCCTTTGCGGTGCGGCAGCTGGGCGCCAAGAGCGGCATTATTCTCACCGCCTCCCACAACCCGGCCAAGTATAACGGCTACAAGTGTTACAACAAAAACGGCTACCAAATGACCGACGACGAGGCGGCGGAGACTTACCATTATATTGAAAAGGTGGACTACTTCACCGGCATTCAGAAAGCGAACTTTGACGCCGCTGTGGCAGACGGCACCGTGGAATTCATTGGCGAAAAGATGATGACCGCCTTTTTGGACGCGGTAGAGACCCAGTGTATGAACCGGGGCGTGTGCCAAAAGGCAGACCTGAAAGTGATCTACACCCCCCTAAACGGCACCGGCAATAAGCCGGTACGGGCGATCCTTGACCGGATCGGCGTGCCCCATGTGTATGTGGTGCCGGAGCAGGAGCTGCCGGACGGCAACTTCCCCACCTGCCCCTACCCGAACCCGGAGATCAAGCAGGCCTTTGAACTGGCACTGAAAATGAACGAAAATATCCACGCCGATCTGCTGCTGGCAACCGACCCGGACTGCGACCGGGTAGGCATTGCGGTGATGCAAGGGGGCAAAGTACGGCTGATGAGCGGCAACGAAGTGGGCGCTATGCTGCTGAATTACCTGCTGGAAATGCGAAAGCAAAAAGGCACCCTGAGCCAAAACAGCGTGGCAGTGAAGTCCTTTGTATCCACCGACCTGGCCCAGGCCATTGCTGCCCGCTACGGCTGCACCTTTAAAAATCTGCTCACCGGATTTAAGTACATCGGCGAGGTGGTGACGCAGCTGGAGTCCCAGGGCCGTGCAGACGACTTTGTGATGGGCTTTGAGGAAAGCTACGGCTATCTGGCCGGTACCCATGCCCGGGATAAGGACGCGTGGTGGCCAGTATGCTCATTTGCGAAATGGCCGCCTACTACAAGCTGCAAGGGCTGAGTTTGGGCGATGTGATGGACAAAATTTACGCCGACTACGGCTACTATGACAACGCAGTGGTCAGCTACACCTTTGAGGGCGAGGCCGGTATGGAAAAGATGGCCGGGATCATGAACACCTGCGCCAAAATCCGCCAAAATCTCTGGGCGACAGCCCGGTAGTGGAACACAGCGACTACCAAAGTTCCCTATCCACCGACTTGGTTAGCGGCAAGTCCACCCCCATTGACCTGCCCAAATCCAATGTGCTGGAATACAAGGCGGAGAACGGCTGCAAGCTGATCGTGCGCCCCTCCGGCACGGAGCCGAAGATCAAAACCTATGTGACCGCCGTAGCCGCAGACAAAGCCGTTGCCCAGAAAATGGGGCAGCAGCTCATAGACGAAAGCGCCGCATGGATGGCATAACAGAAAGGAAGTAGAGAGAATATGCAGCAAAAATGGGTCAAGGTGACCGCCATTATTCTGGCTCTGCTGATGGCTTGCAGCGGGCTGGGTGTTGGCATTTACGCCTTTGTATCTTAACAAAAAGCACGCCCCGGCGCTGCGGTACTTTACCGGGCGGCGGGGCTTTTTTGATGGAAAGAAGTGGGACCTTTATGTGGATCTTATTTGCCGTAGGCAGCGCCTTTTTTGCCGGTGCTACCTCTGTACTGGCCAAGGCGGGGATCAAATCCGTGTCCTCGGACTTTGCCACTGCCTTTCGCACCGGCGTGGTGCTGATCTTCTCCTGGCTGATGGTCTTTGTGGTAGGGTGCCAAAACGCCGTCTCCACCATTACCCCACGGGCACTGGTGTTCCTGGCCCTGTCCGGCACCGCCACCGGACTGTCCTGGCTGTGCTACTTTAAGGCCCTGTCCATCGGCAACCTGAGCAAGGTGGTAGCGGTGGACAAATCCTCCACTTTTCTGACCATTCTTCTGGCGCTGATCTTCTTCCGCGAGCCGTTTCACTGGCTCACCGGGCTGGGAATCGCCGTGATGATCGCCGGCACAGCCCTAATGCTGGAAAAGGGCGACGCCAAAAAGGGAGAAAAAGGCTGGCTGTTTTACGCCGCGGGCAGCGCCGTCTTTGCCGCGCTGCAGTCCATACTGGGCAAGGTGGGCGTGCAGGATATGGACTCCACCCTGGCCACCGCCCTGCGCACCGTGGTGGTGCTGATCTTTGCCTGGGCCATTGTGCTGGGCAAGAAAGAGGACGGCGACTGGAAAAAGATGACCCGCCGGGACGCCGTACTTCTGGTGCTGTCCGGGATCACCACCGGCGCCAGCTGGTTGTGCTACTACCGGGCGCTGCAAACCGGCAGCGCCAGCGTGGTGGTGCCCATCGACAAGTGCTCCATGCTCTTTGCCGTGGCACTGTCCGCCATCTTCTTAAAAGAGAAGCAGACCCGCCGCAGCCTATTGGCGCTGGCACTGGTGGTGGCAGGCACTTTCATGATCGCCTTGGCCTGACCTGATATACATAGAATGCAAAAAGGACCGTATCTGAGAGATACGGTCCTTTCCTCTTTGCTTTATAAGCACGGATTATCCCAGCGCATAGGCCAGATCGCTTGCAGCGTCCGTTGTACGCTTTCCCCGCTCATACCCATAGGCAGTAGGCACAAAATACATCTTGGTGGCCTTGCCGTCCTTGGTGATCAAGCTAACGGCATAGCCCTGCTTTGCTTTCTTCAGCCGTTCCATTTGGTCAGCGCCCGGCTGTACACCGGCAAGCGTGCGGGCAATGGCTTTTCGGTCCGTTACCGTACGGAACGGATCGGTATAAAGGGACGCAAAGTTCTTGCGCACCACCTGGCCGCCCAACAGACTCTCCGGGCGGGTCAGGTAATAGCCGTCCTCACTGTCCGGCTCGCCCAGCAGGCAGCCGTCCCCTTCGGTATAATCAGCTGTCACCGTACAAATCGGCGATACCAGCATAGTCTCCACCTGATCGGCAGACGGCAGCGTGGTCTGCGCCCCATAGATAAAGCCGTCTTTTTGCAGCAGCTTTAAGGTGCGATTTGCCCCGCCGGACTGATTGGGCAGATACACCACCGAGCGCACCACCGGGCACGGCGGATCGCTGTCTGTATGGGTGCTGTAAAAGCGGTTATAATAGGTACGCAAGGCCTCCGGGTCCATCTTTTGCAGTTGGCGGCGGGTCTTGCTGTCCGTGCCCGGGCGCACCTGGTAAATGGCAAAGGACACGGTGCTCCAGGACGCGTCTTGCATATTCATATAGGTCCAGTCCGTCCGGGTCAGCTCCATAAAATCCGCCCGAATGGCAGGGTAGTAGGCGGTCTGATCCACCTGCACCTCGCCCCGATTGTCCTCCATGGTCTGGTTCCAGTACAAATCGTCCCGCTCCGTGCTGATTAAGGACACCAGCAGCAGGTTCTCCTTGGCGCTGTTCTTCACAAAGGGCTGTTGCTGCTTATATTCCTTGGTGGAGCGGATCACATTGGCGCCTTTATCCCCGTAAGCGGTATAGATCCGGGTCAGGACCTTGCCGTTCTTTTAATTTATATCGAAAACTGGACTTAAAGCCGCTGCCGCCCAGCACCTCAGTCTCTGCTGCGGTAATGCAATCCCGATGCAGCTGCACAATGGCAGCCACGGACGCCGGGTCCGTAAAAGTATAGCTGGATTCCAGCTCTTGCGGCTCTGTCGTATCGGTAGAAACCGAATGCGTACCCGGCTCCAACATATAATCCGGCAGATCCACCAGCGGGTCCTGCACCATAGGCTGCACCGTCACCTGCGCCACATCCTCTGCTGCCGGCACCTTGTTGCGGTAGTCGCTGCCCTGCACGCCTAAAAGGCACACGGTGCCAACGGTCACCACCACTAAGGTACTGCACAGCACCGCGGCAGTGGGATTAACGACCTTGTGGGTGTACACCAAGGTACACACCAGGGTCATCACGCCCACACCGGCACCACACAGCAGCGCATACACGCCATACTGATTGGCCTGCAAGGTTAGCAGCATAGGCAAACACACCAGGCTCAGCGCCCGCCCCGGTGGTGGCCAGCACATAGACCACCGGTGTGGACAGGGTCTGCTCCGCGCACTCGCCGGAGCGCCGCCGATAAAAGAACAGTCCGGCAAAGAAGCTGACTGCCCCCACCAGAAAAGCCGCCAGCAGCAAATAGCGAAAATCAAACACTCCCTGTACCCCAAAGCACATACGCGATAGGGCTGACCAGTGCACAATCCGTACCGGCTGCTGGTTCAGCCCGGACAGGAAGCGGGAAACAACTCTGCATAAGAAATCAGTCCCAGGGGCAAACAGCCGCCGATACCGATAAGCAGGGTCCAGTATTGCCACACCTTGCCTGCCGTAACGGCGCATAGCAAACAAATACAGTAGAAGGCCGCCGCCGCTGCAAAGGCAACTGCCAGCAGCCGCAGGCCGTAACCGGCATCCAGTTGAACATGCCACTTGCGAGGAATCAGCTGAGGCAACAACCAGCATCCGATCCCGGCGCCGCAAAAGGCCAGCAAAAGTACCAGTTCCCCCATCACCCACTTGACAAAGTAAAAAGTGCGCCGAGTCACCGGCAGGGATAAATAGAAATCACTTTGCCGCCGACTGTACAGAAAGCGAAAAGCGGATATAGCAAAGAACGCCCCCGCCCATGATTGTGGCGGCGGACAAAAACAGCGCTATACTGCCAAAAATGCGCACCGTCTGATCCTGCGCGGCGACAGTGTCGGTATCCTGATTCATAAGTGCCTGCAAAAGGCCGTGGCACAGCGCATACAAGAAGCCTAAAAACGGAAACAATGCCAGCCAAACAGACATACGGCGCCCCTCCCGCTGCAAAGCGGAAAACAGCACCCACTTAGATGACCTTGTTGATGTCATAACCGGCCACCTCCATTTCGCTGATAAATAATTCTTCCAAAGTAATCGGCAGGGTCTCGCAAAACAGCGGATGCAGCCGCTGCACCAGCGCCAAAGTCTCTGTCTCCGTGCCCCGCACCGTCATCTCAAACAGCTTGCCCTGCTGGCTGCATTTGAGCAAATTCAGCCCGGCGCGCACCGTTTCAAAATCCGCCGGATCCGCCAATGCAAACTGCAAGCGGGTGATCCCCAGCTTCAGCCGATCCAGGTCGTCCTCGCACAAGGCACCGCCCCGATGGAGCAGCCCCACATGGTCGCACACATCCTCCAGCTCTCGCAAATTGTGGCTGGCGATCATCACAGACGCGCCGTTCTCTGCCACAAAGTCCACCAGCAGTTTCTTCACCAGTTCCCGCACCACCGGGTCCAGGCCGTCAAAAATCTCATCAAACAAGATACAGCGAGGTTGGGTGGACAACCCCAGCAGAATCGCCGCCTGGCGCTGCATACCCTTACTCATCTTGCCCAGCCGAGCGTCAAAGGAAATGGGGAACAGCTTTTCCATCCGGGCAAAGTAGTCCTCGCTCCACCCGGGATACACGCTGCGGTACAGCCGTGCCAGCCGCCGCACGGTGGCGGTGGGAGCTAAATACGGATAGTCCGAGATAAACACAGTGCTGCGCTTGACCTGCTCGTTCTCAAAAGGCGCCTGGCCGTTAATGAGCACCCGCCCGCTGTCCGGCCGATACACACCGGCCAAAAATGCGCAGCAGCGTGGACTTACCGGCGCCGTTAGAACCTACCAGCCCAAAAACGGAGCCGTCCTGCACCTTCAGCGTCAAGTGGCGCAAGGCGGTAACGCAGTCAAACTGCTTGCTCACATCTTGAATTTCAATCATCTCGGTCCCTCCTCTCCATCTGTTCTTCTACAATCTGCTCCAGCGCCTGCCGGGTCAGGCCGGCGTCTGCCGCTGCCTGTACCGCTGCGGCAAAACGATCTGCCGCCAGCTTCTTAAACTGGGACAGCTGATCCTTCTCCGGCGAAATAAAGGCACCCCGCCCGGCTACTGTATAAAGCACGCCGTTCATCTCCAGAGCGGCATAGGCCTTTTGTACCGTGTTGGGGTTAATGCCCAGTTGCTGTGCCATGGCACGCACCGACGGCAGCTGCTGGTCCGGCAGCAACAGCCCCAGGGACACATACCGCACGATCTGCGCTTGCAGCTGCTGGTGAATGGGCACCCGACTGCGATTATCTATATGAAACAACCGTGCACGCTCCTTTTTCTCGTTCTCTGTACTATACATAGTAGTACACTATGACTATACCATACTCATCGCCAATCGTCAACCACCGTTTACAGCCAAATTCGCGCACTTTCCGACAAAATATCCGGTCTTTTGTCGCAGAACATTTAACCCAAATTTAACATTGGCCGAATTCAAACTTAACAGACTTCCTATATGCTAAGTGGGAACGAAATAAAAAAAACAAGACAAAAACAGAAAACAGCGGGGTATATCCGATGACAATTTTCAACTTCTTAAGCCTGATCGGCGGTCTGGCACTCTTTCTCTTTGGCATGAATGTGATGGGCAGCGCCTGGAAAAATGGGCGGCGGCAAATTCGAGTCCGTGCTGGAAAAATGACCAACAACCGCATTAAGGGCGTGCTGCTGGGCGCCGGCGTGACCGCCGTGATCCAGTCCTCCAGCGCCGTGACCGTGATGGCCGTGGGCTTTGTAAATTCCGGCATTATGGCACTGAACCAAGTGGTGGGCATTATTATGGGCGCCAATATCGGCACCTGTATCACCTCCTGGCTGCTGTCGCTCACCGGCATTGAGAGCAGCAATGTATTCTTGACCATGCTGAAACCCAGCACCTTCTCCCCGATACTGGCGCTGATCGGCATTGTACTCTATATGTTCTGCAAAAGCGAGAAGAAGAAGGAACTGGGTTCCATTCTCCTTGGCTTCTCTACCCTGATGTTCGGCATGGAGGCTATGAGCGGAGCTGTGGCACCGCTGGAGAGCGATCCGGCCTTTACCGGCGTGTTCACCATGTTCTCTAATCCCATTCTGGGCGTGCTGGTGGGTATGATCCTCACCGCCATCATTCAAAGTTCTTCCGCTTCCGTGGGTATTCTGCAAGCACTGTCCGCCACCGGTGCCATCTCCGTGGGCGCCGCATTTCCCATATTTTGGGGCAGAATATCGGCACCTGCATCACGGCGCTGATCTCCAGTATCGGCACCAACAAAAACGCCAAGCGCACCGCTGTCATTCACCTAACCTTTAACATCATCGGCGTGGTGTGCGGTATGGCGCTGTTCTACGGTGCCAATGCCATCTTCCACTTTGCCTTTTTGGACAAAGCGGTGAACGGCGCAGACATTGCCGCCATTCACACCGCATTCAATGTATTTTGCACTGTGCTGCTGTTCCCCTTTGGCGAGCAGCTGGAAAAACTGTCCTGCCTAATCGTGCGGGACAAGGCAGACAAGACGCAGCCCGCTGCCGCAGACAGCGACGCACTGGTAGAGGAGCGCTTTTTGATGTCCCCGTCCTTTGCCATTGAGAAGTGCCGGGAGCGCACCAACGATATGGCCCGCCTGGCGCAGAAAAACACCCTGCTGTCCCTGGGCTTCATCCGGGTCTACAATAAGAAAGACAGCGAGGCGATTCACCAAAATGAAAAGGCGCTGGATGCCTTTGAGGACGAACTGGAGACCTACCTGGTCAAGATCAGCAGCATGCAGCTGAGCCTGGAGAACAGTATGCAGGTGAGCAAGCTGTCCCACGCCATCGGCAACTTTGAACGAATCGGCGACTACGCAGTGAATATTCTAAAAACCAAGCGCACCATGCACGAGGACAAGATTCACTTCTCCAAGGAAGCCTCCAAGGAACTGGAAGTGATGAGCAGCGCCGTGCAGGAGATCATCACCAAGGCCACCAACGCCTTTATTGAGAACGATGTGGCTGCCGCCCAAACCATTGAGCCGCTGGAGCAGGTGATTGACAACTTAAAGGCAGAGCTGCGCGCCCGCCACACCAAGCGCTTGCAGGCCGGGGAATGCACCATTGAGACCGGTATGCTGTTCTTTGACATCATCAACAGCTTTGAGCGCATTGCGGACCACTGCTCCAATCTGGCTGTGTGCATTATTGAGCTGAGCCAGGGCAGCTACCAGACCCATCGCTACTTAAAGAGCGTAAAGAGCCAAGAGACGCCCGGTTTATGGAAAGCTTTGAGGATTATTTGCGCAAATACGCATTGCACTAACGGCGAATTTTTGCTATGCTAAAGGGAGTAGGAGGTGACGGTGTGAGCCAAAAGATCTATATTGTAGAGGACGATGCCAGTATTCGAGAGCTGGAAAGCTATGCGCTAAAGAGCGCCGGATTTGAAACGCTGGGATTTGAGAGCAGCCGGGATTTCTTCGCCCAAATGGAGAGCCACCTGCCGGATCTGATCCTGCTGGACATTATGCTGCCGGGCACAGACGGACTGAAAGTGCTGGAGACCATTCGCTCCACCCCCGCTTACAGCAAACTGCCGGTGATCCTGGTGACTGCCAAAACCGGCGAGATCGACGCAGTTAAGGGGCTGGACTCCGGCGCCGACGACTATATAACCAAGCCCTTTGGGGTGATGGAGCTGATCTCTCGGGTAAAGGCGCTGCTGCGCCGCATTGACCGGGTGAAGAAAGAGGATCTGAACTACGGCACCATTCGCATAGACGTGAGCCGACACACCGTGCAGGTAGACGGCAACGAAGTGGAGCTGACCTATAAAGAATACGAAATTCTCAAGTACCTGATGAAGAACCGGGGCATTGTGCTCACCAGGGACTCCCTGATGGAAAAAATTTGGGGCTACGATTTTGAACACGGCAACCGCACGGTGGATGTACATATCCAGTCCCTACGCAAAAGCTGGGCACCGCCGGGGACGCCATTAAAACCATTCGCAATGTGGGCTACAAGATCGGTGACTGATCATGCGTAAGAAAGTCTTTTTCCGTGTATTTTGCTTTACCGCTCTGGCAGTGATCGCCACCGTGGTGCTCATCACCCTGGCGCTGACAGTAGCACACGGCGACACCGGTGCCTTGACCGGCGCCATCATCCGCAAGGAACTGCCCTATGTACTGGGCATTTTAGCGGCAGTGCTGGGAGCTTCCGTGCCGGTTAGCTACGCCATTACCGGCGCAATTATTCAACCGCTGGAACAGTTGGGCGAACACATCGACCACATTGACCGGGTACAAACCGAAAAAGAGCTGCGCCCCTTTGTGGAGAAGATCCAGGCCAATAATGAAAAAAGCGCCAGCTGGAAAAACAAAAAAGCAATTTACCGCCAATGTGTCCCACGAACTGAAACCCCACTGACCTCCATTGCCGGTTATGCTGAATTGATCGAAAACGGAATGGCTCGGCCGGAGGACATAAAGCCCTTTGCCCACACCATTCGCAAGCAGGCGCTGCGGCTGGTGTCTTTGGCAGAGGATATTATTCAACTGTCCCAGCTGGAGGAGAACGACGGCGAGATCCTCTTTGAAGAAGTGAATTTAACGGAATTGGCGTCGGACTGCGTGCAGTCCCTGCAAATCAACGCCCAAAGCCGAACGGTAGACCTGCACCTGGCGGCACCGGAAGCGCCCATTACATTAAGGGCAACAAAAGCCTGCTGGAGGAACTGCTCTACAACCTGTGCGACAACGCCATTCGCTACAACAAGCCCCAAGGCAGTGTCACGGTAACCCTGCGCCCGGAGCAGGGCGGCACCGCCTTACAGGTGGCCGACACCGGCATCGGCATACCGGAGAAATACCGGGAGCGTATCTTTGAACGCTTCTTTCGAGTGGACAAAAGCCGCAGCAAGGAAACCGGCGGCACCGGGCTGGGGTTGGCCCATCGTCAAGCATATTGCCCAGGTGCACCACGCACCGGTGGAGCTGGACAGCGTGGAGGGGCAAGGCACAACCATTACCGTGCACTTCCCGAATAATATGGTATATATATTTATATAA
>ENA-OQBU01000216-OQBU01000216.1-human-gut-metagenome-genome-assembly--contig:-NODE-216-length-14341-cov-2.884480_pt1 | contig 14341 bp, 14 predicted proteins | sample MGYA00242492_ERZ504566 | MGnify/ENA primary metagenome ERZ504566 (study PRJEB26092, sample SAMD00036261) | human gut metagenome | host: Homo sapiens | study: EMG produced TPA metagenomics assembly of...
CCTCCCAGCGGTGCTTTGGCGCTGCAAGGCGCCAATTTGATCGCCAATCTGTCTGCCAGCGATGAGTATGTGTCCAAGGCGGCCTATCGTCGGGACCTGGTGGCCGGCCAGTCCGCCCGCTGCGTGGCCGGGTATGTGTATGCCGGCGCTGGGGTGCATGAGAGCACTACGGACCTGGTGTTCAGCGGCGCCACCTTGGTGGCGGAGAACGGCGGCATTTTGGCAGAGGGGGAGCGGTTTGCCCGAGAAAGCGTGCTCACCGTTGCCGATGTGGATGTTGAGAAGTTGAATGCTCAGCGGCGGCAAAATATGTCCTTTGAGAACCGGCCCGGCGCGGCGGTACAGTCTTGCCCGGTGCCCAATGCAGAGAATGATTTGGCGTACCGCATGGTGGACCCGCACCCCTTTGTGCCGGCAGCGGACGCCCAGCGCCGAGAGCGGTGCAAGGAGATCTTCCTGCTCCAGGCCAGCGGTTTGGCCGGGCGACTGGAGCATGTAGGCTCCAAGGGTTGTGTGCTGGGGATCAGCGGCGGTCTGGACTCCACCTTGGCGCTGCTGGTGGCTGTGCGCGCCATGGAGCTGCTGGGTAAACCGGCCAGCGCCGTGCTGGGTGTGACCATGCCCGGGTTTGGCACCACGGACCGCACCTATCGCAACGCGCTGGATCTTATGAAAGCGCTGGGTGTCACCCGGCGAGAGATCTCCATTGCAGATGCCTGTGTGCAGCACATGGCGGACATTGGTCACGACCCGTCGGTGCATGACATTACTTATGAGAACACCCAGGCCAGAGAGCGCACCCAAATCCTCTTTGACCTGGCCAATAAAGAAGGCTGTTTGCTGGTGGGCACCGGCGATCTGAGCGAGCTGGCCATGGCTGGTGTACTTCAACGGCGACCACATGAGCATGTACGGCGTGAATGCCTCCGTGCCCAAGACGCTGGTGCGATACCTGGTGGATTATGTGGCCGGGGAGTTAGGTGGCCGCACGGAAGAAATCTTGCGGGATGTGCTGGACACGCCGGTGTCGCCGGAACTGCTGCCCCCGGACGCCAATGGCAGATTCGCCCAAAAACGGAGGAGAAGATCGGCCCCTATGAATTGCATGACTTTTTCCTCTATCACTTTGTGCGCTTCGGCCTTGACCGGGAAAAGCTGGCCATGCTGGCGGAGAAAGCCTTTGACGGCCGGTACGATCGCCCCACCATTGACCGTTGGCTGACGGAATTTTGCGCCGGTTCTTTATCAGTCAATTTAAGCGTTCCTGTATTCCGGATTCGCCCAAGGTGGGTTCTGTGTCGCTGAGCCCCCGGGGCGACTGGCGTATGCCCAGCGACGCGGCGATGCAGGCGTTTTTACAATCGGATGAACGGATATAAAGGAGTTGTTATAATGAAAAAAGCAATGGCATTGCTGCTGGCTTGCAGCATGGTACTGGCATTCGCTGCTTGCAGCAAAAAGCAACATACAGAACAGGAGGTCACAGCTGTGGTGGATGTGACCGATGAGAACGGCAAGACCGTTACGGATAAGGACGGCAAAGCCCAAACCCGGGTGGTTACCATACCCCAAACGGACGCCAAGGGCAACACCGTGGCGGCAGGGGAGAGCGCTGCCGACGGCAAATCCGCCGGTAACGGCGGCTCGGCTGCAAAGGACGGCAAGGACAAGACGGAAAAGGCAACCAAGAAGAAAGAAACTACCACGAAAAAGACCACGACTACCACAACCACCGTGGCCGCTAATCGAAAAATTCACATTTCTGTTTCTCTGCCTGCCGGCACAGATACCCGCACGGACAAGCTGCGCATTACTATTAACGGCAAGCAGGTGGACGAGAAAGAAGTGACTCTGGAGATCGGCAACACCTTTACCTACACCACGGAGAAAAAGTACCGGGGGGGATGTAAAGGTGCAGGTGGAGCTGGAACATACGAAAAAGAGCGCCAAAGTCACAGTGAAGAAAGGCACGGACACCGCCAAATTCAATTTTGAAAATATTGAGAATCTGCTGGGTGACGACGACTAAGCGACAATTGGTGAAAAAACGAAATAATCGACAAAAAGCAGTGTCTATGCGCTGCTTTTTGTTATTATTATACAGAAACACGAAATTGTTGTGTTGAATTTCGCACGCCGGAGTGCTATAATTGGTATAGTTATGGGCTTGCGCCCAAACTGAGGTTGTTATCTGTAAGATAGAATACAGGAGGAAATTCCATGAACAGAAAGAAAAAAACCATGGACGGTAACAGCGCCGCTGCTCATGTCGCTACGCATTTACAGAAGTTGCCGCCATTTATCCCATCACTCCCTCATCCACCATGGCGGAGGAGACGGACGCCATGGCCGCTCGCGGGGTCAAGAACCTGTTTGGCCAAACGGTCAAGGTGGCGGAGATGGAGTCTGAGGCCGGTGCCGCCGGCGCCGTGCACGGTTCTTTGTCTGCCGGTGCGCTGACTACCACTTACACCGCGTCACAGGGTCTGCTGCTGATGATCCCCAATATGTACAAGATCGCCGGCGAACTGATTCCGTCCGTCATTCATGTGTCTGCCCGCTGCGTGTCTACCCACGCGCTGAATATCTTTGGCGACCATTCCGATGTGATGGCCTGCCGCCAGACCGGCTATGCCATGCTCTGCTCTGCCAATGTGCAGGAGGTAATGGATCTGGGCGCTGTGGCTCACCTGTCTACCTTAAAGAGCCGTGTGCCGTTCTTGCATTTCTTTGACGGCTTCCGTACCTCTCATGAGGTGCAGAAGATTGAGACCTGGGACTACGAGGACCTGCGGTCTATGGTGGATATGGACGATGTGCAGGCGTTCCGCGCCCGCGCCCTGAACCCGGAGAAGCCGGTGTTGCGCGGCTCTGCGGAGAACAGTGATGTGTTCTTCCAGCACAGAGAGGCATGCAACCGCTACTATAACGACGCGGTTGCCACCACTGAGATGTATATGAACACCATCAACGAGAAGCTGGGCACGGATTACCGGCTGTTTAACTACTACGGCGCGCCGGACGCAGACCGTGTGATTGTGGCTATGGGCTCTGTGTGCGACACCATTCAGGAAACCGTAGATTTTCTGAACGCGCGCGGCGAAAAAAGTGGGCATGGTCAAGGTACACCTGTATCGCCCCTTCAGCGCCAAGCATCTGCTGGCTGTCCTGCCGGAGACGGTGAAGCACATTTCCGTGCTGGATAGAACCAAGGAGCCCGGCTCCTTGGGTGAGCCGCTGTTCCTGGATGTGGTGGCTGCGCTGAAAGGCTCTGCCTTTAACGATGTGCCGGTGTACGGCGGTCGTTTCGGCTTAGGATCTAAGGACACTGTACCGGCGCATATTATCGCTGTGTATAACAATATGGTTGCGCCCCAGCCCAAGCCGGAGTTCACTCTGTCCATTGAGGACGATGTGACCCACCTGTCCCTGCCGGTGACCGAGAACCCGGACACCACCCCGGCAGGCACCACTTCTTGTAAGTTTTGGGGTCTGGGCTCCGACGGCACCGTTGGCGCCAACAAGGACTCTATTAAGATCATCGGCGACAATACGGATATGTTTGCCCAGGGCTACTTCTTCTATGACTCCAAGAAGTCCGGCGGTATTACCGTGTCCCACCTGCGCTTTGGCTCGTCACCCATTACCTCTACCTATTTGATCAACAAGGCAAACTTTGTGGCCTGCCACTGCCCGTCCTATGTGACCAAGTATGATATGGTACAGGATCTGGTGCCCGGCGGCACTTTCCTGCTCAACTGTATTTGGACCCCGGATCAGCTGGACAGCCAGCTGCCTGCGTCTATGAAGCGCTATATTGCAGAGAACAACATCCATTTCTATATCATTAACGGCATTCAGATCGCAGAGGAAGTGGGCTTGCCCGGTCGTGCTTCCACCATCTTGCAATCTGCATTCTTTGCCATCTCCGGTATTTTGCCGGTAGAGAAGGCTATTGAGCTGATGAAGGCCGCCGTGGTTAAGAAGTTCTCCAAGAAAGGCGAGGCAGTGGTGAATGCTAACTTTGCCGGCATTGACCGTGGCGCCCAGGAGATCGTGAAGGTGGATGTGCCGGACAGCTGGAAGACTGCAGAAGACGCACCCCGCCGGCTGGAAGTACCCACCGATCGTCCGGAGATGAAAAAGTTTGTCAAGGAAATTCTGGATCCGGTTGGCCGCCTGCACGGCGACGATCTACCGGTATCAGCCTTTGCTGATCGGGCGGACGGCGTATATCCTGCCGGTTCTGCCGCCTTTGAGAAGCGGGGCATTGCCATTACCGTACCCCAGTGGGACGGCACCAAGTGCGCCCAGTGTAACCTGTGCGCCATGGTCTGCCCCCACGCAGTCCATTCGCCCCATTGCCATGAATGCAGAGGAAGCGGCGGCCGCACCGGAGGGCACCACCATGGTGAAGCACAAGAGAGCGGATTATCAGTACGCCCTGATTGTGTCCGTACTGGACTGCACCGGCTGCGCCTCCTGCGCCAATGTGTGTCCCACCAAGTCCCTGACCATGAAACCCATTGCCAGCGGGCTGGATCGGCAAAAGATCTATGATGCACTGGTGGACACCTCCGAAAAACCGGAGCTGCTTACCAACAATACCATCGGCGTGCAGTACAGAAAGCCGTATTTGGAGTTCTCCGGCGCTTGCGCAGGCTGCGGCGAGACGCCGTATGCCAAGCTGGCCACCCAGCTGTACGGCGACCGTATGTACATTGCAAACGCCACCGGCTGCTCCTCCATTGGGGCGGTTCCGCACCCTCTACGCCTTACACGGTAGACAAGAACGGCCACGGCCCCGCTTGGTCTAACTCTCTGTTTGAGGACAACGCTGAGTTCGGCTACGGTATGCTATTGGCACAAAAGCAGATTCGCGAGCGGCTGGCTATGGACGCCCAGCAGCTGCTGGACACCCCGGTGGCGGACAAAGCCCAGGCTTGGCTGGATACCTATGAGGACGCTGCTACCAATACGGAGCCTGCCCAGGCACTGATCGCTGCATTGCAGACGGCAGCGCTGGAGGGTGACGCCAAGGCGGCGGCTGCCGATTTCCTGAAAGACGCAGATTATGCGGCCAAGAAGTACCAGTTTATCTTTGGCGGCGACGGCTGGGCCTACGACATTGGCTTTGGCGGCCTGGATCATGTGATCGCGTCCAATGAGAATGTGAACATTGTTGTGTTTGATACGGAGGTGTACTCCAACACCGGCGGTCAGGCCTCTAAGGCCACCCAGACCGGCGCTGTGGCCAAGTTTGCTGCCTCCGGTAAGGTGGTCAAGAAGAAAGACCTGGCGCAGATTGCGATGAGCTACGGTTATGTGTATGTGGCTCAGGTGGCTATGGGTGCCAATGCCAATCAGTGCTTAAAGGCGTTCCAGGAGGCTGCGGCTTATGACGGCCCGTCCATCATCATCTGCTATGCCCCCTGTATTAACCACGGTATTAAGATGCCCTTTAACCAGGCAGAGCAGAAGAAGGCGGTTGCCGCCGGGTACTGGAACCTGTTCCGCTTTAACCCGGATCTGGCCAAGGCAGGGAAAAATCCCTTTACCCTGGACAGCAAGGCACCCAGCGCCGATTATGTACAGTTCATCGAGGGCGAGACCCGCTACTCTGCGCTGAAGCGTTCCTTCCCCGGCAAGGCGGAGAAGCTGTTTAGCATTGCGGCGGAGAACTCCATTGAAAAGTACAACAAGCTGGCTGCACTGGTAGACTTCTACGCACCCAAGGGTGAGTAAAGCACCAAACAAAAAACAAAGCGCTGCGGTTCGTCCGCGGCTGCTTTTGCTTTGCGATAAAAAACAACCCCTGCACACCGGGTGCAGGGGTTGTTCCTTTATGTAAGGGCTTAGCCGTTGAGAATGGCAAAGTTCTCTTTGTTGGCCTTGTACAGGTTCTTAAACACTTTGAAGTTGCGGTCATAGACTTCCTTGTTGGCCGGGTTGGGCTTGTAGGTAGTCTTTACCGGGATCAGCTTCTTTACATCAAAGATGGAGGGAATAGCGCCCATACCTACGGCGATACAAGCGGCTGCACCCACGGCACCGATGTTCTGCGGGGACTCTACCACCACCACATCGCGCTGGAGAATATCGGCCAAAAATTTGGCAGGTGGTTTCGCCCAAAGCGCCGCCGCCGCAGAAGCGCACGGTCTTGGACTTCTGATACTTGGCGGTCTTTAACTCCTGGCGCTCCAGCATCCAGCGCATGTGGAAGCAGATGCCCTCCACCACGGCGCGGATCAGCTCTGTTTTGCCTACATTCAGCCGAATGTTAAAGAACATACCGGCGGCATTGGGATCCTCAAAGGGACAGCGGTTGCCGTGGAGCCAGGGGGTAAAGATCACGCCGTTGGAACCGGCAGGAATGGTGTCGATCACTTCTTCCAGATAATCATACATATTGAATTCTACCTGCTCCAGGCTGTCGGTAGCGTTGCCGTAGCGCTTTAAGAACACGCCGATCTCGTCCAGCGCCAAATGATCCTTGACCCAGCCTACGCATTTGTTGGAGGTCTCCAGTTCGCCAAAGTAGTTAAAGGTCTCCGGATTGGCGCCTACAATGGCAGCCATCATCGCACCGGTATCAACCATCTGTTCCGGCACAACGGTGCCCACCCAGCCGGAGGTGCCGCTGTAAATGTGCGCGTCGCCAATCTCTACCGCTCCGGCGCCTACGCCGATCAAAGAGGCGTCGCCGCCACCGCCGTACACAGCGGTGCCCTGAGCCAGACCCAACTCCTCGGCAGCCTTGGCAGTGACTTCGCCCACTTTATCGGTGCACTTTTTGATCTCCGGCAGGTGTTTCATATCTACGCCCACCATATCGCAAATGGGCTTGCACCAGCCTCGTGACCCTTGCGGGTGTCATACAGCAGGGTGCCGAATGCAGAATCCTGGGTCATCACGAATTCACCGGTTAGGCGGCAGATGAGATACTCTTCACATCCAGCCACTTATAGACTTTCTTAAAGTTTTCCGGCTCGTGCTCCCGCACCCAACGGTACTTCCAAATGGGATCCTTAACAGAGGAGGATACGGCACCGGTATAGCGCAGGTACTTGAGCAGCTTGGTCACTTCCGCACCGGCGATTTGTACGCCGTGGGCAATGCCTTTCTTCAGCTCATCGCCGGCTCGCTGGTCCATATAGGTCATGGGGCGGCGAATGCAGTTGCCCGCTTTGTCTACCAGGACCAAACCCTGCATGGCAGAGCAGAAGCTGATGCCCTCTACCTGGTCTTTGGTCACGCCTACGCACTTATTGAACACATTGCGGGTGGTGCTGCACATGGCGCTCCACCATTCATCGGCGTCCTGCTCGGCGCCGCCCTTTACGCCGGTCTCATCATCCACATACAGACCGTAGCCTGCGGTGTCAGAGGCCAGAATGCGCATGGTGTCGCCGATCTCAATCAGACAGGTCTTGACCCCGGTGGTGCCCACATCGTAGGTGATTACATATTTGCTCATAAAATATCCTCCCATGGTGTTGTACGCGGTAAATACCGTCACTTCTTTTCAAATGTAAATGCGCTCTCCACAAATTTCAGCAGTTGACCGATCACCCGCTCCTCGTCCATTTCCTCCACATCTACGCCGGTGTAGAACTTGAACCGCTCCTTGTAGTAGTCGCAGGTGTAAGAGAATTGCAGGGACATCAGCAGATTGTCCAAAAAGAAGGCAAAGAGCCGGGGGTCCAGATCCGGGCGCACATCTCCCTTGGCCAGCGCCTGCGCAATGGCCGTGGTGTAGATGCCGCTGGTCTCACTCTCAATCTCCCGCACCAGCATTTGGGTGCGCGCGCTGTCTTTCTCCGAGGCGATCTCATTATACAGCCGAATGTAATTGGCATTTCGCTTGGAATGGACGCAGGTGGCGCGAATGAGCTTTTCTGCCTTGATCAGCAGCTTGTCATCGCTGGCCATAATCTCCTCGATCACCTGGGTCAGAATACGCATGCCCCGCTGAATGCAGGTGATGAACAGATCCTCTTTGGTCGCAAAGTACTTGTACATCAGCCCAATGCTGATCCCTGCGTTCTTGGCGATCACATTGATGTTGGCGTTTTCGTACCCTTTGGAGGAAAACTCCTCGGTGCCCACTTCCAGTATGCGCTCTCGTCGCTCCTCGGAAATGCGGTCAAATGCGTCCTTGTGATGTTTATTTACCATTCAAAAAATTTTGTAGCCTTGCACAAAGAACGGAAAAGCCCTTTGTGCAATCCGTACAAATACTCCCTCTCTGTAAAGCGTGAACCGCAATTCACTTTTCTTATATTATCATTATTTATCCGTTATTGCAAGAAATCTGAATAAAAATGCGGGAAAAATGAACAAATTATTGCAAGTATCTATTTGACAAATCATTAAAAAGTGATATACTAAAGGTGTATTTTTATGTGAGCGATGGCTCACGCCCTTTTGGGGGTGAGCGACGACTCATGAATTTTAAGGAGGAACGACCATTATGGATACCCGATTTGCAATTTCTGAGTATCTTGATGCAGCGCAGGTCACCGCTCAGCTGGACGCGCTCATCAAAAAGCCTATTTATTCCATCAGCCCGGCTGCACTGAAAAAGTATGAAGAAGAATACTTCGACAAGAAGTGCGCGAAGTCTAAGGCGATGATCACCGAGGCAAGAGAGATCATTCCCGGCGGCGTGCAGCACAACCTGGCGTTTAACTATCCTTCCCCATCGTGATGACCAAGGCCAAGGGTGCTAAACTCTATGATATTGATGGCAACGAGTATTACGACTTCCTGCAGGCCGGCGGCCCCACCATCCTGGGCTCCAACGACGATGTAGTGAAGGAGAAGGTTAAGGAATTGCTGGACGATTGCGGTCCTTCCACCGGTCTGTTCCATGAATATGAGTACAAGCTGGCCAAGAAGATCTCCGATTGTGTTCCTTCCGTAGAGATGTTCCGTATGCTGGGTTCCGGTACAGAGGCCTGCATGTGCGCTGTGCGTGTGGCTCGTCTGGCTACCGGCCATAAAAACATCATCAAGATGGGCGGCGCTTATCACGGCTGGTCCGATCAGCTGGCATGGGGCATGCGTGTGCCCGGTACCATGAATTTGCAGTCTCACGGCGTACCGCTGTTCGTATTCAAGCACACCCAGGAGTTCTTCCCCAATGATCTGAAGAGCCTGGAGCGCAAGCTGATCCTGAATAAGTTCCGCGGCGGTACCGCTGCCGTGTTCATTGAGGCCATTGGTCCGGAGTCCGGTACCCGTCCGGTAGACAAGGACTTCCCCAAGGGCGTACAGGCACTGTGCCGTAAGTACGGCGCTCTGCTGGTTTGCGACGAGGTGGTAACCGGCTTCCGTATCGGTGTGTCCGGTGCGCAGGGCTACTTTGGCATTGATCCCGACATCACCATCTTCGGTAAGGTGATCGCCGGCGGTTACCCGGGTGCAGGCGGCATCGGCGGCCACAGAGAGGTTATGAAATACTTAGGCGCCGGCCTGGATAAGGGCAACGGCTCCGGCAAGAAGATTCATAAGGCAATGTGCGGCGGCACCATGGCTGCTACCCCCATCTCCTGCTGCGCAGGTTACACTGCCATTTGCGAGATCGAGAAGCGTAACGCCTGCCAGGTAGCCGGCAAGATGGCTGACCGTCTGGTACACGGCTTGCAGGCGCTGATCAAGAAGTATGACCTGCCTTTCGTGTGCTTCAACCAGGGTTCTGTATGCCACCTGGATACCGTTGGTACCATGCACTTTAAGGTGGACTGGAAGCATCCGTGGACCATTCCGCACACCTTGAAGGAGACCGGCAAGCGTCAGTCCGAGATGGAGCACATGGGCGCTGCTTACATGGCAGAGGGCTTGGTAACTCTGGCCGGTTCTCGTCTGTACACCTCCGCCGCTTATACGGAAGAGATGATTGACGACTGCCTGAACAGATTTGAGAATGTGTTCAAGAACTGCGTTTGCATCGAGGCGTAAGATTTTTTTTTACCAAGGGCGGTACCGGGCAGTGATGCCCGGCCGTCCTTTTGGTGCTTTTGCCCCCGGGGCAAAAATACGATTTTAAGGGGAAAACACATGGCTTACGAATTAGAAGAAGCAAAAAAGCTGGTCGTTGCGGCCGGCAAAAAGCTGGTGGAAAGCGGTCTGATCGCCCGTACCTGGGGCAATGTATCCGCCCGTATTTCCGACACCCAGTTTGTGATCACACCCTCCGGTCGGGCGTATGAAACGCTGACGCCGGAAGAAGTGGTTGTGGTTAATATTGAGGACTGCTCCTACGAGGGCGATATTAAGCCCTCTTCCGAGAAGGGTGTGCACGCTGCGGCGTACCGCCACCATCCCACCGTGGATTTTGTGATCCACACCCACCAGAGGCGGCCACCATCGTCAGCATTACCGGCATGGAGATTCGCAATGTTTACAAGGAATTTCAGCCGGTCCTGGGCAATAAGGTGCCCTGCGCCGATTATGCTATGTCTACCACCAATCTCTGCGCAAGAAGGTAGAAATGTGCATTATGATGAACCCGGGCTGCCGCGCCATTATGTTGATGCACCATGGCACGCTGTGCATGGGCGATACCTATGAGCAGGCCTTTGAGATTGCAGACGCACTGGAGAAGTGCTGCCAGCGGGTGATCAAGGACAACTATCTGCGTCACTCCTGGGCAGAGACGTATCTGACGAAGGTAAGCGCAACTTTTACCTGAAAAAGAATGGCGCTGTGGCTATGCCGGAGAGCATTTGTGATCTGGGATCTTCCGTTCGCAACGGCAAGACCTTTAGCTTGACCGTTGGCGGAGAGACCGTTGATGTGGATTTGGAGACCGGGCTGGGCATTACCGGCATTGCACCCAAGTGCGCCAAGATCCATAAGGCCATTTATGACAGCCAGGATTGCTCCATCATCAAGCATGTGACCGATCCGGATGTGATCGCTGTGTCCTGCACAGGTGAAGATATGATTCCTATGATCGACGACTTTGCACAGATCGCCGGCGTGGATGTGAAAAACCGTCCGTGGATCGACGGTGATACAGACGCTTGTGCCAAAGATATTGCTAAGGCCATGGACAGCCGCAATGCAATCCTGATTCAGGGCAACGGTGCCATCATCACCGGCAATTCCGATGGGGATATGCAGGCGCTGGAGATCATTATGGATAAGGGCTGCGAGGCCGTGATTGACACGGATATTTTCAATCGCCCCCATTATGTGCCCAAGGTGGAGTGCTTCTTGATGCGCACCGTGTATTTGGCCAAGTATTCCAAAGAGATCAATAAAAAGTAAGGTGCTTTGCACCACCGCCACCCATTGCCTTGCAGTGGGTGGTTTTTTGTTTGGAAAAAGGATTCCACAATATTATAAGGACGGCAATCTGCCGCCCGCTTCTCCATACATACACGCAAAAAAGGAGCCTCGCTGATGAAGCGAGGCTCCTTTTTTGCTTTGCTTTTACTTTTCCAGCACCAGGGTAGTGACGGAGCGGGCAGGGAGGGCAAAGGCATCGGTGGCTGTGCCGCTGTCTGTCCTTGCCAAGTCGTTGTCCTTGTCAGTCACATAGGTGGTGTGGCGGGTGTAACCGTCCAGCGCCAGGGTAGTGCTGCGGGCCTATCCGTGTTGTTGATGAACACGGCGGCAACGGTACCGTTGGGGTTTTGAATGCCACGGACTGCACATCGCTTAGCTCCTTCGGTAGGGTAATGGAAATGCGTACGCTACCCTCGTCTGTGAATTTGGAGAAGTTGCCCAGTACCCACAGCCGCTTGGAGGTTTCGATTTGATGGCTGTTCTTGTCCAGGTACACCAGACCGTCGGTGTAGCCGCCAAAGGCGCAGGCGGTCCACCAGTCCCATTCTACCGCGTTTAGCACCGTCAGATCCTGATGAATAATCCCGGCCAGTGCCAGACCGTATTCCATGCCCAGGCCGCTGTCCATACCGTTCTTTTGGATCAGGTCGTACACGCCGCTGTTTTGGTCCTCGGTCATTTGGCAGTATTCCGTCAGCGCCAGCTGTAATTGCTGCCGTAGGTAGTGGCTATGGCGTCGGCAAAGGTCTGCTTCTCCTCCGGGCTGGCCCAGTAGGAATGGAGTGCCAGCGTGGGCATACCCTTGCGAAGGGCGTTGTTTTTCAGCCAGTTGACACCGCTTTTGCCAAACATGGTCTTGAGGTATGCCATACAGGTGTCCGTGCCGATGTGACCGCTTTCCCAGCCTTCCAGCCGGCAGTCCTTTAGCGCGTCTTCCTGCGCCATTTGCTCCAAAATACCTTGTACAGATCCCGGCACTGGGTTTGGAGTAGTAGCAGCCCTCTTGTTTGGCGGTGCCGTCCTCGTAGCCCCGCCAGCTCCACTCCGGTTCATTAATGGGGGACAGGCCGGTGACCCGATACCCGGCCTCCGTAAAGTGCTTGGCGCAGGCAATGCTGTACTTGGCAAAGTCTGCGTACCGCTCCGGCTCCAGGTTGGTTACATATTTTTCATCGTCCGGCAGGTAGTCGCAGTAGGCTTTGCCGTTGGTGGTGTAAAACACCGGGGCACTGTTAGAGAACAGGGTCACCCGCAGGTCTTCGTTCATACTTTTTGCCAGGGCCAGGGCATTTTGCGCTGCTGCGTCCCGCTCCCAGTGGTAGCTGCCGTCCTTGTCTATAAAGGCTTCTGCCCGGCGGTCCGGGTCGGTGATGGTGGCGTCGTCCTTGGAACCGGCGCCCAGGTTGTAGCGGTAAATATTTAGCCCAATGCCGCTGTTCTCGCCATACAGCAGGGAGAGAATATCCTTGGCGTTCTCCCAATTGCCTACCTCCTGGCTCCACCAGCAGGCAGAAGCACCAAAGCCGTTCATTGTCTGATAGACAGCGGTTGGTTCAATGGTGATGGCCTTGACCTGTGCGGTGGTGGCGGCAGGCTCTGTGTTGTCGGAGGTGCCGGCGGCGCACCCGGCCAGTAGGGCAGTGGTGCACAGAACAGCGGTCACTTTTTGTAAGCGTTTGGTGTATGCAGTCATCTTTTCGTCCTTATGTGAATTTAGTCTGTAATGGTAATGCCTTTTTTCTCCCGCTGGGCAGCCAGCTCCGTTTCCATTTTCTCCCTAAAGTCGCCGGTCAGGTTGTAGAAGAACATGGGGATGGTGCATACCAGCAGACTGATGGCGGGGATCAGCGATACCACGCTGAATATACCGTTGCGCACCCCATGGCTCATCAGCAGCGGGTTGGCGGTGACAGAGGCGTTAATGGAGCCTACATCCAGATCTACAATAATGTACATGAGAATGATAAAGGAGGTGGAGAGCGCCGCCCCCAGCTTGGTGACAAAGCTCTGAATGGCAGAGCCCATACCGGTGAGCCGGGTGCCGGTCTTCCACTCCATGTAGTCCAAACAGTCGCCGATCATGGCAAAGGCGCACACATTGATGGCGCCGCAGGGCACGCAGCTGAGTACCAAAAACGGCACGCAGGCCCAGAAATGCTGATACCCGATGCACCACATAATCAAACTGGATACGGCGCCCAGCAGGCTGGTGGCAATAATGATCTGTTTGTAGTTGAATTTCTTAAACAGCACCGGCATCAGCAGCATGGCGCCGAACATACCCACGGCGCTGGCCACGCTGAACACGGTGCTCACCAGCGAGATATTGCCTTGCAGCGCTGCCTCCTGCTCCACGGCGGACAGGCCGGTTAGGTCTGCCGATATAAAGACTGTAACGGGCGGCGTGCACTGCGCCCGGCCTGGTACATATAACGGGCGGCGGAGAGAATACCCATCAGTGCTGTGAGCATTAAAGGCTTGCAGGTGAAGATCAGCTTCAGCGCAGAGGGCTGGCTTTTGTCCTTCTTAGGCGGAATCGGAATGTTCACCCGTTCCTTGGTCTTAAAATATACCCGGATAAACAGCAGATTGCCCACAATGGCGCAAAACAGGGCAATGCACATGTACTTCGTCTTTTCCAGCTCCGTGCCGGACAAATTGAACTTGGGCAGAATAAAGCCCAGTACCATAAAGAAAGCGGTAGGTACGGCAGAGCCAACGCCGTTGGCGGTGCGCGCCTTGCTGATAATGCCGCCCCGCTCGTCTGCGTTGGGCGTAAGGCATTGGGTAGTGCCCAGAAGGGCACATCTGAGGCGGTGTAGATCATACCCCAGGCCACATAGGTAACGGCGGCGTAGATCATCTTGGCTGTGTCGCTGATGTTGGGTGCGTAGAACAGCAACACCGTCAGTATGGCAATGGGAATGGGTGTGTAAATGAGATACGGCTTCATTTTGCCGTTCTTTTGGATTGGCGTGGTCCATAATATAGCCCATGATCGGGTCGTTAATGGCGTCCCACACCCGCGCCAGCAGCATCAGCA
>ENA-OQBU01000217-OQBU01000217.1-human-gut-metagenome-genome-assembly--contig:-NODE-217-length-14297-cov-2.123289_pt1 | contig 14297 bp, 15 predicted proteins | sample MGYA00242492_ERZ504566 | MGnify/ENA primary metagenome ERZ504566 (study PRJEB26092, sample SAMD00036261) | human gut metagenome | host: Homo sapiens | study: EMG produced TPA metagenomics assembly of...
ATCTCATCCAATACTGCGTTCCACCACGGGCCAAATGGAACCGGAGGTACGGTCGCCCGCCGCTCCAACCAACGCGGAGGAATCGAACGCATCACTCGCATCAGAATCGTCCCCAGAAGTGGAAGAAACATCTCTATCATCCACCGGCACAATGCCCCTGCGTTCAGCAAGTCGCTGCATGGCCGGCGTGACACCACTGATATGCGGAGCGGACCGTTCAGCATCCACGCCACCGACACGCTGCTTGGCATTCACGGACTGCAAATCACGCATGTTTTCCAACGGCTCAATCATGCGCAAATCCCATTGCAGGCCGCCCACCGGGATTCACGATGGTAACCGGTTGCCCGCCGCCCAGGAATCGCGCCGCCTTTTCAGGCGGATTCACCGTAGCGGATAGACCAATGCGCTGCATATGACGATCGCCACGGCCAGCATCGACGGCGGCATCACCGCCCTCATCAGCATCTGCATCGATTGCATCTCGCTTGCGCGATTCTGTGACAAGGTTCTCCAGCCGTTCCAGACTTACCGCCAAATGTGCGCCGCGCTTGGTGCCCGCCACTGCATGAATCTCATCGACGATCACCGTATCGACAGTGCCGAGAATCCGCCCTGCCTTCGAAGTGAGCAACAAATACAACGATTCTGGCGTGGTAACGAGGATATCCGGTGGATGGGAGGCTATGCGTCGCCGCTCCTGTGCGGTGGTGTCGCCTGAACGAGTGGCGACCGCGATCTTCGGCACGGGCAGCCCTTGCGCCTCGCATTGTGCAGCAATGCCCTCCAAAGGCTGTTCTAGGTTCTTGGCCACATCGGCCGCGAGCGCCTTTAACGGCGAGATATACAGCACACGCACACCGGCACGCCGCGTGCGTGGCACGGTCATCAATCGGTCGATGGCTGAGAGAAACGCGGCCAATGTTTTACCGGAACCGGTAGGGGCGATGACCAAGACATTTGCGACCGGAATGGATTGCCGGCCATGCCTGAGCCTGTGCCTCGGTCGGCTGACCGAAGGCATGCTCGAACCACATCTTGGTGGGTTCGGAAAACAGGCTCAGGCTTTCGTACATATGTACGATTATAGGTCAGCTGAAGTAGGCGATGACTTCTTCGGCGGTACCGTAGGCACTTTCGGGCACCAAGCTTGTGGCCGCATAGGCGGAGACGTAGGAGCCGATTTGCGCGGATTGCAGCCAGCGTATGACCGGCGGCCAAGCCAGCCAGCACGGTCCCCATGAACGAGTCGCCGCAACCGGTGGTGTCCACTGCATTGACTTGCGCGGCGGATACGCGATGCCAACGTCCGTTCTCGATCACCACCGATCCCCGACGCACCAAGCGTCACTATCGCCCGGTCGAATCCGTAATCGGTGAATCGTTCGGCGACCTCATACCAGTCGAGTGATTCCACGTCATCATCCGGCAGGCCCAGCAGTTGAGCCACTTCATGCTGGTTGACCAGCAGAATATCCGTGGCTTCCACCAGTTCGTGAGGCAGCTCGTCCATAAATGGCGAGTCGTTGAGCAGCACGGTCACGCCAGCGTCATGCGCGGTCTGCGCGGCGGCGATAACGGTGGCAATCGGGCTCTCCAAACACAGTCCCAATACCGCGCATTCGGCGATGGTCGTGCGATGTGATTGCACATAGCCGGCACTTGCCTTGGCATTGGAACCCGGCGAATAGACGATGGTGTTCTCGCCCTCAGCGCTCACGGTGATTACCGTGGTGCCGCTGGGGCCTTCGACATGCAGGATATCGGCGGTGTCGACGCCGGCCTCATCCAGCTTGCTTAATAGGAAGTCCGCGTTGGAGTCCTCGCCCACCGCGCCCAGCAACTGGACATTGACACCGAGACGAGCGGCGGCAGACGCCTGATTCGCGCCCTTGCCGCCCGGCAGCACTTTCATGGCACCACCATTGACGGTTTCACCTGGCTTGGGTAGTCGTTTAGTGGTTACGGTGTAATCGGCGTTCATCGAGCCGACCACGATTACCGAGCCCCGGCGCATCCTTCAGCGCTTCCAATCGTTCCCCGTACGCTCGGGCATCTGTTCATGTTCTTCTTCACTTATCACCATGGGCTCCAAGCATAGTAGGCGTCGGGCCCAAATGCGCATATGATCAGCCGCGCAACTTGCGAAGACGCTCGTGCATGGCCACCATCAGCACCAAGAGCACCAGCAAATACCACGGGTAGAGACTGATTGTCGCATATTGCGCGATGATGCCGAACAGTGGCGGCATGAGCAGTGAGCCCACATAGGCGCAGGCCATCTGCACGCCGACGATGGCCTGCGATTTGTCTTCGCCGAAGTAGGCCGGCGTCGAGTGGATGACGCACGGATAAATCGGCGCGCACCCGAGGCCGATGACCACCAGCCCAACGACCACGCCAAGGTGGTGAGGCAATGGCACGAACATGGTGAGGATGCCGGCGAACACCAGCACTTGGCCGAGGCGAATCATGACCGGGTCCTTGAATCGCATGGTCAGGAAGCCGGAAAGCGCACGACCCACGGTGATGCCTACGTAGAATAGGCTGGCCCAGCTGGCGGCGGTGATCTTGTCGATGCCGCTGTGCATCACCATATAGCTGGAGGCCCACAGACCCGCCGTGGATTCGACGGCGCAGTAGCAGAAGAACATCACGAGGATTCTTGCACCGCGAATGGCGAGCACGCCGGCCACGCCGAGCGGTTTGCGTTCAGCAACAGACACCCCTTCAGCAGTGCCAAATCTCTCGGCATTGCCGTCAGATGATGCGGTGTCATCGGTCGATTCGCCGACCGCAATTGCGCCACGTTTCTTCCACAGCGGCAGGCTCAGCACCAGGATGACGGTCAGCATCACCTGCAGGATCGCGATGTACCGATAGCCCCACGGCCAACCTTGGCCTTGAGAGAGCGCATAGCCCATGATGTAGGGGCCGACCGATGCGCCGACGCCCCACATGCAGTGCAGCCAGCTCATATGCCGGCTTTCGTAGTGAATGGCTACGTAGTTATTGAGCGCCGCATCCACTCCGCCCGCGCCAAGGCCGTATGGTATGGCGATGGCCAACAGCACCCAGTAATTCGAGGTAACGGAGAAACCGGCCAAGGCCGCCGCAGTCAACGCCACCGAAACGGCGGTGACCTTGCCTGCCCCGAATTCAATGTCATTCGGTCCGAAAGCAGCGCCGAGACGATCGTGAACATGGAAATCACCGCGGAGATGCCGCCGGCCCACGCCACCGGCACGTTCAGATCCTGGCTCATGGTGGGCCATGCGGATCCGAGTAGCGAATCCGGCAATCCCAGACTGATAAACGCCACATAGATGACGGCAAGCAACAGACTGGCCATGTCCCATCTCCCATTCACAGTACGGCACCGGTTGTGATAACGATGTCATCAGTCTATCGAATAGCGCTTCAGCAACACGCAAACATCACAGTTTGGAGTCTTGCCCGCAGTACACCGGCGTGGAATCGGCTACGCCGCGCGGGTCAAAGCCGATGATGTCGTAGTTGTCCTTGAGATAATCGGCGGCGGTGCACTCGATGAAATCCTGATGATATACCGCAGCACCCTCTGACGAAAATAGCTGTCCGCCAAAGACGGACTGAGGGGAGAGAAATACGAGTAGCCCGCTACCACCCGAGGCCTCTCCCCCACGTCAGCTTCGCTGACACCCCCTCATCAGAGGGAGCTTGAGATAGGACGGTCAGGTATCGATCTTGGAGCGGTCGAAATCGTCGGCGTTGTCGACGATGAACTGCTTGCGCGGCGGCACGTCGTCGCCCATCAGCAGGCTGAAGATCTCGGATGCCTGGGCGGCGTCCTCCATGCGGATGCGGCGCAGCATACGCGTGCGCGGGTCCATGGTGGTGTCCGCCAACTGGTCGGCGTCCATCTCGCCCAGACCCTTGTATCGCTGGATGTCGTCGTTGTATCCGATGCGCTTCTTGTCGAGGTCGGCCAGTTTGCCGGCCAGCTCGTCATCGGAATACGTGTAGATATATTCGCCCTTGTGCGAGCCTGTCAACGCGATGCGGTGCAGCGGCGGCACGGCGGCATACACGTAGCCGTGTTCGATAAGCGGCCGCATGTACCGGTAGAACAGCGTCAGCAGCAGGATACGGATATGAGCACCGTCCACATCAGCATCGGTCATCATGATGATCTTGTGATAGCGCGACTGTTCGATGTCGAAGCTCTGGCCGGAGCCGGCACCCACCACTTGGATGATGGCCGCGCACTCCTTGTTGGAGAGCATCTGCGTGATCGACGCCTTCTGCACGTTCAGAATCTTGCCTCGAATCGGCAGCAGTGCCTGGAAACCGGCGTTGCGGGCGGCCTTGGCGGTACCGAGTGCGGAATCACCCTCGACGATGAACAGTTCGGCCACGTCGTCATTGCCCGGCTGGCAGTCGGAGAGTTTGGCCGGCATCGAGGCGGATTCGAGCGCGTTCTTGCGGCGCGTGACCTCCTTGGCCTTGCGCGACTGGATGCGTGCGTGCATTTCGCCGACGATCTTTTCAAGCACGCGGCCGGATTGTTCCTTGTACCCGCGCTTGGAGCCGGTGATCATCTCGCCGAATTGCTTGTCGGTGAGCCGGGTGACGATCGGCTTGACCTGCGCGGTGCCAAGCACGTCCTTGGTCTGGCCTTGGAACTGAGGTTCGGCCACGCGTGCGGTGACCACGGCCACGAGTCCGGCTTGGATATCGTCGCGCTCCACCTTCATGGCGGAGTCCTTCATGTTCACCTTGAGCTTGCGGGCGTTGTCTTCCACCGCCTTGCGAATCTGCTTGGTGATGGCGTTCATGAAACCGTCCACGTGAGTACCGCCGCCGGGCGTCTCCACAATGTTCACGAAGCTCATGATTGTGGTGTCATAGCCGTTGACCCATCGCAGGGCGATATCCACGCCGCAGGTGCGTTCGATTTCCTGGGCGTGCAGTTCACCGCCCTTGCCCACGGCCTGGGTCTCCTCCTTATAGGTGCCCCTCGCCTTGGATGCGCCAGATGTCGGAGATCGGCTCGCCTTTGGACAGGAAGTCGACGAAGTCCTTGACGCCGCCTGTGTGCAGGAATTCCACGACGCGCGGGTGCGCGGGCTGTTCGCCGAACGCGCCATCAACGACCTGGTCGCCGGCCGTCAGTGAGAAGTCCTCCTCGGCCGGGCTCTCGGCATCGTCGGACGAGACATCCAAGGCCGGTGCCTGGTCTTGCGCAGGTTCGACTGTTGCGTCATCAGTGGCCTCGACGGTGTCAGTCGCCGCCGTTTCCGGTACGTTTTCGTCGATGATGGTGATTTTGAGGCCGGGCACCAGGAAGCTGGTCTGACGCACGCGGTCGATGAGCTGTTCGTATGAGAACTCGGCGGTTTTGTTGAAGATCTCCGGATCATACCAGTAGCGAATACGGGTACCAGTGGTTTTGGGAGATACCTTGCCGATGATTTCCAGCTCGGTGGGTCGGTTCTTGCGAGTGCGCTTGAACGGGGAATCGGGAGACGGATTGGCCGGGTCGGCATCCGTGTATACGCCAGGGTGACCTTGGTGGAAGGTCATGTGGTGCGTCTTGCCGTCACGATCCACTTCGACGTCCAGTCGGGAGCTCAGGGCATTGACCACGGAGGAGCCCACGCCGTGCAGGCCACCGACGGCGTTATAAGACGAGTTGCCGAACTTGGCACCGGCGTGCAGTTTGGTCAGTACGACCTCCACGCCGGACAGGCCGGTTTTCGGTTCCTTGTCCACCGGGATGCCTCGGCCATTGTCCGCGACTTCCACGGAACCGTCGGTGTGCAGGGTGACCACAATGTCGTTGCAGAAGCCGGCCAAGGCCTCGTCCACGGAGTTGTCGATGATCTCCCACAGGCAGTGCATAAGCCCCTGCGAGTCGGTGGTGCCGATGTACATGCCCGGACGCTTGCGTACCGCATCCAAGCCCTCAAGAACAGCTAGGTCCTTGGCACCGTATTCTTCTTTGGGCATACAGTCCTATTTTTCTCTTCAAATGCTTGGCTCCCCTCACAGAGGGGAGCCAGATGATCATTGATCCAGGAAGTCGCGCAGGGTCTGCGAACGGGATGGGTGGCGCAGCTTGGACATGGTCTTGGACTCGATCTGACGGATGCGTTCACGGGTCACGCCATACACACGGCCGATGTCGTCCAGCGTCTTCGGCTGGCCGTCTTCCAGGCCATAGCGCATCTTGATGACGCCAGCCTCACGCGGAGACAGGGTTTCCAGCACCTGCTTGAACTGTTCCTGCAGCAGGGAGAAGGCCACGCGTCGGACGGGAGCGATGGCGCGGTATCCTCAATGAGGTCACCGAACTCGGAATCGCCATCCTCGCCAAGCGGGGTGTGCAGGGAAATCGGCTCGCGGCCGTACTTCTGCACTTCCTGCACCTTCTCAACCGGCATATCCAGCTCGCGGGCCAGCTCGTCCGGCGTAGGTTCACGCCCCAGATCCTGCAGCATCTGGCGCTGTACACGGGACAGCTTGTTAATCACTTCGACCATGTGCACAGGCACGCGAATGGTGCGGGCCTGATCGGCCATGGCACGGGTGATGGCCTGACGAATCCACCACGTGGCATAGGTGGAGAACTTAAAGCCCTTCTTCCAGTCGAACTTCTCTACGGCACGAATCAGACCAAGGTTGCCTTCCTGGATCAAATCAAGGAAGAGCATGCCGCGACCCGTGTAGCGCTTGGCGAGCGAGACCACAAGTCGTAGGTTGGCTTCCAGCAGATGGTCCTTAGCCTTCTTGCCGTCGGCGGCGGCCCACTTGAGTTCACGCTTGCGCTTGAACTCCATGCCTTCGCTTTCGGTGTCGAGCAGGTGCTGGGCGTACAGGCCGGCCTCGATGCGCTCGGACAGGTCGACTTCCTGCTCGGCATTCAGCAGGCTCACACGGCCGATCTGCTTCAGGTAGTCCTTGACCGGGTCGGCGGTTGCGCCGGCCGCAATCACACGACGCTTCGGATTGCCCGAGGGGATGATGTTTTCTTCCTCATCATCCGTGTCGGAGACCACGGTAGGCACCCTTTCCTTGGGCTGCTCGGGTGCCTTGGACTTGGCTTCTTCCTCGTCCTCGTCGTCTTCCACATCATCGTCGTCGGCATCGTCCTCATCGAGGTCTTCGTCGTCGGCATCGTCTTTCGTCAACGTCGTCAAGATCCTCGTCGAGGTCGTCACGTCCAAATCGCGTCGTTGACCTCGGCATCGTCATCAAGCTCGTCATCGACCTGAGTGTCCTCGTCTTTTGACGAGCTCACGTCCCTTGGCCTTTCTTCGCGGTTTTTCTTCGCAGCGGACTTGCGCGTGGTCTTTTTTCGAGGGCTCTGCGGACTTGGACTTCTTGGCGGAAGTCTTGCGTGCGGTGGTCGTAGAGCTGGCCTTCTTCTTGGTCTCGGTCTCCTCGCTGGACTCGGCTGTCTGCTTGGTTGCCGTCGTTTCCTTCGTGGCCAAAACTGCTCCTCCTGATCTCTCGCCGTGAAGTGCATATACCACATGGGCCCACTTCTGGAAGGGCAAATCGTCAACTATGTGAGTAAACCACCCTCCACGGACGATTATTCCCACATCGTTGCCCGACGTGTTGCCGATCACCACACGCTTTCCTTCCGCGCATCGCGCGTAAAACCTCGGAAATCCGCCGTTTCTGTTCACTCAGCCCGAGCACCATGCCGGTGCCACGCCTCGATCGGCGGCTGAGAATATCATCGCCGCCAGCGAACAATCCTCATCGAGCAGCAGGCATCGCAAGGCGAACACCATTGCTCGCGGATCGCCCAGCCACCATAAGGTGTAGGCGATTACGGCCAATGGCTGTATGCAGTACGGCACCGGTGAGGCTTCGGCGATATCGAGCAACATACCGATGCCGGCATGGCAACGCTCCTTATCCGGCATCATGCCTTCATCCTCGAATGCGCAAGTCAGCAGCTCGCCCATTCGTGTTCTCGTACGCGCCAGATGCGGTCGCGCCGCGAATTCCATAAGCCATGACTTGGGGCAACGGCTTTCATCAATAACCAACGAGAGAATCAGCGCATCACGAATCGATAAGGTCTCACGCATGCCCACCGCAAACGCGGCCATCGTCTCTCGGCCTAGGTCGGTGTTCCCGGCATCAAGACAAGACAGCCATTCGTCCAATGGTTCGGCCACCCAGTCGGCATTAGCCTGTTGCGCGCCTCGAAGTCGTCGATCATTGCGAAATTCCTGTGATCTCGTCTCCAACTCGTCAAAGCCAAAGGGCTCCGTCTGCTCGGCGGCGTGCCGTTTGGCGTGTCGGCTCTTACGCGGCTTGTGCGGCGTGTTGTTGTTCATCATGTCCTCCTTGACTAATGGTGTGCAATCTATTGGTGTTGTGGTGCGCGCCGAGCCGGATAGCTCATGCGCCGAGGGGGTGTGTGCCCACTATGCTGAAAACGCCGTATGACGCAGGAAAAAACGACCATTGTGGTTCTAGCTTCAAAACCCTTGATTCCCAACGTTCTTGTGTTCTTCAAACCCTGTGGATAAGTTATTAGGCATGTGCACAACTGCTAACAACCGCGAAATCATCGAGCCACGCATCATTCAGTTGGTGCGGGAACTGACTGCCGCCCCCGCCACCGACGAGGTTGCCGACGCCCTGAAACCGGTGATGGAACAGGTTGTGGACCAAGCCGCCTCCTCCAGCCAAGGAGGCAAACGACTGCGTGCGCTGCTCGCGTTGGACGCCTTCGATATTCTTGCCGGCGACGTGACGCCTGATCGGCGTGACGCCATGATCGACCTGGCCTGCGCCATTGAAGTGTTTCAGACGGCCGCACTGGTGCATGACGACATCATCGACGAATCCGATCTGCGCCGGGGCAGGCCTTCCGCACATCGTGCCTTGGAACAGGCCGTACACAGCGGTGCCATAGGCCGTGGCTTGGGCCTGATGCTCGGCGACATTCTGGCCACCGCCTGCATTGAAATCACACGCCGGTCCGCCAGCCGTCTTCCCAACACCGATGCCCTGAACGAGGCGTTTCTTACCATGCAACGCGAGGTGGAAATCGGCCAGGTACTGGACTTGGCCGTCGAGATGACCCCACTGTCCAATCCCGAAGCTCTGGCGAACGCCTCATTGAACGTATTCCGCTGGAAGACAGCCAGTTACACCACCATCGCTCCACTGCTGCTTGCACTGCTGGCCGCAGGAGAGAGCCCGGATCAGGCCAGGCATTGCGCGTTGGCCGTCGGCCGGCCGCTCGGACTGGCGTTCCAACTGGCGGATGACCTGTTGGATGTCGTCGGATCAAGCCGCAATACCGGAAAACCAGTTGGCGGAGACATCCGAGAAGGCAAACGCACAGTGCTGTTGGCTGATGCTCTGTCTGCGGCAGATACGGCGGATAAGGCCGATCTGATTGCCATCTTCGAAGAAGATTGTCGCAATGACAACCAGGTGGCCCGCACCATTGAACTGTTCACGTCGACCGGTGCTCTTGATCGATCCCGCGAGCGCATCGCTGCCCTATGGGGTGAGTCCCGTAAGGCGATTGCCGGTCTTGAGCTGAATTCCGAAGCGCAACGCCGTCTGACCGAGGCTTGTGCGCGATTCGTCCCCGAATCCTTGCGATAGTTCACAATGCGAGCCGCCGGACCATGAGACCATGAACACCGGTGAAAACCCGTGAAAGCTATGCGCTGATGCTCCGGCCGCGTAACCGGGGCCATGTACACTGAACATGTTTTAGTCGTGATTAAAGGAACCGTACGATACAACATGAGTGAGAACGAGCCCGCACAGATGATTGAGGGACGCTACCGCATCGTGCGCAATATCGCCGAGGGTGGTATGGCCACCGTGTATGAGGCCATCGATGAGCGTCTGGGGCGCACCGTGGCGATTAAGGTCATGCACACACAACTCGCCAAAGGCCCGCATCGGGAGCAGTTCGTCGAACGGTTCCGCCGCGAGGCCAATTCGGCCGCGTCCATCGCCAACCCGCACATCGTTCAGGTGTATGACACCGGCGAGTTCAATGGACTTGATTTTCTGGTCATGGAATATGTGCATGGCGTCAATCTGCGGCATGAGATGAACGCCCAAGGCACATTCTCCGTACGTGAGACGCTGCGCGTGGTCGCGGAGACGCTGGATGGTCTGGCTTCCGCACATCGCGCCGGCGTGGTTCACCGTGACATCAAGCCCGAGAACATTTTGATCAATGATCGCGGCCATGTGCAGATCACTGATTTCGGTCTGGCCAAGGCCGCCAGCCAGGCCACATTGAGCTCCACCGGCATGCTATTGGGCACCGCCGCTTATCTGGCTCCCGAAATGATCGAGAACAATCAGGCCACCGCGCAAGGCGACCTGTATTCGGTGGGCATCATGGCATGGGAGATGCTGACCGGCAAGGTGCCGTTCGATTCGGATAATCCGGTGACGCTTGTTTTCAAGCATGTTCATGAGGACGTGCCGTCCGTGGCCACGGTCTGTCAGGGCATTGATCCGTCCGTGGCGGCGTTCATCGCCCATCTGACCGCGCGTCAGGTGGATGCCCGCCCCACCGATGGCGCGGCAGCAGCTGAGGAATTGAGCCAGTTGGCCGCCAAATTGCCGCTGGAGGCGTGGCAATACCGTTTGCATGCCGAACCCATCGGAGGTGATCATACCGATGCCACCGCTGCAGCGCTGGTAGGCAATATCGCCGAGCAGGCCCCGCTGACCGGCGTACCTGCCGGTGCAGCAACGTTCAAGCCGTCCGTACCAGCGTTTTTGGCCGATGATGTCGCAAGTAATACCGTCGATACCGGTGGCGCCGCAGACGTCAATCCTCCGGCTCCTCCGGTCGCCCCCACCACGGCACTTGATTCGTCGACGCCAGCCGATGCTTCGGCTCCCCATAAGACGCAAATCATGGCACAGTCCGGCAGCGAGACACAAGTGCTGCCTCAGGCCGGCGATGCCTTCACCCGAGCGCTTGCCTTTTCCGATGAGCCGGACGTCGCTTCCAACGGCACCGGGCCAAAGAAGCAGCGCAGCAAAAAACCGCTCATCATCGTACTGGTGATCGTGCTGGTACTGGCTGCAATCGGCGGAACCGCCGGCTGGTGGTGGTTTGCCGGACCGGGCAGCTATTGGAGTGTGCCCAAGCCGGATGACGTGACCTGCGATGCGAATGCAAGCACCGAATGCTCGTTGGCCGGCGCGGATTGGGCCACGTATGAGAGCACGTTGAAGGCTCTCGGCATCCCCTACAAGACGCACAAGGAATACAGCGACGACGTGGCGGAAGGCAAGATCATCTCTTCTTCCGTGAACAAGACCAAGGCCGTTGTGAACAGCCGCATAAGCAAGCGAGCCAATCAGGAGCTTACGGTGGTGGTGTCCAAGGGCGTGCGGATGACCACCATCCCGAAGGATATTCTCGACGCGAATTCGGCCAATGGCAAGGACCCGTTGAACGCGCTCAAGAAGGCCGGCTTCGATAATGTCAAGCATGACGAGTCGAAGGATGAGTATTCGATGGACACGCCGCAGGGTGTGGCATTGACGATCTCCCCTGATCCCGGTACCACGGCCAAGCACAACGATGAGGTGACGGTTACTTGAGCAAGGGACCGATGCCGGTGACCATGCCTAACATCGTCGGTAAGACCCAGGATGAGATGCAAGCCGCGCTCGGCGAGTTGAAGCTCACGGCCAATGTCACCGAACAGTACGATGACAAGGTCGAGGCCGGTCAAGTCATTTCCGCGTCTCAGGAAGCCGGAGCCCAGCTGAAGTGGGGCGATAGCGTGGACGTGGTGATTTCCAAGGGTCCGGAGATGGCGACGATACCGTCCGGCCTTGTCGGCAAACAGGAAAGCGCCGTGACCAAGACGCTTGAGGCTCTCGGTTCGAGGTGAAAACCGACAAGGTGCTCGGTGGGCGTGTTTCGGCACGGTACGTACCGTGAAAGCGGGGATACGGATCTATCCAACGGCGGCAAGATTCGCCTGCGCGATGCCAACGGCAACCCCACCGTCATCACCCTCGCCATCGTGTGAGAGTAATCAACTGGCTCCCCTCGCGTGAGGGGAGCCAACACATATTATTCGGCTTCTCGGCGGCTGTTGGGCCTTGAGCTCGGCCTTGACCTTCTGGGCGTATTCGTTCACGAATTCCTGACCGCTCATTTTCTGGATTGCGGCGGAAACACGATCGGTCAGCGAACGCAAATCATCATGTGTAATCTCATTGGCCGGCTTCTTGGCAACCTCAATCGGCTTGCCATACAGCACCTTGGTCTTGCCCTTCTTGGGAATCGACGTGCCAATCGGCTGCAGCTTGTCCGAGCCGATGATGGCGGTCGGCACAATCGGGCAACCGGTCTCGAGCGCAAGTCGTGCGACACCGGTGTGTCCCTTGTACAGTCGACCATCCGGGCTGCGCGTGCCTTCAATGTGGATACCGAACAGGTGCCCATCCTCGATAATCTCGCGTGCGTGCTCGAGTGCGCCAAGCGACTTGCTGCCACCAGAACGATCAACCGGGAACACGCCCACGGACGTGAACCACCACTTCTTGAACTTGCCCTTCAATCCCTTGCCCTCGAAGTATTCGGCTTTGCCCATGAAGTGCACCATGCGCGGGCAGGTAATCGGAATCAAAGCATCATCGATCACCGCCAGATGGTTGGCTGCGATAATCGCGCCGCCCTCTCGCGGCACGTTATTCAGTCCGCTGACAGCAGGGCTCAAACGATGATGAGCAATAGGGCCGAGACCTTTGACGAAGAACCAGTAGAGCACTTGGCATTCCTCCCGCAGACGAACTAGCCATTGGCCGGTCGCCTGATTAGAGTGACAGTTATGACTGAGAACCAGAATAGCAATGCCGACGGAGAGCGGCCAACCCCCACGCCGGGCAACGGACAGGATTCCGGTACTTCATCCAAGTCGCCAACTCCCGGTGCCGCCGGACAAGCCACGAATGGTGCCGATACACCGCAATCGTATGACGCGAACGATTTGGATGCGGCGTGGGCCGCGTTCGAAGCCGAGCATCAGGCCGACTTGCATGACGTGGCTTCCTCCAGGCAGGCCAAAAAGTTCGAGAAGCAGGCCAAGAAACGCGAGAAGGAGGCGCTGCTTTCCGTAGATGACTTGGATATCGGCTCGTTCACCGATGATGCTCGCCCGAGCCGTGGCGGCAAAAAGGCAAGCAGTCAGGTCCCCGTGATTTCACCGGCTCCAGCTGGCTGGATACCGATAATGTGATGGACGCCTATGATGATGGCGGCTTCACTCCCCCGAACCCTGATCTTGGTCCGGTCAAAGCGTCTACGGTACTGCTGACGGCGTTGCTTATCATTGGTCTCGTAGGCGAAGCGGTGATGATATTCGTCCCCGGCTTGAACGCGATTCCTCTCTTGGGCGCGCTGCTCAATATTCTCTTCGGGCTGGGCGTCATTTTGGGCTTGGGTGGATTGGTGGCCAAAATTCTCAACCGCAAAGACCGCCCCGGTGATCAGGGCGGCTATTACGACGACGGCGCGGAGGGTGTAGCTCGCGTAGGCTGTGTGGTCCTTGGCTCCCCTCTCTGAGGCTGAGCCGTTAAGCGAACAGCCCAGCGGGCTGTTTGTAGGCGAGGTGTGAGAGATAGCGAACCAATGTATTGCGGGCGTAGCTCGTCCGTAATTGCGGCCGAGCCACGATAGGTCACGAATTGAAGTCGATGGACTCCTGCAACTCGGCAATCATGGCCTTGATGCGGGCATCGCCTCCCCACCAGTTGAGACGGATCGTCACGTCCCCTTTGGCCGGCACAACCGGCACATCAGCGGCACCAACCGAAGTGCCGCACGCCGCAGTCACACACAAGGCGCGGCCGCCATAACAGTCGCCATATAGACAAATAAGCCCCTCATCAGAGGGGGCTGAGTAGGTGTATCACGCCTTGGACTTGGCGGTTTCGATCCACTTGTCGAACAGGGCTTCGGCCTTGCCGGAATCGACGGTTTCCTCGGCCAGCTTGTAGGCTTCGGCGAAACGCTCGGCCAGTGTGCCGTTGCCGACCAGATTGCCGTCAGCCACGATGGCGGAGGCAGCGTTGAGCAGCGCGGTGGTGCGGGACGTAATGTCCTTGCCGGCCAGGAAGTCCTTAAATGCGTTGGCGTTGACGTCCGGCACGCCGCCCTTGAGCTGGTCGACGGTAATCTTGGCGAGACCCAGATCCACGGTCGGGTCGAACTCGGTTTCGGTGACCTTGCCGTCGCGAATCTCCCAGACGGAAACCGGGCCGGTGGGGGCGAGCTCGAT
>ENA-OQBU01000218-OQBU01000218.1-human-gut-metagenome-genome-assembly--contig:-NODE-218-length-14267-cov-2.156860_pt1 | contig 14267 bp, 20 predicted proteins | sample MGYA00242492_ERZ504566 | MGnify/ENA primary metagenome ERZ504566 (study PRJEB26092, sample SAMD00036261) | human gut metagenome | host: Homo sapiens | study: EMG produced TPA metagenomics assembly of...
GAGGCGACGGTAAAAATTACGTTTCTATGGTGTGTTGGTAGTATGCAGATAACGCTTAGTAGGCCATCGCAGAAAGACCGACCATGACCGAACACCTTGATGACTCGACCCAGCAGTTTGCGCCTCTGTTTGGTGCGAATAATGCCGTCAGCGGCACTGTGGCAGACAGTGTGGATGCTGCTGCATCAGATTCCATTCAGGGCGATGAGATGAGGAGGCGCCGCATCTGGCCGTGGGTGGTGATTGCTTGTCTGCTGGTTGCCTTGGGGGCTGCCTGTGGCGGCGGTGTTTGGTTCTTCCAAGATCACGTGCTGCCTGGTACAACGCTATGGGGAAATTCAGTTACCGGCAAAACCGAGCAGGAGATTGTCGACCTAATCAACGACCAGGTCGACAACACCGCGGTACGAGCGAAAATACCAGGGCAGTCGGCGACGTTCACGCTGAAAGATCTCGGCATCGAAGTTGATGGTGAAGCAATCGCATCCGATGTCATCAATGCCCAACGCGGTGACGCATGGTGGCAACAGTATGCGTTCTGGATTACGCATGATGTGGCCCCGCAAATCAATCCCGAGCTCGCTGATGGCAGTGTGGTAGATAAGGCGCTGAACATTGATGCACAAGAACCTGTTGACGCGCAAGTCGCATTGAACGATAACAACAGTGGCTTCAACGTTATTGCGGGAGAAAATGGCCAGGGAGCCAACGCCACCAGCATTGCGAAGCAAGCCATTTCCACAGTGGAGTCATTGGGCAGTGTCCAGCCACAGACCGTTCGGGTGGAACTCGACGTAACCGAACCGACGATTACCAATGCAATTGCCGATGAGGCGAAAACCACGCTGGAAACCCTAGTGAACAATGCCGTGGCCATCAAGGTGGCGGATAAAGACATCGCCACCGTGAATGCGTCCATGCTGGGTTCGGCCATGCGCATCGACGCCAACCAGCAGTCAAAGCTGAAAGACAATGAAGTACGTAATGGCTACGTGGTCTTTGATGCCGATAAGCTGCAGCAATACTATGACGAGCAAATCAAGCCGAATCTCAAATTGGAACGTGAAGACAAGAAGGTCGTCGTCAATAATGCTGGCGAGGTGCTGAGCACTGAAACAGAAGGCCATGATGGCATTGTGATTGCCGATGGCGCGGATACGGAGGTTGGTGCTCGCTTGGCTCAGGTGCTGGCCACGGGAACTGGCTCAGTGAATGTGGACGGCAAGGTAGATCCCAAACAGGAAGTCAAGGTCACTCATCGCGTGGCGATTGACCTGTCCGACCGTAAGCTCTATGCCTATGAGAATGACACGGTGGTCAAGACATTGAATGTCGTGGTCGCGGAGGGCAACGCAACGTCACCGGCGAATGCGTTGGCATGATGTGTACGCCGACAGGTGACTTCAACGTATGGCAAAAGTTGCCCAGTCAAGATATGAGCGGCACGCTGAATCTTGCCGATGGCACGGTGGAAACATGGGATGTCAAAGACGTGGGCTTCGTCAACTACTTCTCCTCCGGTTGCGCAATCCACCGTATTGCCGGCGGATATGTAGCGGATGCCGTAATGCCCTCCATTGCCAACGGATCTCATGGTTGCGTGGGTATCGGATGGGATGTCGCCGAATGGTTCTACAACTGGTGCAATATGGGCACGAGCGTGCATATCCAAGTGTGATATGCAACAGTGTGATATGTAACAAATACGGCATGCAGTGGTGCGACACATAATGCCGCATACGCGATGTTCGGTGTGCATGGGACAAGCTTGCCCGGCTCCAATATCGCTGTATCGCATTCGTGTAATCAAGCCCACAGCCAATATGCGTCAGGGCAGCTAGTGTTTGCACTTGGGTTCTGCTAGGTTTCATAGGATTAAGTGTGATACAAGGAAGGCAGGATGGTGACCGAAAACACAGCACCAAACGCCGCCGCTGACGTGGAGATGAGCCAGTATGTGGCTGATCGTACCCGCGTCAACGAGGACAAGATCAAGAAGGATGACGAGATCATCAGCCAGTTCGGCGACTACAACTATGGTTGGCATGATTCTGATGCCGCCGGCGAAGCCGCAAAACGAGGCATTGATGAGAACGTCGTACGCGCGATCAGCGCCGACAAAGGCGAGCCGCAGTGGATGCTCGACATGCGTCTGCGTGGATTCAAGGCGTTCCTCGAAAGCCCATGCCCGATTGGGGTGTGGATCTCTCCGGCTTCAACGCAGACGACTTCAAGTACTACGTCAAGCCAATCGACAAGCAGGCGAAAAGCTGGGACGAACTGCCTGACGACATCCGCAACACCTACGACCGTTCTCGGCATCCCGGAGGCGGAGAAGAACCGCCTCGTCTCCCGGCGTGGCCGCCCAGTACGAGTCGGAGGTCATCTACAACTCCATCCAGGAGGACCTGAAGAAGCAGGGCGTCATCTTCGTCGACACGGACACCGCTGTGCGCGAATACCCTGAACTCGTCAAGAAGTACTTCGGCACCGTCGTGCCTCCGGAAGACAACAAGTTCGGTGCCCTCAACACCGCGGCATGGTCCGGCGGCTCGTTCGTATACGTGCCGAAGGGCGTGCATGTGGACATCCCGTTGCAGGCGTACTTCCGCATCAACACCCCGGCCATGGGTCAGTTCGAGCGCACGCTCATCATCGCGGACGAAGGCTCCTACGTGCACTACGTGGAAGGCTGCACCGCCCCGATCTGGTCCGAGGACTCGCTGCACGCCGCCATCGTCGAGATCATCGTCGAAAAGCACGCCCGCGTGCGTTACACCACCGTGCAGAACTGGTCGAACAACGTCTACAACCTCGTCACCCAGCGTGCCTACGTGCGCGAGGGCGGCACGATGGAATGGGTCGACGGCAACATCGGTTCCAAGGCCACCATGAAGTACCCGGCCTGCATCCTCGCCGAACCGTACGCCAAGGCATCCACCATGTCCCTCGGCTTCGCCGGCAAGGGCCAGTACCAGGACACGGGCGCGAAAGATGATTCACCTCGCCCCGCACACCAGCTCCACCACGTCGCCAAGTCCATTTCCCCGTGGTGGTGGCCGCTCCGCCTACCGCGGTCTGGTCAAAATCGTCAAGGGCGCGTACGGTTCGTCCAACTCGACCGTGTGCGATGCCCTGCTGGTCGACGACTTCTCCCGCTCCGATACCTACCCGCATGTCGACGTTCGCGAAGACGACGTTTCGATGGCCCACGAAGCCACCGTTTCCAAGATTTCCGAAGACCAGCTCTTCTACCTGATGAGCCGAGGTCTCACGGAGGAAGAGGCGCGAGGCATGATCGTGCGCGGCTTCGTCGAACCGATCAGCCGTGAGCTGCCGATGGAATACGCGCTTGAACTCAACAGACTTGTGGAACTTCAGATGGAAGGATCGGTGGGCTGATTCCGATGACCGACAACACAACACCCGTCAAGGAAATCAAGATTCCGGTCGCCGACCCCAACGACCCGTACGCGATTCCGGCCGCTATGCCGTCCTCCGTGGACCATGCCGTGCGCTCGTTCAACGCAGGCGACTACCCGGAGCCCAGCCGCAAGCAGGACGAATGGCGCTACACGCCTATCGAGCGCATCAACGAGTTCTTCACCGTGTTCAAGCCTTCCGGCGAAACGCAGATCGAAGTCTCCATGATTGACGGCTCGCCGTTGGCCGAAGGCCGTGAAGCTCAGCCAGATCAAGCTCGGTGAGGGCCTGTCCGGCACTGTGTCCAAGCCCAACGACCGCGTCTCCGCAGTCGAATGGGAATCCGGCCGCACCGCAACCATTCTGGAACTGTCCGGTGAGATCGCCCAGCCCGTGCTCGTCAAGGTGCACGGCGCGGGGGAGGACCTCGACGCTTTCCATCTGGTGATCGCCGCCGCCGACAAGGCTCATGCGGACGTCGTCGTGGAACACGACGGTGACGCACGACTGGCCGAAGGCGTGGAATCACCACCGGCAAGGACTCGCACGTCTCCACCACGTTCGTTCAGGAATGGGCCAAAACCGCCAAGCATGTGGCCAACCACCGCATCCACGTCGGCGAAGGCGCATCCCTGCGCCACTCCGTCGTGACCTTGGGCGGCGACATCGTCCGCATCCGCATGGATCAGGACTTCGGCGGCGAACAGGGCGACCTCAACATGCTCGGCATCTACTTCGTGGACCCGGACGAGCATATCGAACACCGCACGATGGTGGTACACAACCACCCCGACTGCAAGTCCGCGTGGTCTACAAGGGCGCGCTTGACGGCAAGGGCGCGCACTCCACTTGGGTGGGCAACGCGCTCATCCAGCCCACCGCCCCCGGCACCGACTCCTACGAGCTCAACCGCAACCTGGTCCTGACCCCGGGCGCCATCGCCGATTCCGAGCCGAACCTCGAAATCGAAAACGGCAACATCATCGGTGCCGGTCACGCCTCTTCGGTGGGCCGCTTCGACGACGAGGAACTGTTCTACTCGAATCCCGCGGCATCCCCGAAACCGACGCCCGCAAGCTCGTGGTGCGCGGCTTCTTCGGCGAACTCGTCGAGGAGATCGGCATTCCCGCCATCTCCGAACATCTGATGACCGTGATTGACCGCCGACTGGCCCGTGGTGAAAACGACGCATGGCACAGGTCCTCGAAGACAAGTAAGAACAGCATTTTTAGGAGCACAACAATGTCAACACTCGAAATCAAGGACCTGCACGTCCACGTCGAAACCAAGGAAGGCATCAAGCCGATCCTGAAGGGTGCCACCCTGACCGTCCACTCCGGCGAAACCCACGCCATCATGGGCCCCAACGGTTCCGGCAAGTCCACTCTCGCCTACACGTTGCCGGCCACCCCAAGTACGTGGTCGACTCCGGCGAGGCCCTCCTCGACGGCAAGGACATCCTCAAGATGACTCCGGACGAGCGCGCCAAGGCCGGCCTGTTCCTGGCCATGCAGTACCCGGTCGAAATACCGGGCGTGTCCATGACCAACTTCTTGCGCACCGCCAAGACCGAAATCGACGGCGAGGCTCCCGGTATTCGCCAGTGGGCCAAGGACCTGTCCGCAGCCATGAAGCGCCTCAAGATGGACCCGAAGTTCGCCACCCGTTCCGTGAACGAAGGCTTCTCCGGCGGTGAAAAGAAGCGCGCCGAAGTGCTGCAGCTCGAACTGCTGAAACCGAAGTTTGCCGTCCTTGACGAAACCGACTCCGGCTTGGACGTGGACGCCCTGCGCATCGTGTCCGAAGGCGTGAACCGCGCCAAGGAAGCCAACCAGTTCGGCATCCTCATGGTCACGCACTACACCCGTATCTTGAAGTACATCAAGCCGGACATCGTGCACGTGTTCGCCGACGGCCACTTCGTCAAGACCGGCGGCCCTGAGCTGGCCGACGAACTCGAAGAGAACGGCTACGACCAGTACCTGCCCGAAGGCGCCGACTCCGAGTCCGCACTGGCCTGAGTCCGTGACCGTGGGAGTCTGACATGCCCTATTCTCGACACGCTCCGGGCCGCTTAGGCCAGGTCTTTACGGTCGCGAACAGGCCATGTCAGACTCCCCTCGTTTCGTACAATTGTTACGTAAGTAGGGGGAACATAATGGTTGATTTTAAGGCGATTCGGGCGCAGTTCCCGATTCTGGATCAGGAGATTCACGGGCACCCGCTCGTGTACCTGGATTCTGCGGCCACCTCGCAGAAGCCGAATGCGGTGATCGACGCCGAGGCGAACTCTACCGTACAATTAACGCCGGCGTGCACCGTGGTGCGCACGAGCTGGCCGCCCGTAGCACCATGGCCTTTGAGGAGGCCCGAGCCAAGGTGGCCAAGCTGGTCGGCGCGAATGCGGCCGAAGGTGAAGAGGAGGTCGTCGTCACCGGTGGTGCCACGGCCGGACTGAACCTGCTCGCCACCGCATTCGGCAATGCATCGCTGGGGCGTGGGGGAGAAGCCGCCAAGCGTTTTGCCCTGAAGCCGGGCGATGAGATCGTCGTCTCGCGTGCGGAACATCATCGGTGCTGCTGCCGTTCCAGGAGCTGTCCTACCGTACCGGCGCCACCTTCAAGTGGATCGACCTGACCGAGGACGGCCGTGTGCGTACGGACAACCTCGACGAAGTCATCACCGAGCGTACCAAGGTCGTGGCCGTCACCCACGTGGGCAACGCCACGGGTGCCATCACCAACATCGCCCCGATCATCAAGCGTGCGCATGAAGTAGGTTCGATCTTCATCTTGGACGCTTGCCAGTCCGTACCGCACCTCAAGGTCGATTTCCACGCGCTTGATGTGGACTTCGCCGCCTGGAGCGCGCACAAGATGTACGGTCCTACCGGCGTCGGTTTCCTGTACGGTAAGCGCGACCTGCTCGAAGCCCTGCCGCCGGCCAACTTCGGCGGCTCCATGGTCGAGCTCGCCTACATGGACCACGAGGCCCAATACATGGCCCCTCCGGCCCGCTTCGAGGCCGGCACCCAGCCGGTCGCCCAAGTGGTGGCCGCAGGCGTCGCCGCCGAATGGATGATGAACATCGGGCTCGAGAACATCGAAGCCCATGAGAAGACCATCGCCGCCGAACTGCTCAAGCTCGGCGACGTCGATGGCATTCGCATCCTCGGGCCGCGCGAAAACGTGGACCGCATCGGCACCGTGGCGTTCGACGTGGCCGGCGTGCATCCGCACGATGTGGGCCAGTTCATCGACGCCCAGGGCATCGCGATTCGCGTGGGACACCACTGCGCCCAGCCGGTACACCGCCACTTCGGCCTATACGCATCCAACCGTGCCTCCTCCGGTGTCTACAATTCGGTCGAAGATGCCCAAGCGTTGGTCGAAGCGGCCAAGGCATCCGTAAGTTCTTTGGAGTGGAGTAAACAGAACACCATGAACGAATTCGGTATGAGCGGGGATGACCTCGAACAGATGTACCAAGAGGTCATCCTCGAGGCGTCGAAACATCCGCATGGCAAGGAATCCTTTGCGCCCAACGCAGCGGTCGAACAGTCCGCGGACGCAGCGGCCAATGTCACCGTACAAGCCAGCCACGAATACTGCACGCCCGGTGAATCGCACCAGTTCAACCCGACCTGCGGCGACGAGGCGACCATCCATGTCGAAGTCTCCGATGACGAACCGCACACCATCAAGCGATTGGTGTGGGACGGCCACGGCTGCTCCATTTCGCAGGCCAGCCTGTCGGTGATGGTCGATCTGGTGGACGGCAAAACCGTTGACGAGGCCATGGATCTGGAACAGACATTCCACAAGCTGATGGAATCGCGCGGTGCCGGTCTGGACGACGAGAACCTGGAAGAAAAGCTCGGCGACGCCGTGGTATTCCAAGGCGTGTCGAAATACCCTATGCGCATCAAATGCGCTCTGCTAGGCTGGGAAGGGCTGAAGGACTCCATCGCCAAAGCCCTCGCTGCAAAGAACTGAGGAAATATGTCCAACGATAATTTGGTTCCCGAACCACAGCCGTCCGTTTTCGATGCTGTCAACGGCGTCCTGCAGGACGAGGAGGCCGCTCGCCGCGTGATGGCCAACCCGGCCTTGGCCAAGGGCTTCCCAGACGGACGCCCGATCGAGCACTCTGCTGCGTCCGGCGATGACACCTGTGCGTGTGGCGGTCACCACGGCAAATGCGGTTGCCAGGATGACGAACAGTCCGATGGCAGCGAGATTCCGATCAAGGCGATTGACGATATCGGCCGCGCCACTGCCGAAGACGTGCGCGAGGCACTGCATCAGGTGATTGATCCGGAGCTTGGCATCGACGTGATCGATTTGGGTCTGGTCTACGGCATTGAGATCGATGAGCTAGGCCGCGCCATTATTACGATGACGCTGACCACGCCGGCCTGCCCGCTGACCGACCTTATCGAGGACGAATGCGCATCCACGCTGGCCGGTCTGGTCGAGGAGTTCCGCATCGACTGGACGTGGGATCCGCGCTGGACCATGGAGCGCATCACGCCCGAAGGCCGCGACCAGCTCGCCGCCCTAGGCTTCAGCTTCGACAATATGCCAAAGTACTGATAGCGCTTAGTAAGTTCCCTCATCAGAGGGAGCTCTATACGAGAAAAGCCCCGCATGATGCGGGGCTTTTCCATGTCTGGACTGGTCAATCAGTCATCGACGATGGTGTTCTTCGGGACAACCGTGATGCCATCCGGCGTGACGGTGAAGCCACGGGCCAGATCGTGCTCGGTATCGATGCCGACAGTGGAGTTCTCGGTGAGCACCACGTTCTTGTCAAGAATCGCCTTGTACACGCGGGCGCGGCGGTTGATGACTACACCGTCGAACAGCACGGAATCGACAATCTGTGCCCACGAGTGGATACGCACATTGGGGGAGAGCACGGAGTGGTGCACTTCACCGCCGGAGACGATCACACCGGGGGAGACGATCGAATCGGTGGCGTGGCCCAGACGGTCGCGGCCGGCGTGCACGAACTTGGCCGGCGGCAGGTTGCCGGACATCGTGTAAATCGGCCAATCCTGGTTGTACAGGTTGAACTCGGGCACATAGGCGATCAGATCCATGTGCGCATCGTAGAACTGCTTAATCGTACCGACGTCGCGCCAGTAAGCGTGATCAGTGGCCGTGGAGCCCGGAATCTCGTTCGAGTTGAAGTCGTAGACGCCGGCTTCGTTGCGGGAAGCGAAGTACGGGGCGATGTCGCCGCCCATGTCGTGCTTGGTGTCGGCAGCCTTCTCATCGAGAGCCAGAGCCTCGAACAGGGCCTTGGTGTTGGCGACGTAGTTACCCATGGAGGCCAGAATCTGGTTCGGATTGTCCGGCAGACCGGTGGTGGTGGGCGGCTTCTCCTGGAAGTTCTTGATCATGTTCGGGTGATCGGGATCGACCTCAATCACACCGAACTGGTTCGATTCCTCGATGGGCTGGCGGATACCGGCCACGGTGAACTCGGCGCCGGGACTCGATGTGCTGCTGTACCATCTGTTCGAAGTCCATGCGGTAGACGTGATCGGCACCCACGATCACCACGATGTCCGGGCTGGACATCCTCGATGATGTTGATGGTCTGGTAGATGGCGTCGCGGAGCCGAGATACCAGTGCTTGCCGAGACGCTGCTGCGCGGGCACAGGGGAGACGTACGAGCCAAGCAGCGGGGAGAAACGCCAGACCTGGGAGATGTGGCGGTCAAGCGAGTGAGACTTGTACTGGGTGAGCACCACGACCTGACGGTACCCGGAGTTCACCAGGTTGCTCAACGGGGAAATCGATCAGACGATACACACCACCGAAGGGAACGGCGGGCTTCGCGCGATCACGGGTTAACGGCATCAGGCGGGTCCCCTCACCACCTGCAAGCACAATCGACAGAATCTTGGGATTCTTGGTCATCGTAACTGTCCTCTCTGTTACTGAGCGTCTTTCGACACCGCACTGCCGGGCCGGATGCTTCCTTGCATTCGGTTTACATAGTTAATAATTGCAGAAAAAAACGAACATGCAAGGCTTTCGCCCCCGCGTGCCGTGAACTTGCGATGAACAGTTTCGTAGATTTGTTAAGGATCCGGCCTTTTCGGAGCGCGTGCGATTCCTTAGCGTGTCGCGTAGAACGCCACTGCGCTGGATGCCGCCACGTTCAGGCTATCCACGCCGTGGCTCATCGGAATCTTCACGGTCAAATCGGCGCGGGCAATCGTATGGTGGGACAGGCCGTCGCCCTCGGTACCGAAGATCAGCGCGAGATTGTCGATATGCGTCGGATCTTCGGCAGGCGCGTGCAGACGGCGTGTCAGTTCGTCCAACGAAATCGAACGATCCTCCAATGCCATGGCCACGGTGGTGAAGCCCAGCGACTTCAACTCGTCGATGCCCTGGAACGGCCAGTAATGCTTGTTTTCGGTGCCGTCGTCGTTGAACCCGGTGATACGGGTCCACGGAATCTGGAATACGGTGCCCATCGACACGCGGGCGGCGCGTCGGTACAGCGGATCACCGCAGGAGGGTGTGACCAGCACGGCATCCACATCGAGCGCGGCCGCCGAACGCATCAGTGCGCCCACATTGGTGTGGTCCACGATGTTTTCCATTACTGCCACGCGGCGGGCGCTCTTGCAGACCTCGGCTACGGAGGGCAACGGCCAGCGTCGCATCGCGCATAGGGCGCCGCGATGCAAACGGTAGCCGGTCAGACGCTTGAGCTGCTCAGGTGAGGCCACGTAGACGGGAATATCCGCGCCCCAGCGCCCGTCGATGAAGTCGAAGGTGTCTTTCATGCCCTCCAGCCAAGGTTCCTCGACCAGCAGTGACAGCGGTTCGCGGTCAGCGGCCAGCGCGCGGTCGATAACCTTGGGGGACTCGGCGATGAACACGCCCTTGGCTGGTTCCAAGCGATTACGCAACTGCATTTCGGTGAGGCTCACATACGCTTCGACGCGCGGGTCGTCGACGGTGTCCAGCGTGATGAACTGCATTGGTGGCCTTTCGTGTGTGCAGATAACGAAAAACCCCTTGCAATGCAAGGGGTTTATCTGTGCCCGAGACGGGACTTGAACCCGTACGCCTGTATAAAATAGGCACTAGCACCTCAAGCTAGCGCGTCTACCATTCCGCCACCCGGGCAGGTGTCGTTTGGACAACGAGTAGATAGCTTAGCATGAAATTACAGGGATGCAATTCGCGCGTGTGCCCGGCGTGTCGCGTGTAGCCTTGAAGTCATGACTGATGCCCTTTTTCTTTTCGACCCGCAGGTCGACGACGTCCCGGTGAACAGCGACGAACTCCACGCCGGCTGGAAGCTAACCCTGCCCGCTCACATCAAGCGCCATGCCGTGCAGGCCATGCGACTCAAGGCAGGGGACAGCCTGCAACTTTCCGACGGCAACGGCTTGAGAATCCAGGCAGTGATGGCCGATCCTGAAGCCGGACTGGCTGAGTCGTGGAAGTGGGGCGCGAACCCGAGCCGCTCACCCGTTTGGCGCTGATTCAGGCATTGGCGAAAACCGGCCATGATGAGCAGGCCATCGATATGGCTACTCAGATTGGCGTCGACCAAGTGGTGCCATGGCAGGCGGACCGATCCATTGCCAAGTGGAAGGTCGGCCGTACAGACAAGAAGTGGAATTCGGTACTGGATGCCGCCACCGAGCAGTCGCGGCGCGCCTTTAAGCCGCAACTGGAGGCGTGCGCGTCCAGCAAGGAGGTCGTGGCCATCTGCCGCAGGGCCTGCGTGCATGGCGATGTGGTGATTGTGCTGCATCAGGATGCTACCGATACGTGGTCCGGCGTGGAGGAGAAGGTTGCGCAGTTGGTGGAACGCACGCTCCAGGACGGCCGGCCGCGGACTGTCAGTGTGGTGGTCGGGCCTGAGGGCGGCATCAGTGAGCAGGAGGTAGCTGATTTCGTCAAGGCCGGAGCGGTGAGCTGCGTACTGGGGCGCAATATTCTGAGAGCCGCGACGGCCGGTCCTGTAGCGTTGTCGCTGTTGTCTCGGGTGTTGGGACGTTACGAGTAACGCCCACGCGCTAAGCTGGTGCGTAGCAACATCAAACCAAGGAGCATGATGAGCGAATCCGACGATTGCCTGTTCTGCAAGATCATCGCAGGGCAGATTCCCAGCAGCAAGGTCTATGAGGACGAGACGACCTACGCATTCAACGACATCAATCCCAAGGCCAAGGTCCACGTGCTCGTGGTGCCCAAGAAGCACTACGCCAACGTCGCCGAACTTGCCGCCGGTGACCCGACCGAGCTGGCCCACATCGTCTCCATTGCGCAGAACATCGCCGACAAGGAATTTCACGGCGCCTACCGACTGGTGTTCAACACCGGTCTCGACGCCGGCCAGACCGTCTTCCACGTGCACGCGCACGTGATGACCGGCGAAAAGCTCGACGAGTAGTAGGGGAATATCCGCTTCGTGGCAACGACTACACGTACCATCACCATCCCGCCCCAACTTGACCCCGTCGCCGTGCTCGGCCCGGTTGACGAGGTCATTCGCGAGGTAGAGCGCGCCTTTCCGGACCTGACGATTATCGTGCGCGGCAACCGCGTGGCGATCGTCTCCCGCTCCAAGCAGACCGAAGCCCAGGCCGCACAGGCCGAGGATTTGGTCAATACCATCATCCAAGCCGCCTACACCGCGCCTATGGACGCCGACACCGTGCGTCGCATGCTCGACCAGAACGTGCTCAAGAACCACGTGCGCCTCGAACATCCCGGTCACGGCCCGGTGCGTGACAAACTGGCGCAATCGACCTCAAACGAACGCGCCCATGCACGTTCTGCCGGCTCCCACGACCCGACGTACCGCAAGCCCACGGTTCCCGGCATCATCACCTTTGCTGCCGGCGTGCCGGTCCGTGCGAAAACCGCCGGACAAGTGGCCTACGTGAACGCCATCGAATCGCACACCATCACCTTCGGCATTGGCCCCGCAGGCACCGGCAAGACGTATCTGGCCGTGGCCAAGGCTGTGCGTGCCTTCCAGGACAAGCAGATTCGCCGCATCATCCTCACGCGCCCGGCCGTGGAGGCCGGCGAAAGCCTCGGCTTTCTGCCCGGCACGCTGAATGACAAGGTTGACCCGTATCTGCGCCCGCTGTACGACGCGCTTGGCGACATGCTCGGCGCCGACCAGCTCAAGCGGTACATGGACGACGGCTCCATCGAAGTGGCGCCGCTCGCCTACATGCGCGGCCGTACGCTGAACGACGCGTTCGTGATCCTCGACGAGGCTCAGAACACCACCGAACAGCAGATGAAGATGTTCCTGACTCGTCTGGGCTTCAACACCACGATGGTCATCACCGGCGATATCTCGCAGGTGGACCTGACCGTGCCGCGCTCGGGGACTGGCCACCATCGAACGCATCCTGGGCGGCATCAACGACATCGCATTCGTGCATCTCAAAACCGAGGACGTGGTACGTCACCAGCTGGTCGGACAGATCGTGGCCGCCTACGACCGTCACTCCGCCATCGCCGGCGACCACCGCGACATCGAACGCAAGGGCCGCCGCAACCATACCGACTTCGATGCCCGCCAGCAAGCGGATTCAACCAACCAAAGCGAGACAGACGATGAGCGTTGACGTCACCAATGAAACCCAGTGGGTCATCGACCCCAAGGTCTTCTCCGATTTGGGTATTTGGGTACTCGACCAGATGCGCGTGAGCACCCAGTCCGACCTGACCATCATGTTCGTGGATCCCGATCCCATCGCCGAACTGCACATGCGTTGGATGAACCTCGAAGGCCCGACCGACGTGATGAGCTTCCCGATGGACGAGCTGCGCCCCGGCGACGGCAAAACCGTGATGGAAGGAGTGCTCGGCGACATCGTCATCTGCCCGTGGGTCGCTGCCCAACAGGCTGCCGCAGCCGGGCACAGCACCATGCAGGAGATGCTATTGCTCACCATCCACGGCATCCTGCACCTGCTCGGCTACGACCACGTGACCCCCGAGCAGGAGCGCCAGATGTTCGGCCTGCAGCGACAGCTGCTGCTCACCTTCTTCGCCCTACGCCACGATGCCAACGTGCAGGCCACGCTGCCCGCCGGCACACCCGACGCGCTGGCCCTGTACGACGCCGCGCACGGTGCCGGCCGCGACCTCGATTCCAAATAAGCTCCCAAATCAATCACACCAAATCCGGATTATTCGATACCGTTCAAGGACATTCAAGGACACCGAAAAATCATTATGGAGTATTCCAGTACCACGCCGATCGCCATCACCGTCATTCTTGTACTCGTGGCGGCCCTGTTCGTCTGGCTCTCGCTGACCATGGCCGCCGCTGAAGGCGCCGTGGCCCGCGTAACGCGAGCCAGCCTTAACAATCTCATCCTCGAGGTGCAGACCGACTCCGAAGCAAGCCAGTTCCTCAAGATGAAGAAGATCGACAAGATTCATCGCGTGCAACGGCTCATCGCCGACCGTTACGCCACCGCCGGCAGCTGTGCGTTCTTCCGCATCGCCTGCAATGTGCTCGACGGCGTACTGGTGTCTTCCATCGCATCCCTGTGGGGTGCGGAACTGTGGATTGAACTGCTCTCCGGATTCCTGTTCGCGATTATCGTAGCCGTGGTCTCCGTACTGGTCCGCCCGCGCACCGCCGGCATGGCCAAGCCGGTCGCATCATGATTTCCAACTCGCGCATCGTGTCGTTGGCCACCAAGCTCACGCCGTTCGCACGCATCGGTGGCGACAAGTCCGGTCCCAAGGGACCGGGCCGCCGCTCCAAGGACTCCGATCTGTCCGACGACGAGGAGCTTGAGAAGATTCAGCTCGAGCAGGGCAAG
>ENA-OQBU01000219-OQBU01000219.1-human-gut-metagenome-genome-assembly--contig:-NODE-219-length-14215-cov-4.993896_pt1 | contig 14215 bp, 15 predicted proteins | sample MGYA00242492_ERZ504566 | MGnify/ENA primary metagenome ERZ504566 (study PRJEB26092, sample SAMD00036261) | human gut metagenome | host: Homo sapiens | study: EMG produced TPA metagenomics assembly of...
TGGCCTGACGCGGAGCACGCGGGCTTGGCAGCGCTTGATGAGCGTCTTGGCCGCGGTATCGGATTCGTTGCTTGCGATTGCGTTCTTGGCATTCGCCGCTTCCGCTTTGGGCCGCGTCTTCCATGGCTTCCGCACGCAGTGCCGGCGGGCCTCATGCGCGAGGACGTTTTCAACCCAAGCCCGGTCCCGGCCGGAAGGACCACAGACGCTACAGGTTCTTGACACCCATCGCGCGCATGCGTTCAGGATGGCGATGATCGCCACGCCTACGTCGCCAAAGACGGCAAGCCACATGTTGGCGATGCCGAGCGCCGCAAGCACCAAAATCAGCAGCTTAATGCCCAGCGCAAAGATTATGTTCTGCCAAACAATCGACATGGTCTTGCGCGCCACGCGGATCGCGCGGGAAATGTTGGACGGCTTGTCGTCCATCAGCACCACGTCGGCGGCCTCGATCGCGGCGTCCGAGCCCATGGCGCCCATGGCAATGCCCACATCGGCGCGCGTAAGCACAGGCGCGTCGTTGATGCCGTCACCGACAAAGGCGAGCTTGCCCTTGTCACTTTCGGCCGCGAGCAACGCCTCAACGCGCTCGACCTTGTCGCCCGGCAGGAGCTGCGCGTGGAACTCGTCGAGACCGAGTTGCTTGGCCACAGACGCTGCAACCTCCTCGCGGTCGCCCGTGAGCATGACGGTTCGGTTGATACCGGCGGCATGCAGGTCGCGAATCGTTTGCTCCGCATCGGCCTTAACGGTGTCTGCAATCACGATGTGGCCGGCGTACACGCCGTCAACGAGCACGTGGAGGATCGTGCCGACAACCTCGCAGTCCGGTGCTTCAACGCCGGCCGTGGCGAGCATCTTGGCGTTGCCAACGACGACGTGCTTGCCGTCGATGGTTGCCGTCACGCCGTGGCCCGCGTCGTTGGCGGAGTCTCTCACGCGCTTGGGGTCGACCTCGCCCTGGTAGGCGTCGCGCACGGACTGCGCGATGGGGTGATCGGAGAACGATTCAGCAAGGGCTGCGACTTCAAGCAACGATTGTTCGGTATGGCCAGCCTCGGGGTGCACCGCGACGACTGAGAACGTGCCGTTGGTGAGGGTGCCCGTTTTGTCGAAGACGACGGTGTCCACGTCGGCGAGCGTCTCGAGGTAGTTGGAGCCTTTGATGAGAACTCCCAGTTTGGACGCGCCGCCGATGCCGCCAAAGAAGCTCAGCGGAACGCTGATCACGAGCGCGCACGGGCAGCTGACGACCAGGAAGGTCAGGCCGCGCAGGATCCAATCGGACCAAGCGCCAGTCACCAGCCGCCGCCAAGCGCGAGCACCGCGGCAGCGCCAGTGACGGCGGGCGTGTAGACGCGGGCGAAGCGCGTGATGAAGTTCTCGGTGCGCGCCTTCTTTTCGCTGGCATTCTCTACGAGTTCCAGGACGCGCGCGACGGTTGACTCGCCAAAGGGCTTGGTGGTGCGCACGTGGATGAGGCCCGTCATGTTGATGCAACCGCTGATGATATCGTCGCCGGTCTTGGCCGGGCGGGGGACCGACTCGCCCGTGAGTGCGGCGGTGTCGAGCTGGGTTTCGCCCTCGACGATGACGCCGTCGATAGGCACGCGCTCGCCGGGCTTGACCACGATCACGGTGCCGACGGCGATGTCATCGGGAAAGACCTGTTCGAGTGTGCCGTCGGCTTGCTCGACGTTAGCGTAGTCGGGCGCGATGTTCATCATGGCACTGATCGACTTGCGGCTCTTGCCCACGGCGTATGCCTGGAACAACTCGCCGACCTGGTAGAACAGCATGACAGCGGCGCCTTCGGCCATGTGCGGGTCGGTGTCGGGGAAGAGCACCATGGCAAACGCGCCGATGGTCGCGACGGCCATGAGGAAGCTCTCGTCGAAGGCCTTGCCGCGGCGGATGTTATTGAATGCCTTTTGCAGTACGTCGTAGCCGGCAATCAAAAACGGCACGAGGAACAGCACAAAGCTGGCGTAGATGTTGCCGGGCTCCCCAAATGCGATAGTGAGGGCGCCGAGCTCGTCGAGGGCATAAACAACGGCAAAAATGCCCAGTGCTACCAGGATGCGGTTGCGCTTATGCTCAAGGGACTCTTTCTTCTTGCGCTTCTTCTTTTTCTTTTTGGGATCGGCGGCTGTCATGATTCAAACCTCTCATTTGAGTTTATGAACACTCGCTCATATAATTTCGCGAGCAAAGGCCGCGGCAAGCGCGGCCTCGCAGGTCAACGTATGCGCGGGTTAGAGAATGATCTCGCAGTCCGGCTCGGCGTCGGCGGTGAACTCAACGACGCGGTCCAGGACCTCGTCGAACTTGGCGTCGTCGGCCTCGAGCGTCAGCTTCTGGGTCATAAAGTTGACCGAAACGGACTTGACGCCCTCGAGCTTGGCAAGTTCGTCCTGAAGCTCGCGCGCGCAGTTGGCGCAATCGATCTCGTCGAGCTTAAACTGCTTTTTCATGGTGGGTTCCTTTCCCTGTGTTAGCGGTCTGGGTGCCGGCCGCGCTGATACCGTGGGTGATTGCTATTCGCAGATATGGCTCATGCCCTGGTTAAGCATGGTGTAGACGTGATCGTCGGCGAGCGAGTAGAGAATGTTGCGGCCGTCGCGGCGGAACTTGACCAGGTGCGACTGCTTAAGCGTGCGCAGCTGGTGCGATACTGCCGACTGCGAGGTTGCGGTCGCCTCGGCGATGTCGGCCACGCAGAGCTCGCGGCCCATGAGGGCATAGAGGATCTTGATGCGTGTGGTGTCGCTGAAGACCTTGAACAGGTCGGCCAGGTCGTACAACAGCTCCTCGTCGGGAAGGTCCTCGGGCGAGCAGGTGGTGGGGACGATCGGCTCGGTGGCCTCGATGCCAGTCTTTGTTCATCAGCGTGGCTGCTCATTGCAACATCCTTCATATGAACATGCGCTCATATAAATTACTTCCGATTATATGAGCGCATGTTCATATGTCAATACAATTTACGTTAACTTCGATGACTGCTTGCCGCCTCTGCGATTTTCTGCGGGTTGGGAGACATCGACGCAATGCTCGCCAACATATTTCGAGATGTTCGGCCAGCATGCTAAGAAAGCCACCTTGAGAAGCTTTAGGACTGTTCATATTTGTACTTTATCGTGTTAAATACAGCGAGAATCAGTTCTTCCTCTACGGGAGTTCCTGCAGAATCAGTTTTATCTAAAGTTATATTGAGCATTGCTGCAGCCAATCTGGCACATCGGTGGCCGAATAAGTCGAAAAATGTAGGTGGACATCCGCAGAGATCGCCTTTAGAAGAGCGAATTCTCAATTAGATCAATAATCGTGTCGTCTTCCGTGCGGTTTCCATCGATTTTTGCGAACATGTCGCATTCCCAAGGCCCATTGATTTCCTCAGCAAGGGCCCCGACGTGTTGCATGTCGTCGGGTTCTGGCACATCGTTGATGCTCGGGTCATCAGCTTGCGGATATTGGCTTGCAATTTCGCGCTTGGCGGCCTCTTCTTCTTTGAGTGTCTCCAGGACGCGGCGACCGTATTCGAAGTAGCGCCGCAAGACAAATTGACGAAGAGTTTCTTGCAGGATGGCGAAGTTATCCGGGAGTCGACCGGGCCATATCTTCTCGCGAATGCGAATCGCTTCCATGACCCGCCTAAAAGCGGACTGCTTGAAAAACGAATGACGACTAACTGTGATAACGGCATATCCCATGTTTCGCAGCGTGTTTCGGCGTTCCTCGTCAATTGATTGCTGTTCGGGCTCGTCGTGGTAAAGCCGTTGTATTCGATATCGGTCATCGAATTTTCGAGCAGCGCGTCGAGGTAGAAAACCGTCCGTCGCGTTAGGGCGGCGTATCTTTTGGGGACTGGGATCGGATAGTCCGTTTTGATAGCGCGTATGGCTAAGCCACCCATTGACTTGGGCATTGTCAGCATCATGACAAACGCCGTTTCGAGTGGGGAGCGACAGCCTTCGCGTACATAAGAAAGTGCCTTAAGTGCTTTATTAGATCCACGATACCCCGATGCCTCTGAAAGAAGGCTCTGAGCTCTTCAACGCTGGTTAGGGCTGGGCGCTCGCGATATTTGAGTTTCGTCGGCGTTCCAAGCGCGTAGGAGCCGCAGATTTCAAAGTAATACTCAACGAGCTCCGAAAGGTTGAGGTCGGCTGCTGCTTCTAACGCGCACAGCTTGATATCGACGATGTAAACGTTCGGCTCGAGTTCTAGGTAGCTTTCTGCATCAAACGTATAGCGCGTGCAGTGGCAGATGCAGCCCTTGCGGTGCCTTTTGGCATTATTGGAAAACGTCAGCACATGGATGCTTTCAGAATCGACATTCTTTCTGTTGAGCCATGCTCGCGCCGCTTCCAGGTTGGACGTGGTCGGCGCAGACACCTTGATCTTTTCCATAGGTATGGGATCGGTCGCGTGGCTTGCGAGCGAGCTGACTGTTTGGTATACAGCGCGTGCCGTGGTATGTGACAGAACGATTCCCATACGCGCATGATGGCATAGCGGACGCCATATACGCTCGAAACTTCGGGCAACGGTATTGGGGCGCGGCTTATCTTCTGCGAACGGTGGGTTTTTGAGCTGTCGTATTGAGGGGGGCAGCTTCGGCTGGGGAGGTTTCTGTCGGCTGCCCCATTTTGGTGAACTTTAGTTGCGGATTCGTAGCTTCTAAGCGTTTTTGCCGACCGCTCAGATGCCTCACCAACATAATTTGAGTTATTCGGCCTTATCCTATACGATGGTGCGATCGCAACGTCCTATTCGAATTGATTCAGGTAGATTTATAGGGCTTGGTTGCGAAATTGGGGCGACTATAGCGCTCGATTGCGGTTCAAGGGGCCTCGACTAGTGGTTCAGCTGGCCGAACAACTCGAAAAAGTAGGTGGGCGCAACCTGCCGACTATGTGAAGCATGCGTATTTGCTCGTTTTGATTAAAACTAGGGTGCAGCCATAAGACTGCGCCCTAGTTTACTGCGTGCCGGTGCGTCCAGACGGATTGCACTGTGTCTGGCAGGCGCTCCCGCAGATGGATCGGTTATTTCGCGAATAGGTTCTTGAGGTTGAACTCGGCCTGTACCGTGCGGAGCATGAGGTCGGTGTCGTCCAGACCCAGATGCTGCTCGTTGGCGTCGGGCGCGAGGGTGCCGCGACGGCGTGCCCAGTTCTCGAGCGCGGCGGGGGCGGACTCGCGGGGGAGCGAGCGCGCGTCGGCGTCCAGGCTGCGGCAGATCTGGCGCGAGTCGATGACGATGATCTTACCCGCGCGGCGTGCCTCGGCGTAACCGTCCAGGTGAATCTTGAACCAGCTGTCCTCAAAGGCGGCGTTATGCGCCATGTACGGGTACTTCTTCATAAGCTTGAGCAGCTGCTTTTGCAGCTCCTTGTTCTCGCGGAAGGGCGTTTTGCCGTCGATGTCGTCCCAGGTAATGTGGTGGATATTCGACAGCGGCACATCTTCGCCGCGGTAGATGTCGGGCAGGCCGCAGTAGTGTGCCTCGGCGTCATGCGGGACGGCGTCGCTGGTGAGCTCCATGATCTCCCAGCCCACGTTGATGATATAGCCGCGCTCGGGTGCACGGCCGGTGGTCTCGATGTCGATACCGAGCACGGTGCCCTGGATGGGCTTGCGGGCGTAGGCCACGCCGAGCGCGTCGCGGTCGCCGCGGATTTCGCGCATAACGGACGCGGCGGTGCGCTTTTGCATCTTGCCGATGGCGGCGCAGGTGTCGGCATCGGACAGGCCGCGCGAGAGCGTCGCGGGCGTCACGTTGCGCAGACGCGCCTCGCCAATCTGGTCGCACAGGTCGCGGTTGCGGTCGGCCAGGTCGCGCACGGTGGCAAAGTCGAAGCCGGGGTCGCCCTCGGCGGTAAAGTACTCGGTCTCGAGCACCTTGAGGGCCTCTTCGCCTTTCTGACGCTCGGATTCCATGGCACCGTGATCGCCATAGATAAACATGGGGATAAACGGCTGACGCTCGTATTCGAGTGCTTGCGAAACGTTCATATGCTGCTCCTTGGATGGGCCGCGTCGCGCGGCTCGGGGTTACTGAGTTGTGGCGAGATGATAGTTTACCATGGGCAACTATTGGTATCACGCCTAGGACAACTACAATACCCTAGTTGACCGCTAGGACTTTTACAATGCTGCCGAAAGACACGAAAGGTTCCATCCGTCATGGATTTGCTGATTGATATTTTGCTCGACGCCGGCAAGGACACGCTCTCGCTGGCGCCGTTCTTGTTGGTGACATATCTGGTTCTCGAGACGCTCGAGCATGTTGCGGGCGATTGCGTCAACGGCGCTATCAAGCGAGCCGGCGCTGCTGGCCCCGTGGTTGGCTCGTTGCTGGGCATGGTGCCGCAGTGCGGCTTTTCGGCGATGGCGGCAACGCTATATGCCGGTCGCGTCGTGACACTGGGCACCCTGGTGGCGGTGTTTCTCTCGACCTCCGACGAGATGCTGCCGCTGCTACTTGCCGAGCAGGTTCACGTGCAGACCATGGCGATGCTTTTGGCTTCGAAAGCGCTGATCGCGCTGGTCACGGGCTTTATCGTGGATGCCGCCATTCGTGGCCTGCGTCGCAACGCCCGTGCGCATGCGGCGATTCGCCGTACCGTGCTGGGGACTGCTGCCAATCCGGCTCATGTGAACTGTGCGCATGACGACCATGCTGGGGGCGACATCATTGACGAAGTGGCCGAGGCGGGCGTGAGCGCCGACCACATCCATGAGCTGTGTGAGCGCGACCATTGCGGTTGTGATGAAGACGAGGATGAGGACGAGCACGGGCATGGCCACGATCACGGTCATGAGGGCGAACATGAACACCATGACGGTCACGGTCACTCTCACTCCCACGAAGGGACGCCTGTCCTGTCGATCATCCGCAGTGCGATCTCGCACACCGTGCAGGTCTCGGTATTCATTTTTCTGGTGACGCTGATTCTGGTCGCCGTGCTCGAGACGTTCGGCGAGTCCGCGATCGAGCGGTTCCTGCGCGGCAACGAGACACTCGCCGTCCTGGGTTCGGCGCTTGTCGGGCTGATTCCCAATTGCTCGGCGAGCGTGGTCATTACACAGCTGTATCTGGAAGGCGCGCTGCAACTGGCGCCGATGCTCGCCGGCACGCTCATTTCCGCCGGCGTGGGTTATCTGGTGCTGTTCCGCACCAACCGCAGCGCCCGCGAAAATGCCGTGTTCCTGATCATGATGTACGTCATCGGCGCTGGCTGGGGCCTCATCCTCTCCGCCGTTGGCCTCTAAGTAGGCCTAAAAATGGGCTTCAAATAGCCATGCTCAGCGCCTGCGCAATGCGGCGACGCATGGCATTTGAGCCCGTTTTTTGTTGAGCCATGGATTCCGAGCGCTCACACCGCTCAAAACAAAAAGGTAGATTTTAGGCATGTCTCAAAAATCTACCTTGGTTAGTGCAGCAACTCGGTGAGGTTGCGTTTAAAGCGGGCGCGGTCTTCGCTGGTAAATGCTGCCGGACCGCGAGTGCGTCCGCCGGCGCGGCGTACCTTCTTTTCCTCGTGGCGAATAAACAGCTGCATGTCGATGGTTGCTTTGTCGTAGACGCGCCCGCGCACACCGATAGCGGCGGCATCGCGCCCGAGCACCATGCTCGCCAAGCCAATGTCCTGCGTCACGACCACGTCGCCCGCCTGCAGCGTTCGACAATGGCAAAGTCGGCGCTGTCGGCGCCCACGCTCACGTCGAGCGTCGTGACCCAAAAGCCGCGTCGCGCGTGCTCGGCATCGCGCGGGTCGTCGCGGCGAATGTGCCGTTCCAGGTTTTGCGTGCTGTTGCCGGCGATAACAACGGCGACGCCCGCCCGCCGCGCGCAGTCAATCGACTCGCGCGTGACCGGGCAGGCGTCGGCATCAATAAAGAGCGTTCGCGGCATCTAGTGCACCAGTTTGCCAAATTGAATAGCGCGAACAATCAGCGTTACGCCAAACACCAGCAGCGCGGCGCCGCTAAAGATGACGAGCATCTTGGCCGACCACAGCGGATAGATAAACACGAACATGCCGGCGATGATGGAAAGTGCGCCGCTCAGGATGGCGAGGGCGCGGTTGGACGAAAGCTCGGACTCCAGAATGGACATGACACCTTCGACAATCCAGCCAAAGCCGGCCACGATAACCACCATCGTGGTGAGCGTCGCGGTCGAGAAGGCCTGGTTGCGCAGGATTATGACGCCGCCCAGGATAATGAGTAGGTTGGAGATGATGCTCGTCACGCGCCAGCCAGTGGGCAGCAGCGGCTCAAAAATGGCAGTGAACAGCCTGATGGCAGCGGTGATTACAAAGTAAAAACCAGGACGGTCGTCAAAAAGACGAGGGACTTGGCGGGTGCAAAAAGCAGCGCGATGCCAGCAATGAGCGCCACGACGCCCGTGATGGCGTAGATCCAGCGCACGGCCTTGACGGCTTTGCCCGCCATACTTTTCTCGTCAAATCCAAACTGGCTCGATTTTGGTCATCGTTCCTAAAGATACCCATAACGTCTCCTTTCCGTGCGGCGTAAGCCTTGATCGTTACAACCAGTATCGCTTAAAGGCGCTGGCGTATGGGTCGGGGAGGGCGAAACGTAACCCAAAGGTCCCGAATTGTTTCCGTTGTTCCCCACGTCGCGGTTTTCTATTCAACAGGTGTAGAACATTGCGGCCCTGTTCGTTATTGCCTACGTTTTAGGTTAGATTTTCCTAAGGACAATTGGCTTGTATTGGGGGTCCCTATGAACGAAGCAGTTCCCGAGGCACCGTCGAGTGTCGAATCGATGGCAAAGCAAGGTTGCGAAAAGCTCGGTCTGGAAGCGTTTGATGCGCTGGTCCGTCGTGCCCGTACGTGCCGTCGCTTTGACGAGTCCATGCGCGTGCCGCGCGAGTTTTTGCTTGAGCTGGCGGAACTGGCGCACCTGGCTCCCTGCGGCGCCAATGCTCAGCGTCTGCGTTTTCATGTGGTGAGCGGTGCCGAGGACTGCGCGCGCGTATTTGATGAGCTTGCATGGGCCGGCGCGCTTAAGGACTGGCCGGGTCCTGCCGAGGGCGAGCGCCCGACCGGCTATATCGCGATTTTGGCCGAGCGCGCCGTTCCGGGCAAGCCTGCCGCTCCCATTACCGAGGTCGACACGGGCATTGCCGCGCAGACGATGATGCTCGCCGCCCGCAGCGCCACGCCCGAGGTGTCAGCCTGCATGTTCAAGGCCTTTACGCCCCGCGCGATCGATGCCATGGGGCTCGATAACGACAAGTATGAGCTCAAGCTGATCATGGCGTTTGGCGTTCCGGCCGAGACACAGGTGATCGATGCGATCGATTCCAATCCCGACGGCTCCATCAATTATTGGCGCGACGAGGCGCGGGTGCACCACGTACCCAAGCGTTCGCTCGCCGACGTGCTGGTGTAGTTGAGTGTCACCGCGGTGTGATCCGGCGGTAAACCACCACAAAGGTACCCGTCCCCTTTGTGGTGGTACGAGGGGAGGGTGTGTGGCAGATCTGTATTTGGTGCGGCATGGGCAGACTGAGCTCAATGTGCAGAGCATTTTGCAGGGCTGGCACGATTCGCCGCTTACGGCGCGCGGGCGCGAGCAGGCGCTGACGGCGCGTACGGCGTTTGCGGCGCGTGGCGTGGCCTTTGATCATGTGTATTCCTCGCCGTTAGGCCGGGCGCGGCATACGGCCGAGCTTATCGTTGGCGAGGACCGTTCCATTGAGCTGGTCGATGACCTGCGTGAGTGGCATTTTGGCTCGCTGGAGGGCACATCAAATCGCGAGATGCCGCCGCAGCCCTGGGACGATTATCCGGTGGCCTTTGGCGGCGAGTCGGAAGTGCAGCTTCAGTCGCGCATGGTCGCGGCGCTGTCCCGCATCATGGCCAGGCCGCAGCACGACTGCGTGCTGGCGGTTTCCCACGGCTCAGCCTGCCAGGAGTTTCTTAGATGCGTGACTGGAGGGGGAGAGCTACCCGACAACGGTGCCGTGCTTCATTTTGGCTATTGCGACGGGGCGTTTTCGCTCTTGGGTTGGTAACGAACGAAAGGACCCCTATGAATAAAGATCTGTATCTGGTCCGTCATGGACAGACGATATTCAACCTTAAGCGTATCATTCAGGGGTGGAGTGACTCGCCGCTTACGCAGTTGGGTTGCGACCAGGCGGCGCGCGCCGGCATGTTTTACGTGCGCGCGGCATCGAGCCCGACCATGCCTACACCTCCACGCTTCATCGCACCGAGCAGACTATCGCCAACATGTGGCCGGGCTTGGCGTACGAGCGCCTGGACGGCTGCGTGAGTGGTTCTTTGGCGACTTTGAGGCCGAGCGCGTGATGCTCATGCCCGAGCGCCCATGGCGTGACTTCTACTGCCAGTTTGGCGGCGAGGGGCAGATGCAGGTGCGCGAGCGCATGGTGGCGACGTTGACCGATTTGATGCGACGCCCGGACCACTCGTGCGTGCTCGCGGTGAGCCATGCCTCGGCCATCAAGGAGTTTTTGGACCACGTGAGGGGAGCGGCAGCCGACGAGCGCGAGCGCGTGCCGGGCAATTGCTCGGTGCTGCATTTTGCGTTTGGCGATGCGACTGACACGTTTGAACTGGTCGAAGTCTTTACGCAGGAAGATTATGCGCGCGAGTTGGGTCTTGAGCCGCTGGTGGCGGTAGCGGGTCCGCAGCGCGGGTAGCGCTGGCGTTGCGGCGCGGTTTGCCGGCGAAATTGTTTGATGCGAAAGGGGCGGGGATGCATGCACGGGCATTGCATCCCCGCCCCTTGTTTGTTTGGATGCTGGGTTTTCCAGCTTCGCGTTTGAGTCCGCTAGAACCGTGAGATCTGGTGAGTGAGCAGACCCCGTCGGAACCTGCGGCGCGCCGCCGCTGACCTGCGCGGCGGGGAAGAGCGCAGCTACGGCAAAGTTGAACGGCTCTTTGCCGGTGTACGTTCCGGCGGCACGGGCCTCATCGGCCAGAATCTGCGATGCCCCAGCCAGTGCGGCGGCATAGGCGGAGTCACCGGCGAACACGGGGTCGGGTGCCTGATCGAGCATGGCACGGATGGCAGCAACGGCGTCCTCGCGCTTGACCTCCCACACACGGTGCGTAATGCCGGCGGGGTCGGTGACGGCATAGAGCGACGCGCCTTCTTTGGCGGCGCCGAGGATGATATCCATGACGGGCGAGGCTTCGTAGGCGAGCGTTACAGGGCGAGGCTGCACCTTAAGCTCGGCGATTGCGCGGGCGGCTGCGGCCGCATCTGCGGAGGACGCGTTGTCGTCCGTCAGTACACCAACCGGGCAAATTGCCACAACGCCCGTCACGCGTCCCAGCTCTCCCGAACACTCGTACACGTAATACACCGCGCCTGGATCCTTGAGCATTAGGCCGTCAGCAATGGCGCCGCGCAGGGCGTCGTTGCCGCTCAGGATACCGCCCATCGCAGGCAGCGCCTCGAGCACGCGGTCCTGAGCTGGGCGGATGCAGGGAAACGGAAGTGCTTTCATGGGCGGTCCTACGCGCGAGTCGGTTTGTTCGCGGCTTATTATGCCCCAACTTGGCCGCTTGCGTCCCAGAGCGTGTGATCGGCAAGCGCGATGAGCACGTTTTGGCAGCGAACGATATCGGCATGGGGCACATACTCGTTGGGCTTGTGCGCGAGCGCCAACGAGCCGGGGCCGTAGCTCATACAATTGCGGTTGCCTGTCTTGCCGGCAATGACGGCAGTGTCGGTGTAGCCGGTAAAGAAGCCGACGGTCGTGTCTGTGCCCGTCACGTCATCGGCGGCACGCTTGAGTGCAGCCAGAAGGGGAGAGCTTGGATCGCGCTCGATGGCGGGGCGGTCGCCTGTCACGGTATAGCTTCCATGGCAGCCGGGGACCGCGGCTTCGGCGCCGGCGATGGCCTGCTCTACCATGCGCGTCGCGGCGGCCGTATCAGTCGGCGGGGCCAGGCGCATATCGACCCAGACCTTGGCATGGTCGGGCACGACATAGGGGCGGTAGCCGCCCTCGATCTGTCCAAACGTGATGGTCGATGGCCCCAGCTCATCGTGTACGGGCAGCGCCATGAACGCGCGGCGCAACGCGCAGACGACCTCTGCCATGGCGGCGACGGCGTCGGCGCCCTTCCAAGGCTGGCTCGCGTGCGCCGTGACGCCTGCCATCTCAATCTCGAACCATGTGCGCCCCTTGTGCGCCACCTGGATCTGTCCGTCGGTGGGCTCGGTGTCCAGCACCCATTCGCGCGAACCGACCCAGCCGGCATCAATGGCCGCCTCGGAGCCACGCATAAAGTCTTCCTCGTCGACCGAGCAGATGAGCGAAAAGCCACGTCGGGGCAGCTCACCGCTTGCCGTCATGCGCTCGAGCGTATGGAACAGTGCGGAAATGGCGCAGGCCAGGCCACCCTTCATATCGCAGGCACCGCGGCCATAGAGTTTATCGTCACGCACGATTGCTCCGAGCGGCGGAATGCCTGTATCCCAGCCGTCGCCCAAGGTGACGGTATCCATGTGGCAGATATAGACCAGCCGCGGCTCGTCGCTCACGCCCGGTATGGTAATCATAAGGTTGCGGCGTCCGGGGAGCACCTCGAGTTCCTCAACCTGCACGGCATGGAGCACCGGATGACTCAACCGCTCCAGCTGAGCCTCAACCAGCGCTTTGATATACCGCTCAATTTCATCCTCATACGCGCCCGGGTCTGAGCTGTCGATCCGCACGAGCTCCTGAGCAAGCCGCCAGGCAAAGTCCTCATCAACCATATGCAACCTCACAATCAGTCTGCTTTCCAAACCGATTGTAAGCCTCCTGAGAGATTCGCGACGCGCGCGCAGCAGCATTTACCGTTCGCAGGCCGAGCCAGCGCGTTTGCCGTCCGAGCGGGTTTACAAACGGCGCGGTGGGTACGTAGCCTTTATGGACGACATGCTGTGCGACATATCTGCCTTTCGGTATCACCGGATACCTCCACAGGTTTTGGCGATAATGCCGGACCTGCCCGATTCTGCGGACGATCCGCGCAGGGAGCGCCTTTGCGAGCATCCGCTCGTCGCGCATTTCCTGGGCACCCCGTTACACGTTTTGGCGCAGGGCGGCTGCGGGCGTAAGGGCGATCGCATTGTCAGGCATGTTTGGAACGGGGAGAGGCCGTTTGATTCCATGCGACAGACAGAGTTTGCCTCGATGTCGCGTCCCCGCTCTTTACCCTGCTGACCCTGGCTTCCTCGGTCTCAAACGAGCGTCTGATCATGTGCATGTATGAGATGTGCGGCACCTTTGCCGTGTGCAAGATTGCGCCTCAGGTAAAGTCGGCACTTGAGCAGGCATACGGGGGCCGGTGGGGTGACGCACGGTCGGGCTGGGAAAACGTAAAGGATGCCTCGGGGAATCCAACGGACCTGTGGAAACGACCTCCCTTGATTGAGCTCTCTGAACTTACCGAGTACGTCGATAAGATCCCGGGGCTCCGCGGCGCTAAATCGTTCACGCGTGCCGCGAAATGCATTACGGGGGTGGCGGCATCGCCGCTCGAGGTCCAGGCTTCGATGCTGTTTGGCCTTACGAGGTTGCGCGGCGGCGAAGGGCTGCGCCTTACCAATACGTCGAGATTCGCTTGACGCGCAGTGCCCGCCTGATTTCGGGGCTTGATAGGCGCTATGCCGATATCCTGCTGGCAAATAAGGACGGCAGCAGAGAGTGTCTGGTTGAATGCCAAGGTAAAGCCATTCACGGATCCATAGAATCCAAGATTTCGGACTCCGATCGAACGACGGCGCTGCAAGCGATGGGATATCCCGTCATTCTGATGACCTATGGTCAGCTGGCCGACTCCGATGCCTTCCGCGTGGTGATGGAGCTCATCATGTCCTATCTCGATGTGCCGCTGAAAGACAAGACGCCGCGACAGCAGGAGCTCGAACGGCGGCTTCGTGAGGAGATTTTTATCGATTGGGCAGGAATGTAGCCGCGCGGGTGGAAAACGGTCGCGCGGACTAGAGTTTTGGTCACAAAAAAGACTTATATTTCGCCTTGGAGGGGCCTTAAAAATGCTATCTAGAATAAGTTGTTTCGGAAAATGGACAGTCAACTTACATTCGGCACATAGTGATCGATTTTACCTACTAAAGTCCCTGATAAAGCTGTTTATCAAAGCGGGTGTGCTTAGCGACTTGAGCCTCACTATCTATTATCTGAAAAA
>ENA-OQBU01000221-OQBU01000221.1-human-gut-metagenome-genome-assembly--contig:-NODE-221-length-14152-cov-4.563280_pt1 | contig 14152 bp, 18 predicted proteins | sample MGYA00242492_ERZ504566 | MGnify/ENA primary metagenome ERZ504566 (study PRJEB26092, sample SAMD00036261) | human gut metagenome | host: Homo sapiens | study: EMG produced TPA metagenomics assembly of...
GGGCACGCGCGGGGAATAGGCTTCTTCTTTCTTCTTTGTAGCCATCCGCGCCAGCCCATGTGTTGGGGTGTCCGTCGCTGAAGAAGAAACACGTCCGTGGGCAGCTGCTCGTGCGCCATCACGTTCGACGCACCGTCGAACGCGGCCTCCCAGTTCGTGCCATACTCGGAGCCATAGAAGACGCCGTTATGAGTAGTAGTAGTAGTAGTAGTAGTAGAGACGGGCACCATGATCCTGTCCAGGTCCGCCGGGTTGGTGCTGTGCGTCACCATGTTCTCGTACCCGTCGTACCAGACCGAATTCTCCTCCCCCGCGCCGCCGGCGAACAGGACCACGCTCACCTGCACCTGGCCCGTCGCCATCAGACGCCTGCCCAGGGAACGCACAGCGTTCGCGATCTCGTCATACTCAGCCTGGCCCACCGAACCGGTGCGATCCAGAACGAACAGGGCATGTTCCCTGTTCTTCGCGTAGTCACGGCCCGTGGCCGACAGGTTCACGTCGAACACGTTCGGCTTGTCAGTCGCGGTCACCGTCTTCGATGCCGTCAGGCCGGGCTCGTCGGTGTCGGCGGCCAACGCGGTGCCGGCGACGACGCCGCCGGTCAACAGGGTCGCCATGGCGGCCGCCGTCGCGGCCATCCGGCTCAACCATTTCCTCTGCTTCATAGGAATTCCTTTCAAGCGCCCGGATCCCTTCCGGGCATACAACTCCCATGAAACACGCTTCCGACACACCCCGGTTTGGACATCGGCGGAAACCCGAGGACAGGACCCTCCAATCGGTGTCCCAGTCCGCAAGCATCAGTTTGGACATAGAAAAATCCCCGTACCGGAGAAGCCATTACGGGGATCAGAAAGAAAACGAAAGAATCAGCCGATTGGATAGAAATACTTCCCGTCACAATTCGGATCGACGGTTAATGCGTCGACGGTATTCGCGCTCCTCAATCTCGAGGATCACGCCCGTGCGCGAGAGACAGGACCTCTCCCCCGGCTCCGGCGCAGCGTTCTTTTCGTTCATCTCATTCCTCGTTTCCGTCTTTCCATATCGTGCGGTCGCGCTCCCATTCCCAGTCGTGCCGCTCATCCTGATACCGCTTCCATTTCTCATGCTCGGCGTTCTGCCTTCTCTCGATGGCCTCTCGTTCCATGGCGCGGCGTTCGAGCATGCTCGGACGCACAATCAGCCACTCGCACAGTGCGCCGACCAGGGCGCAGCCGACCATGACTGCCACGGCGTCCCACTTCACGCCCTTGTTGTTGATGAGATCGGCGATCTGGAACATCGCGAGTATCACGAACAGTATGCCCGCGATCTTCAGCACGATCTTTGCCAGGAAACGTATCGGATGCGACAGGAACTCCAGAACCACGCTCAGGACCATCAACACGATGAACGCCGTCAACACGATTCCGACTACAGTCAGCGGATTGCTCATGTCCACAGCCAACCCCCTTTAATATCTCTTCTCTGGATCGATTTTACACGGTCGCGCCGTGCGCATAGCATTTGCATTCAACGATGGACATGACGCCGTCCCGGCCCCGCAGCAGGATGTCGTATCCACCGTCCCTGGAGGCAGGGGTCACCTCGGTCGTGTATCCGAGCGAACGGAACATGTCCGCGCAGAAACCCTCGAAACCAGCCGGATGGTCGGCGAAAGCGGCGATGATGCCATCGATATTCGCGGCACGCCGCCGCTGTCTGACCCGGAAACGTGAATCCCCGTGGCGGGGATCGTCACGGGGATCGATGGGTCAGGACAGGTACGAGTCCAGAGCGTCCTCCAATACCTCCTGGATGCGCATGTCGTGCGCGGCGGCCCAGGTCTTGAGCCGGCGTCGGGTCGAGGCGCGAAGGCTCACGCTGGTCTTCACCCAGCCCTCCCCGGATTCCGGTTTTTCGTCCTTCCGGTTTTTCGTTTTTTCGGTATTCGGTATTGCGGTATTCGGTTTTTCGGTATCTACCGGTTCCGGTATCGCGGTATCCGTCCGGTCGCTGTTGAGCAGCGCGGTCAGGTCGCGCGGGCGGGGCGTCAGGTTCATGTTCCTCACAGGTCCTCCTCCTTGTCCTTGAGCTGTCGCATGGTCTGCTTGAGTTCGCCGGCCAGGTCCCGGTATTCGTGCAGTCGCGTGCCGCGCGGGCGGGTGGATTTCGCGTTGAGGATGTCCTGGCGCTTCGGGATCAGCGTCTCGAAGCACGCGATCTCCGCGGCGTCGATCCATTCCAGCGCGTCGCGCAGGGCGGTCGTGTTGGCCTCGGTGCGGCACAGGAGGATCGCGGCGGGGACGCCGCGCCGGTCGCACAGGTCCTTCACCCCGACGGCCTGGTCGAGGTCGATGCGGCTGGGGCTCGACGGGATGACCACGAGGTCCGCGTTGTTCACCGATTCGTCCAACGCGCGCCCGTACGGGGCGGAGTCGATCAGCACCCAGTCGACGGGGTCGTCGAGACGGTCGTTGATCCCGTGCAGGTGCGTGATGTCGGCCGGCGCGGCGGACATCACGTCGAACGGCAGCGGGTCTCCGATCTCGGCGGCCAGGTACCACCAGTCCTTCGCGTCGCCCTGCACGTCCGCGTCGGCGACGAGCACATGCCGCTCGCCCTGGGACTGGTCCACGAGGGCGCAGGCCAGGAACACGGCGCTGGTGGTCTTCATGCTGCCGCCCTTGCCGGTCGCCAATGCGATCACCATCGGCTCGCGGTTCTTCTTGTCGTTCATCGGTTTCTCCTTATTCAAGTATTTCGGTATATCGGTATTCGGTTTTTCGGTATTCCGGTTAGTTGGTTTTTCGGTATTTCGGCTTATGCCGCGGTCCGTATGGATCGCGGCGGCGGTCAGAAGAGGCTGCCCTGGACCAGGCCCTTCGGCACGGGTTCGGTCGGAAGGAACAGCGGATCGTCGTGCGTGTATTCGCGGCGCGAGCGTTGGCGGCGTTTGGCCCGTCGCCAGTAGTCGCGGCCATCACGGCGCATGCGTTCGGCCCAGTCCGGGTGGTCGGCCAGCCAGTCACGGATCCGGCGTTGCGGGATCCGGTGCAGGCCGCCGTCGGCGATGTGGAGGTCGCGGGCGATCAGCCGGGCGAGGGTCCAGCGGCTCGCATAGTCGAGCCCGCCGTACACGGCCTTGTCCTTCCAGCCGCCCACGAGGGCGCGGCTGATGCAGTCGAGGCGCATGGGGCACGCGGCACACAGCATGCGGCCCTTGCCGCGCATCCGCTCGTCGATCAGGTCGCGCCCGTCGTCGTCGGTCGTCGTGTTCCACATGCGATCCGCCATGGCCGGGTCGACCGCGGCGATCCTCGCGCAGGCCGGCATCATGTCCCGCCCGTTCATGGCCGCCGTCCTTGCGTCATCGGCGTCTTGCGGGCCTGGAGGCGTCCTATGGCGGTTTCGCCGGGATTGCGGGCGGCCCATGCCCGGGCGTATTGGATCAGCAGGCCGACGGCCTTGGGATGGCCGAGGCGCTTGTTGCGCCAGTAGACGGCGTGCAGCTGCCAGATCAGGTCCGCGTGCCCGTCGAGCTGCGGGTTGGCGAGGAGGAATTCGTTGAAACCCGCCTCGGAACAGTCGATGCGCGTGGTCATGCCGTCGCCTCCCCTCCGGCCGTCGCGTCCTGGCCGTCCAATTCGGCCAGCGTCTTCACGGCCCAGTCGGGCAGCCATGGCGCAGCCTCCGGTTCCGGCACGGCCGCCGGAACCGTCTGTGCGTGTGCGTCGCCGTCTGTGCGGCCGGCTGCGAGGATCATGTCGTCGTTGAGTTCGTCCCAGTGTCTGGCGAGGGCCCGGCCGGTGCGGATGCGTTTGGGCCACCAATCGCCGTTCATGGCGAAGCCGATCGCGTCGACCATCACGAGGGTGGGCCATTGCGCTCCCTGGTCGACGAGCCTGCGGTACAGGCCGATGATGGCCTTGCGGTCGGCTTTGGTCGGTGAGGGCGTGGCCAGGCCGAGCATCGAGCGCTGCTCGCCGAGCGAGGCGAGGACCCGTCCGGCCGCTTCGGCGATCTCGGTGTCGTCCTCGTCGGATTGTTCGGTTTTCTTTTTTTCGGCGGCGGTCGCCCCGCTTGCGGGGAGATGCCCCGTAGGGGCAGAGGGGAAGGAGGGTTTACTCGGAGGGTTTACCTGGAGGGTTTTATCCTTATCTATACAGCCCTGCGAGATTTGCAGTGCTGGGGGTGCGGCATTTGCAGTGCTGGGGGTGCAGCTCTCGCAGTGCTGGCCTGCGGGATTTGCAGTGCCGTTTCCGAATCGTTTTCCAGCCCTGCGAGATTTGCAGTGCTGGGAATCGGCTTGGTTCCAACGTTTTCCGGCAGCACGTCCTCGGATTCGCCGTTCTCGAACACGGTTCCGGCCTCCGGGTCCACGGTCTTGCCCATGGTCGCGGGATCCCGTTCCGCGGTGTGCGTCTCCCCGATCCACTTGAGGGTCGACGGGTCGGATTCCACCGCGAGGTCCCACACAATCTGGCAGTACTGGGGCAGGCGGTTCCGTCCGCCCTTGCCGAGACGCGCGTACCGTTGGTCTCCGCGGCGGATGAACCCGCGCTCCTGGAGCGTCTTCAACGCGGTGCGCACGGTCCGTTCGGACAGTTCGGTGACTGCGACGATGGTCGCGATCTTCGGATAGGCGGCGGTGCCGTCGTCGTCCGCACGGTCCGCCAAATAGACGAGCACGGCCTTCGCGGACGCGTTGCCGACATGGCATCTGAACGCCCATGACAATGCGATGTTGCTCATGCGTCCACCCCCATTCCCTGGAGGACGGCGGCCACATGGCCGAGACGCCGCTCGAGCGCGTTGATGCGCTCCTCCTGCGCGAGGACCACGCCCATCGGGGCGAGGTCACTGGAGGAGACGCCATGGCGCCGCGCGGCCGGGGACGCCGGCCCGCCGGACTTCCCGTCCCTTCCGGGGCGAGGTCGCGCCAGCGCGCGACGCACCGTTCGATCCTCTTGTATCCGATGACCTCCGGACCGAGTCCCGCCTTGCGGAACATCGCCACCGGGGATTCGCCGCGACGGTAGCCCGCGGCGACGCGGCGCTTGAACTCATCCGTGTACCTGATGCGGCCGTTCGTCACGGACTTGACGGCCGGCAGGCCCGACACGTATTCCACGACATGCTCATCCATCATCATTCCGTTTCACTCCCACCGGCGTCCCGCGTGCGATTCCGGGCGGCCATCCGTTCGGCCATCTCGTCCCCGAGACGGGCCGCCCTGCACAGGGCCAGCGTCATCAGCCATGAGAACGCGACGAACACGATCAATACGATTGCAAGCCAGTTCACGCGAGTCTCCCTTCCATGGACGGGTGCGCCATCATCGACGCCAGGCGACGGGAATCAACGGAGCCCGGACCGTTGTGGCGGGCGAATGCCACCACGACCGGGAACGTCCAAACCGACGCCTGGAAATCCCGGTTACACTCGGGAAACACAGAGCAAGACATGCGGAATGCTTTAGTAAAGTCGTTCATGTGTGATCACTACTCCAAGACAATGCATTGGGCGGCCACGGACCGGGATCCGGCAAGATACGGGATCCGCGGCCGCTCGGGATATTGGTTGCACCGCCCGTCCCCGACGTTCCAGCATCGGGAACGGGGCGTTTTTTTCTTTTTAGTTGCAGAGAAAGAGAGAAAATCGAATGGGATCAGACCATCGCACCACCTCCCTCGCCGTCGACGGCCACGCGCCGCCGCAACGGATGGCGAGGCAAAGGCAATCAAGAGCCTGCTCATCAGGGACATCAAAGACTTCGATCAAAGCGTCCCAGCAGTCGTCAGACACGACGATGGAACGATCAGGCCTACGTACATAGGCGTATGGGGACAGGACCGTCTGATAGGCGCGGCCCTCATCCAGCCAGCCCTTTGCGTAGCCGAGACGCTCATATACCGCACCGGGACGAGCGGGGTCCATGCCGCACAGATACGAGAGGCTTTCGCCGAGCATGCAGCCATCATCGAAGGGATCGCGGTCGTCAGGAAGCATCGGCGCGAAGGCATCGGATCGCAGATCAAGGCGTTCTGCGACTCCTGGGCGGCAGACCACGGCGCTGAGCTGATACTCAGCATCCCCACCAATGAGGGCGCGCGCCTGCTCAACGAGAAAGCCGGATACACGGTCGTACCGCCCGACGGATATCTCACCATCAAGGTATTTGACGCTCAGGGACAGCCTCTTCACATTCCCTACGCCGACCAGCGGACCCAGGACAGAGGCACTAGCATGTGGGCGTACAAGCTCGTAGGGCAACGCACACAGCACTTCGAGATTGGCGTTCTCACCGCCTCCTGAAGTTCCGAAGACCATACCGTCGATGAATGTTCCCGACGGGTCGCGGGAGAAGACGAGTCTTCCGGCTTCGTCGCTCATGCCGTTCTCCCCTCGGTCAGCAGCAGGTTCGCCACCACCCGTTCGCGGGCGGAGAGCTGTGCATCGACCTCCCGGAAGGCATGCGTGTAGGCATGCGTGGGGCGGAGCCAGGTGTCGGCCAGGCCGCGGGTCTCGCCGCGGCGCAGGGCGCGCACGGCGCAGGCCGGGCAGAGCTCCAAAATCTCCGTGTCGCCCGGGACACAGTAGTTACGCCAGCCGTTACGGGCGAAATAAGCGTCGCGGGCGGCCGAATCGTAGTCGTCCCAGAACGTGCCCCAGACCACCGTGTGGCAGCCATCGCACACCGTGACGCAATCCCACCGGCTGTCCGGCCATTCGGACTGCTCGTAGATTCCACCAGCCATCACGCAACCTCCTCATGATCAGCATCAGACGAAATGCCAAGAACAAAATCAGACGACAAGCCGAACTTGTCATGGAAGAACAGCAAATCCCGCTGCTGCCAGGGAGTTTCACCATTCAACTTTTTACAAACAGTCGCAGCCGATGACCCCATGGAGGAGGCAAGTTTGCGATAGGAAATCCCCTGTGCTTTTAGCCATTCCTTCATGTCGGATGTTCCTTTCGCGTCCTGTTGTTTCTTCATAACTAACAATATACGTTTCTTTGACTGAAATCGCAAATACGATGGAATACACTTGTTGTTATCTATTAAGAAACACGCATAACAGAGGACTAACAATGACCACATCAGCCCCAGCAACAGCCAAGAAAAACGTCGACACTGAAGTGCAATATGCAGAGTCTGTAATTGCCTGGAACGTCAAAATGCTTTTGACTGCACAAAACAAATCACAGAGTGCTCTTGCCGCTTTTCTAGGCATACAGCGGCCGACCATGACTAACAAAATGAAGGGGCGAATTGCATGGTCAGTGGCGGATTTGGTCAAATCTGCCGATTTTCTCGGAACCACCGCCGAGGCACTCATGGATGATTCATTGATGTCGCAATTAAAAACTGGATATACCGAATCGACCAAGCCTAAGTATGGAGTGTTTGCCGAGAAACCAGGTGCTCTGGTAGGTGCCGGCTCCCCCAGGTTCCTTGTCAGTCCCTTCAACCCCGACGCCCCGGTCGAGGGTGGAATCTCAGGTGCAGCTAAAGGTGCCTTGGCCGGTTTCGTGCCGTTCGGGGTCCCGTCCGGCTCGGGTTCCCCATCCAGCCCCTCGAAGCATGACGCGATTGGGGTTTCCGGCCGGTCTCAAGCCCATGAGACACTTGGAGCCATGACTACAGTTATCATGCGCACCTCTGAAGGCGACATCAAGATCAACCTGTTCGATGACAAGACCCCGGAAACCGTGGCCAACTTCCTCGGCCTCGCCACTGGCGAGAAGGAATGGGCCGACCCATTCACCGGCCAGCCGAGCCACAAGCCGTTCTACGATGGTCTGACCTTCCACCGCATCATCAAGGATTTCATGATCCAGGGCGGCTGTCCGCTGGGCACCGGCACTGGCGGCCCGGGCTACAACTTCGATGATGAAATCGTTCCAGGACTGACCTTCGATCGCCCATACCTGCTGGCCATGGCAAACGCCGGCCTGCGCCGCGGCATGGACGGCAAGATCCACGGCACCAACGGCTCCCAGTTCTTCATCACCACCGTGCCAACCGAATGGCTCAACGGCCATCACACCATTTTCGGCGAAGTCGCGGATGACGAGTCCAAGGCCGTCGTCGACAAGCTCGACTCCGTGGCAACTGACCGTTCCGATGCTCCGCTCGAGCCGGTCGGCATCACTTCCATCGAAGTGCTGAAGTAAGTTTCGCATCAACAAGACTTACGGCAAAACAATGAAAAGCCCCTCGCGTGAGGGGCTTTTCATTATCTCCGAGAGAATCTACAGCAGTTCAGATGAGTCTCACGACCGCACTGATCGTGTCAGATTTTGCGTAAGCGAGGTTCGGCGGAGTCCTTGGCACCGGTGATACGATACACATCGAACACGCCTTCAATCTTGCGCACTGCGGCAAGCAAAGTATTCAAATGCTGGGGGTCGGCCATTTCGAAGCTGAATTGGCTAGTGGCCACACGATCGGTTCCCGTGGAAATGGAGCCGGAAATAATGTTCACTCCATGGTCGGAAAGCACGCGCGTCACGTCGCTCAGCAGATGCGGGCGATCGAGCGCCTCCACCTGAATCTTGACCATGAACACGCCCTTGGTACTCGTCCACTGCACGTCAACCACACGTTCCGGCTGACGCTTCTGCAAGTCCAGCATGTTCTGGCAGTCCACACGATGCACGGACACGCCCTGATTGCGGGTGATGAAGCCGATGATGTTGTCTCCCGGCACCGGCATGCAACATCGGGCGAGCTTGACCCAAATGTCTCCCACGCCCTTGACGGAAATGCCCAGCGAGCTGGTGGTCTTCTTGGTGCGTTCCACCTGCTTGAGCGGCAGAGCCTCCTGCTCCACCTCCTCATTCACCTCGTCGCTGCCCGCATCACGGACCAGATGCGAGATGACATTCTGCGTGGAAATCTGCCCTTCGCCAATCGCCACGAACACGGCTTCGGCATTGGCGAGATTCAGCTCATCAGCAACACCGACCAACGCCTCGGGAGTCAGCAGAGTCGCAATCGGAAGATTGCGCTTGCGCATGGCTCGTGTCAGCTCGTCACGACCTTCTTCGATGGCCTCGGTACGACGCTCCTTGCTGAACCATTGGCGAATTTTGTTGCGTGCCTTCGGGCTCTTGGTAAAGCTCAACCAGTCACGAGACGGACCAGCCGATTCGGACTTCGACGTAAGCACCTCGACGGTGTCGCCGTTTTCAAGCTTGGTGTCGAGCGGTACCAGACGTCCGTTCACGCGGGCGCCCATGGTACGGTGGCCGACTTCGGTATGCACCGCGTAAGCGAAATCGATCGGTGTCGCCTCGGCAGGCAACGATACGATCTTACCTTTTGGAGTGAACACGTAGACTTCGGCAGCACCCAGATCTTCCTTCAGGGAGCCAAGGAATTCATTGAATCCGGGGTCTCACTCGTCCAGTCGGCGAGCTGCTGAATCCACTTGAAATTGTCAGCCTCGCTCAGCTCCTGGTTCTCGCCACGTTTACGATCGGACTTATCGGGCGAGCTCAGCGCACGGCCAGCTTGACCGTTCTCCTTGTACTTCCAATGCGCGGCGATACCGAATTCCGCACGGCGATGCATGTCCCACGTACGAATTTGAATCTCGACAGGCTTGCCGCCAGGACCCACCACCGTGGTATGCAGGCTCTGGTACATGTTGAGCTTTGGCATGGCGATGTAATCCTTGAAACGGCCCGGAACGGGGTTCCAACGCGCATGCACCGCACCCAACGCGGCATAGCAATCCTGAATCGTGTCGACGATGATGCGCACACCCACCAAATCGTAGATATTCGCAAAATCATGACCACGTACGATCATCTTCTGATAAATCGAGAAATAGTCCTTCGGACGTCCCGTTACGTACGCCGTAATGTTCTGTTCGTCAAGATCTTCGTTGATCTCCGCGAGAATCTGCTTCAAATACACGTCTCGCTGGCCTGCGCGACGGGCCACCAGCACCACGATCTCGTTGTAGATTTTCGGATAGAGCACTTTGAAGCTGAGCTCTTCCAATTCGGTTTTGATCGCGTTCATGCCGAGACGATTGGCAAGTGGCGCGTACACGTCAAGCGTTTCATGCGCTTTCTTCTGCGCGCTCGGAGTTTTGACGTAACGCCAAGTACGCGCGTTGTGCACACGGTCGGCGAGTTTGACGACCAGCACACGCACGTCGCGGCTCATCGCGACCACCATCTTGCGAATGGTTTCGGCTTGCGCGGAATCGCCGTATTCCATCTTGGAAAGCTTGGTGACGCCATCGACCAAACCAGTCACGGTATCGCCGAACTCGGCGCGGCACTCATCGAGCGTATAGTCGGTGTCCTCAACCGTGTCGTGCAACAGGCCGGCGGCCACAACCAACGGTCCCATGCCGAGATCGGCAAGAATCTGCGCCACGGCCAACGGGTGGATGATGTACGGCTCGCCCGATTTGCGCCGTTGCGAAGAATGCTGCTTGACCGCACGCTCATAAGCGCGCTCAAGAATGCTTATGTCCTCATCGGGATGATGGTATTCGCACATCTTCAGGATCGGCTCAAGCGGATCAAGCGGATTCGTGCTGATCTCGCAGCCCAACATTCGGGCAGAATGAACCTCACGCTCAACGTCACCCATCGTCCACCTCCTCGCTCGCAATGCTCCCTATACTACCCGCGCCTCACCGTGCATCCGAGGCATCCGACCGCGTGTTGCACGGCCAAATACCCCCGAAACCATTGAGATGTCAGCGTTTGCCGATTCCTCTGCGACTAAGCCAGTGCGTTCAGCTCAGGAAGCCACGCCTGTGGAACCAAACCCACGCTCAGCGCGATCCGACCCAGGCAGCGTTTCCGCCTCGATGAACGTCGCTTCGACGTAACGCTGAATAACCAGCTGCGCGATACGGTCTCCCGGATGGAACGTCACGGTGTGTTCCGGATCAAGATTGATCAGCGGCACCTTGATCTCACCACGGTACCCCGCGTCGATGGTTCCCGGCGCATTGAGCACAGTCACACCCTGCTTGACGGCAAGACCGGACCGTGGATGCACCAGAGCCACGTAACCCGCTGGAAGGGCGATCGCCACTCCTGTAGGCACCAGTGCCCGCTGGAACGGCTTCAGCGTGACTTCCTCCGTAGTGCGCAGATCAGCGCCAGCGTCACCGGCATGGGCATAATACAATTCCGCCGGATGGTCAGGATCCAGCGACTTTACCAGAACCTCGACGTTTTCCGGTTCGTTATATGCTTCGTCGAACGCCATCAGGCAGCGCACTCCTGACACACCGGCTGACCGTCGTCAGTGGTGTAGGCAAGCTGGCTACGGTGCTTCACCAGGAAGCATTCGGAGCAGATGAACTCGTCACCCTGCATAGGAATGACGGTCACCGAGGCGTCCTCATTGCTGAGGTCCGCACCGGGCAGCTCGTAATCTTCGGCGATGGCGTTCTCGTCATCGTCCATATCGTTGGAAGTGTTCTGGGAGCTCTTGCCCAAAGCCTGGAGCGACTCCTCGTCCTCGTCTTTGTTGCGCGGGGAATCATAATCCTGTGCCATCGAGATTCCTTTCGTCATCTATGGTGCTTATGCGCCATAGGATACATGACTTTTACCCCGCATAGGATACACGAATCGAAATACTCGTAAAATCCGACACGTGGGGCACAATGGAATAAACAGAAATTCTTGAAGGAAAGTGGTGTGTTGTGCCTGGGAATTCACTCGAGGAAGCGCGGTTCGATCATGTCAGCGACACCGGTGAACTCGTCTTTGTTTCAGGTGCCGGAAAGTTCGCTGTAAAGATCGACGAAGCGCTTGAAAGAGCCATTTTGGAGGCCAAGCAGATTCGTTCCGAAGTACAGGAGGAACAGAAGACACGCATCCCACCCACCCTGCCGATTTCGCAAATTCAATCGTTGATTCGCGCTGGCGCCGATCCCGCGCGTGTCGCGGAAAGATATTCGTTAAGCGAAGCGCTTGTTCGGCGTTTCTCGGCTTCGGTCGAAACGGAAAAGCAATATGCGATCGAGCAGTTTCTCGCCGTTCCAGCGCCGAAGGAAAGCCGCGTACGCACGCTTTCCGAACTGATCGAACGCACTTTTGCGGCAGCGCGGGTGCGCTTGGAAGATGTGACTTGGAAGGCCACCAGACTTGGCTTGGAGCCTTGGAAAATCAGCGCTCAGTTCGTCTCCTCCGGTCACAATGTCTGCGCGGAATGGTCGTGGAACATGCACGACAATGCCGTAAGCTGCCTGAATTCCGCAGCACGAAAACTCATTGGAGAACAGGACACGTCGAAAGAAGGACACGCCGAGAAACACGCCGATGAAAATTTTCTCGTGTCACTGAATCTTCCCGGAAATTCCGCACGGTCGGCGCGTATCGAGCAAACGGTGTCCGCATGGAACACGCCCGAGCCGTCCATGCCTGCGGCCCGTCCCGCGGCAGCGCCTTCCGTTCCGATCGCGCCAATCGGCGGCGTGTCTAATGAATCCGACACGCCTGACACGCCGAACGCGCCAGCCATCGCATCCGACTTGCCTCTGCCGAGCCGACCGGAGAACCCTGCTGCAGGAGCCAATACAGCCAGCGCAACAAACACCGACACACGCAATACCGTTCCATCCACGCCGGAGCCTGCTTCGAACATGGCGAACGAGAACCAGACACTTGACCCGCATAGCCAGAACACCACCAAATCGAAGCGGCGTGCCGGACGTTCCGCCGTGCCAAGCTGGGACGAAATCCTGTTTGGCGACTGAAGTTAGGCCACGTCGATCAAGCAGGGAATGTCGGATTCGAGCATGGTGAGCGACCCGTGCACGCTTGGCAGGTGCATCGCCTTTTCTGCTTGCGTACGTGAGTCCACAATAGTGACGGCTTTGGCGGCCGATACGATCACATCGCCGATCATCGGTTCGACGCGAGCTTCCACCGGCCCATACACGCCTTCATCCATTGCCTGCGAGCGCGTGCGCACCTGCGCACGGTCCTCCAGCACGCTGCGCCATCGTGTGGCGATGTCTTCTGGATTCTCGCCTTGTTCCGCGTAGAGCATGACGCAACGCGGTTCACCGCCGACATGGGCGACGCCCTGCATGAGCCGCTGATCCTGTGCAATGTCAATCACGGATTCGGGATCAGTGGTGATCATACCGTGGTCCGCCACAATCACAATCAATGTGCCTTTGGGCACGCTACGGCGAAGAAGGCCGAGTTGCCCGTCGACACGCTCGTACGTGCCGATCCATTTGTCGGAATCCCAACCGTAATTGTGCCCGATCTTATCGGTGTCCCTCAGATACAAATATGTCAGACCGGGCGTTTTTGCCGCTTGCGCCGCGGCTGCAATCCGTTTTCGCGGATCATCGTTGGAAATGTAGTCGCTGCCCCGTAACGCCGCCTGCGTCAACGCGGAAAAGGCGAATTTCGGCAGTCCAGAACTGGTCACTCGAACATCCTGCGCGCTCAGCCGTTCGAACATGGTCGGTTGTTGCTGCAATTCAAGCGGAGGAATTGCGTTTTTGAAGGAAATCAGCTGGCATATTTCATCGGTTTTCGGATTGAGCTGCGTGTAGCCGGTCATACCGGTCATACCGGGGCATGTTCCCGTACCGAAGGTAGACATGGCTGCGACGGTGGTGCTTGGCATGCATGTTGCGATGGGACGTTGATTGGCGGTGTCGTTCATCAGCGCACGCAAGTAGGGGCATGTCCCAGCCTCATGTTGAGATTCCAGTAGCCGAGACCGTCCACGAGCGCCACAACCACGGAAGTCGCATCGGGAATGCCGAGCGCTCCCTGCAAACGCTTCGGATCAGGATGGACTGCCGTTGGCATGGGGTATCCGATGGCGTTGGAAACAGCAGGAAGTACCGATGACAGGTGCAACGCTCCCCCACGGGTTCCTTCAGATGACACGTCATCGCCGTAGCATGCCGGTTCGGTCATGGTGAGCAGCTCTTCGACGCTTGGCACTTCAACACTCATAATTCCCATTCAAGCACCGCGGCGGTACCGGCTGGTAGCATTGCTAGGTTGATTACCATTACTTTTCCGTGAGGAGATTCACCGCATGGTGTCGCACCGCAAACCGGCAAAACCAGCCTTTGACCCGCGTACGGTCAAGGAGAACATCGTCGAAACACCGTTGAATGAGGAGATGAGCAAGTCGTTC
>ENA-OQBU01000222-OQBU01000222.1-human-gut-metagenome-genome-assembly--contig:-NODE-222-length-14102-cov-4.665689_pt1 | contig 14102 bp, 16 predicted proteins | sample MGYA00242492_ERZ504566 | MGnify/ENA primary metagenome ERZ504566 (study PRJEB26092, sample SAMD00036261) | human gut metagenome | host: Homo sapiens | study: EMG produced TPA metagenomics assembly of...
GACGGAAGGTGCCGTGGGTGCTGTCGTACTTCAGCAGGTAGGCCAGCATGGACGGGGTGGTCAGATCGTTGATTGCAGCGACCTCAATGTCACCGGCCTGGCCGCCACGAGCCTGCAGCTCGAAGATGCGGCGGAAAGCCAGACGACCGATACGACCAAAGCCGTTAATACCAATCTTAACTGTCATGTAATTCTCCCTTTAGGGTAGGCCACGCGTGTGCTGGGCACACAGAAGCCATTGTTTACCAACGTCACCCACTTTAGTGCGTCACCTGTACTTAAGGCAACGCACTCGCGCGTGTGTTTCAGAAAACGTCGTGTTTTTCCGTGAACGCTCACATCATCTTTTCGAGATAAACGTGATAGACGAAAAGGTGATTTTCTTCGCTTTGCGATTAGCGGGATTGGCGTTTCGTGCTTGGCAAGCGCTGAAGATACTTTGGTGTCCAACGATCCGAGGTCACCCTCAAATGTGTGGTGCCAAGAGACTGCTGGTAGTGGGGCTTCCGAAGGGAAAGTCACCACCAAGGTGCCATGTTCGACGCCGATATGGGCGGCGGCTCCGTTGAGGAATTCGTTACTGACGCCGTTGACACGTGTGCTGGTCATCGTCATGTCATCTACCTCGTATTTCAGTCCACGTTCGCTCACGCCAAGAGAGGTGTCGGAATGGGAGAATACGGAAACCATACGTCCTGGTTCGACGTTGTTCTCGCCGAAATCGAGTGCTCCATCGCAAATCGCGGTCACAATGGAGCCGTTCCCGTGCAGAAAACCTACTGCACCATGCTGAGCCAGCAATGCCATCAGTTGGATATTGGATATGGTGTGATCGATTCGTCCGCCGAGCGCGCCATATATATGGAAAAGCCGCGCATGGTGTGACCAGCCGATTTTAGTGCCGACAGAAGGTCTGGATCGTCTTTTTCTGGAGGTAGGGCAATGGTGTGTTCACCCTGTGTCGGACGTTCTCCAGTAAGCGAATCGAAATCGCCCACCACCACGTCAGGCGACATATCAAGTGCGCGTGCATGGTCAAGCCCTCCGTCCGCCGCGATAATGAATGCTCCAGACGGAACGATGGGGGTATCGCTGTAGTATTCGCCAGCCGCGAAAATCACGCATGTGTTGGAATTATCTGTCATATGGGGTCAGTGTAATATGGCGTTGGAATGATTAAAGAAGATGTTTCAGAAGGTTTCATTATGCGACACGCTGTGGTCGCGGTGTGTGGTATTATCTACAAGGCTTGAGAAATCAAGAAAGCGGGATATCTCCACCTGGAAGCCTTTCAGGGCCTCGGGTTCAGGCATAAGCCTCTGGTGCCGTATGAAACGGCAGTGGAAGAGCTGTGGTATGGCTCTTTGTTGCGCCCTCGAATTTGGGTGTTTTGGCTTGCCGTGAACATGCGAGACTTTGAAAACTGCCGATCTGGGAGCATTCCGTCGAATGGAACATGAGGATTGGAGTCATCATCAGCGACGAACCACGCATTAACGACGAGATTCGCGTCTCCCAGGTGCGTCTGATCGGCCCGAACGGCGAACAGGTGGGAGTCATCGCGACTTCCGTCGCACTGAACCTGGCAAAGGAAGCGAACCTCGATCTCGTCGAGGTGGCGCCCAACGCGAAGCCTCCGGTTGCCAAGCTCATCGATTACGGCAAGTACAAGTACAACGAGAAGATCAAGGCTCGTGAGGCTCGTCGTAACCAGAGCACTGCGGAAATCAAGGAAATTCGCTTCCGTCTAAAGATCGACGACCATGACTTCGAAGTCAAGAAGGGCCATGTTGTGCGCTTCCTGAACGGTGGAGACAAGGTCAAGGTCACCATCATGCTGCGCGGTCGCGAGCAGTCCCGTCCGATCGGTGGCGTCGAGCTCTTGCAGCGTCTCGCCAGCGAAGTGGAGGAATACGGCACCGTCGAATTCGCTCCGAAGCAGGAAGGCCGCAATATCATCATGACGCTCGCACCGAAGGGCAAGAAGGTTCACACCCAGTCCGAGCAGCGTCGTCGTGGTGATCAGTCCCGTGCCGAGCGTCAGGCCCGTCAGGCTGCACGTCTGGCGGCCAAGCAGGAAGCCCAAGCTCAGGCGGCGGCCGAAGCCAAGGCTGCAGTGGCATCCGACAAACCGAAGACTTCCGAAACGAAGTAATAAACAAGGAGGGCAGCAATGCCGAAGATGAAAACTAATTCCGCCGCTTCCAAGCGCGTCCGCGTGACTGGTTCCGGCAAGCTGATGCACGCTGGCTCCGCGATGCGCCACAACCTCGAGCACAAGTCCGCTCGTAAGCGTCGCGCACTGAAGGCCGACGGCGTTCTGGCTACTTCCCAGAGCAAGAACATGAAGAAGCTGCTCGGTCGCTGAGTATAGCGAGAGCGAATAAGAAGACTTAATAGAAAGCTGAGGAATCAAATATGGCACGTGTCAAGCGCGCAGTAAACGCCCACAAGAAGCGTCGCGTCGTTCTCGAGAGGGCTTCCGGCTACCGCGGCCAGCGCTCCCGTCTGTACCGTAAGGCCAAGGAGCAGCTGCTTCACTCCTTTACTTACAACTTCCGCGATCGTAAGGCTCGCAAGGGCGACTTCCGCAAGCTGTGGATCCAGCGCATCAATGCTGCTGTCCGCGCTGAGGGCATCACCTACAACCGCTTCATCCAGGGCCTGCACCTCGCTGGCATCGAACTGGACCGTCGCGCTCTCGCCGAGCTGGCCATCTCTGATCCGGAGACCTTCAAGGCCATCGTCGAGCAGGCCAAGGCCGCTCTTCCGGCTGATGTGAATGCTCCGAAGGAAGCCTGAGCTTCTTCGCTGATTCAGCGTGATTGACAGGAACCCTCGCTCCAGCAATGGGCGGGGGTTCCTGCGTTGCATGGCAGGGCTCGTTTGACTTATGGTAAGGGACCGCTCAGTGGTATACGATGAGCCGGATGGGATCTGCTGGAAGGAGGGTGATGGACGATTTCGAACGGACAATTCGGCAATTCCTCGCTCATATCGACGTTGAACGAGGACTGTCGAAGGCGACGGTGTCGGCGTATGGCGCCGATTTGAAGAAGTATCGTCAGTGGCTTGCCGACCAAGGCGTTGGCGGTATCGCGGCCGTGACGACACAGGATGTGGAACGTTATATCGTCTTCCTTGACGAGTCGGGAGAGTCATCTCGAAGCAAGGCACGCCGGTTGGCCAGCATTCATGCGCTTCATCGTTTCGCAGTGAACGAACATATTGTTGTCGATGATGTGTCCGCGCAGGTAAAGGCCCCTAAGGGCGTGAGCACGCTTCCCGATGTGCTGACCGTTGATGAGGTGGCTAGACTGCTGGACTCTATCCCCGTTTCTCAAAACAGAGAGCATGATGGTGTCGTGTCGGAGTTTCCCGATGATCCGGTGATGTTGCGTGACAAGGCATTGCTTGAATTCATGTATGCGACCGGTGCCCGCGTGTCGGAGGCGTGCGGTGCGAATCTCGATGATGTCGATGTGGACGGCAGAATCGCAAGACTTATGGGCAAAGGCTCTAAGCAGCGGCTGGTTCCCGTCGGCAGCTATGCGTGCGAAGCGATCATCCGGTATTTGCATGCGGGGCGTCCTAAGCTGGAATCCAAATCGAAAGGTCCCGTGGAACGGCGTGCCCTATTTCTGAATAAACGAGGAAAAAGATTGTCGCGACAGTCGGTTTGGGAAATCATCAGGGGAGCGGGGGAGCGTGCGCACATCGATAAGCCGCTGCATCCTCACACCTTGCGGCACTCTTTCGCCACGCACCTTATTCAGGGCGGTGCCGATGTGCGTACCGTGCAGGAGCTGCTTGGTCATGCAAGCGTTACCACCACACAGATTTACACGCATATCAGTCCTGAAAACCTGATTGAGACATATCTGATGTCTCATCCGCGCGCCAGATGATGGTGTTGCTGCCGTTTTGAACGGTGACAATGGACTAGCATGGATTACAGTGAAAATTGACACAAGGATGTTGGTAAGGTAAACGGTATGCCTACGGATTTGCTTGGACGTGATTATGAGACGTTTCCCGCTCCGGAGCCGCTGCAGACGCACGGTCCGGCGAGGATCATCGCCATGTGCAACCAGAAAGGTGGCGTCGGCAAGACCACCAGTTCCATCAATATCGCTGGTGCATTGAGCCAGTATGGGCGTCGCGTGCTTATCGTCGATTTCGACCCGCAGGGTGCGGCCACGGTGGGGTTGGGCATCAACGCCAATACCGTGGAAGATACGGTGTACACCGCACTGTTCAATCCTCGCATGGATGTGCATGATGTGATTCGACATACCGATTTCGAGAATCTCGATATCATGCCGGCCAACATTGATCTGTCCGCCGCTGAAGTGCAGTTGGTCACCGAAGTTGGGCGCGAGCAGGTGCTGGCTGGTGTGTTGCGTCAGGTCAAGGATGAATACGATGTGATCATCGTCGATTGCCAGCCTTCTCTGGGTTTGCTTACGGTGAATGCGCTGACCGCTGCCGATGGCGTGATCATTCCCGTGGCTGCTGAGTTCTTCGCACTGCGAGGCGTGGCCTTGTTGATGCAGTCCATCGAAAAAGTACAATCCCGCATCAATCCGAGTCTGGAAGTGTACGGAGTGCTCGTCACCATGTTCACGCATACCTTGCATTGTGATGAAGTGTTGCAGCGTATTTATGAGGCATTCCAAGGCAAGGTCTTCCATTCAGTCATCTCACGTTCCATCAAACTTCCGGATTCCACGGTTGCGGCCGCGCTATCACCATTATGCGCCGAACCATAAGACCGCGAAGGAATATCGTGAGGTTGCCCGAGAGCTGATTGCTCAGGGCATCGTCGCATAAGACGCATAGGGCTCCTTCGTGGGGCCTTTTTCGTTGAAGGGCATACGTGGGTTGAAATTCAAGCGGTGTGGTGAAACACTGCACTTATAGTCACGTTGACTATAAGTGCTACACTGTGATTCCGGAACAATTCAAATCGACAAAAGATCGGAGAGGTGAGGTCGCGATGATCATGGGCAATGTCTCAGAACGGCGCAAACAGCCGCCGCAGGTGGGCGTTTCCGTGGTCATTCTCGCTTTGGGGCCAGCTTCCCACGGAACGCAGGAACATGCTCGAACCAGTGCGGGATCCACCTTGTGGATACCGCTGGTCCGGCGCGTGCGCCAGCCTTTTCTTGGCCAGTGGGCGTTGCCCGGTGGTGGTTTGAGGGCTGACCACTCGCTGGAGCAATCTGCCTACGTTGCGCTGGAATCCACGACATCGTTGCATCCACGGTATCTTGAACAGCTGTATACATTCGGCGATCCAGCGCGCTCACACGGCGGGCTGCCGATGGTATCCATCGTCTATTGGGCGTTGGTCGACGATTTTAACGGGCAACTCGGGCAGAGTATCGACGACAATGTCAAATGGTTTCCTGTGGATGATCTGCCTGAGTTGGCATTTGACCATGGCGACATCGTGGACTACGCCCTCAGCAGACTTCGTGGCAAAATCGAATATCCGCAGATCGTCACCAGATTGGTAGGCGAGAGGTTTACGCTGAGCCAGCTGCATGACGTGTACGAGGCCGTTGCCGGTCAGAGCATCGATCTGGCGAATTTCCGCCGTAAGATGCTCGCATCCGGGCAGCTGGAGGACACCGGTGACAAATTGCGTGTCGGACGCAATCGTCCGGCAACGGTGTATCGCTACACCATGGATGTGCTCCGACAGTCGACATGGAGCGATGCTCGGGATCGCCATGATTTCGATGTGCGGGAAACGCAGGATGATGTGCTTTCCGCGTTGACGACGATCTGACGTCTTTTCGGATTGTTTCCTTTTCAGACGATTCTGTCTGGTTTTCGGCATGCCTTGTAGGCATGGTCGTTTCGTATGAGAGGAAGAAGTATGACATCCGTGCAATCCGCATCGGTTGCTTCGTCGGGTTCGTTGACACGCAATGAGCGTCTTGATCGCCTGCCGTTTAACAAAGCGCATAGGAAACTTCTGGTGGCGTCCGGTATCGGCTGGGCTTTCGACGCCATGGACGTCGGCTTGGTGTCCTTCGTTGTGGCGGCCATCGCGGCTGACCCGCATTTCAATTTGACACCAACCGAGAAAAGCTGGGTGCTGTCCATCGGCTTCGTCGGCATGGCGATCGGTGCTGCGCTGGGTGGTTTTGTAGCCGATCGTGTTGGCCGCAAAACGGTCTTTTCCGCGACGCTGGTGATTTTCGGTTTGGCGAATGGCGGCATGGCACTGTCATGGTCGTTGGCCGCGCTTTTGATCGCTCGTCTGATCATCGGTCTTGGTTTGGGCGCCGAACTGCCAGTGGCTTCCACTCTGGTTTCTGAATTCTCTCCGACCAAACAACGCGGTCGTATGACGGTGCTGTTGGAATCCTTCTGGGCTGTCGGCTGGATTGTCGCCGCCTGCATTGGCTACTTTGTGATTCCGAATACCGGCGATTGGGGTTGGCGCTGGGCTTTGCTCATTGGCGCGTTGCCGCTGCTGTATGCCATTGTGACGCGTGTTCATATTCCGGAATCCGTGCGATTCCTGGAATCCAAGGGGCGTGAGGACGAAGCCGAACAGGCCGTACGCTATTTCGAACAGGCAGGTGGCATCGAACCAGTGGCTTCCCCGAAGGGCAAGCCACTGCCGAAGATCAACACCCGCGAACTGTTCGGCAAAAAGTGCATCGCGCGCACCGCAGCCATTTGGGCCACGTGGTTCTTCGTGAACTTCTCCTACTATGGAGCGTTCACATGGATGCCGTCGCTGCTGGCCGACCAGTTTGGCTCGCTGACCAAGTCGTTCGGCTATACGCTGGCCATCGCCGTCGCGCAGTTGCCGGGATACTTCCTGGCCGCATGGCTGGTGGAGATCTGGGGCCGCAGGAAGACGTGAGCGTGTTCCTTGCCGTGTCGGCCGTGGCCGCGTTTGCTTTCTCGCAAGCGGGTTCCGTAGCTGCGGTGTTGGGCTTTGGCATGTTGTTGTCCGCATCCAATCTTGCGCGTGGGGCGTACTGTATGCGGTGACTCCGGAAATCTATCCGACCCGCCTGCGCGCTGCTGCGTCCGGTGCTGCTGCGGCATGTGGCCGAGTGTCTGCCATCATAGCTCCGCTGCTCATGCCGTGGTTCCTGACGCTGTCCGGTGGCAACAAGGCGGTGGCATTCATCGTTTTCGCGGTCGCCTTCATTCTGGCCTGCGTTGCGGCGTTGTGCTTGCCGGAACGCACTGGTAAGGAACTTGAGGATTAACGAATTATTTTGAGTGGTCCCAAGAGATCATACGTTTGCGGTTGTTGAGATTCGACAACCGCAAACTTTGTATGTGGGCGAAAGCGCTGGGACCGGAACTGTCGTAATGGTTCGCTAGGTTGGTTCGGTTTGTGTGGAGTACGGATTTGTAAGTACCGATAACCAGTATGTACCGAACGGTAACGCAAGAGAACAGCAATACTAAGAGAGGTTTCGATGGCGGTTCGCGGCGATATCCGAAATGTAGCGATTGTGGCACACGTCGATCACGGCAAGACCACGTTGGTCAATGCCATGCTGGCACAGTCCCACGTGTTCAACGAACGTGAGGAAGTTCCGGATCGTGTGATGGATTCCAATGATCTGGAACGTGAGAAGGGCATCACCATCCTCGCCAAGAACACCGCTGTGCAGTACACCGGTCCGCTGGCCGCCAAGTACGGCCATCCGGAAGGCATCACCCTCAACATCATCGATACTCCTGGTCACGCCGATTTCGGCGGCGAGGTCGAGCGTGGCATCTCCATGGTTGATGGCGTCGTGCTGCTCGTCGACGCATCCGAAGGCCCGCTGCCGCAGACCCGCTTCGTGCTGCGCAAGGCTTTGGAAGCCAAGCTGCCGGTTATCCTGTGCGTGAACAAGACCGATCGTCCGGACGCACGTATCGAAGAGGTCGTTGGAGAATCCTCCGATCTGCTGCTCGGCCTGGCTCAGGACGTTATCGAAGAGGGTATCGATCTCGATGAGGATGCGCTGTTCGACCTGCCGGTCATCTACTGCGCGGCCAAGGCCGGCTACGCTTCCGAAAACCAGCCGGAGAATGGCGGTCTGCCGGATAACGAAGATCTCGAACCGCTGTTCGAAGCCATCATCAAGAACATTCCGGCTCCGGAATACGAGGAAGGCGCGCCTTTGCAGGCACACGTCGCCAACATCGATTCCTCTGATTTCCTGGGTCGACTCGGCTTGGTGCGTATCTACAACGGCACTCTCGAAAAGGGCAAGACCTACGGTCTGTCCCGTGTGGACGGCTCCGTCGAAAACTTCCGCGTCTCCGAACTGCTGCGTACGCAGGGTCTTGAGCGCACCCCGGTCGATTCCGCGGGCCCTGGCGACATCGTCGCAGTCGCCGGCGTGAATGACATCATGATCGGCGAAACCATCGTTGATCCGTCCGATCCGCGCCCGCTGCCGCTGATCCACGTTGATGATCCGGCCATCTCCATGACTTTCGGCATCAACGATTCCCCGCTTGCCGGAACCGAAGGTAAGGACCACAAGCTTACCGCCCGCATGATCAAGGATCGCCTTGACCGCGAACTCATCGGCAACGTGTCCATCAAGGTGCTGCCGACCGAACGCCCGGATGCATGGGAAGTCCAGGGTCGTGGCGAGCTCGCCTTGGCCGTGCTTGCCGAACAGATGCGTCGTGAAGGCTATGAGCTGACCGTCGGCCGCCCGCAGGTGGTCACCAAGACCATCGACGGCGTGATCAACGAACCGATGGAAAACACCACCATCGACGTTCCGGAAGAGTACATGGGCACGGTCACCCAGCTGCTCGCCGACCGTAAGGGCCGTATGGAGAACATGACCAACCATGGCACTGGCTGGGTTCGTCTGCAGTTCACCGTGCCGTCCCGTGGTCTGATCGGCTTCCGCACCGCACTGCTTTCCGCCACCCGTGGCACCGGTATCGCATCCTCCATCTCCGCCGGCTACGCTCCGTGGGCTGGCCAGATCGTGACCCGCCAGAACGGTTCCATGGTCTGCGATCGCAAGGGTATCGCCACTCCGTACGCCATGCAGCGTCTGCAGGCACGTGGCAACTTCTTCGTCGAACCGCAGTCTCCGGTGTACGAAGGCCAGGTCGTCGGCGTGAACAACAAGCCTGACGAGTTGGATGTGAACATCACGCTGGCCAAGCATATGACCAACATGCGTTCCTCCACCGCAGATGTGCTCGAAACCCTGACTCCGCCGATCAAGATGAGCCTCGAAGAGTCCTTGGACTTCGCCAACGAGGACGAGTGCGTGGAAGCACTCCGGAATCCATCCGTGTGCGCAAGATTATTCTCAGCCGTGAGGATTGGTACAAGTGGCGCGCCAAGCAGCGTCGACAGAACAACGCTCAGAATAACAAGTGATTCTTCACGTTGTTCTGTCGGCTTCGCAAGCACGGTAGTGCTTGCTCACTTCGCCTACGGTGAGCCCGCTGGGCTCTCCGTTTGACGGCTCAGCAGAATAACGCTCGGAAGAACAAGTGATTCTGTTATTGCTTCCATGAAAAGAGATACGTGTCCTCGCGTATCTCTTTTTCTTTTCAGGTTGGTGAGCGATAGTAGGGGATATGATGCAACAGATGAAGCAATCGCATGATACGTATGGGTCGAATCAAGACGCGGCGCCCGATGCGCAACTGATGCCATGGTCATACCGTCTGCCGATTTGGGGACGGTTCCTCGTCGATCTGGTTTCCGGAATCATAGTCGGAGTAGTGGGAACCATGGCCCATCGCATGGGCGCATCCATGAATATTCCCTACGGATTGGCGATCGCCTATCTCATGGTGATCATTTCGACATGGTCAGCTCGATCACGCGACGGTGCTCTCAGGCCTCGCATTGCACCTGATCGGCTCCTCTCTGGTGGTCTGGACGGTGATGTCGGGGTATGGTCCGGGAGGAGACGCCATGATTCCTGTGGGATTCGGTGGAGATGATCCCATGCCGTTCTTCAGTGAACAGGCAGGATACATGTGGCTGTACGGTGTCGTGCTTATTCCGGTTGTGATGCTGGTGCTGCCGAAACGTTGGTTCGTCACACCTCCGCGTAAGGAGACGCGTGATGGTGCGTTTGCTGCTGATACGCAGACGAACGAGGGCAAAACATCTGATAACGCCCAACCGGTGGAATAATCGGCAGTCGATTCCACGGCAATGAGGTAAGGTTCAGGGGAACACCAAGAATAAGGAATGGGGTTGAATGAGCGCACGAAAGCTGTTCTATCTAGGTCCGCAAGGCACCTTCACCCATCAGGCCGCAGTCAATGCATCGCAGGCACTGGCCCATCTTGAGCCGGAAGGATTCGAATTGGTGGCTGCGGATGACGTACCGCAAATCCTTGATGCCGCGCAGCGGGGCGAAGGATGGGGCGTCGTGGCATGGGAAACAACGTCGAAGGTACGTGGTGCCGAATCTGGACGCGCTCATCGACGCCAAAGATCTAGTCGGATTTGCGCGAGTGGGCGTCGACGTAACTTTCGACGCATATGTGCGTGCGGGATCCAATCCGGAAGACGCCACCGTGGCTACCGCACACGCGCATGGTCTCGCGCAATGCAAACGTTTCATCGCGGAACACCATTTGGAACCGACTCCAGCGCCATCCAATGCTGCCGCATGTCGCGATATCAAAGCAAACGAAATAGCTTTCGGGCCAAGTATTTGCGGTGAACTCTACAATGTGACGCGCATCGGTACCGCCGTGCAGGATTATCAAGGCGCACAGACTGATTTTCTTGTGCTCGCACCACGCAAGGAAGCCGGAAAACTGTTGGAACAGCCTCGTTCGCAAGCTGATATGGAATACGAATCCGTGCTGACGCTTATTCCGCTTGTCACAGGTCCTGGCGTACTCGCGAACCTGCTGGACGTATTCCGCGATGCAGGCCTCAATATGACAAGTTTCATCTCGCGGCCAATCAAAGGACGCACAGGCACATACAGTTTTATCGCGACGCTCGATGCGGCGCATGGGAGCAACGCTTCCATGGCGCGCTGGTCGAAATCGCCGAACACGGTGACTGGGCCAAAACTCTGGCCGTATACCCACGAAGAGAACGCCCCAACCTCCAGTCACCTCATGGACTGCCGCAGGGAGGCGTACGGCTTGACGAACAGCATCTGCCAGATGATTGGCAGAACAGCGAAACGGTCGGAAAGGAGCTGATGTGGTGAAGCAGCGTATCGCAATCGTAGGCCTTGGTCTTATCGGAGGGTCACTGGCTCGCAGACTCGTTAATGCTGGCTGTGAAGTCATCGCATGGAACCATAACGATCGTCCATATGAAACTGCGAAAGCGGACGGCATACGATGTGTGTCCACACTGGCCGCGCTCGCCGACACAAAACCTGACGTGCTTGTGTTATGCAATCCGCTCAAGGCCATGCCGCAAATCCTGGGTGCGTTGAAGCCACTGATCGATACGGACATCACCACGCTCACCGATGTCGGCAGTGTCAAAGCAATGGTTCGGGAACAGGTTAAAGCCGTTGGATTGGAACATTGCTATGTGGGCGCGCATCCCATGGCAGGCAATGAGCTGTCCGGATGGGAATCGTCGGATCCGACGCTTTACGATGGCGCGCTCTGGGCCATCACCGTAGATGAAAATACCGAGTATCAGCGGTTCCGCGCCGTTGCGACAATGATTGTGGATCATTGTTCCAACCGACTCATCGTTCTTGACGATGCGACCCACGATCGTTGCGCGGCACTGATTTCCCACATGCCACACGTCATTTCCACAGCTATGATCAACGAGCTGGTGGCCAATCCCAACCGGAACATCGCAGCCGCGCTCGCCGCTGGTTCATGGCGGGACATGACTCGTGTTGCGCTAACCGATCCAAACCGTACCCGTGCAATGGTGGAAGAGGACGCCGCCAATGTCGAAGCGTTGCTGCGTAATATGGCCAATCGGTTGACGCTTATGGCCAACGTGCTGCACGGCATGACCACGCAACAGGGCTCGCCCACTGCCGGTGACGACAAGGAGATGGCGCGTTTCTTCATACAAGGGCAGCCATTCCGTGAATACAAGGCTCTCGCCAAAGAACCTGACTTCGAAGAACGTTGCGAAACGGTCGAACTGGCAATTCCCGAAACCGGATGGCAGCAGATGCTTCTGGAGTCGCGCGTAGGGGAGAGCATATCGTGCGATTCGACGGTTACCGTCAAGCTATGGCACAGGTGCGTTCCGCAGTGTGACGCGCTATGGGCGCGGCCGTGTCATGGAACGTTCCGGAACCGGTTTGACAGTGACGATGGTGTCGGCGGGAATGCTGACACGTTGCTCTGGGCGTGAACCGTTGGCTGCCGCATCGCGCGTCATTTCCAATGTCTGCCCGTCCCAAGAACGTACGTGACCGACATAATCGCGGAATTTCATGCGCTGGTCCTTTGGGTCGACACCTTCGCAGGTGCGCACCACAATGCGTGCACCTGCTGGAATTTCGTTTGGAATCGGCATAATCTCTCCTTCGAATAGACGATCATCGACGGATTCGCTGAGCGAACGCTACTGGACAGCATAGTTGGTCTCCTTTCAAGTTGTGCCGGTATTTCGGTTTCTATCGGAGAATGGACACATAATGGAAAGAAATTCATGGATTCGGGCTTGCTGTTGAGCTCGGGAAAGGCTGATCGGCATGCTGTTCGATAAGAGCGTAGAGGCATTCGATACATATCTGAAAGCCAACCGTGGATTGAGTGAAAACACACGGAAGGCATACCGAGGCGATGTCGAAGAATGTCTGCTTGCCTTGGAGCGGCTTAGATGCAGGGATCTTAACGAGGTGACCATCGAAGATCTTCGCATGTGGATGGCGGAATCATCGAAAAACCATGCGAAAAGCAGCATGGCCCGAAAAACTGTGGCTGTACGTGGTTTTTTCGCGTGGACGCATGAGCATGGCGTGACGACGACGGATCCGGCTTGTGCGCTCATGACCCCGAAAATACCTGATACGTTGCCGGATGTGCTCAGCGAATCACAGGCTGAACAGCTGATGGAACGCGTGGATGAGGACGGTGAAACGTCTCAGCCGAAGGAACGGACCATGAAGCAGCAGGCCATTGAGCTGCGTGACGCCGCAATGCTGGAGCTGTTGTATGCAACGGGCATGCGTGTGGCTGAACTGGTGGGACTTGATGTGCCGGATGTGGTCTTTTCCAATCGAACGGTCAAAGTGACCGGCAAAGGCAACAAACAACGAGTCATGCCATTTGGCGCTCCGGCGCAAAAAGCGATACATCGGTGGCTGGATGATGGGCGTCCCCTGTTGGTGGGGGAGCAGTCCGCGGCTGCGCTGTTTCTTGGGAGACAAGGCAAACGCATTGATCAGCGGATGGTACGTCGTGTGGTGCACGAATGCGCGCGTGATGCCGGCGTTCCCGACATTAGCCTCATGCTCTGCGGCACAGTGCCGCCACGCATATGCTTGACGGGGGAGCGGATTTGCGTGAGGTGCAGGAGCTCTTGGGACATTCCTCGCTGAAGACCACGCAACGGTACACGCATGTCTCCATCGAACAATTGAAAGCCCGATACGGTCAGGCATTTCCTCGTGCGTAGTCGCGGTCCATGGATATTTCGTTACATTCCTGTAACAGAAATTGGTGTTTCTTCTTGATTTAGGGTGTATTACCTAGATGAAGCTGGTACGGGGAAACAATACCGACCGGTAATCCGAATAATGAGGGAAAACATAATGAGTATAAGGAAAAGCAAGGTGTTTGCCGTTGCGGCGGCGGCCTGTGTGCTTGGCATGATGCTGGGCGGCTGTGGGTCTTCCACGTCTGGGAACGCGACTGAAGGATCGAATGTCATTACGGCATTTGACTCCGAACCGCAGAATGGCTTGATCCCGGGCAACACCAATGAAACCGGCGGTGGCCGTCCTATCGATCTGCTGTTCGCTGGGTTGGTGTCTTTCGATAAGGATGGCAAGGCCCAGAATGAAGTGGCTGAGTCCATTACCGCCAACGATGACGCCACCCAGTACGACATCAAGCTCAAGGATGGCTGGAAGTTCACCGATGGCACCGATGTGACCGCCGAGTCCTTCACCAAG
>ENA-OQBU01000223-OQBU01000223.1-human-gut-metagenome-genome-assembly--contig:-NODE-223-length-14072-cov-4.059304_pt1 | contig 14072 bp, 14 predicted proteins | sample MGYA00242492_ERZ504566 | MGnify/ENA primary metagenome ERZ504566 (study PRJEB26092, sample SAMD00036261) | human gut metagenome | host: Homo sapiens | study: EMG produced TPA metagenomics assembly of...
CTGATTCGTAGATAAACATGTCGATCAAAACAAATTCCGGTGATAACGGATATGACGGCATATATCAGACAAATGATGATGAGAAAGTTGGCGAGACCAAGTCTGCACTGTACATAAGACGCTGTGATAGGACCAATAGCAGCTCCTAAGTTCGCAGACAAGGTTGCCAGCGAAAAGAATGATGCTTGCTCCTGCTATCTGCAGTGGTTGCAATGATGTGCCCTCGAAGAGTGAAATTCACCAATGAAATGCCAACACCGAACAACATCAAGCCAAGCAAAGCAAATACAGGCGAAAACCTGCAATAGCCATGCAAAAGATACTAGTCCCAGTACGATAATCGCCAAGCTGATCTGCATGAGCCATAGTGTTGATATTTTCTCAATCAACCGGCCTAAAAAACAGTGTACTTCCCCCGTGCTGCAGCCGATAGAACACCAAGCATCACACCCGACAAAACACTCGCTGAGCCGACACGCTGGGTGAGCATTATCGGAAGCATCGACAGTACCGCACTGTATGCAAGATTCGTTGTCAAATAGTCAATAGATAGAGACGCATATCTTCTGCTTCGCATAGATTGTTCGCCGTTCACCACTCTCACAGCAGAGAAAACTAGCCCCCTTGCACGACGATTGTCATGCGTTGTTCATCATGTGGACACCGGATTTTGAGTCAACATTAAGCTCATCTCAGCGCGAGATAAAACAAAATCCAACCAGTATATTCTGATTGGGTCGCATGGTGCCGCCAGCGGGAATCGAACCCGCAATCCGAAGAGACCGATTTTAAGTCGGTTGCGTATACCAGTTTCGCCATGGCGGCAAGGCATCGAACAAGCCGCGCCCAAGTCATTATGCCACGTTACGTTCGGCAAGCAATCGCGTGCCGTAATCCAACACAATGCCATCAAGCAAACCGTGTTCGCTGGCCATGAAGGAGTCGATATGCTGACCATGGTCGGCATAGGCCGCTTCGCTGACTTTGGCGAGCACACGATTCCACACCAGTGCACCGCCACCGACCACGTCAACACGACCCGGGTGAATGGTTTTGTAGGCAGGCGCTCTTCGCGCGGCATCGTAAGGAACTTGTTATCAACCGCATAAGCGTCTTCCAGCGAGCAGCTGGCACCATCCACCGCGGAATGGTCGTATTCGGTCAATCCCATGGCCAGAGCGGTCATGGTAGTCACTGTGCCCGACACGCCGATGATAGTACGGGTTTTGCCTGCAGGAACCGTTTTGAACGCTTCATCGATATGCTCGTCGATGTCGGCAATGGCTTCTTGAATCTGCGCTTCGGTAGGCGGATCGTTCTTCAAGTGGCGTTCGGTCATACGCACCGAGCCAATGTTCATGGAGAACGCGGCCTGCACCTGCGTGTTCGGATGGCTTACGCCATCGCCGCCAAGCACCAATTCCGTAGAGCCGCCACCCAAATCAACCACCAAATACGGAGCTTCGACGTCGCGACGAACCACGCTCGTGGCACCAAGGAAGCTTAGATCAGCCTCTTCCGTACCGGGAATGACTTCCGGACGCACGCCGAGGATCTGCTCGATAGTGTCTTCGAATTCCTCACGGTTCTCAGCATCACGAGTGGCCGAAGTGGCAACGAAACGAATGCCATCCACCGGATGCTTTTTCAGCACCTCGGCGAATTCGCGGGCAGCGGCGTAGGCACGTTCCAATGCCTCATCGGCGAAACGATGCGTCTTATCAACATCCTGACCGAGGCGAATCACACGAAGAATACGCGGAACAATATCTTCAACGCCGTCTTCGCTGACTCGGGAGACCTTCAGACGAATCGAGTTCGTACCGCAATCAATGCCGGCAACAGTAACGGATTTCATTGCTTCTTCTTTCTGTCTGAATATGGTTCAGTCTTCGTTTTCCACCGTGCAACGGCATACATTGGGGTCGAATTCATGACGAATCGCCTCCAATGCCATGTCTCCGATCGGATTGGCGCCCTCGCCCATCACCAGCGTTTGCGCCAGCAAGGCGTGCAGACACTTGATGCGAACAGGCATGCCGCCGGCACTGGTGCCTTCGATATGCTCTTCGCTGTCTTCCATAGCAACGGCGATTTCATGCCGGAACGCCAAATACAGTTCGTGCGCACGCTCGTAGGCGGCTTTCAGATCGTCATCTTCAGCCAAAAGATCGTTGTACTCCTTCATCTTGCCTTCGGCTTCGATGTGGGAGATGGCTTTCACCGCTTCCGGGCCAGTCAAATAGCAAGTGGTAGGGAAAGGCACACTCCCGGCAGCAGCGGACGCGTGACCACAGCCAAAGGCCTGCCGCACACGCAACGTGCTCCGACAGCCACCATGCCACGCGGGTAACGACCCAGCTGACGCTCGACCACAGCAATATCATGCTCGGTGGCAGGCTGGTCGAGAACCTTCTTCGCCAAGGTTTTGGCCTGTTCGCTGATTGTCATACCCTGTGTCACTCCTGCTGATCTCCTGATTGCTGTTGGTTGTTGTCTTGTGAAGTCTGCTGCTGGCCACCGGATTCCTGGCTTGTTCCATTCGCATCCGATTCACCGGTTGACGTACTTTCGGACGTTTCCCTCGATTTCGATTTCACTTCGTCCGATTGGTCGCTTGTTTGAACGAATACGCCATTTCCTTATACCAAGCAGTACGGTTTTCTGCGATTCATCCGTCTTTTTTTGCATCTTCTGTGGTTTCGCCGGTCACCGCTTCGGGATGTTCCACACGAATCGCCTGTTCTCCTGGAAATACGAATCCCAGACGATCCCTTGCCTGCGCTGTAACGTAAGCTTTGTCATCCCAACGCGCAATGTCGTTTTCCAGTTCCTGCTTTTGCGCTATCAGCGCAGCTTCCTGCTTCTTCAAGCCATTCAATTCAGCCATATTCAGCGCATAGGTATGGAACGTCGACGCAGCTGGATGGATCCCAAAGCCACGATAAATACCGCCACAAAGAACGCGATGGGGCCAGCGCTGCCCCTTCTGGATGCTTTCTTGCGTGACTTTGAACTCATAGCAATGAAAATACCCGCCGCGTTCGACGAGGAACACGACGGGCACTCTACATCAGCGCATATTCGATGCGCTTACGCTCACTTGGCGATGTACTTCTTGCAGGCCTTGAAAGCGCTGTAGCCAGCATACTGAGCGGTGGAGCCGAGCTCCTCCTCGATCTCGAGCAGGCGGTTGTACTTGGCAATACGCTCGCCACGAGCCGGAGCACCGGTCTTGATCTGGCCGGTGTTCTTTGCCACAGCCAGGTCGGAGATGGTGGTGTCCGGGGTCTCGCCGGAACGGTGGGAAACCATGGAGGTGAAGCCGTTCTTGGTGGCCAGCTCGATGGCGTCGAGGGTCTCGGTGACGGTACCGATCTGGTTCAGCTTGACCAGCAGGGAGTTGGCGGCGCCGAGCTCGATGCCCTTAGCCAGACGTGCCGGGTTGGTGACCAGCAGGTCGTCGCCGACGAACTGCAGACGATCGCCGAGCTTGGCGGTGATGGCGGCCCAGTCTTCCCAGCCTTCTTCCTGGAACGGATCCTCAATGGAGACGATCGGGTACTCGTTGATGAGGTTCTCGTAGAAGTCGAGCATGTAGCCGGCTTCACGATCGTCGCCTTCGAAGTGGTACTTGCCGGTCTCCTTGTTGTAGAACTCGGAGGAAGCCACGTCGAGGGAGATGCCGATCTGCTTGCCCGGCTCGTAGCCCGGCGGCGGAGATGGCGTCCATGATGTAGTTCAGGGAGTCCTTGTTGGACTTCATCTTCGGAGCGAAGCCACCCTCGTCGCCGAGGCCAGTGGCCAGGCCTTCCTTCTTCAGGACGTTCTTCAGGGTGTGGTAGACCTCAACGCCTGCACGCAGAGCCTCGCTGTAGGTGTCGAAGCCGTACGGGGAGATCATGTACTCCTGAATGTCGGTGGCGAAGTCAGCGTGAGCGCCACCGTTCATGATGTTCATGTTCGGAACCGGCAGGATGTGGCCGTTGGTGCCGCCGATGTAGCGGTACAGCGGCTGGCCCGCGGACTCAGCGGAGGCGTACAGAGCAGCCAAGGACACGCCGAGGATGGCGTTGGCGCCCAGACGACCCTTGTTCGGGGTGCCGTCGAGCTCGATCATGACCTCATCGAGAGCGCGCTGGTCGGAAGCATCCATGCCGATGACCTTCGGAGCGATCTCTTCGTTCACGCCTTGACGGCATTGAGAACACCCTTGCCCTGATACACGGACTTGTCGCCATCGCGACGCTCCCAAGCCTCAGCTTCACCGGTGGAAGCACCGGACGGAACGAGGCCCAGGCCCTGAGCACCGTCTTCGGTGTCGAGAACGACCTCAACGGTCGGGTTGCCGCGGGAATCGAGAATCTGACGCGCGTAAACGCTTTCAATTACTGCCACAACTACTCCTTATAAACGTTAGGTTGTGATGACATTGCCTAGAATAGTGCGTTTTGTGGACGTATGGCAAACTTATCCGACACGATTTGTGTGAACGCTCACACAAATCGTGTCGGATGCGTCTGGAACTTCACCTGCTATTTCCTTGGCGTTGGCTTCCAGTCAAGGTCATCCAGCAATTGGTTCGTCCAACCAACGATTTCATCAGAGCTCATTGGACCAGATCCCAGCGAACCTGCGAACGGCGCGGGAATCAGGTATGTTTTAGTCATCGGACGGTATTGAATGCCCTTGTAGATTCTGGCCATGCGCATTTGCACGGATTCTCGCGGCTCGAATTTGGCGACACGAACGTTACGGCCTTGCCCGATGATTTCGGTAATGCCCAACTTCCTTGCCTTGAACCGAAGTCTCGCCACATCGAACAGCGCCTCGAAATCGACCGGAGGCTTGCCGTAACGATCCGTAAGCTCATCACGCAACTCGTCAAGATCGGCTTCCGTACGAGCACCCGCCAACTTGCGGTAGGCTTCCAATCGCAATTTGTCGGAATCGATGTAGCTGACGGGAATGGACGCTTCGATCGGCAGATCGATGGTGACAGCAACCGATTCCGTACGTTCCGGTTCCTTGTACTGCTCGACGGCCTCGGACACCATGCGCACATACAGATCGAAACCAACACCCTCGATATGCCCGCTCTGCTCGTCGCCCAGCAGATTGCCGGTGCCACGCAGCTCAAGATCCCTCATCGCCACGTCAAAACCTGAACCGAGCGCAGTGTTCTGCGCGATGGTGGCCAGTCGGTCATGCGACTGCTGGGTCATCGGCTTGGTTGGATCATATAGGAAGTACGCGTAGGCACGCTCACGGCCTCGCCCGACACGACCACGCAACTGATGAAGCTGGCTTAGGCCGAAACGGTCGGCATGATCGACGATCAACGTATTCGCATTGGAAATATCAAGACCGGTTTCGATGATGGTGGTGCATACGAGCACATCAATGTCGCGATGCCAGAAGTCTCGGATCACACCGTCAAGCTGCTTCTCCCCCATCTTGCCATGGGCGATGCCGACATGCGATTCCGGTACCAGCTCGTGAATCTTCGCGGCAACCGAAGCGATGTCTTGCACTCGGTTGTGCACGTAGAACACCTGGCCACCGCGCAACAGCTCACGTCTGACCGCAGCAGTGACCTGAGCATCCTCATACGCGCCAACGTAGGTAAGCACCGGCAAGCGGTCTTCCGGAGGCGTGGCCAACGTGGACATTTCACGAATGCCTGTAACGGCCATCTCCAGCGTTCGCGGAATCGGTGTTGCCGACAGACTCAGCACATCCACATTGGTACGCAACGCCTTCAACGTCTCTTTGTGTTCGACGCCGAAACGCTGCTCCTCATCGATGATGACCAGTCCCAGATCCTTGAATTTGACCTTCGGCCCGAGCAGTTTGTGCGTACCGATCACCACATCGACGGAACCGTCTTCAAGTCCCTCGATGGTGTCGTTGATCTCCTTGGTGGTTTGGAAACGGCTCATCGCCCTTACTTCCACCGGAAAACCTTCAAACGTTCGGTGAACGTCTCGAAATGCTGTTGCACCAGCAATGTGGTCGGTACCAGCACAGCCACCTGTTTGGATCCTGCATCCGCCTTGAATGCGGCACGTACGGCGATTTCGGTTTTGCCGATCCCACGTCGCCGCAAAATCAGGCGATCCATCGGCACGGGCTTTTCCATATCGGATTTGACTTCGTCGATGGTGGTCAGCTGATCAGCGGTTTCCTGGTATGGGAAAGCGTCTTCCAGTTCTTTCTGCCAAGGGGTGTCTTTGCTGAAGGCATACCCCTGCATACGTTGACGTGCCGAATACAGTTTGACCAGATCTTCGGCGATTTCGTGCACATGCTTACGTGCTTTCGCCTTGGTGGCAGCCCAGTCGGATCCGCCCAGTTTGTTGAGTTTTGGAGCGTCGGCGCCGATGTATTTGCTGACTTGGTCAAGCTGGTCGGTGGGGATGAACAGTTTGTCGGCAGGTGCGCCGCGCTTGCTGGATGCGTATTCGATGACCAGATACTCGCGTGTGGTCTGGTTGGCGCCCGCTCCGATGGTGCGTTGGCGCATTTCGAGGAACCGGCCGATGCCATGCTGCTCATGCACCACGTAATCGCCGGCTTTGAGCTCCATAAGGTCGATGGCCTTACGGCGACGTTTCGGTGTTTTTGCCTGTCCCGCGGCCGATGTACGTCCGGTCAGGTCCCGTTCGGTAAGCAGTGCGACTTTCGCGGCATTATCGACGAATCCGTCGATGGCACGCGATCTGATGCAGTCGAAGTTGGCGATTCCCGTTTCGTTGATGGCACGTTTGAGTCGAACAAGAGTGCCTTGCGCTCCTGCAGTGACGGTGACGGCATAGCCGGCATCAAGAAGACCTTCGATACCGGAAGCCGTCTTGGCCTCATCTCCGCGATATTCTCCAGGATTGGTGGCGTCGAGCTGAACGCGGCCTTCCCTACTGGAGTCCACACCGAAACTCGTAAGCTTCCATACGTCATGCCTAGAGAACACCAGTGAGGAAATCGTTTCCTCAAAATCGTAGAAATTCGCCTGATCGAATGTGATTGGAGCACCGGCACCATGACCGGATGCAGCAACATGCCAACTGGCTGCAAGGAATTCATTAGCCGTTTTGGCAAGATCGTCGGCAGCGCGACGCAATTTTTCCGGATCGGACAGCATCACCAACGCACGCTTGGGAAGCATGCCCTGCACCGGTTCCATATCATCGACCAATGCGGGAAGCAACGATTCCATGCCTTCGACAGGATGGCGTTGGCAATGGATTCAAGCATGTCTTCGGCGTTTGGAATGGAGCCGATCAGGGATTTCGCACGCACGCGCACCTTTTCGGTCAGCTGCAGCTCACGGCATGGCGTGGCCCAGACCATCGGAATGTCACTGCCATACGTACGCTGGTCGGATGCATGGAATTCCTTGATGGTATCGATTTCGTCACCGAAGAATTCGATACGAACCGGATGCGGCAATGTTGGAGGAAACACGTCGATAATGCCGCCTCGCACTGCGAATTCACCACGATCCATCACCAAGTCGACTCGAGTATACGCATTCTCCACCAGTCGATGCGACGCCTCATCGAGCGCCAACTCCTCACCTTGGGAGAACACCAGCGGCTCCACATCCCCCAAGCCCGCAACCACAGGCTGAATCAGGGAACGCACCGGCATGACGAGAATCCTGATGGGGCCAAACAGCTTGCTTCCCTCTTGAGGGTGCATCAGTCTGCGGAACACCGCCATACGGCTCGCCACGGTATCGGCGCGAGGCGAAAGACGTTCGTGCGGCAAGGTTTCCCACGCTTCAAGCTGTGCCACATCGTTTGGATCGCCGGAATACCACGAACGAATCGCCTCAACCATTTCCTCGGCCTCGCGCCCGGAAGCCACCACAAGCACAACCGGTCGTGTTCCCGCTGCCCCGGCAGCGAGCGCCGGACGCAATCCTTCGGGAACGCCAACGGTGATGCTGGGGTCTATGTCGGATTCCGGCACTTCGATCTCGTCGGAAATCAGCGCACGAAAATCCTCATCGGTTTCGAGTACGTCGAGAATGCCAGCCAGCGAACCTGCGTCGGCAGTTGCACCGGTTCAGCGGCCATTGAACTGCTCCTGAGCCTTGGCGAGGCCGTTGAAGATGATGGTTTCCGCCGCGTCGGCACCGTCGGCAAGGAATTCCGGAAGCTGCTTGCGCTGATCCGGACCGAATCCGCCCAGCACCCAATTCACCGTGTTGTCGTGGGCGTGGGCGCCGCGTTGCGCATGACCGACTCCCATGCGCACTCGGGCATACTTTGGCGTTCCCAAGGCACGATCAATTGATTTGATGCCGTTATGGCCGCCTGCGGAGCCGCCTGCCTTGACTTTGATACGTCCGAAATCAAGATCCATGTCGTCGTGAATCACCACAATATGGTCTGGTTCAATCTGATAGTAGGCACTGATGGAAGCCAACGCATTGCCTGACTCGTTCATGTAGGTGAGCGGCTTTGCCAGGAAGAATTTGACGTTACGGCCAGACAGGTTCATCACGCCTTTGCCGAGCATGGCAAGCCCTTTATGGTCGGAAAAGTTGACCGACCAACGTTCGGCCAACAGATCGGCCGCCATAAATCCCATATTGTGACGGGTGCCTTCGTATTTGGATCCCGGATTGCCAAGTCCTGCGATCAACCAGAAATCAGATGCCATTGAAATCGTTCCATTCATTCATACATACGTTTGTGCGCGTTCATATTACGTCACGTTGTCTCGTCTTGATAACCGCAAAGATTGTACTTACAGGTCGAGATACCAGTAGCTCATGTCGCGCATGGTGCCGGTGGAATCGGTGGCTGCGGTTGGCATGAGTCCGAATTGCGTGAAGCCGAAACGTTTTCATGAGTGCGATCGATCCGGCATTGTCTGCGAAAATGATGCCGCATGCCTTGCGCATATTACGCTTTCGGCATTCTTCAAGCAGTTTGGTGAGCGTGTATGTTCCGACTCCCCTGCCCTGCCATTGCGGGTCGATATAATAGGCGAGATCGGTGACGCCGTCGTATCCTGCGCGATCGTAGAAAACGGAAAGCGCGCTGAATCCAATGATCTGCTTCTTTCCGTCATCATCTGCCGTTTCCGTGACGAACACCGCATACGGATCATGATGCGATTCAACCCATGCTTTGCGCTGTTCGTATGTGCGTGGGGTTATGTCGGCGGATGATCCTCCTCGTATGACTGCGGCGTTGTAGATGTCGGTGATTGCTTGAATGTCGTCTTGCGTCGCAACGCGATAGGAATACTCGATCATGCTTTGAGCATACCGGTCATACGCAGAAGGCGGGAGACCGGTTCCCCATATGGAACCAGTCTCCCGCCTCATGTGATCAGCAATCGTACGGAAAACCGTAGGGAATTACTGTTCGAGCTCGAGCGCCTTGTTCAACGCTTCCTGAAGTTTCTTCTGTGCTTCGCCATAAGCGGACCAATCGCCTTTCTTCATGGCCGCGTCGGAATCCTTCATTGCCTGAGAAGCGTCGTTAAGCGCGCTCTTCAGACCGTTGCTCATCGTGCCGGAGCTACTACCGGTATTGCCGGAACTGCTGTCATTGCCCGAGTCTGTTCCAGATGACGAATCCGTGCCATCGGTTCCGGAAGAACCGTCGGTGGAGGCATCGCCGTTGGTATCGGACGTATCAGTCTTGCCACTGGTCGAGCCGTCGACGTTTTCAGCATCGCCAGCGGATGCACCGGAGTTGCCGCCGAACACTTGATCAAGCGCTTCGTCCAACGTGTCGGCGAATCCGACCTGGTCGCCGAAGGCTACCAACACCTTCTTCAACAGCGGGAAGCTGGTGGAACCGGAAGACTTGACGTACACCGGCTGCACGTACACCAATCCGCCGCCGAGCGGCAGTGTGAGCAGATTGCCTCGCTGCACATTGGTGGAACCGGATTCAAGCAGGTTGAGTTCCTTCGACACGTCTGCCGACGCATTGAAGTTGTTCTGTGCCTGGCCTGGGCCTGGCACATTGGAATCCTTCGGCAACTCCTGCAATCGAAGCGTGCCATAGTTCGCGCCGATCTTGCCTTTTTCGTTGCCCGCATCGGAATCAACGGACAAGAAGCCCGTCAGGATCTCTCGGGTCGACGCACCGGCGGGAATATACGACGACGTCAACGAGAACACCGGCTCGTTGGATCCGCCGGTCTGCAGCGTCAGGTAGTACGGCGGCTGCAGAATGTCGCGTTCCTGAGCCTGTTGAGATTCGGTCGGATCGACCGGAGTCTGCCAGAAATCCTCACCGGAGAAGAACTGGCTGGCGCTCGACACATGGTACTTGGTCAACAGTTCTCGCTGCACCTTGAACAGGCTTTCCGGGTAACGCAGGTGCTCATCAGATCGCCGGAAATCTCCGACAACTGGTGGTACTGGCCGGGGAAGATCTTCTGCCATGCCTTGATCACCGGATCGGATTCGTCCCACACGTACAGGTCCACGGAACCGTCATACGCATCGACGGTGGCCTTCACGGAGTTGCGAATGTAGTTGGCGTTCTTCGAAGCCAGCTCACTCACCGTGGCCGAAGATTCCGTGGTGGAATCCTTGGAGGCTTCGCCCAGATCGGTCATCTGCGAATACGGGTAGGCGTCAGACGTGGTGTAGCCATCGACGATCCACTTGACACGACCATCCACGACCGCCGGGTACACACGACCGTCAAGCGTCAGGTATGGCGCGACCTTGGCCACACGCTCCTTCGGGGAACGATCGTAGAGGATCTGTGATTCGGAGTTCACACGGTTAGAGAACAGAATCTGGTCGGAGCCGAAACGGATGGCATACAGCAGTCGGGAGAAGATATTGCCGATCTTCGGGCCGCCATTGCCATCGAACGTGTTGGTGGCGCCTTCGGAACCGGTCGGGTAATCGAACTCCCACGACTGCGTGCCTTCCGGAGCGCCCACGATCGAATATTCGGAAGCGTTCGGCGAGAAGTAGATACGCGGCTCGTACTGTTCGGATTCGGTGAGCTTGCCTTGGGTTGGGATGCCCGCCTCGAAGAACTTTGGCTGGCCGTCGGCCGTCACCTTGTTGCCGTAGGCGGCCACCACACCATAGCCGTGCGTGTATACGGTATGGTCGTTGACCCAGTTGCGATTGTCAAGACCGTCAAGGTCAAGTTCTCGTGCTGCGATCACCGTGTCTTGGCTCACACCGTCGACCTCATACTTGTCGACGGCAAGAGTATCGGCAAACGTGTAATACTGCTTGGATTGCTGCAGCTGCTTGAATGTCGGGGAAACGATCTGCGGATCGAGCAGTCGGATCTGCGCGGTCGATTCCGCGGAATCAGCCAACGCACCAGCCTCGCCTTCCGTAGTGGCCTGATACTGTTCGGTCTTCACATTGTTCAGACCGTATGCTTCACGGGTGGCGTCGATATTACGCTGGATATAGGTAGATTCCATTTCCTGCGCGTTCGGATTCACACGGAAACGCTGCAGCAGCATCGGCCATGCCACGGTAAGCACCAAGCTCACCACAATGGCGGATGCGATGGCCACGGTCGGCACCTTCCACGCTTTAAGCGCTTCGGAAGCACGCACCGCAATCGGAGCCTGGCCTTCCAACGCATGCGACTTCATGATCCACACGCCGAGAATCACACCGAGAATGGCGATGATGGCAGCCATGATGAAGGTAACGGGAATCGTGGCGTTGACCGTGGTATACGTGGCACCGGTGATGCGGCTACCCTCCTGCGTGAGGTGGGAGAACACGCCAAGCACCTGATTCGTCGCCCATGCGAACATGTTGAGCATCAGCCAAATGCCGATCTGCCTACGCGCACGCTTGGTGATGTGGAACAGGCCACGACCATGCACTGGCATGGTGATGCGGATGCCACCCATCATCACATGCGTGACGATGGAGAAGATGATGCCGGCAAGCAACAGCAACGACACCGCCGACACAATCAACTTCAATCCAGGCAACACGAACACATAGAACCATTGTCAATGCCGAATTGCGGATCAGTGGTGCCGAAACTCTGCGCATTGAACATCAGCAGAATCTCAGACCAATTCGCATTGAACTGCGATCCGAACATCAAACCAACGATCAGCGAAATCACCACAGCCACACGACGTGCGCTCTTCGAACTCACGCCCTTGCCCACTTCAATGGTGTCGCCATTAATACGAATGGTGGAACCATCGGCAGCATCAGGGCGAGCCCAAATCGCCAGCGACGCGGACAGGAATCCGACCGCGGCAATCAGCAGCGCATACGCCACCCACAGGCCTACCCTGGTACCCAACTGCGTCCAAATCACGCTTTGGAAGCCAAGCTGCGCATACCACATGACGTCGGTGATGAACTGCGCCAAGCCAAAGAACAGGCCGATGATGATGGCGAGCGCCAGCACCACACCGATTAGAATCTTGTTGCCGTTCGACGATTTACGCGGACGGTTCGGCTTGCGTGTGATGCGCGGACCGGACGGGCCTTTCGGAGGCATATTCGCCGAAGAACGGGCGGTGTCATCACCATCGGTTTCGACGTTGAGAATGATGGGATCATCGTTGCCGGATTTATTGGCACGCTGCCCTTGGGAGCGGTTCGGACCGCTTCCCGGGTCGAACATGGGACCAAACATATCAAAAAAGACATGCTAATAGCCTATCGACAGGCACGGAACGGCTTTATGCCGCTAGCCTAATGTTTACGCAATTTACGAACACGAATCCACCCGTTCTTTTCTTATGCGATCGTATTCGCCATCACCGGCATGTGATAGATAATGACACTATGAGGAGAGTTCACGTTCATTTCGCTCGTTGTGCTGCCGCACTGTGCGCCATCGCACTGCCGCTATCGTTCGCTGGGTGTTCATCCAGCGCGAGTTTGAATGCTGGCTCCAACCAATCCGAACAATCCAATTCGCAGCAGTCCGATGCATCACATGATGCGCTTGACAAATCCAACGTGCCAAGCGTGGTGGACGACTCGCCGCATGGCAGAGCTGTGGCTGCAGTCAATGCCATGAGTCTTGCAGAGCGCGTCGGTCAGCTCGTCATGGCACCCCTGTATGCGGGATCCGATCCTTCCTCGTTACAGGATCTCATTGTGAACCAGCATGTCGGTTCGGTGCTGATCATCGGCAACTGGAATTCGGGAACGGCCGGTGTCGCCGCAGCCACATCCGCATTGCAATCGTATGCGCCGGCCAATAATCAGCTGTTGATGACCACTGATCAGGAAGGTGGTTTGGTGCAGCATCTTCAAGGCGCTGGTTTCGACCAGATGCCTTCCGCCACCAATCAGGGTTCAATGTCGACCAACCAGCTACGGCAATCGGCTGCCGTATGGGGTTCCCAACTCAAGTCGGCCGGCATCAATGTTGATTTGGCGCCGGTGGTGGGCACGGTAACGGTAGATAGGGCTTCCAATGGCCCGATCGGCGCACTGTATCGTGATTTTGGTCTTGATGCGGACGGCAATGCCGACCATGCCAAGGCGTTCATTCAGGGCATGGCGGATTCGGGTGTAGGCAGCGCCATCAAGCACTATCCTGGTTTGGGTTCGGTGACGGGCAACACCGATTTCACCGCCGACGGCATTCTTGATACCACCACCACGTTGGACGGTGCGGAAATCGGCGCGTTCAACAGTACGTTGGAGGCGAACCCTTCCATGGTGATGATGTCGCTTGCCACCTATCAGGCTATTGATCCGAATAATCCCGCCGTGTTCTCCAGCGCTTTGGTAACGGATTATTTGCGCAATACGGTCGGATTCCAAGGTGTCATCACTTCGGATTCTTTGTCCGCCACTGCGTTGGGTGGCATTCAGCCAAGTGATTTGGGGGTGCGATTGGTCGATGCCGGAGGTGATCTTGCCTGTATTGGCGCTTTCGATTATGTTCAACCGATTTTGGATGGGCTGAACGCAAAAGCCGCGGCTGATTCCGCTTTTGCAGACAAAGTAACGCAGTCCGCGATTCGTGTGATGACATTGAAATACAGCATGGGACTCGCTTCTTGATTGCGAAATATTGATTGCGGAACATGCAATCGAATATCTTCGGTATAGGAATAATCGC
>ENA-OQBU01000224-OQBU01000224.1-human-gut-metagenome-genome-assembly--contig:-NODE-224-length-14035-cov-2.755968_pt1 | contig 14035 bp, 21 predicted proteins | sample MGYA00242492_ERZ504566 | MGnify/ENA primary metagenome ERZ504566 (study PRJEB26092, sample SAMD00036261) | human gut metagenome | host: Homo sapiens | study: EMG produced TPA metagenomics assembly of...
ACCAACGGATGCCGGCCTTTTCATGCACGTCAGTATGCTATACTGTATAGCATCTTTGGAATGGAGGTTGCCATGACCATGGTCCAAATGAACGTTCGCATTGATGCGAAACTGAAGAACGAGGTCGAAGAAGTCCTCAAGGGCAAAGGCGTATCGGTGAGTGACGTAATCCGGTCGCTGTGGTTGTACATCGCCGACCGCAAGGAAGTGCCGGCATTGGAAAACGACCGCCGAAGAGCAGGCCCGCGAGGCGGAAAAGCAGCGCAAGCTGAAACTGATTCGAGAAGGTGCCGGATACGTGCACAAGGAACTGGTCAAGGCCGGACTGATCTCAGAAGACACCGACCTCATGGAAGGCCTTACCTACAAGCAGTTCCGCGATGAGATAGCTGACGAACGGCTGAAGGAATACAGGCATCAGTCGGACTATGCGCGTTATTTGGAGAAGGAGCGGAGTCTGTCATGAGGCAGTCAAAGCAGGTGTCGATCTTGTGCGACACCAATATCCTTATTTATTACATGCTCTGTACGCCTCGGTTCATCAAGGATGTCATGAAACTGTTCGAGCGATGCGTCGAGCGGGAGGTAAAGCTGTCCTGTGCGTCACTGTCGCTGAAGGACGTGTTCTACATCACCCCGGAACGATTCAAAGAACGATTCATGAATGACGAATCCATGGTCGTTGCGACCACCGCCAAGCTGATATTGCCGGAGGTGGCATGGTCGGGAATCAGCAAACTCAAGGAGCTCATGACAATCGTGCCGATTGGCGCGGAGGAATGTGAATTGGCGCAGTCGTTGCGGCACGCGCATAACGATTTCGAGGATGACCTTATTATCGCCGCCGCACAACAATCCGGGGCCACCTATGTGGTGACGTATGACAAAAAACTAGCCAAGCATTTTCCCGAATATTGCAAAACGCCGGCTGAATCGTGGCGGCGCTGGCATAGACAAGCGTGTGGCTCCCCTCACGGAGGGGAGCCACCAATGATGTGCCGGCCACCGTAGCCTACTGCGCCTGTAGACGGAACTGCTTCCAGATGTCGCTGAGCTTCTGACCGTTGCGCGTGCGCTTCCACACGTCCAGACCGCCGCCGCGACGTCCTCCCGGCGGCGGCACGGGCCGCGGCGGTCGGAGTCGGATATTCGGAGCCGTCATCCAGACGGAGACGACCGTTTTCGGTGACCGTGGCAAACCAGCGCTCGCCCTTGCGCGGCCGATCCCACACCAGACGCTCGCCCGGCACCAGCAGACCAGCGTCAATCACCTGCCGGATCGTGACGCGCCGCGAACTATGAGACGGCCGTGGAGAAGTCTTCGACAACTCATCGACATTCTGCTTGGTCAGATCACGGGCGTCCTTGTCATACCGGATGCCCCAGTATTCCACGATGAGTCGGACCGACTCTTCCTGCCGCGCCTCCAGCAGGGCAGGTGTGCAGTCAGCGAAATCCTTCAACTGATTGGTCAGCGGGAAACGACGCGAATCCGCGCGCAGCAGCATGCGGTCGCGACGTGCCGGATATTCACTCAACCTGTCCAACTGATCCTCAGGGCCCTGCACCAGCGCCATATTGCCGAGTCGGTACATCCAGAAATCATGCTGATCCTGCGGCCAGTCCGCAAACGATTTCGACCGTTCGATATCCAACGGCATAATCGGCAGCGCACTGAACCGGCGTGGTCGATCCAACTGCATGCCGGCCTTCTGCTCGTTGGCGCGAATCAGCAGCAGACGGACCAAATCGCCGTCACCCTGCATCTCGCCATGCAAACGGACCAATGCGCCTTCACGGTCGCCGTCCGAGACATGCAACCCGTTCACGCGCTGGACCAAATAGCCCTTGTCAAGATCACGGATGGCGGCGTTCGCATAACCGCGCCGCTCCAACGCTCCAGTGCGATTCAGCGTGCGGATGCCGGTCACCTGTTCCAATGCGGTCAGAATTTCCAGCAGCCGACGCTCGTCATGGGCACCCAACGATTCCAGCGTGGCCGTGGTTCTGGCGATACGCGAGGCACGAACCACAAACGGCGACAAATCGGCGTCGCCCAGCCCGCGATACGAATTGACCAACGCCCACATGGCCACGGGCTTCCACTCGTGGCTGCGGTAATCATCCAATCCCTCAAGCCGGCTACGCACCTCGGCGGGCAGTACGGTATCGCTGGGGCGTGCGATGATCCGCCACGCCATCGCGTAGGGTGCCAGCACCTGGTTGATGAACGTGGGCACCGTGCCTTTGTCGATGTACGGTTGCAGCACGTCGGCCAGGAAATCCTCGATGAGCTTGTCGGTGGCCGGCTTGTGCGTGAGCACGAGATGCAGATAGGCGAAGAATTCCTCACAGTCATGCGGATCGTCGCCAATCGGGTCAATGATGTCATCCCAACGGGCGGCGTACACGTCAAGTTCGGCGGTCGACAGGCCGGCCGTGGCGCGCGCCTTGAACACGTCGGACGAGGTGAGCGGCAGGCCGCGCATGTTCATCACGTCGAAGATGCGATGCGCGCCGTCGAGATCGTCGGTGGTCACGATGACCAGCGTCACCTCGTTGACCAGATACTGCGCGAATTGCTGGCGTTCGGCATCCGACCAATTGGAAATCTCGTCGTACGTCTTACGGATGTTGGCTACGATATTGCGTTGCGCTGCGGTCGCCAGATCATCGTCGTTCATATCGAACACGGATTCGAGATTGTCTTCCTGCACGTGTTCGCGGAAGAACGCTGCGTCGCGCTCGCGCAACGTGAGGCGAGGCTCGGTGACGATGCCGCGCAACTTGTCGCCGGGCTCCACCAGCAGCGCATCGAGTTGGCGCATGAGGTCCGGGTCGCGCTCCAGATCGCGCAACACGGCGATGATGATCGACAGGGATACCAGCCGCTGCTGCCCGTCGATTACGTCGTAACGGTTATCGCCCTCGCGCACCAGAATTAGCGAGCCGAGGAAGTACGGAGTACCGGGCGACTTGCAGGCGTCATCCAAGTCGCTTACCAGTTGCAGGATGTTCTCGGTCTTCCAGATGTAGGCCCGCTGGAATGAGGGGATCGTGAACCGGAAATCCGGGGTGAACACTTTCCCGAGTGGTAGTTCCTTCGCACTGATTGCCATGTCAGCCCCTTCGTCGCCGGCCTGTGGACGGTATGCCGGCATACCAACTTGTGCTCAAGCCTACCAGTGTTTGCCCGACGGCGGGCACATCACGGCCGGCTCGGGCACCGACCCCTCATACAAGTAGAACGAAGACGGGTTTCTCCCGGCACGGATGCGGGCAGTGACTGCTCGCACACCTGCGTCAGGCCGCGATGCACATAGAACCCGACATCGCATGTGGTGTCCGTGAACAGGAAGTAGTCGCGCACGCCGGCCAGGCGGAACGCGTCCATCAGCGTCTCGAACATGCGCCGGCCCAGCCCGTGGCCGCGCGCCGCCGGGTCAAGTACGAACAGCACCACTTCCGCCGCATAGTCATGCCCGGCGCTCGCGGCCTGGGCGCGCAGCCGTTTGTCGATGCCGAGAATGCCCAGAATCTCGCCGGCGGCCTTGATTCCGCCCTTCGCGAACACGAGCCGCGCCAGCGCGTTCCACGAGTTGATCCGATGCGAGTTGAGCGGGCTCCGATGGTCCAGCGCATCGACGCGCCCCACGATCAGGGCGACCGGCTGGCCGTCCAGTTCGGCGACGAACGCGTTGGTGGTGCGCGCCAGACAGTTCTCCCAGTCCGCTTCGGCCGCCAGCAGACCGGTCCGCTCATCGAATTCGGCATACCAGGTGCGGCGCACCAGGTCGATCAGCGCCGGATAGTCATCCCTACGTAATGTTCGAATAATCGCTTCACTCATATTCCCATTATGACTGATACGGCTCAACAACCGGACGACTTACAGCCGCGCCGGCAGATCGGCCCGCTCCACCAGCCGCGCCATCTGCACGCGGCCCATGTCGAGCTTGTTCGCCGCGGAAGAAAGATGCGCCTTCGCCGTACGCTCCGAAATGAACATGCGGGAGGCGATTTCGGCGTTCGTATAGCCCTCGGCCGCCAGCATCACGGCCTCGCGCTCGCGGTCGGGCAGCGCGTCGAGCAGGGCGCGCGCCTCATCGCGGCGCGAACGCGGCCGCGTGACGCTCAGATCGTCGATCAGCTGTTTCTGACTGGCCGTGTTGAACTGCGGCGCGCCCTCGCATACCCCGATGATGCGGCGGATGATATCGTCCGCCGCATCGGTTTCGACACGAACCCTCGCGCCCGCCTCCACCGCGCGTTCCACGGTGCCGGACGGACTCAACGAGGTCAGGATCAGCACGTGCGGCGCGGGGGAGAGCGAGCGCAGCAGACGGGTCGCCTCGATGCCGTCCACGCCGGGCATGGCGATGTCCATCAGCACCACATCCGGCTTTTCCTCGGCAGCCCGCCTCACGCAGGTCTCGCCATCGGTGGACGTGGAGACGACTTCGATGCGCCCGTGGGAATAATCGTTGAGGATCAGGCTCATCGCCTGGCAGATCATCGGATCGTCATCGATGACGCTGACCCGGATCGGCTTGGGCTCTAAGCCGGTGCCGCTTCCGGTCAGACCGCCGCGTTCGGGCTTTCCACCAGACACACTATTCCCGTTCTTCTCACTCACGCTAGCCATCTTAGCTGCGCCAAGGCAGTTGCACGTCGACATGGAACAGGTGCCGATCGTCCATCCCATACCGGCATTGCCCGTTGACCGAGTGCACGCGCGCTGCCAAACCAGGCAGTCCGGCCCCATGGGCCCGCTGCGTCTCGGTCGCATCCGTGGCGATCGGATTGCTGATATGGATATGTACGCCCGCCTGCGGCGTGGCGGAGACCTCCAACGACACCGGCGCTCCGGGCGCGTGCCGCCGCGCGTTCGTCAATCCCTCCTGGATCGCGCGGTAGGCCACCTTGCCGATTGACTCATCCATCACGCTCAGCTGCTGGATATCGATCCAGGTGTTGAGCGACGTGCCCGAGTTGCGCGTGTCCGCAATCAGCGCATCCAGCGATTCGCGGGTCAGCGACGTGTCGTCGGACGGGGCGAGCTGCTCCCATGCCTGGTGCGGGTTGCGCAGCATGTCGATGATCGAGTGGGCCTCGTCCAATGCCCCGGCCGACTGCCGACGGATGTCCTCGGCCTTATCCGCCAACGATTGCGCTTCGGGGGAGTCGCCGAGCTTGGCCGCCTCCGCCTTGAGCGCGCTGGCGTTCAGGGCCATCAGGGACAGGGAATGCGCGAGGGTGTCGTGCGCTTCGGCTGCGATGGCGTCGGCGAGCTGCTGGTTGGTCAGGTCGGTCTGCAGGGTCGCGGCATGCGTGGTGGCCGCGCTGGCCACCGCATTCGCCGTGCGCAGGCGGGCGCGCGAACGGATATGCAGGCCGATGAGCGTAGCGATGGTCACGAACACCAGTGAGGCCACCGTGGCGGTGATGATGACGGTCGGCTCCTCCACCAGCATCACCATCGGGGAGCCTGAATCGCCGCCGGTATGCGGTTGAGCGAAATCAGATGCCAAATCGAGGCTTTGGGCTGTTGCAGGCGTCGCGGAGCTGGGAGATGAGCGTCACGATGGTGCCGCCAACCGTGGCGCGGATGGTCGTGTTCCGGTTTGAACGACGGGCGAGCAATGAGGTCATCGCCATCAGTGCGATGAGCGAGTCATACGGGAACACGACCACCAGCGCGCAGGCGATCCAGAACGTCGCCTCCGGGTATTCGCTGCGGGCCAAGAGCAGGAACCCTGCCGGGAATGCCAGCAAGGTGCAGAGGACCATCAGCGTGTATCCTGCGGAATCCTGCGCAAAATTCTGGGCGAAGAACGAGGTTTGCGCCATGCACATGAAACTGGCCAATGGCACCATAACGACCGAACACCATACGCGCGTAGTCACGGGCACCTCGTCCGTATCCGGTGTAGGAACCGGGGACCCCGTGCCGGGCATAGGGCGAGCGTCAGGCCGTGAGCCGGGTCGGAACCGGGGTATGGCCCGGCGGCGCGTTGTGGGTTCGTCATGCTTTCCACTGTATGACCTGCATCCGGCCCCCGCCACTGGACATGCGGGCACCGTTATCACCTCCGTATTGCCCGAACAGGCAACGAACAATGACCGTTCGTCCACTAACGTCGCTGTTTCGCGGCCGGTAGCGTCGTTGCTCACATCCCTATTTCGGGGAAGATACGAGAAGGAGCACATCATGTCCAACCACAACATCGCCCCGCAGCCGGTTCCCTCATCCCCACAGCAGTACCAGCCACAACAGCCTCAGCCTCAGCCGCCGCAACCGCAACATCTGCATACCACCATCTGCGGCATCGCGGCCGTGGTGTTTGGCGCGTTGGGTTTGGTACTGAGTTTTATTCCCATCGTCAACAATATCGCCGCAATCCTTGGCTTCATCGGCGTCATACTGGCGATTATCGCCATAGTGGGCACCTTCCGGGGCAAGAACGCGGCAAGGTGCTGTCCATGTGGCGGCGGTGCTGTCGGTGTTGGCCATTGTGATCACGCTGGCCATGCAGTCCGCTGCCAGCAAGGCCATTGACGATTCCATTAAGGAGTCCAAGGGCATCGACACGTCACAATCCTCATCATCAAGTCCGCGGGCAAATCGTCTGATGCCTCCAAGAGCAAGGCATCCGAGCAGAAAGCGCAGGGCGAGCAGGATTTGGAAGGTGATATCGAAGGTGCCCACGTGAAAATAGTCTCCGCCGTGAAAAGCGTCAACGACTATAACGGCAAGCCCACCGCTCTGGTGACTTATGAATGGACGAACAACACGTCCAAGAACAACTCGTTCGCCACTTTGGCTCACCCGAACGTGTTCCAGAACGGCACCGAACTGGAGACGGCAGTATACTTCGATCAGCCTGAAGGCTATGACGCGAATTCGTATTTGGCCCAAGCACAGCCCGGGACCGCGGCAACGGTGACGCTGGGCTATGTGCTGCAAGACGATTCGCCGATTACGGTGGATGTCACTGCGTTCCTATCAACGGATCAAGACACCAAGGTGACGCATACCTTCACGTTGCAGTGAATCGCGCGGCGGTCCAAGCTGCGATCGAATGTCAATCGAATCTCAAGTGCATGCCACGCGCATGGCGGAAAACGCCCGTTACGCTTTGAGATGAGCAGAACGAGCCGATCGATCATATTCATGGAATGTTCAGCTTTGTTCCTCTAAGATTGGTACTGGAACAAACGCTAAAGGAGCGATTATGACATTCGGTCAGCAGCCCCAGAACAACGGGCAATACAACCCGCAATACAACACGCCTGATTACAACGCCGCCCAACAGTCTGGATATGGCCAGCAATACGCACAGTCCGGTTACGGCCAGAACTACTATGCCCAGCCGCAGGCGCTCCCACCTACCAATACGTGCCGCAGGGTACTGGTGCCGGTGCGGGTGCGGCCACCATCAACACGACGATGACCTACAACTATGAGGAAGCCCGCCGAGTCTCAGTGACCAAGGTGTACGGCGAGATGACCATCGGCATCCTCGTCACCGCCGTGGTCGCCGTGCTCGGCCAGATCACTGGAGCCTACTACAGCTTCCTCATGGCCACCGGCATGGTGGGCCTCATCGGCCTGTGCGTGGTGCAGATTGCCCTGGCCGTGGTGCTCGGCATGCGCGTCACCAAGATGAAGTCGGCCACCGCGCGCGTCATGTTCTATGTGTACGCCGCATTGATGGGCTTCACCTTGAGCTCGATCTTCATGGTCTACGACCTCGGCTCGATCGGCGTGGCACTCGGTGTCACCGCCGCGTTCTTCTTTGCGCTGACCATGTTCGGCATGACTACCAAGTTCAACATGCTCAAGGCCGGCCCGATCCTGATGATCGGCCTGATTGTGCTCATCATCTCGCAGATCGTGCTCGCCTTCGTGCAGGTCGACGGCATGACCAAGATCGTCTGCGCCATCGGCTGATCCTGTTCGCCGGCATGACCATCTACGACGCGCAGTCCACGCGCGCGCTGCTGACCGAATACGAGGCCCAGGGCCCGGAAATGGTCAAGAAGATCTCCATCCTGTGCGCCCTGAACCTGTACCTCGACTTCGTGAACATGTTCCTGTACATCCTGCAGCTGCTCGGCAACAGGGACTAGCCTCGACAGCCGATTGGCGAGCGGCATGTAGCCTGCCCGTCAAACGTCACAGCCCGACACATTGTGGCCGGGCTTTTTCATGTCTGTCACATTCGCACGTTAGGCTGGCTCCCCGTGAAAAGACAAGAACTCGTAGGCATGCTGAGCCTGTTGTTGACCGCGCTGATCTGGGGTTTTGCGTTCGTGGCGCAGGTCCAGGGCATGGATTCGATGTCGCCGATGTTCTTCAACGCCGCGCGCTTCACGCTGGGAGCACTGTCTTTGGTGCCGATTCTGCTGTGGATGCGTGGCCGGGGGAGCGCGGATAAGGGCGATACAGCCGGGGCCGATGTCGTTGGGACCGAGGCATCCGTGGCCGTCTCCACAGATGCCGCATCGAACGGTGCATCCGACGCGTTACCATCACCGGTGCCAAGCTGAATGCGAACAAGCCCGATTCGGCCGTGGCGCGATTGCTCGCCAACCCGGTGGTCATTTCCGTGATCTGCGGCATCGTGCTGTTCACCGCCAGCACCCTGCAGCAGTATGGCATTCTGTACGGGCAAATCGGCCGGCCGTGCGGGATTCCTGACCGCCATGTACATCGTGATGGTGCCGTTGCTGGCCTCGTGTTCCTGCGCCGGCGCATCGGCATGCTGGTGTTCGTGGCCGTGGCGCTGTCCATCGCCGGCTTCTATCTGCTGTGCATCACCGATGGTTTCGGTTCGATCGGCCTGGCGGATATCCTGCTCGTGTTCACGGCCGTGCTGTTCGCCGTGCATATTCTGGTGATCGATACTTTGGGCGGCACCGTGGACGCCATCAAGCTTTCATTCGGCCAGTTCTGCACCACCGCCGTGCTGAGCTGGGCGGGTTCGCTGATCGAAGGCTCGGTCGACTGGGCCGGCGCTGCTCATTCCTGGATTCCGATTCTGTACGCCGGCATCGGCTCGGTGGGCATCGCGTACACCTTGCAGGTGGTCGGCCAGCAATGGGTGCCACCGACGCGAGCCAGCCTGCTGATGAGCCTCGAATCGTTCTTCTCGGCGGTAGGCGGTGCGTTGCTTCTCGGTGAAGTGATGACCCGCGCGGCTACCTCGGCTGCGCCCTCATCTTCCTCGGCACCCTACTGGCCCAAGCGCCGGCCAGGCTGCCGAAGTGGCCGCAACGGTGAATGAATCGGCCGCAGGCCGATTCCATAGCACCTCAGTCCGAGGTCTTAGGCGCTTCGCCCACTTGCGGCGCGCCGTTGATGTCGCGGTGGATGTTCTGCATCTGTACCTCGATGTTCTGCAATGAGCGCGCGCAGTCGAGCAGCGTCTGGGAATGCTCGGCGAGCTTGTTGTCCGGCAAATCGGTCTTGTAGCGCAGCGCATGCTCCAGCGACGCCCAATAATCCATGGCGATGGTGCGGAACTGCACCTCCACCGGCGTGTAATGCGCGCCCGAGGAGAGGAACACGGGCACCGCGTAGATTACGTGCAATGAACGATACCCGTTCTGTTTCGGGTTCTTGATGTAATCCTTGACGCGCAGCACCTGAATATCGGACTGCGACGACAGATAGTTGGACACGGAATACACGTCGTCGCGGTAATTACAGATCACGCGGATGCCGGCCACATCGAACAGATTGTCCTTAATCGAATTGACGCCGATCGGCAGACCCTTGCGCTCCAGTTTGCCGATGATCGAGCTCACCGACTTCAGACGGCGTTCCATATGATGTATCGGGTCATGGCTGAACCGCACCTGGAACTCGTCGTCGAGAATCTCCAGTTTGGTGCTGATCTCGTACATCGCGCCTTCATACACCTGCATGAGGTCAACGAATTCAACGACCTGTTCGGGAGTGAAGGTGCCTCCCGGAAGATCCAACGCTTTGAGACGGGCTTGCAGATCGGAGGTTTTGAGTCGGCTATGTCGGTCAAGTATCACGTCCACCAATATACTCGGCGGATTCAGCCAATCTGGACGTTCGCGGGGAATCTTTCCAAGAACCCATAATTTGACATCGTGACAACCAATGGCATACGTGACCGGAGCATGACGAACCCCGTCGATAGAATCGGTCGTTATGAATGAAGACATGATGACCGAGGCGGAGCGCGCCTCGATTGCAGCCGATGGAACCGATGGTTTGCTGGGGAAACGCGGCAAGGGCGTGTTCCATATCCATACGCTCGGCTGCCAGATGAACGTGCACGATTCCGAGCGCATCGCCGGCGTGCTGGAGGCCAATGGCTACGTGCCTGCAACCGAGGACCAGATCAATGACAATGACCTCGATTTGCTGGTGCTCAATACCTGTGCGGTACGCGAGAACGCAGCCGAACGCATGTATGGCACCATTGGCCGATTCAATCGCGTCAAACTGGTTCGGCCGAACCTGCAGATCGCCGTTGGCGGCTGCATGGCCCAGCTTGACCGCAAGAAGATCGCGGATACTGCGCCATGGGTTTCCGCGGTGTTCGGTACCAAGAACATCGAAGATCTGCCCAAGCTGTTGGATCAGAATCGTGCGACCGGCAAGGCGCAGGTCCAGGTCACTGAACAATTGCGGCAGTTCCCGAGCCAGCTTCCCGCCGCCCGCGCCTCCCGCATCAGCTCGTGGGTGGCGATTTCCGTGGGCTGCAATAACACCTGCACGTTCTGTATTGTGCCCACCACGCGAGGCAAGGAAAAGGACCGCCGCCCCGGTGACATTCTTGATGAGATTCGCCAATGTGTGGCCGATGGTGCCAAGGAGGTTACGCTTCTCGGCCAGAACGTGAATTCGTTCGGTTATGGTATTGGCGATCGATACGCTTTCAGCAAGCTGTTGCGCGCCTGCGGCACCATCGACGGTCTCGACGCGTGCGCTTCACCTCGCCGCACCCGGCCGCCTTCACCGACGACGTCATCGCCGCGATGGCCGAAACGCCGAACATCATGCACCAGCTGCACTTCCCGCTGCAGTCCGGCTCCGACCGCATCCTGCGCGCGATGCGCCGCTCCTACCGCTCCGCCAAGTTCCTCGACATACTGGGCCGCATCCGCGCCGCCATGCCCGACGCGCAGATCTCCACCGACATCATCGTCGCTTCCCCGGCGAAACCGAAGAGGACTTCCAGCAGACCATGGACGTGGTGCGCCAGGCGCGCTTCTCCTCGGCGTTCACGTTCATCTACTCGCCACGCCCCGGCACGCCGCCGCCGCAATGGAACAGATTCCGCGCGACGTGGTGCAGGACCGGTTCGACCGTCTGGTGGCGTTGCAGGAGCAGATCACCGAAGAGAACCTCGCCACATTCGAGGGCCGCGACGTCGAAGTATGATCACCGGCAAACTCGGCAAGAAGGACACCGACACCCACCGTGTCACCGGCCGCGAGAAAACCGGCGTGCTGGTGCACATCGGCGTGCCTGAAGGCGAACCGGTACCTGAAATCGGCGATTTCGTCACGGCCACCGTCACACACGCCCGGCCGCCATAATCTGCTTGCCGACCCCCGACGTGGCCGCCCGGCCAGACCTATTCCCGTGCGGCACTGAGGGGGCGTATATGACGCAACGAGTCGTCTCCATCGTCGGTCCCACCGCGTCCGGCAAGACGGGGTTGGGCATCGCCATCGCCCGGCGTCTGGCCGAAGCGGGGGAGCGGGCCGAAATCGTGAACGCGGACGCTACCAGATGTACCGTGGCATGGATATCGGCACCGCCAAACCCACCGCCGAGGAACAGGCGGCCGTGCCGCACCATCTCATCGACATCATCGACCCCGAAGACACGATGAGCGTGGCCCGATTCCAGCAGCTTGCGCGCGAGACCATCGCCGACCTGCAATCACGTGGCATCCGGCCGATTCTCGTCGGCGGCTCCGGCTTGTACGCCAGAGCGGCCATCGATGACATCACCTTCCCCGGCACCGATCCCGACGTGCGCACACGTCTTGAGGAACGCGAGAAAACCGAGGGTGCCGGTGCTTTGTTCGACGAGTTGCGGGCCAAAGACCCCGAGGCCGCCGCGCGCATGGACCCACGCAATCCACGCCGCACCATCCGTGCGCTGGAGGTCATCGAGCTTACCGGCAAACCGTATTCGGCCAGTCTGCCGCGCTACCGGTACGTGGATTCCGTCCGTGCAGATCGGCTCGACCTGGACCGCCCGGATTTGGACCATCGCATCGATTTGCGCACCAAGCAGATGTATGACGATGGGTTCATCGAAAGAAGTCGAACGGTTGCGCCCGCATCTGGGTGCCACCGCCGTACGTGCGCTCGGCTATCAGCAGATCATCGACCTGCTGGACGGCATCTGGGATGTGAACGACGCCTTCGCGGACATCGCACAGAAAAACCAAGCGACTCGCCCGCAAACAGATGGGATGGTTCGGCCGTGACCCGCGCATCCACTGGCTGCAGGCCCTGAACCCGAAACTGGTCGACAACGCGATGGCCATTATCGCGCACGCCGACGCCGGCGACTACGACCCGATCGACGCCCGAGCCGACGAATACACCCAGCATCATCTGGGCGATATCACGGCGTAGGAATCAGCCAAAGGCCGATGCAATCACCCGCAATCAGTGTGCAGGCCCCTGATTCCAGCGGCGATCAAGAACACGCGCGTCGGATTCGCCGGGCGTAGTATCGCGTCGAACATCGTCTCCAGTGCAGACGTGTCGCCCCGATATGCCGAGTGCTTGGCGGAGCGATACTCCTCGCGCGTCACTGAGCCCCAGTCGAGATCCCAGCCGGCGTCATGCGCCAAGCGTGAACCGAATATACGCAGCACCATCGCATTGCCGCCACGGAACGGATGCAGATAACCGAGCTCATCATAAATAGAAGCGAACGCGTGAACGAACACGTCGCGATCCAACGCATGCAGGTTGCGCTTGTCCGCCAACTCCATCGCGATGTTGTGCGCGCCGGTCTCAATGAGCCCAGCCGGGAAGAACGCCTCAGGATTCGCGGCTCGAGCCCGGTCGTTCGTCACCTCGCGTGTGGTGTTTGAGGTACGCAACTTGCCCGCATCCTCAAACACGCCTTCGAACAGCCCCTTATGAATGGCGGTCAGCTCATCCAAGTCGCCAGACGGATTCCATCGACGTTCCGCCAACAACACGGTACGTGCGAACACCGCATCCGCCCGATCCGTGGCATGATCATCCAGACTGCCGGCAGCCAGACGATCCTTTCCGGCAGGGTCGGCGGCGGCGCGCAGACGCATGGCAGTCTGTTCGTCCGCCACGTCGATGAGATGGGTCACGGGCTTCAAGCCGCGTTCGTAGGCAGCCGCGGCGCGCATCGTTGCCTCGCCCGGCGTCATCGCTTCCAGTGCGCAGTTCTTGAGTGCAAATGCGACTGCGCTCGCACGCTCTGCGGGTGTCATGCAACCCATGATAAGGCATATTCGCGCCCCAGCGGGGAATCGACTCAGACGAACGCGGCGAATCGGCTGTCGGGATTCGTCAATCGACCATATCGTCACGGTGTCGTCACCAACCATGCACCCCCGTACTAGTAGAATCAGACCCGATATGGCACGAACAGCATCCTCCAACAGCACCAAACCCCGTAAATCCAAAGACAACGGGTCTACCCATGATGGCGAAACCAAGGTCCAGCCCGAGCTTGACCTCGAACCTGAGCCGTTGTGGAAGAAGATCCTGCTCGCGATTCCGCGCGCGTTCGGCTCCGGCGTACGCGCCGTCACCGGCGTCGGCGAATACGATCCAGCCTACCGTCGTGATGGTTTGTGCTTCCTGCTGCTCGTGCTCGCCGTACTGTTCTGCGCGTCCGAATGGTTCCGCGTCAGCGGTCCATTCGGCCAGCTGCTTCACGCCATCGCGGCCGGTGTGCTTGGTCTGATGAGCGTCGTGCTGCCGGTGTTGCTCGCCGCCGTGGCCTTCCGACTCATGCGCAATTCCGGGTAAAGGG
>ENA-OQBU01000225-OQBU01000225.1-human-gut-metagenome-genome-assembly--contig:-NODE-225-length-14029-cov-2.063516_pt1 | contig 14029 bp, 23 predicted proteins | sample MGYA00242492_ERZ504566 | MGnify/ENA primary metagenome ERZ504566 (study PRJEB26092, sample SAMD00036261) | human gut metagenome | host: Homo sapiens | study: EMG produced TPA metagenomics assembly of...
CCGAATTCCAAATCTCGGGCCGGGTCGTTTACTTTAAATTGTTAAATTTTAGATATACGAGTGCTCCATAGTCGCCACTACCGCAGCCGGGGTCACGCTGCTGCACGGCCGCTTTGTACTTCCTTCAAAATTTGGCTGCGGTGCTTTTTGTGTTCTTTTGGGCACCACAATGTCCATAATCAGGTTCATGTGGTCACTGCACTCCACCAGCCGAAAGTCATGAAAGCGCAGTTCAGGATCGTAGTCTTGCAGAATTTCCGCCATGAGTTTGCGGTATTTATCCACTGTGGCGTCATGGATTGCAATGGGATCCATGTGAATGCAAATAACAATTTGCAGTTCTTTACTAATTTGTTGCTCCACACGGTCAATGGCGTTGTGCACCGCCATAATATCCTGATCTGCCGGTACTTCCGCATGTGCAGAGGCAATGACCCGCCCCGGGCCGTAGTCGTGAATAATTAAGTCGTGCACGCCTACAATCAGCGGTTCTGCCAGCATACGGCGCTCAATCTCATCCACCAGCTCTTTACTGGGCGCTGACCCAGCAGGGGACCCATAATGTCCTTTAAGGTGCTCACACCTCCGGCGAGGATAAACGCGGCCACCAGCAGCCCCATGATGCCGTCTGCTCGGTCAAAGGCGGTAAAGGCAGACAACAGCAGTGCCGCGCCGGCTGCGGCGGTGGAAATGCAGTCGTTCAGGCTGTCCTGGCGTACAGCTTTCAGATTGAGATTGTTGCTCTCTTTATACAGTACCTGGTTAAAGTAAGCCATCCACAGCTTGATTCCAATGGACAGCACAAGCACCGCCACGGTCACGGCACTGAACCGCACCTCTTGAGGATGAATGATCTTTTCAATACTGCTTTTGCCCAACTCAAATCCCATTAGGAAAATAAAGAAATCCACGATTAGGGCACTGATGTATTCCATCCTGCCGTGGCCGAATGGGTGGTCGTTATCTACCGGCTTGCTTGCGATTTTTGCGCCGATAACGGTGACGATGTTGGAGGAAGCGTCTGACAGGTTATTGGCGGCGTCTGCGGTGATAGACACCGAGTGGCTCACCGTGCCGCAAATAAATTTCAGAACGCTCAGCAGCAGATTGCCAGAGAATGCCCACAATGCCGCTGAGTACCGCCGTAGCGCTTGCCGGTCTTTTGTTGTTTTGCTTTGCATCCCGTGGAATGAATTTATGTATCAAAAACTTGGTCATAGTCGAGGCCCTCTTTTTTGTGTTATTTTTAAGTTTATCACAATTACGACTTCAAAACAAGGGCAAAGTGTGGTAGAATAGGGGCGGTGATGAGATGAAGAAACTACTGATTATCGGCGGTTCGCCTCGGCCAAATGGGGTCAGCGAAGAATTGATCCGCCAGGTGAAGCCGTATTTTATCGACTGTAAGATCGTAGAATATAATACGTACAAGCTGGCGCCCGGCGCCCTGTACCGACTGCCGCTTTTGCGAGCAGCATGCGGGCTGCGCCAACAAAGATCTGGATATTTTTTTTGAGGACTTTGAAGACGCGGACTATATTGCGTTCTTTACTCCGGTGTATAATAACTTTTTTCCGGCTCCGCTGAAGGCAGTGATTGACAGGTTCCAGCGGTATTACAGCGCCCGCTTCAAACGGGGCGCCAAGCCGCCTATTGCTAAGCCGAAAAGGGTAGGCGTGGTGATCGTAAGCGGCTCAAATGCGCGGCAGTGTGCCGACTATATGACTGCCACCTTGCGCCAGTCTTTTACGGTCCTTAATGGAGAGGTTACGGCACGGTACTATATCCCGGGCACGGACCGGGGGCAGTACACCTTTAACAACATTGAACTGCAAAAATTTATTCATCAGCTGCGGGGCGAGGGCGCCGGACGATAAGGGAATAGGGGAGCGCTACGGTGCTCCCTATCTTTCTGTTTGCATATATAATAATTTATATATTATATTGCAAGCCGTGCGTCTTTGTGTTATAATAATTAAATTTATTATGGGATAGTGTCAGTATGCGTATTCTTGGTATTGATCCCCGGGTACTGCCATTATCGGCTGGGGCGTGCTTGACTATAAAGGCAATAAATTCTCTGTGGTGGACTACGGCGCCATCACCACGCAGGCCAAAACGCCGTTTCCTTTGCGGCTGCAAATGATCTACACGGATATGATCGGCCTGTTTGACACCTATCACCCGGAGGTGATGAGTATGGAGAAGTTGTTTTATAACAACAATGCCAAGACCGTGATTGATGTGGCGCAAGCCAGAGGGGTCATCACCCTGTCCGCACCAACAAAAAAATGTGCCCATCTTTGAATACACCCCCTTGCAGGTGAAACAGTCGGTGGTGGGCTATGGCCGGGCGGAGAAAAAGCAGGTACAGGAGATGACCCGCCTGATTTTGAATTAGAGAAATACCCAAGCCGGACGACACGGCTGACGCACTGGCTATGGCCATCTGTCACGGCCACGCCAGCGGCAGCCTGCTGGGGCGGTTGGGCAACCTGCGATAAGGAGTTACTTATGATTTACAGTTTGGACGGTACGCTCACTTATTTTGACCAGAATTTTGCGGTGGTCAGCTGCGGTGGTGTGGGGTTTAAGTGCTTCACTACGCTGACTACCTTGCAGTCCCTGCCGGGCGTGGGCAAGCCGGTGCAGCTTTACACTTACTTGTCTGTGCGGGAGGATGCACTGGATCTTTACGGCTTTACCACCGCGGCGGAGCTGGATTGCTTTAAGCTGCTGATCTCCGTAAACGGCGTGGGACCTAAGGCGGCACTGGCAATCTTGTCGGAGCTGTCGGCGGATCGATTGGCCGTTTGCATTGCCGGCGGGGACGCCAAGTCCCTGACTCGTGCGCCGGGTATCGGCAAAAAGATTGCCGAGCGCATTGTGCTGGAATTGAAAGATAAAATGGGCGTGCTGGATTTGGGCAGCAGCAGAGAGGTGCAGGCGGCAGCCGCTGCCAATACCGCCGGCTCTGTTGCGGCAGAGGCGGTGGAAGCGCTGGTGGCTCTGGGCTACGGACAAAGCGACGCCGCTGTGGCTGTGGGTCAGATGGAACCCGGACTTTCGGTGGACGAGATGATCCGCCGGGGGCTGCGCCAGCTGGCCGCCAATTTGTAAGCCTCAAACAAATTAGGAGTTGCCTATGGAAGATATGGATTTGGAAAATCGTATTGTGTCTACCGGCCTGACGGAGACAGATACGGATATAGAGAATTCCCTGCGTCCCAAGACCCTGGAGGACTATATTGGGCAAGATAAAGTGAAAGAGAACTTGGCCGTTTACATTGAGGCGGCGCGCACCCGTGGCGAGGCGCTGGATCATGTGCTGCTGTACGGTCCGCCCGGATTGGGCAAGACCACGCTGGCGGGCATTATTGCCAATGAGATGGGCGTGAACATTCGCGTCACCAGTGGTCCGGCCATTGAGAAGCAGGGCGATCTGGCGGCACTGCTTACCAACCTGCAAGAGGGGGATGTGCTCTTTATTGACGAGATTCACCGTCTGAACCGCAGCGTGGAGGAAGTGCTGTATCCGGCTATGGAGGACCGTGCGCTTGACATTATCATCGGCAAAGGCCCTTCCGCCCGTTCCATTCGGTTGGATCTGCCCAACTCCACCTTAGTTTGGCGCCACCACCCCGTGCCGGGCAGCTGTCGGCGCCACTGCGTGACCGTTTTTGGCGTGATCTTACGGCTGGAGCTTTACACGGATGAGCAGCTTGCCACCATCGTTAAGCGCTCGGCGGGCATTTTGAATATTCCCATTGAACAGGATGGCGCCTTGCAGATCGCTTCTCGCTCCCGAGGCACCCCGCGTATCGCCAACCGTTTGCTCAAGCGCAGCCGTGACTTTGCCCAGGTAAAGTACGACGGCGTAATCAATGCTGAGGCGGCGGAGGATGCCCTCTCTCGTATGGAAATCGATCAGCTGGGACTGGACGGTATTGACCGTCGCTTGCTGACCACCATGATCAAAAATTATAACGGCGGACCTGTGGGACTGGAGACCATTGCCGCAGCCATCGGTGAAGAGGCAGTGACCATTGAGGATGTGTACGAGCCGTATTTAATGCAGATCGGCTTTCTCAGCCGCACCCCCCGTGGGCGCTGCGTGACCCCGGCGCTACCGGCATTTGGGATTCCAGCAGGACGGGCAGCAAACTTTACTTTAACCATCGTAAATTGAAATTCAAACCGGTATAGACGGAAACACACAGTTCTTTTAAACAACAAAGGAGAATGGTATGGGCAGATTGTTTGGAACAGACGGCGTGCGTGGCATAGCCAATAAAGATTTAACCAACGAGCTGGCGCTCTCGATCGGCAAGGCGGCAGCCAAAGTTTTGGCCGGTGAGTTGGGCAGAAAACCCACGGTGCTCATCGGTAAAGACACCCGGGCGTCCGGCGATATGCTGGAGGCGGCGCTTACTGCCGGGCTTTGCGCCGTGGGGGCTAATGTGCTCTCCGTGGGCGTAGTGCCTACCCCGGCAGTCGCTTACCTGATCGGCCGCTACGGCTGTGACGCCGGCGTGATGATCTCCGCTTCACACAACCCTTGCGAATACAACGGCATTAAGATCTTCCAGTCCACCGGCTACAAAGCTGGATGACGCCATAGAAAGAAGAAATTGAGGCTATTATCCTGGACGGTGCAGAAGAAATCCCGGAGAAGCTGGGCGGCGATGTGGGCAATCGGCTCTATTGCAAGACGGCCGTGGAGGATTATGTACGCCATGTGGTGGACACCGCCGATGTTCGCTTTGACGGGCTGAATATCGCTTTGGACTGCGCCAACGGCTCTGCTTCCGTTTGTGCCAAACAGATCTTTACCGCTCTGGGTGCCCGGTGTTATATGCTTTCCGACACACCGGACGGTGTGAATATCAACGATCACTGCGGCTCCACCCACCCGGAGGAGCTGATGCAGTTTGTAACGGACAATGGGCTGGACTTAGGGCTGGCATTTGATGGCGACGCAGACCGTATGCTGGCTGTGGACGAAAACGGCCAATGGTGGATGGCGACAAGGTGATCGCCATTTGCGCCAAGCGGATGCTGGACGAGGGCACTTTGGCTAAGAACACCGCCGTGGTAACGGTGATGAGCAATATGGGCTTCTTTAAGTCTGCGAAGAGAACGGTATTGCCTGTGAAAAGACGGCAGTGGGTGACCGTTACGTGCTGGAGCGTATGCTGCAAAAGGGCTATAACATCGGCGGCGAGCAAAGCGGGCATGTGATTTTCCTGGATTACGCCACCACCGGCGACGGTGAGCTTAGCGGTGTGCAGTTGCTTAAGACAGTTGTGAAAAGCGGCAAAAAGCTGTCTCAGCTGGCAAAGATTATGACCGTTTATCCTCAGGTGCTCATCAATGTGAAGGTGACACCGGAGGGCAAACAGAAATATAACAACGACGAATATATTATCTCTGCCGTGCAACAGGCGGAGATGGATTTGATGGGCGACGGCCGCGTGCTGGTTCGGGTCAGCGGTACAGAGCCTTTGGTGCGGGTGATGTTAGAGGGCAAAGATCTGGAAAAGATCACCCGACTGGGCAATCGAATTGCAGATGTGGTACGGGAGAGATTGAGTTAATGCGTGTAGCCAGTGACTGGAAAGATTATGAACTGATAGACTGCTCTGCCGGCGAAAAGCTGGAGCGTTGGACCAGAGAAATCCTGATTCGTCCGGACCCCCAGGTGATTTGGAATAGCCCGCGGGAGAACCGCTTGTGGGCACAGCCGGGGGCACGCTATGTGCGCTCCCGCACCGGCGGTGGCAAGTGGCAGACCTTTAAGCGCATTCCTGCTGTGTGGCAGGTGCGCTATATGGACTTGACTTTTAACATCAAGACCATGGGCTTTAAGCACACCGGCCTGTTCCCGGAACAGGCTGTGAACTGGGATCTGGTGCGTGGCATGATCGAGGGCGCTGACCGTCCGGTAAAGGTACTTAACCTGTTTGCCTATACCGGCGGTGCCACGGTTGCCTGCCTGAAATCCGGTGCAGAGGTAGTCCATGTGGACGCCTCCAAGGGTATGGTCCAGTGGGCCAAGGAGAACGCGGCCGCCTCCGGTGTGGCAGACGGCGCTGTGCGCTGGATCGTGGACGATTGTATCAAGTTTGTGCAGCGAGAAATTCGTCGGGGCAATCGGTACGACATTGTGATCCTGGACCCGCCCAGCTACGGCCGGGGACCAAAAGGTGAGATCTGGCACCTGGAAGATAATTTATATGATTTTGTGACCCTGGTGCAGCAGGTGCTCAGCGACAACGCGCTGGCTGTGGTGTTGAATTCCTATACCACCGGCCTGTCTGCCTCGGTAATGCAATATATTTTGGAAGATGTTTTGGTGCGTCGAATGGGCGGTTCTGTGTCTGCGGACGAGATTGGCCTGCCGGTGACGGAAACCGGCGGTGTGCTGCCCTGTGGTGCCACCGCTGTGTGGAAAGGCAAAGATGGCAATTCTTGAATTTAACGATGTAACATTTACATATCCTGCGGACCCGGACGCACCTAAGGACGCGCCTGCGCCCCGCCTGGTGCTCAGCCATTTGAACTTGCAGATCGAGAAGGGCTCCTTTGTGGCGGTGTTGGGGCATAACGGTTCCGGCAAATCCACATTAGCCAAGCTCTCTAACGGCATTTTGTTTCCCCAAAGCGGGCAAGTCATCGTAGACGGCACGCCGCTGACGCAAGACGAAGATGTGGTCTATAATGCGCGCCGCAAGGTAGGTATGGTGTTCCAAAACCCGGACAACCAAATCGTCTCCTCTATTGTAGAGGAGGATGTGGCCTTTGGGGTGGAGAATTTGGGCGTGGAGCCAAAGGAATGCCGCCGCCGAGTGGACGCTGCGCTGAAGACAGTTGGCATGTATGCGGAGCGGCTGAAATCGCCCTCCAAGCTTTCCGGCGGTCAAAAACAGCGGGTCGCTGTGGCAGGCATTATCGCCATGCGGCCCCTGTGTATTGTGCTGGACGAACCCACGGCGATGCTGGATCCCAGCGGCCGCCGAGAAGTGCTGGACACCGTGAAGAAACTGAACAAAGAAGAGGGGATCACCATTCTGCTCATTACTCATTATATGGATGAGGCGGTGCAAGCCGATCGGGTGGTGGTGATGGACGACGGCGTGATCCGACTGGACGGCACTCCCCGGGCAGTTTTGCCCATGTGGAGGAGCTGAAAGCCCTGGGCCTCGATGTGCCCCAGGCAACGGAACTGGCGGATCGGCTGGGCTTTGCCGAGCACGCAGTTTTGAACACTGCGGAATGCGTGGATGTATTGATTTCCAACTTGGAGGAACAAAAACTTGGCTGTACTGACCTGTGAAAAACTCAATTACCGTTACAGTGTGGGTACGCCATTTGAGACGGCGGCGCTGCAGGATGTGTCTTTCTCTGTGGAGAAGGGCGAGATTGTCGGCATTATCGGTCACACCGGCTCCGGAAAATCCACGCTCATCCAGCACCTAAACGGCCTGATAGAGCCCCAAAGCGGCAAAGTCTATGTGGACGGCGCGGATATTTGGAGTAAGCAAAACCGCAAGCAAATTCGCCGTGTACGCTTTCAGGTAGGGTTGTGTTTTCAGTACCCGGAGTACCAAATTTTTGAAGAAGATGTATATAAAGAGATCGCTTTCGGTCCCAAGCAAATGGGACTGGACAGTGAGGAAATTCGCCGCCGGGTGTTCCATTCTATGGAATTGGTGGGTCTGTCCCGTGATTTTGCGGAACAGTCGCCCTTTGATTTGTCCGGTGGGCAAAAGCGCCGTGTGGCCATTGCGTCCATTTTGGCAATGGAGCCAAAGGTTTTGATTTTAGACGAGCCTTGCGCCGGGTTGGACCCCCGTGGTAGGGATCAAATTTTAGATCTGATCCGTAGTTACCGGGACCGTACCGGGGCAACGGTGCTCTTCGTCTCCCACTCCATGGAAGATGTGGCACGCATTTGCCGCCGCGTGCTGGTGATGCACCGGGGGCAGGTGGATGTCTACGGCCCGGTTGCCGATGTGTACGCCAATGCGGAGGAACTGCGCCAAATGGGGCTGAATGTGCCCCAGGTAACGGATATTTTCTTAGAACTGCGGCGGCGTGGCGTACCTTGCCGCACGGATATTTTTACGGTTGACGACGGCGTGCACGAATTTCAGCGCCTAAAGAGAGAGGGGGTTCGCCTGTGAATTCCAGTATGACCATTGGTCAGTATTTTCCCCGGCAATTCCCCGGTGCACCGTATGGATGCGCGTATGAAGATCGTGCTCACCTTTTTGATGGTGGTAGCGGTGTTCCTGTGCAAGAACTTTTGGTCCCTGGGGCTGGCCATCGTCTTTATGATCCTGGCGGTGGGTCTGTCTAAGATACCGCCTAAAACCATCTTGAAGAGCATTAAGCCCCTGATCGTGATCATTCTCATTACCGGCGTCATCAACCTGTTTTACGGCGATGGTGAGCCGCTGGTGACCCTGGGCAAGCTGAAGATCACCATGGATGGTGTGATGACTGCCGTTTTTATGGCTGTGCGCATTATCGAGTTGGTGATTGTAGGCAGTCTGCTGACTTACACCACTTCGCCTACGGAATTGACGGACGCGCTTGAGCGGCTGCTTAAGCCCCTAAAAGTGTTTAAGATTGATGTGCATGTGATCGCTATGACTATGACAATCGCCCTGCGGTTTATTCCAACTTTGATCGAGGAAATCGACAAAATTATGGCGGCGCAGAAATCTCGGGGCGCCGATATGGAGAGCGGGGGACTGATTCGCAGAGCCAAAGGATTGGTGCCCATCTTGATTCCTTTGTTCATCTCCTCTTTTTCGCCGCGCCAATGAGCTGGCGGACGCTATGGAGTGCCGCTGCTATCGAGGCGGTGCCGGGCGTACCAAGATGAAAGAAATGCACCTGCATACCGGTGACTTTTTTGCGCTGGCGGCGGTGGTGCTGTATATTGCAGGCATTTTTGTGGTGAATCACTTTTTAGGTTCGGTGCTTTAAGTTATGCGGAATTTGTTGTTAAACATTGGATATGACGGCGCAGACTATCACGGCTGGCAGGTGCAAAATGCCGTTACCGTGCAGGAAGTGTTCCAAAACGCAGTGGAAAAGGTGTTTGGCGCGCGGCTGCCGGTAAAGGGCTGCTCCCGCACAGACAGCGGTGTGCACGCAAATTGTTATTTTGTCAGTTTCCAAACAGAGCTGTCCATTGCCTGTGACGGTGTGGTGCGGGCGTGAATACGGTGCTGCCAAAAGATATTGCGGTGCTGGACTGCCGAGAGGTCCCCCTTGATTTTCACCCCCGGTACTGCTGCCGAGAGAAAGAATATGTATATAAGTTGTACAACGGCGCCATTCGGGATCCGTTTTTGCTGCGCTATGCGTACCAGTACCGCTATCCAATTCGGTTGGAGCGTATGCAGCAGGGGGCCAAGGCGTTCCTGGGCACCCACGATTTTCGCGGCTTTTGCAGTGCACGCAGCGATGTGGAGGACACAGTGCGCACCATTACCGCCTTTACCGTAGAGCGGCAAGGGGATATGGTACTGTTTAAGGTCAGCGCAGACGGCTTCCTTTACAATATGGTACGCATTCTCGTTGGCACGCTGCTTTTTGTCAGTGAGGGCAAGATTGATCCGGCGGATTTGCCGGCGATTATTGAAAGTGGGGAGCGCATTCGCGCCGGTAAGACGGCGCCGCCCCAGGGGCTGTACCTGAACCGGGTTGAGTACGACCCGGCAGACTTAAAGATGTAAACAGAAAGGCGGTGCTTTTGTGGAAGCGGAAGACCGGCAGGCGCTTCGGCGGGAACGCAAGCGCCAAAAAGATAAAAAAAGTACGCAGGATCGTATGGATTGTGTTGGCTGTGTTGCTGGCGGCAATTGTGATCCTAAAGCTGTGCGAGGTGGATTTCGGCAGCCTGCGCGGCGGCAGCGGTACATCGTCCGTGCTCACCGGCAATTTTCCTTATACGCTGGACGGCTCCGATGGCGTTACGGTTCATAAGCAGGGCGCGAAACTGGCGGTGCTCACCGGCGGCTCCATAACTGTACTGAACCCATCAGACGGCAAGGAGGAATTCACTGCTGTACACGGTTATGCCAATCCGATTACCGCCGCTTCTGACTCGTATCTGGTTACATACGATCAGGGCGGCTCCAAGCTGCGGCTGGATTACAGTGGCGAGAATTTGTATGAGATTGAGAGCAAGACCGGCCTGTTGTGCGCCGATGTGGCGGACGACGGCAAGGTGGTCTACGCCACTCAGTCTGCGGATAAACGCAGCGATGTTCAGGTGATCACCAGACCCGCGGGGATAAGATGAAGTACAGCCTGTCCTATGGCTTTGTGACCAACATTGCCATTCGGGACAACGGCAGTCAAGTCGCTTTTGTAGCCATGAACAGTAAGGATGCACGCTTGCAGCCAAAGCTCTATTTGATGCGTGTAAAGGACACGGAGCCTTATGCCAGCTTTGACCTGCCCGGCACCCAGGTGCTGGACATAGCCTATCGGGGCAGCAGCCTGTATGTGGTGGGCGGTAGTTTTGTGAGCGTGGTAAACGGAGATAAGCTGGAGACGGTGCTGAAAAACGGCGAAGTGCAAACGGTGGCCTATGATTATAGCGCCAGCGGCGATTTGGTGGTGGCATACAGTTCTTATAGCAATGCCACGCAAAACACCGTAGCGCGGATCACCGCCAGAGGCAAGGTGCAAAAGCCCTTTACCGTGCAGGGCGCGATCAAGGATCTGTCTGCCTCCGGCAGTCGGGTAGCCGTGCTTTTTGCCGATAAAATCAAAATCTATAAGCTGTCAGACGGCAGCGTCGTACATACAGCGGATTGTACGGACGCAGTCCGGTCCATCACCATGATGTCCTCCAATGTGTTTGTGCAGCGCCAGTCTGTGATTGAGAAAGAAGAGACCAAGTCTGAGTATTTTTGGATTATATATTGATCGCCCTGGTGGTACTTATGGCGGTATGGGGCTTTCGACGGGGGCTGCTGTCCGGTTTGATCGGCACAGCCAAGTACCGCTGTTGGCGTGCCGGTGTCTCTGTTCGTCAGCCATCAGTATTACCAAGCGGTGTATGACAAGCTGGTAGAGCCAAAGGCCCTTGCCAAGGTGCAGGAGAAAATCGCCGGTGCCTCCGGCGTGGACACCTTTATGGCTGCCTTGCAGGAGAAAATGCAGGCTCTGCCCCAGGCGTGCAAGGGGATTTTGACTTCGCCGCACTGAAAAAAGGCAGTGCCAAAACTGCTGCAGATTTTGTAATGCAGCAGTTGGTGGAACCGGTGGCTTGCCTGCTGGTAAAAATCGCATTATTTTTATTATCGTTCATAATTTATTGCCTTGATTTGTTGGCTGCTTTCCGCTATGCTAAGGAAGAAGCAGGGCAAAAATACTGTATTTACCCGGACCAACAGCCTATTGGGCGGTGCCTTTGGGCTGGTTAAGGGGTGTCTGTTTTTTGGTGCTGGTCAGCGGCGTTTGGGCGTACCTGGCCGGTAACGACTGGCTGCCGAAAGATAACGGCGTATATGCGTTCTTTGCAGACAGCGCCATTTTAGAATATATGGAAACTTTGCTTCCCACACTATAGGAGGAACTGTTATGTCTACATTAAAAGAAAATGTGCACGACCTGTTTGACGGCTGGAATACCATTCCCAACTGGCTGTCCTTTATCCGCATTGCACTGATCCCGGTGTTTGCTGTGCTGTTTGTTCAGGGGCATCAACTGGTGGCGGTGTTCGTGATGATTTGCGCTGCGTTAACCGATCTGTTCGACGGCAAGATTGCCCGCAAGTTTAATCAAGTGAGTAATCTGGGAAAGATCTTAGACCCCATTGCGGATAAGCTGTCCCAAATGGCGATTGTAATCGTGCTATTGTACACCTACTGGGAGAACCCCATTAAGTATCTGTTTTCTTCTTTATTGTGAAAGAGGTGCTGATGTTGCTGGGCGGCGCGCTGCTGCTGTCCAAGGGTATGCGCCCCACCGCAGCAGAGATCTGGGGCAAGGTAGCCACCAATGTGTTTTACATTGCTATGATTATTATTTTAGCCTTTGGCGAGAACGGCGCTTTGTGTGATGTGACCCACTTTACGCTGCCGTCCGTGGTGACCTGGGTGCTGGTGGCACTGTCCGCCGTGTCTGCCTTGGTATCTCTCCTGGGCTATGTGCCGGGATTTTTGAAGCAGCTGAAAGAGAACAAGGCACAAAACACTGCTAAATAAGCAATATTCATCAGGAGATCGATTTATGAAACAACAGATGTGTGCCCGCTGCGGTGAACGCCCGGCGGTGATCTATATTCAAAAAATGGAGGGCGATGAGGTAAAGCCGGAGGGGGCTTTGTATTCAGTCGCCCGGGAGCTGAACATCGGCTCTATTAACCAGATGATTGACAAGCTGGGCATCTCTGACGAAGAACTGGAGCAGGCGTCTGAGCAGATGAGCCAGTTTATGGAGAATATGGGCGATTTTAACTTTGGCGATATGAGTGGGATGTTCAACTCGGAGAATATGGACGGCGCCCAGACCATGCCCTTTGCCAATCTTTTGGCGACGCCGGAGAACTGGCTGTGGATGGAGAATGAAAGCGGTCAAAAGCAGGGCAAGAAGCGTGGGAAAAAAGGCAACAAACGCCAAAAAGACGACGGGAAAAGTACCTAAACACCTACTGCACCAACCTGACCGGCAAAGCCCGGGACGGCAAGCTGGACGCCATTATCGGCAGAGAGCAGGAGATCTCCCGCACGGTACAAATCCTGTGCCGCCGTACCAAGAATAACCCCTGCCTGATCGGCGAGCCGGGCGTGGGTAAGACTGCCATTGCCGAGGGGCTGGCCATTCGCATTGCTAAGGGGCAAGTGCCTGCGCGCCTGGCAGACAAAGAGATCTATTTGCTGGACCTGACCGCACTGGTGGCCGGCACCCAGTTCCGTGGCCAGTTTGAGGGCCGGATCAAGGGTCTGGTGGACGAGGTGAAAGCCCAGGGCAATATTATTCTGTTCATTGACGAGGTGCACAATTTGGTGGGCACCGGCGACAGTGAGGGCACTATGAACGCGGCAAATATCCTGAAGCCTGCGCTCTCTCGCGGCGAAATTCAGGTGATCGGCGCTACCACCTTTACCGAGTATTCGTAAGTTTATAGAGAAGGATGCCGCCCTGGAGCGCCGCTTCCAACCGGTGAAGATCGAGGAGCCATCTGTGGAGGATGCCTACAAAATGCTGCTGGGCATTAAGGGCTACTATGAGCAGTACCACAAGGTGCAGATTTCCGACACCTTGGTCTATAAAGCGGTGCTGATGAGCGAGCGGTATGTAACAGACCGTTACCTGCCGGATAAAGCCATTGACTTGCTGGATGAAAGCTGCACCTGCGCCAATTTGCGCAACCCAGCTATCAGCCAGGCGCAGATCCTGGAAGGCAAAAAACGGAATTTGCAGGAGAATATTGAAAATCTGTCTGAACCCACAGAGGAGGACCAGCAGATCGACTATGAGCTGATTTCCAAACTGAAAACCGAAGTGATGGCCATTGACGAAAAGCTGCCTGCTTTGCAGGAAAAAGCCAAAGACAATCAGGTGCTGGAGTCGGATATTGCCAGCGCGATCTCTATGTGGACAGGGATCCCTGCTGCAAAAATCGAGCAGGGGGATATTCAAAAACTGGCCGGTTTGGAGCCGGTGCTGAAGGCCCATATCATCGGCCAGGATGAAGCCATTGAAAAGGTTGCCGCAGCCGTGCGCCGAGGTCGCGTACAAATCAGTCCCCGCAAGCGGCCCCAGTCCTTTATTTTTGTGGGTCCAACTGGCGTAGGCAAGACGGAGCTGGTTAAGCAGTTTGGCCGCCTATATGTTTGACACCCCGGACGCGCTGATCCGCCTGGATATGAGCGAGTATATGGAGAAGTTTTTCTGTCTCTCGTATCATCGGTTCGCCTCCCGGCTATGTGGCTATGACGATGCCGGGCAGTTGACGGAGAAAGTACGGCGCAAGCCTTACAGCGTGATTCTGTTT
>ENA-OQBU01000226-OQBU01000226.1-human-gut-metagenome-genome-assembly--contig:-NODE-226-length-14018-cov-2.994817_pt1 | contig 14018 bp, 17 predicted proteins | sample MGYA00242492_ERZ504566 | MGnify/ENA primary metagenome ERZ504566 (study PRJEB26092, sample SAMD00036261) | human gut metagenome | host: Homo sapiens | study: EMG produced TPA metagenomics assembly of...
GGTGCGGCTACTTCTCAGCCGGGAACGGGCCGCCGGCTTCAGGCCAAGCTTACGACTCATACTGCGGTGAGTCCCAGTAGCCTTCAGCGGGGAACTGCTCGCCACGAATTTCCTCCAGTACTGTGTTCATGCGTTTGAGCACGCGCCACATCAGCTCGTTCACGGCCTCGGCAGGCGGCTCTTCACCCCATGAGTCCATGTCGGCAAGCAGATCGGAGTAATCGAGCGCATGGTCATAGCACATCACCACGTTTTTTTTGCGCGGCCATGGCCACCAGTGGTTGATGGAGGCGGCACCCCACGTCACCGCCGGGTACAGCGGCACCTGATGCCCCAGTCTGCGCGAGGATTCAAGGGCGATATATCCCACGCCCTCCTTAATGCTCATCACCCACTTTTTCGGGTCGCGGGTCACGGTGCCTTCCGGCCAGACCGTCAGCGGGCGGCCGGACGTCAGAATATCAATCGAGGTCTCTTCGATCTGCTTGGCCTTGCCCGAATGACGCTGCACCGGCTGCATGCCGACCAACCGGAACCACTTGCCGATCAATGGCCACTTCGCCATCTCGGCCTTGGCCATGTAACGGGGGCGGCGGCCCATGTGGAACAGGCTCATCATCGGCACGAACACATCAAACATGGTGACATGACTGGCGGCGGTGATGAACGGTCCGGTTTCCGGCACCTGTTCCAAGCCCCAGGCCTTGGTCTTGCAGCTGGCGCGGAACACAATGGACACCCCTCCCAGCAGTCGTTTGGTGGCCTTGGGATTCTGGGCGTTGATTTCCGGCTGATTGGGCGTGCGGGGGCCGGTCGGGTAATACTGTGTCGAGTCCACAAGCGTGTGGCGGACGGCCAGACGCTTGACCTGCTCATCACTCAGCGGGCTTACGGCCGAACGCGGCGACGGTTTTCCTTTGGATGCCATGGTCTCTATTGTGGCACGGACCACCGCCCAACGATTCCAGCGCAACGTTCCCGGGAACGTGCCGCGGAACCACACCTCGCACCCCCGCCCAGCGAAACATTCCCCGGAATGCGTCGCACAATACGCGGCAGCCCGTCTGCACACACCATGCGCGCAGACGGGCCGCCGGGGAAACGTTCGAATCACTCCACCGCGATGGCGTCGATCTCCACGAGCGCACCCTTGGGAATCATGTTGTTGCCAAAGGCCACGCGGGCGGGCTTGACGGAGCCGATGAACGCCTCAGCGTAACGTGCGTCCACTTCCTTGAAGTCCTCGACGTTCTTCAGGTAGATGGTGGCACGGCACACATGCTCAATGCCGGTACCGGCAGTGTCGAGAATGTGCTTAATATTCTTCAGCGCCTGTGCAGCCTGCTCTCCAGCGGTCTCGCCCGCCAGTTCGCCGGTGGCCGGATCAATGCCCAGCTGGCCGGATACGAACACGAAGCCATTGGCCTTCACCGCCTGGCTGTATGCGCCCAGCGCGGCCGGCGCCTCGGAAGTGGCTACGGCTTCCATCTTTTCGCTCATATTGTGCTCCTTCTCATCTTGGGGGCGCCCACCTGCTGCGGCCGGCGCCGGTACACATCACCACCGGCTACGACCAATCGCACGATCAGCAACGATTGGCAATGCCGATTACGTAGCAGTCTACTGAGCAAAGTCGCGTTTAGCGCGCATGATGCTCGGCATACGGCCATCAACAGACTATTCCTTGCTATTCCAGACGATTCCAGACGATTCCAGACGATTCGGCTACCGTTCTCGCCAAACCGGACGGTTTTTCCACGACCCAAGCGAGCCGGCATCACCGGCCTTGCCATTGCCGACACCAGCACCAGCCTTGCCCGCGCCGAATATGCAAAAGGCTTCCGGCGGTTAGCCGAAAGCCATGCTGGTGGGCTTGATGGGGATCGAACCCACGACCTTCTGTTCCGGAGACAGACGCTCTATCCACTGAGCTACAAACCCGAGCAACTTCTTTACTGTACACCACATCACGTTGCATGCGGCACATACGTCGCCAAAATAACGAGAAAATCGCCATTATCGGCTCTACAATGGGGTTATGTCGGAACCTACAGATGACTTCGAATACGAACGCCGCTTCTTCTGCCGCGAACTGCCGGCGGAATACGACGACGGCGACGCCCCGACCCTCATCATTCAGAGCTACTACGTGCATGCCGACAATTACGCCTTGCGCGTGCGGCTGGTCTCGCGCAAGGTTCACGTCGACATGACGCCCGACGTAAATCCGGTGGCCGTGCTGGACGAATACCGCGACCGGTTCTCGGAAGCATATGTCACCGTCAAAGGTCCGTCCGTGGGCGGCACGCGCTACGAAGTCGAGCGCGAAATCGATACGCGTATCGCGGCCGAACTCATCAAGCGCGGCGGCTCGGTAATCATCAAGAACCGGTATTCCGTGTGGATTGAGGAAGACGGCTGGAGCGTGGATGTGTTCGGCGGGCCGAATGCGCCGCTCATCGTAGCCGAGGCCGAACGATCCGGGCCGGTTACCAATCTGACGATTCCGAAATTCTGCATCACCGAAATCACCGATCAGGCGCGATTCAATAACGATGGTCTCGCCAACCGTCCGTTCTGTAAGTGGGCGGATGATTTCGAGGAGGAGCTGGCGCTGGAGGGGCCAAGGTTCCAGCAGTATTTCGGGAAGAATCGGATGGTTTAGGGGGGGGAGCAATCGAGTACGCTCGTGAGCTCCCCTCAGTCATCTACGACGACAGCCCCTCTCAAAGAGGGGAGCCAAAACCACTTAGTACATGAGGGTGGCTAGGCGACGACGGGCGCGGGTCAGACGCGGGTCGGTGGGTTCGGGGATGGCGAAGTATTCGAGCAGACGCTTGCGAACCTGCTCGATATCGGCCTTGTGCCCGGCGGCCAAAAAAGTCCAGCAAACGGTCGAAAGCGTCTTGAATCTGGCCACCAATCATGTCGATATCAGCCACGGCCAACTGCGCTTCCACATCGTCCGGCGCTGCGGCGGCAGCGGCACGTACGTCACGTACATCAGCGGCCCCGGAGCGGGCCAGCAACAGCGCCTTCGCACGTTCGCGGGCGGCCAGTGCATCGGACGGGTCGGATCCGAGCACGCGCTCGTATTCGGCGGCGGCACCGGCGTAATCGCCCTCCTCGGCCAAACGATGGGCTTCGGCATGCTCCGGCGGCACCTGCTCAGCACCCGCGACGGCACCGGTGGCACCAGCGCTCTTGGCGGCATCGGAATCAGGATCACCCGAGTACGGCGCGGTACCGTTCACACCAGACTGCGCGGCGGCCTCAATAATCTTCGGAATCACCTCGTCAGTAAGTTGCTTGAGCTCGTCGTCACCCGGAAGGCCCTGCAACAGCGGCATCGGACGGCCGGCAATCAACGCGAACAGTGCGGGCACGCCCTGCACCTGCAGCGCTTGGGCAATCGAGGGATTGGACGAGATATCGATACGGGAGAGCTGAATCTGGCCGTTCAGGGCGTTCACCGCGTCGCCCAGTGCACGGGCCATCGGGAACAGGCGGTCATCGGTCGGCACCCACAGAAGCAGCAGGATCGGGAAGGTCGCAGAAGTCTGCACCATTGCCTGGAAGGTGTTTTCGGTGGTGTCGATCACGTACCCACCAGCGGCAGGCGCGCCGCCCGCTTGTCCGGGCTCGGCCTTGACCTGATGCTTCAGCGCCTCCAAATCGACGGCGCCCGCCAATGAGACTCCCGGATTGAACTGCTGCTCTGCCATAATGCCTCCCGATTCCACGCGATTCGCGTACAACAACAATCACATTTGCTGACATTGATTGTAATGCCGATTCCCACCACGTAGGGATTCTTCCACTACGCGGTGGAATTCCCACCACGTAGCAAACGCCCACCACGATGTGACCCCAAACGGCACCATTATGCGAAAGGTAAAGTTTTATCGACATCGTGGTGGACGAATCACATCGTGGTGGGGGCGTTAACCGCGCGGTGGGTGGCGGCAACAATTACAGCGCTTCGACCTTTACCGGCTGACGGTCGGCGCCCACTGCGGTGATTTGCTCACCGGAACTTGCCAACGGAATGTACAAGGCCACCACGTTCACATACGTGACCTTCATGGTGCTGGTGTACTTGTCGCTATTGAACAGCGCCTTCTCGTCGTCGGAAGCCGGCCGCGATTCGCGGCCATCCCCTGCCTTGCGAGTCCATTCGCCGTTAATACGGCCAACCACCAGATCACCGGCACCGTCTGCAGCACGCATCACCCACATCTGTTCAGGCACAGCGGTGAATTTTTGCTCCTGCGTACCGTTGTTGCGTTGCATACCTTCCTGCACCTTGGCCGTGGTATTGGCCAGTTCCTGGCGCAGCAAATCGTCTGCGAACTTGGAAGCGTATTGGCTCTTGGAGCCGTTCTGCAGCACATCGGCGTATTGGGCCAAGGCATCGGCGGGAGCGGCCACCAGCTTCTCATCCTTTGCGGTGCCCATCTGCGAGCCAATAGTCGGAATCTCGAACTTCGGCAGCTTGGCGCCCTCAAACAGTCGAGCCATAGCCATCAGCTTGTAATTCTGCTGGGCGGATTCCTGATCGAAGACCAGCAAACGCTTGGACTGCTGATCTTCGGTGGTGGTCGTGATGGTGAACACCGAGCGAGGCCATCCGTCGTCCGTAGGAATCACCGTCTGGGCGATGTCCTTGGGAATGGTCGCGTATTTGGACATACCGCCGCCGCGCTGGTTGATCGTGGTCTGGCTGATGCGAATGTCCAGCTGGGGCCCGCCCATAACGGCCGCATATCCATCGGGATTCTTGGCCTGATCGGCTTCATCGATCGTCTTGAGAATCTTCAGGCGAATCTTCTTCTCCTGTGCCTCGGTCAAATCCGGCGCAACCTTGGTGGAGGTATCAGCAGCCGGCGTCGGCAGCCGGCCTTCACAGGCGGTCAACGGCACGACCAACGCCACGCAGGCGAGGGCGGCCACACACAGTTTGTTCCATCGCTTGTTCATCAGCTTTCCTCCTGTCCGTCATCGGCCGAGTCGTCTCCGGTATTGACCTCTTGGGCCAAGCGGGAGAAGTAGGCCTGCAGTTCGTCAGGGGTGATTACCGAAGTCGATTCGTTATCGCCGGCGCTGAAGCCGGTCTCAGCGCCGCTCTCGGCACCAGTCTGCTGGTCGGCGACCAGGTTACGTGAACTTGGGTCGATGATAACCGGTGTTTCGGTGGCTTCAGATTGCGAGGATTGCGAGGACGCACGGCCCGAACGCCGATGTGTGGCGTGACGGCGACGATTACGTCGACTTGCACCATCCGGCTTCCCGGACACTGCGATGCTGGCGGGTGCCTCTTCCTCAATTACGGCGCTTGCCGTGCCTTCCACCATGCGCTTGCGGCGCTTATGCGGCGGCATGGCGAACACGGAGGCGCACAATACGGCCAGCACGGCCAGCAATCCACCGGACAGATAGAACGGCATCGCAAAGTCCGGCACTTCGGAGCGCACCCAGTGCAGCTGCACCTTGGCGTTGGTGGCATTTTCACCCAAATCCACAATGGCCACCGTCGAGGCGCCGGTCTTCTTGCTCTCCAGCGAAATGGACCCGGTGCCGCATTTCACGGCAGTCCACATATCGGAATCCTTGAACGCCACCGCGTCATCGGCACTGGCAGGCGCTCCCTGACTCGTGCTGCTTCCCTTCTGGGTGCTCAGCTCGCTCCATGACGCCAATCCGGTGATACGGGTATAGGACTTCTCGGACGCGACCCATCCGGCAACATCCTTGGACGGACCCAACGCCACGCACGCCTCGTCCTGAGAGGATCCCGAGTCCACGGTTATCGTGGCGTTCTGATCCAACAAGGTCAGCACATTCGGATCAGTGACGGCATACCGGGAGCCGCTCATGGTTGCGGAAGCGGTGATTTCAGTGGAGGGCTTCCATATCGTGGCATTCATGTACCCCAACACCACAGCCGCCACGGCCAATAGACCGAAGATAGGCGTCACCACTCCACGCATGATCTTGGCATGACGGGATGGACGCTTGGCGCCCTTATCCGGTCTTGTAGTCTGTTCTTCAGCACTCATAACTCAACCATTCTACAATCTTCACCTGTTTATTACCTAGGAGCGCAGAAAATCAAGGTTCACCAGTAGGGTGGTGTGTCATGCGTAAGTCTGTTAAATCTATGTTATCCCCTCTCGGCAAGGCCGTTGCCCTTGCCTGCTCGCTGGCGATGTGCGTATCGCTGGCTGCCTGCTCCAGTTCGAGCTCGGACTCGAAATCCTCTTCCGACTCTTCTGACAAGAAGGGGCAAATTGCCGGCGTGACCGCCAAGGGCAAGCTCGGCGAGAAGCCGACCATCTCCTTTAATACGCCGATGACCGTGTCCGACGGCTCCTATGTGGTGCTGCAAAAGGGCGATGGCGACGTAATCGAGGAGGGCGACCGCGTCTGCGCCCAAGGCATCGCGCTCAACGTTAAAGACGGCACCGAGCTCATGGACACCTGGACCAAGAACACGCCGGATTGCTCGCTGAAGGTGGATTCCAAGACCCTCTCCTCGACCTACTACAACCAGATCAAGGGTGCCAAGATCAACACCACGATTGGCTTTGGCGTCAACGCTCAGGATTCGTCCGGGTACTCTTACATTCTGGCGATGACGTTTGTGTCCAAGTCCAAGGACTTGGAGAAGGCCACTGGCGAGGAAGTCAAGGATGTGCCGGCCAATCTGCCGAAGGTGACGCGAGCCAAGAATGGCAAGCCGTCCATTGACATGAACGGTCAGGGTTCGGTTGATTCGCTGATCTCGCAGACGCTGATCAAGGGTAACGGCGCCAAGCTGACCGACAAGAACACCGTGGTGGTCAAGTACACCGGTTGGCTTACGGATGGCAAGCAGTTCGATTCGTCCTGGGATCGCGATTCCACAATCGACGCCGATCTGTTCAGCGATTCCAGCGGCCAGCATCAGGTTATCGAGGGCTGGCAGAAGGGTCTGGTCGGCCAGACCGTCGGCTCTCAGGTTCTGCTGGTGATTCCGCCGGATCAGGCCTATGGAGATAAGGAGCAAGGTTCGATTCCCGCCAACTCCACGTTGGTCTTCGTAATCGATATTCTCGCCGCGTACTAAAAGAATATAGCAGGGGCTCCTCTGATGAGGGAGCCCCCTGCTATATCTAGAACAGCCTGAGACTGTCGTCCTCGGTGCCTTTCATATCGTCGTAATCGAGGATGAGGCAGGTGAAGCCGCGGTCTTTGGCCAAGACCTGGGCTTGCGGCGTGATGGTTTGTGCGGCGAAGATGCCGTGCACCGGGGCCAGCAGCGGATCTCGATTGAGCAGTTCGCAGTAGCGAGTCAGCTGCTCGACGCCATCAATGCCGCCGTGACGTTTGATTTCCACAGCCACATGCTCGCCCTCGGCATTCACGGCCATAATATCCACTGGGCCAATGGCGGTCGGGTATTCGCGACGCACCAGCTTGGCTCCCTTGCCGATACGCTCGATTTGCTCGGCCAGATAGCGCTGCAGATGGTCTTCCACGCCATCCTTGATGAGACCCGGATCTTCGCCCAGATCATAGGTTTGGTCGGAATAGATATGCTGCAGCGTCACTTCAAGAATGTCCGAACCCTTGTCGGCGCTGACACGTAGCACCTTTTCCGGCTCACCAGCGGCGACACTTTCCGGGGAATGCGTCGCAGAATCACCATCCACAGCCCCACCAGCGACACTTTCCCCCGGGAATGTTGCGCGGATTTGGCGGCTGGGTCGATCTCACGAATCGTGCAGGGCGCGGTCATCCAGTTCAGCGGCTTGTAGGAGCCCAATTCGGAGAAAATCAACAGGCTGGAATCGGCCTTGATCAGCAATACGCGCTTGGCCAGGGGCAGTGAGGCGTTGAGGCGGCCCGAATACTCGGCCGAACAGTCGGCAACAATAACTCGCATAGGCCACCACTGTAGCGCAACACATGGCATACATAGCAAAAGGGGCTCTCTGGAAAACCAGAGAGCCCCTTAAGGAGTTGGTTCAGGTCACTCGGCGGTGCCGGAGTACTGGACGTCGTGGCCGCGCTCGACCGCCACGGTGAGTTTGTTCGAGTCGAAGGAAATGAATCCGTCGGTCACCTCGAACATGTGGCGATCGCCATCGGCTCAACCACGGTGAGCGTACCCTGCTTGATCACCGTGAGCACAGGCTCATGGTCGGGCAGGATGCCCATGCCGCCCTCAGAGGCGGGAATGGTCACGCTCGTCGCCTCGCCGTGCCACACAGGGTGGTCAGCGGCGACGATGTTGACCTTCATCGTGGTTTTTCCGCAGCCATCACGCACCCAGTTCCTTCTGCATGTTGTGCCACTTCTCTTCGAGGTCGTCGATGCCGCCGATGCCGGAGAACGCCTGCTCCGGGACGTCGTCGTACACGCCGTCGCAGATGCGGGTGAAGGCTTCGATGGTCTCGTCGGCCGGCACGTAGGAGCCGGGGCGACCGGTGAACTTCTCAGCCACATAGAAGTTCTGGCCGAGGAACTGCTCGATCTTACGAGCGCGGTTCACGGTGGTCTTGTCTTCTTCGCCGAGCTCATCGATACCGATCAGGGCGATGATGTCCTGCAGCTCCTTGTTACGCTGCAGAATCGCCTTGACGCGGTTGGCGCAGTCGTAGTGAGCCTGGCCCACGTAACGCGGATCGAGGATTCGCGAGGTGGAGCTCAGCGGGTCCACAGCCGGGTAGATACCCTTGGAGGCAATGTCACGAGAAAGCTCGGTGGTTGCGTCCAAGTGGGCGAAGGTCGTGGCCGGGGCCGGGTCGGTGTAATCATCGGCCGGCACGTAAATGGCCTGCAACGAGGTGATCGAGTGACCACGGGTCGAGGTGATGCGCTCCTGGAGGGAACCCATCTCATCGGCCAGGTTCGGCTGGTACCCCACGGCGGAAGGCATACGACCCAGCAGGGTGGACACCTCGGAACCGGCCTGGGTGAAGCGGAAGATGTTGTCGATGAACAGCAGCACGTCCTGATTCTGCACGTCACGGAAGTACTCTGCCATGGTCAGTGCGGTCAGCGGGACACGCAGACGGGTACCCGGCTGCTCATCCATCTGGCCGAAGACCAGTGCGGTCTTCTCAAGCACGCCGGCCTCGGCCATTTCGCCGATCAGATCGTTACCCTCACGGGTACGCTCGCCGACGCCAGCGAACACGGACACACCACCGTGGTTCTGGGCCACGCGCTGAATCATTTCCTGAATCAGCACGGTCTTGCCCACACCTGCACCACCGAACAGACCGATCTTGCCGCCCTGCACGTACGGGGTCAGCAGATCGATGACCTTGATGCCCGTTTCGAACATCTGGGTCTTGGACTCCAGCTGATCGAAGGCCGGCGGGTTGCGGTGGATAGGCCAACGCTCGGAGACGGTGATGGTCTCATCCGGCTTCTTGTTGAGGATGTTACCGGACACGTCGAAGACGTGGCCCTTGGTCACGTCGCCGACCGGCACGGAGATCGGGGCGCCGGTGTCGGAGACGGAGGCACCACGAACCAGGCCGTCGGTGGGCTTCAGAGCGACGCAACGGACCGTGGAATCACCGAGGTGCTGTTCGACCTCGAGGGTGATCTCGGTCTCCTTCGCCTCGCCTTCTTCCTTGGCGCTGGTGTTGACGATCGTTACTTTCAGGGCGTTGTAGATGTCGGGCAGATGACCCACCGGGAATTCAACGTCGATAACCGAGCCCTGGACGCGGGTGACGCGACCGTTGGTAGGCTCGGCCGCAGTGGTCTGGTTGTCAGCCATATGCGTTCCTACTCTTCCTTCTTGGTCAGCGCGTCAGCGCTGCCGATGATTTCGGTAAGTTCCTGGGTGATCGAGGCCTGGCGGGAAGCGTTGAGCTTGCGCGTAAGGTCGTCGATCAGGTTTCGTGCGTTGTCGGTTGCCGTGTGCATGGCGTTCTGGCGGCTTGCGGTTTCCGACGCGGCCGCGGTCAGCAGGCACTCGTGGATACGGGACTGAATGTACTTCGGCAGAATCGCATCCAGTACCTTTTCGAGGCTGGGCTCGAAAGTGTACAGCGGAGCGACATCCGCAGTAGCCGGTGCCTCTTCATCAGGATTCGGGCACCTTGGTCTTCGTTTTTCACGATTTCAACCGGCAGCATGCGCAGCACGCGCACCTTCTGCACCACCATGTTGATGAACTCGGTGTAGACGATGTAGAGTTCGGAAACTCCACCCTTCTCAGCCGGCTTCATGTAGGCGTCCATCAAGGTGTTGGAGATCGTTTCAGCAATTTCCACGCCGGGCTGGTCGGTGTCGCCTTCCCACGTCGCCGCGATGTCACGATTACGGTACTTGTAGTACGTCGAACCGCGACGCCCGTACACGAACAGCTCCGGCTGCTTGCCTGCCGCATCGAGGCGGGACAGCAGCGACTCCGTTTCACGGATAATCGAAGAGGTGTACGGGCCGGCCATACCACGATCCGAGGTGAGGGCGAGAACAGCCACGCGCGGGTTCTTCTCGTCCTTCACCGCGATCGGATGCGTGATATGGGTGTGGGCCACCAACGCTTGCACGGCATCGAAAATCGCATCGGTGTACGGCTTCGCGTTCAGGGCCACATCACGGGCCTTGGCGATATGCGAAGACGCGATCATCTCCTGAGCGTTGAAGATCTTCGCCAACGACTCGGTGGAGCGGATGCGTGATTTCAATGCGAGTTGCGAGCCCATGGCTTACTTTTCTCCCGCCACGATCTTTTCCTGATCGACCGGCGCGGCCTTGTCACGTCCGGCTTCTTCTCGACCAGCGGCTTGCCGGCGGAAGAGACGAACGTCGAACGGAACTCGTCCACGGCCTTATCGAGGGCAGCCTCGGTGTCGGCGGTGAATTCCTCGGTCTCGCGAATGGTCTTGAGGATATCGGTGTTGTGGTCGATGTAGTCCAGCAGTCCCTGCTCGAACGGAAGGACGTCCTTCAGGTCGAGGTCGTCGAGCTTGCCGTGGGTGCCGGTCCATACGGACACGACTTCCTGTTCCGGCGAGTACGGGTGGAACTGCGGCTGCTTCAACAGCTCGGTCAGGTGGGCACCACGGGTCAACTGGGCCTTGGAAGCCGCATCCAGATCGGAAGCGAACATGGCGAAGGATTCCAGCGAACGGTACTGTGCCAGGGAGATCTTCAGCGTACCGGAGACCTTCTTCAGAGCCTTGGTCTGTGCGGCGCCACCGACTCGAGAGACGGAGATACCGACGTCCACGGCGGGGCGCTGGTTGGCGTTGAACAGATCGGACTGCAGGAAGATCTGGCCGTCAGTGATGGAGATCACGTTGGTCGGGATGTAGGCGGACACATCGTTCGCCTTGGTCTCGACGATCGGCAGACCCGTCATCGAACCGCGCCCAGGTCATCGGAGACCTTGGCGCAACGTTCGAGCAGACGGGAGTGCAGGTAGAACACATCACCCGGGTAGGCTTCACGCCCCGGCGGGCGGCGCAGCAGCAGGGAAATCGAACGATAGGCCTCTGCCTGCTTGGACAAGTCATCGAAGACGATGAGCACATGCTTGCCGTTGTACATCCAGTGCTGGCCGATGGCCGAGCCGGTGTACGGGGCGATGTACTTGAAGCCAGCGGAATCGGCTGCCGGGGAGGCCACGATGGTGGTGTACTCCATGGCGCGGCGTCTTCCAGGCTCTGCTTCACCGAGGCGATGGTGGAGCCCTTCTGGCCGATGGCCACGTAGATGCAGCGGACCTGCTTCTTCGGGTCGCCGGATTCCCAGTTGGCCTCTGGTTGATGATGGTATCGATCGCGATGGCGGTCTTACCGGTCTGGCGGTCGCGATGATGAGCTGGCGCTGGCCGCGGCCGATCGGGGTCATCGCGTCGATGGCCTTGAGGCCGGTGGACAGCGGCTCGTCGACCGGGTGGCGGTGCATCACGTCGGGGGCCTGGGCTTCGAGGATACGACGACCCTCAATGCCCTGGATCTCGCCGAGGCCGTCGAGCGGCTTGCCCAGCGGGTCCACGACGCGGCCGAGATAGCCGTCGCCGACGGGCACGGAAAGCACTTCGCCGGTGCGTCGCACTTCCTGGCCTTCCTCAATTCCAGCGAAATCGCCGAGGATCACCACGCCGATCTCACGGGCGTCAAGGTTGAACGCCAGGCCGAGCGTGCCGTCTTCGAACGTCAGCAGCTCATTGGCCATGCAACCAGGCAATCCCGTCACGTGTGCAATGCCGTCACCGGCCGTGGCGACATAGCCCACTTCCTGGGTGGGGGTGTCGCTCGGCTTGTACGACGACACGAAGTCGTCGAGGGCCTTGCGAATCGAGGCGGGATCGATGGTCAGTTCTGCCATGATCACTCCTTCTATTGGTTATTGTTCAGTCAAGTCTTTGCTTGTGTGTGGTGTTGGACGGATTGGCTCGGCCGGTCAGGCCGGAGTCGCCTCCGTCTGCACCTTGCGATGCAAGTTCTGCAGCTGTGCGACCACGGTGTTGTCCGTGACTTCGTCGCCCACCTGGATGCGCATGCCACCCAGCACGGTCGGGTCGACCACCGAGTTGATGTGCACCTGACGGCCCACCTTGGCGGAGTAGACCTCGACCAGTCGCTTGATCTGCTCCTTCTTCAGCGGGGTGGCGGTGGTCACGGTGACCATCGACTCGCCCATGTGGCGGGAGAACTTGTTGATCAGCCACTGGATGGTCTCCAAGTAGCGGCGGCGGCGCAGGTTGCAAGTGGCGTGTTCGGCGAGCCTCATGGTGACCTTGTTCAGGGTCTTGCCAGAGAACACCTCGCGGAACAGCTTCACACGGGCCTCGCTGGTGGCTGGTAGTCGTACAGCTTGGCGCGTACGACCGGCAGGTTCAGCAGTGCGGAATGCAGCTCGGACAGCTCGATGGATACCTGCAGCGTGGCGTCAGTGGCGTCCGCGTAGTACATCATGGCGTCCACGCCGAAGTCTTCCACTGCGTTGGCGATGTCGCGCGCACGGCTCCAACGGCGGGAGACCAAGTCAGTCATGATCTCCATGGTCATCGGATGCGCGTTGTCACCGAGCAGTTCCTTCAGGACGGCCACCTTGTCGGCAACCGGGCGGGACGGGTCGGTCAGTGCGCGCTCCAGCTGAATGCTGTCATCGAGCACCTTGGTGATCGTGAACAGTTCGTTGCCGATCCGCCACGCGTCCTCACGGGTGTCGCGCAGTTTCGGGGCCAGCGAATCACGCGACTCGCGGTCTGCAATACGTGATGCCTCTCCTCGCATGGTCACCTCCCTTTCTGGTTACGGATGGTCACGGTCACTTCTTGGCGCCCAGGTCGTCGATCATCGAATCGATCATCGAGGACTGCACGTCGTTGTCTTCCAGCTTGGCACCGAGGATCTTGCCGGCCAGGGCGGTGGCAAGTGCGCCGACCTCGCCCTTGAGCGAGACGATGGCCTGCTGGTGCTGGGATTCGATCGAGCGCTGTGCGGATGCGGTGATCTGGGCCGCATCGGACTCGGCGCGGGAACGAGCGTCGGCGATGATGTGGGACGCTTCCGCACGGGCGTCGTCGCGAATCTTGGCGGCGTCCACACGGGCGGTGCTCAGCTGGGCCTCATACTTGGCCTTGGCCTCGTCGGCGTCCTTCCTAGCCTGCTCCGCCTTGGCGATGTTGCCCTGAATCTTGGCGGCGCGCTCGTCGAAGATCGCATTGAACTTCGGCATGAAGAACTTGTAGAAGAACACCGCAACGATGACAAGAATGATCAGCGACCATACGATGTCATAAACCTCAGGAATGAACAGGTCAATCCCGCTTGCTGCTTGTGTCATCAAGCCCTCCTTTCAGTGATGGACATAATCGGTTTTCGTCTGTTGATCTGCGCAGATCAGATGATCAGGGCGGCGACGAAGCCGATCAGTGCCAGCACCTCGACCAGAGCCAGGCCGATGAACATGATGGTCTGGATCTTGCCGGACATCTCAGGCTGACGAGCGGTGGATTCCATGGCCTTGCCGAAGAGGATGCCCAGACCAATGCCAGG
>ENA-OQBU01000228-OQBU01000228.1-human-gut-metagenome-genome-assembly--contig:-NODE-228-length-13973-cov-5.781525_pt1 | contig 13973 bp, 13 predicted proteins | sample MGYA00242492_ERZ504566 | MGnify/ENA primary metagenome ERZ504566 (study PRJEB26092, sample SAMD00036261) | human gut metagenome | host: Homo sapiens | study: EMG produced TPA metagenomics assembly of...
ATACGCTCAAGGAATACTCTTTGCAATAGGAAGTTAGACGAGTCAACATCTCGTCAGCTTGCTGATCAGTAAGTACTAACAACGAAAGCTCCTTTCTGACAAAAATCAGTGTATCGAGAACTTTTGACAAAAGGGACGGTGGAACCAACGTCCCCTTAGCATAAGCTCGAGTAGATTATCGAGCAACAATCACCACATGGCGATCGGGGTCAGAACCCTCAGAATGAGTATCGACGGCGTCATTGCCACGAAGTGCAATGTGAACCAGTCGGCGCTCGTAGGCATTCATGGGCGGAAGCGAAACACTCTTATGAGTGCGGATGGCACGCTCGGCTGCAGACTGAGCCATGGAGGCAACCTTGTCCTGACGGCGGCTCTTGTATCCCTCGACGTCCACTACAACCGGATACCTAAAGCCAAGCTTGCGGCTCACTAGCAAAGAGAACATAACCTGAAGGGCATCAAGGGTGCGACCATGACGGCCAATGAGAACAGCAAGGTCGGGAGCCGTTACATCCAGAATCAGCTCACCCTCGTCGCCCTCATACTCATCGATAGGAGAGTTGGCGGCATCGAAGTGCGAAAGGATGGAACGCAGGATGGAAATCGCGACATCGGCAATGGTGTCGAGCTCCTCGTCGGTCAGCTCTTCACCGGCCTTGTAGCGCTGTGCAATCTCGGGATAATCGCCCGCGACCTGCGGGGCAACCTCCTCAAGCATATCCTCGATGATCTCTTCAGACATAACGTACTCCAAAAGTTAGGTACCTAAATAAGATTGATATCCCGCTACTTCTTCTTGTGCGGGCGCGGCTTCTTCTCGCGACGAGTGACCTCAACCTGCAGCGGCGCGTTCTTAAGGCGCTCCTCCTCATCGGCCTTCGCCTTGTCGATGACCTTCTGCGTCACAAAAATCTGCTGGATAACCTGCCAAGCAGACGAGACGTCGTAGTACAGCAGAACACCAACGGGAAGGCTCCAGCCCATCCAAAGCATCATGACCGTCATGACAACGGCCATCATACGCATGCTCTGAGCCTGCTGGCCGGTCTGGTTGCGCGACATATAGAGCTGCGGAATCAGGGTCAGGACAGCGAACAGGATCAGGCAGACCAGCGCAGGCAGCGCGACCATAAAGCCATCGGCAAAGGAGGCACTCGGCGTGGTGGTCAGGTCGGGCAGAATATTAAAGAACGAGAACGCGCCGTCGTTAAAGTAGTCCGGCAGGTTACGCAGCAGCGTAAATAGGGCGAACAGGACAGGCATCTGAATCAACAGCGGCAGACAACCAGCCATCGGGTTGAACTTGTTCTCGCTGTAGAACTTCTGCATTTCCTCGGCCTGACGCTGGGGATCGTCGGCATAGCGCTCCTGGATCTCGAGCATCTTGGGCTGCAGCACCTGCATGCGTGCCGTCGACTTAGTCGACTTGAGCATAAGCGGCGTCAGTAGCAGACGGATGATGACCACCAGGATGATGATGGACAGGCCCCAGTCGACCGCAAAGGTCTGGATGAGCTTGAGCAGCTCGAAAAGGATGTTAACGATCCAATCCCACATGTAAGTTTTCCTCCGATAGCGAGTGCCCGCTAGGGCACAGGGTCATAACCGCCGACGTGCAGGGGATTGCAGCGAGCGATGCGCCTCACGGCAAGCCAGCAGCCTCTCAAAACACCGTACTTCTCAATCGCCTGGACGGCGTATTGCGAGCACGTTGGGTAATAAATGCAGGCGTCAGGCAATAAGGGCGAAATAACCTGTTGATATATGCGAATAGGAGCGATGGCAACACGTCGCAAAACGTGATTGCTCATCGCTCCTCCCCGGCAACGCCGGCGCGTTTCATAAGCGAACGCAATGCATTGTCCATCTCCTGAGGCGAAGAAACCCTCGTCTTGGGAGTTGCGAACAAGATGATGTCATAACCCGCAACGGGAAATCCACAGCTGCGGGCGGCCTCGCGCATCACACGCTTAGAACGGTTGCGCACGACAGCACAACCGAGCCGTTTAGCACCAACGAAGGCGACCCTTCCGGAGTCGCCTTCGCCAACCGATTCACATATGGTCATTCGAATCAGAGGGTGATTGAAACGACGCCCCTGACTGAACACATGCTCGAAATCTTGCCGAGACTTAATAGTCTTCATGCGAGATGTGTGTATCGCTGCTAGACAGTGAGACGCTTGCGGCCCTTGGCGCGACGACGGGCGAGCACGGCACGACCACCCTTAGTGGCCATACGGGCACGGAAGCCATGGGTCTTGGCACGCTTACGCTTATTAGGCTGATACGTACGCTTCATCTTAAGTTCCTCCTGCTGCATTTCGAGTGTCCGCGGGGGCGCGGACGCAGATATAGACACGTGAGCTTGAAGATTGTAGGGAAATCAATGTTCAAATGTCAAGAAATCAAAGGTAAAAGGTTGCGCAGTTCACACGGTTCCCCCATAAGCCGAGCTCGATTTAGCGGTGCATGGCAACTTTTCACGATATTTCATCGGGTTTCAACAGGTCATGTTGGCAATGTTGAGAACTTTTCGTCCGTTTTCCAAAGTTTTCAACAGGTTTTGAAAAGTTGTCGAAAGATGAGAAACATTGCACGGTGAGCTACTATTTGTTCGAAACCTTTTGAAAGATTGCGAGCGGCATGTCTGACGACTTTTACACCATGGTCGATTCCGGAGACCCGGCACCCGACAACGAGCACATCACCGGCGTGCGCGAAGAGCGTGAGGAAGGCGAGCAGACGACCACGCAGGCGCCAAAAGCCATGTACGCCGCGCGCATCGCCGTCTATGACGACATGCTGTCGACACCGCGCGTGATCGTCATTGATCCGCAAGATGTCCGCACGTATTTGGAAGAGACGACCAACACCGTCTACCAGTGCATGAAAGAACAAGGTGGCCATATCTCGCTCATGGTCATCCGCGAGATTGTCGAAAACTTTATCCACGCACACTTTGCCGAGCCCATCATCTCGATTCTGGACGGCGGAGACACCATCCGCTTTGCTGACCAAGGACCCGGCATCGACGACAAGGAACGTGCTTTCGACTTTGGCGTTACCAGCGCAAACAGCAAGATGAAGCGCTATATCCGTGGAACCGGAGCAGGGTTTTCCCATGGTGCAGGAGTATTTGGAAAACGCCGGCGGTGCCGTATCCATCGAGGACAACATGGGCAACGGCACCGTGGTTACGGTAAGCCTGAACCCTAAACGCGTGCAGGAAATCGAGCGTGCCGGCGGACGCGGCGCTGCCGTGCGGCCCGAGACGGAGCAGCCCACATATCCCTGCCGGGAGCTTTTGCGCAGCAGCCCGTGGCAACGCAGCAGATGCAGCCCCCCGTGGGACAGATGCAGCAGCCCGGAATGCTTCCCACACAAGAACCCCAGGCGGCATCTATGTCGATGCCGCCAAACATGCCAGAGGCCATGCCGCTGGCTGATCAGGATGCAGCAGCAATGCAGCAGGCGACGGGGGCGCCGGGTGGCCAGCAAATGGGCTATCAGCCGTACCAACAGGGATATCCATATCAGCAGATGCCGCCACTGGGGTATGGCCAGCAGTTCCCGCAGCAGTACCAGCAGGGATATCAGCAGCCGTACCAGCAGATGCCGCAGCAGCAGTACAACCCCTGGGCCCAGCAGACGCCTCCGCAGCCTTACCAACAGTGGCCTCAAAGTTTTCAACAGCAAATGCCGCCGACGCAGAGTTCTCAACAACCAGCAGCTCAAATGATGTATCCTAATGCAGTAAATCAGTATGCACAGCCACAACCGGACGTGTTCGTAAGCGATCGCGGCAGCGCCGCGCTGGGCTATCTGGCGCAAAATCAAAGCGTGCGGCGCAACCGATCTTGCGAGGGCGTTTTGGAAACTCGGCCCCCACTTGGTCACGCACGCTCAATGACTTGGCGCAGGCCGGCTTGGTCATCAAGCATGGCCAGAAATACCATCTGACCGAACTCGGCGCCGCTCGCGTGCGAGCTCAGAGCTAAAGAACGGGAGAGACAGTGGACGAGGAAGCAAGCATCATCCTGGGGGATGCCATCGCCTTTTGCCAGCGCGACGGCCAAGATGCACGCCTCATCAACATGCTGGGGCAATCGCGCGCCATAAGCCTGACCGAAGATACGCTCACGATCGAGGCCCCCTCGCGCTTTGCCATCGCGCAGCTCAAAAAGCATCAGCCGACTATTGAGGCCTATCTGGAAGAAATCGCCTTTGCACCGATTGCTCTCGACATCGTGGCACCGCAAGGCGCCGCGACGGAATCCGCTGCCGCCACGGCGCCCGCCACGCTCCCGCTGCTTCCCCGGCGGTGCCGGCCTCCGCAGGCGATGTGCCGACAATCGAGCACCAGCACAGCGATGTTTCCCGTGAAACAATGGCACCGTTGACGAGCGCGGCGGCGACGTCAACGAACGCACCCGTCACGCACATGCCCATCGCTCACGACGCAGCGGCGGGCGCGGATTCGGGCATTGCAATCAAGAACACGCTCTCGGCCGACGATTTTCGTCGCATGATGAACCAGATGAAGGGCGGAGCGCCGACTAAATCCACGCAAGCTGCGGCCCCCGCTTCACCCATGCCAGCACCGACCGTGCCGGCCGAGCAGAATACGGATGGAGCCCCGCTCGCCGCGAACTCAAAATTTACCTTTGAGAACTTTGTCTACGGCCCCGAGAACAGCCATGCCTATCGCTCGGCACTCAAGTTTGCCGCCCTCGCGGACGAGCGCGGCACATGCACATCCCTGTTCATCTATGGCAAATCGGGGCTGGGCAAGACCCATCTGCTGCTCGCCATCAAAAACGAGCTCGCCGAGAAGTCGCCCGAGATCAAGGTCAAGTATGCCAACTCCCAGGCATATCTGGACGACCTGATGACCGAGTTCGACCGTCAAAAGAAGAGCAACGCCCCCATCATGCAGGCGTACCACGGCGTGGACGTGCTCATCATCGATGACATCCAAAACATCATCGGCAAGCGCGCGAGTGTGGACTACTTTTTCCAGCTCATGGACGAGTTCATCCGCAACAACAAGAAGGTCGTCATCGCGGCAGACCGCGCCCCCAAGGACCTGAGCATGGACGAGCGTCTGACCAGCCGCTTCAACGCCGGAATGCTCTGCCTGGTCGCAGAGCCCAGCTACGAGATGAAATACAAGATCTTGCAGCGCTATTACGAGAACACCATCGTCGCCGCTCCCGAGGCGGGCGACGACTCGCTGCTGGCGGCCTATGGGGCGACGGCGGACACCTGACCGACGAGCACTTTAAACACATGGCCGAGGTCTCGGGCACCAACATCCGCGAACTCGAGAGCTTTTGCGAGCGCTGCGCCGGCGAGGCGGGCGACCGTGAGCGCGAGGGCGGGGAGCTCACCTTTGACGATATCGACGCCATCGCCAGCCAGTACTTCGACACATCGGCCAAAAAGATCAACGTCCAGACGGTTCAGTCCGTCATCGAAGAGCAGTACGGCGTGACGCACGAGGAGCTCATCGGCCCGCGTCGCAACGCCAATATCGCCAAAGCACGCCATATCGCTATCTACCTGGCCATCGAGATGTGCGAAATGACGACCACGGCGGTGGGCGCCGAATTTGGCAACCGCAACCACTCGACCGTCAGCACGAGCTACAAAAAGGTCCAGAAGATGATCCAGGAAGACCGCACCGTCACCGAAGACCTCAAGTCGCTGCGCGATAAAATTACACTGCGCTCGTAGGGAAATAGAGACACCTGTTGAAAACTTGTCGAAACCACGGGCATAAGGTGTCTAAAACCCAACCCGCGGTGATGAAAAGTTTTGCGCAGGTTTTGAACGTGGAAAACCACCCCTGTTGCACACAGGCTGCTGTCGATTCTCTTTCTGGGTCTGACCTGCGTCTTTGGGAGTAATCAACAGTTTCGTCAGTGCTATTACTATTATTAAGATATTTATATCTATAGAAAGGTATTAAAAGATGAAGTTCACCGTCAGCCAGAGCTCGCTTACACAAGCCATCGGCGTCGTTATGAAGGGTGTCGCTTCGGCATCCACCCTTCCCATCCTGTCGGGCGTGCTCGTCAAGGCCCAAGACGGCATCTTGGAATTCCAGACCTCTAACTACACCATCTCGATCCGTCATCGCATCGCGGCGCATGTCGAAGAAGAGGGCGAGATGGTTATCCCCTGTAAGATGCTCTCCAATATCACCAAGACCCTCCCCGATGCCCCGGTCACCTTTGAGCTGTCCGAGCGCCAGGTGCTGATTGGTTGCGAGAAGAGCTCTTTCCGCCTGAACACGCTTGATGCTAATGACTTCCCCGAGTTTCCGGCCTATGCCATCGAGAGCGCCGTGGAACTGCCGACCGATATCTTGTCCGAGATGGTCGGCCGCGTGTGGCGCGTCACCTCGACCGACAAGGCCCGCCCCATCCTGGGTGGCGTGCACATGAAGGTCGAGAACAACACCGTGCGCCTGGTGGCGACCGATTCCTTCCGTTTGGCCGTGTGCGATACGCAGGTCGAGACCTCGACCCTCGAAGGCTCCTTTGAGCTCAACGTTCCGGCTGACGCCTTTAACGACGCACTGAACATCATGGACAGCCAGGCGACCATCATGATCGGGGCTACCGACACCCAAGTCGTCTTCGAGGCCGGCAACACCACCTACGTGTCGCGCCGCATCGAGGGCGTGTACCCCAACTACAAGCAGCTCATCCCCGATTCGTGCGTGACGAGCGTCAAGATCGACGTCGCCGCCTTTAACGCCGCCCTCAAGCGCGTGGCCGTTATCGCGAGCGCCAACCCCGCCGTCAAGTTCGAGATCGATGTCGAGAACGGGCAGATGGGCCTGTCCTCCATCTCCAATGACCAGGACCTTGCGCAGGAGACGATCGATGTCGAGGCCGAGGGCGAGTCGGGTACCATCGCCTTCAACTACCACTACATCTTCGGCTGCCTCAATGCCCTGTCCAAGGAGAAGGAGATCACGCTGGAGCTCAAGAGCTACTCGCAGGCGGGCATCTTCAAGTCCTACGACAAGATCAACTACCTGTACCTGGTCATGCCGGTTCGCATCTAGCGCTGCGCCATGACCATGTTCGCCCGCGATCTTTCCGTCGCGCACTACCGCAGTTTCGAGAGCTATCGTCTTGCCCTGGACGAGGGCGTGACGATACTTGCGGGGCCCAACGCGGCGGGAAAGACCAATCTCATAGAGGCGCTGCAGCTGCTGACGAGCGGCGCCTCGTTTAGGCATCCGACCGCAGCCGAGCTCGTCCATGATGGCGTGGGCTCGTGCAAGATCGAGCTGAGGCTCGAGGGCGACGGCCGCGTACTTGATATGGGATTGAGCGCGGAGGACGGTAAACGCTCGTTTAGCCGCAACGGCAAGAGATGCTCTGCCGCCGGTGTGCGCGGGGTTCTGCCGAGCGTGCTGTTTTGCCCCGACCATCTGGACATGGTTAAGCGAGGCGCCAGTGTGCGCCGCGCCGCCCTCGACGACTTTGGCATGCAACTGAGCGCACGCTATGCCGATCTTGCGAGCACCTATGGTCGCTGCGTGACCCAGCGTAACGCCTTGCTCAAGGAGGCCTGGTGCTGCCGCGAGATGCTCGGCGCGTGGAACGATTCGATTGCCCGCGCGGGCGCGGCTCTGCTCGTGCACCGGTTGGCCCTGCTCGACCGGCTGGCGGGCCATGTGCGTACTGCCTACGGGCAAGTGGCGTCCGGTGAAGCCGCCAACGTGTCCTATGCGTCCACGCTGGGGGATTTGCCCCAGGTCGATGATCGCGAAGAGCTGAAGGGCTGGGCGTACGAGCGCATGCTGGCTGCCCTTGATGAGCACGCCGACGAGGAAATTCGCCGCGGCGTGACGTTGGTGGGACCGCATCGCGACGAGATTGAGTTTGCTGTGGCGGGTCGCTCCGCCCGTTCATTTGCCAGCCAAGGTCAGCAGCGAACGTGGTTCTGGCCTGGAAGGTGGCGGAGGTGGCCGTGGCTCGCGATGTCCTGGGCACCGCCCCACTGCTGCTTTTGGACGACGTGATGAGCGAACTCGACGGCGAACGCCGCGGTGCTTTCCTGCGGCTGATCGGCGATGATATCCAGACGGTCATAACCACGACCAACCTGGGGTACTTTACCGATGACCTGCTTGATCGAGCCAAGGTGGTGAGCATGGGTGAGACGTGCTAATTGCGAGCGCGAGAGCGAAACGGTCGCCTCAGTGGCTTTTTGAACGCAGAACGCCAGCGCATCCTGGCGGCTGCGACCCCTGAGCGCCGTGCGCAGATGGAGGCCGCCGAGGAGTCGCGCGCGGTCTATCGCGCGTGGAACGCGGTGTGCTCGGGCACGCGCGAGGGGCGGCATGTGACGGGCCTGCGCTACCTGCCCGAGTCCAATGAGCTGCTGGTATATCTCGACTCGCCCTCGTGGACGCAGGAAATGACGTTGTTGCGCGAGATCATCCGCGCGCGCATGGAGCGCGCCGGTGCGCATGTGGATGGCCTGGTGTTCAAAACCACCGCGCCCGGTCACACGCCGCCCGCCGCCAAGGAGCGCCTTCGCCCAGCGGCGACCGAGCGCCCGCCGGCCCCACACGCCGACCTCAGCGATGCCGAGCGCACCGAGATTGAGCGCCAAGTGGCGCCCATCGAAGACCAAAAAACTGCGCGAGGCCCTCGAGAACGCCATGAGAGCCAGTGCCGAGTGGGCCAAGGCGTGCAAAGCAAAAAAGAGCCTTAAATCGCATCTGGTGGCCTTGTAGAGCCAAATACCCTCGTTCCCGAGGGTATTTTTTACGATAAACTAGTAAGGCTGTACACATTTTCTTGACTGAAGGAGGACGTGTGGCAAACGAAAACGATTACGATGGCGGCGAGATTAAGATTCTCGAAGGTCTCGAGGCCGTTCGTAAGCGCCCGGGCATGTATATCGGCTCGACGAGCGCCAGCGGTCTGCATCACCTGGTGTGGGAGATCGTTGACAACTCCGTCGACGAGGCCATGGCCGGTTTCTGCACCGAGATCCAGGTGACGGTCCACGCCGACAACTCCATCACGGTCGTCGACAACGGGCGCGGTATCCCCGTCGACGAGCACCCTGTTAAAAAGATCCCGGCGCTCGAGGTCGTCATGACGATTTTGCACGCCGGCGGTAAGTTCGATAATTCGGCCTATAAGGTCTCGGGCGGCCTGCACGGCGTTGGCATCTCCGTCGTCAACGCACTGTCCAAGCGCGTGGTCGTTCAGGTTCGTCGCGACGGCAACACCTACGAGATGGAGTTCTCGCGCGGCAAGACCGTCAAGAAGATGGAGGTCGTGGGCACCTCGGATTCGACGGGCACCACCGTCACCTTCTGGCCCGACGACGAGATCTTCGAGACCTGCATTTACGATTTCGATACGCTGCACAACCGTCTGCAGGAGACGGCGTTCCTCAATAAGAACCTCAAAATCGTGCTGACTGACGAGCGCGAGTCTACTCCCCACGTGGAGGAGTTTTGCTACGAGGGCGGCATCATCGACTTCGTCAAGTTCCTTAACGAGGGCAAGGACGTCCCCGAGGCCTTTAAGGAGCCTATCTACATCGAGGGCAAATCGGACCCGGACGCACCTGTGGCCAAGATGGGCGAGGTTGAGGTTTCCCTGCAGTGGAATAGCGGCTACGGCGAGAACGTCATGTCGTTTGCCAACGACATCTACACCCCCGAGGGCGGCATGCACCTTGAGGGCTTCCGCACCGCGCTCACCCGCGTGATCAACGACTATGCGCGCAAGCAGAACCTGCTCAAGGAAAAAGACGCCAATCTGACCGGCGACGATGTGCGCGAGGGCCTTTCGGCCGTTATCTCGGTCAAGCTGCCCGATCCGCAGTTTGAGGGCCAGACCAAGGCCAAGCTCGGCAGCTCCTATATGCGCGCGCTGACGCTCAAGATCGTGACCGACGGCCTCGCCGATTACTTGGAGGAGCATCCCAAGCCCGCCCGCGAGATCGTCAAGAAGGCGCAACAGGCCTGCAAGGCGCGCAACGCCGCCCGCAAGGCGCGCGAAGCGACCCGTCGCAAGAGCCTGCTCGAGACGGCGTCCCTGCCCGGTAAGCTCGCTGACTGCTCGGTGCGCGATGCCGAGCTGACCGAGCTCTTCATCGTAGAGGGCGACTCGGCAGGCGGTTCGGCCAAGGACGGCCGTCGCCGAGACATCCAGGCGATTCTGCCCCTGCGCGGCAAGATTTTGAACGTCGAGCGCGTTGGTGACCATCGCGCGTTCTCGAGTGACACCATCCAGTCGCTGATTACCGCGATCGGCTGCGGCGTCACGACGAGTGCCGGCGACGGCGGCGATTTCGATATCACCAAGGCGCGCTACCACAAGATCATCATCATGACCGATGCAGACGTCGACGGCGCGCATATCCGCATCCTGCTGCTGACGTTCTTCTACAAGTACATGCGTCCGCTGATCGATGCCGGCTACGTCTATGTTGCCTGCCCGCCCATCTTTGGCATTAAGGTGCGCAACAAGATCCACTACGTGTATCCCAACGGCCGCCAGCCCGAAGACGAGATCCTGCGCGATACCATCCAGAGTCTGGGCCTGAACCCCGATGATAACGACGAGGACGGCAAGGCCAAGGACGGCAAGATCACCAAAAAGCGCAAGGGCTATACCGTCCAGCGCTACAAGGGCCTGGGCGAGATGGACCCCAAACAGCTTGCCTCGACGACGATGGACCCAAAGACCCGCATTCTGCAGCGTGTGTCGATCGAGGACGCCGTGGTGGCGGACCGCGCCGTGCGCGAGCTGATGGGTTCCGAGGTCGGCTATCGCCGCGAGTACATCGAGAAGCATGCACATGATGCACGATTCTTAGATGCCTAACCTGTTCGGCTTTCCCAGCCACCGCACCTTCGCCCTCAATCGTCGGTCGCGTACCCAAGTACGTTTCCCTCCTCTTTCGGGCGAATCTGCGGCACCTGGAAAAGCCGTCTCCGTGGTAGGGAACTAATTAGACCACGCAAACCATGAGGAGGTAACGTGGCAGACGATATCAACAATAACGAGGGTATGGACGAGGCCGGCGATGCCGGTATGCCCGATGATCTGAAGCGCCTGCTTGCCCGTGCTGAGCAGGGCGAGGACGGCGATCCGGACGCCTATAACCCCGATGCCGATGATGATGAGGAAGAGGACGACGACGGTGAGCTCGAGGAGAGCTTTGGCGAAGTCGATCGTGGTGCCTCGGCCGGCGAGGACATCAACGGCGGCCAGCTCCAGATTTCGGAGTTCGGTCGCGAGATGAAGCAGTCGTTCATCGAGTATTCGATGTCGGTTATCACAGCGCGTGCCCTGCCGGACGTGCGCGACGGCTTAAAGCCGGTACACCGCCGCATCCTGTACGCGATGAACGAGAGCGGCATCTACCCCAACCGCCCACACAAAAAGTCGGCCTGGACGGTCGGCGAAGTTATCGGTAAGTACCACCCGCACGGTGACTTTGCGGTCTACGAGGCCATGGTCCGCCTGGCGCAGTGGTTCTCCATGCGCACGCCGCTCATCGACGGTCACGGCAACTTCGGTAACATCGACGGCGACGGCGCGGCGGCCATGCGTTACACCGAGAGCCGCCTGGCAAGGCCCGCCATGGAACTGCTGCGCGACCTGCAGAAGGATACCGTCGACTGGCAGCCCAACTACGACGAATCGCTCGCCGAGCCCGTGGCGCTGCCTGCGCGCTTCCCCAACCTGCTGGTTAACGGCAGCCAAGGCATCGCCGTCGGCATGGCCACCAACATCGCCCCGCATAACCTCACCGAGGCGATCGAGGCCACCTGCTACCTGATCGACAACCCCGACGCCACCGTCGACGAGCTCATGCAGATCATGCCCGGTCCGGACTTCCCCACCGGCGCCATCATCATGGGCAGCGCCGGCATTAAGCAGAGCTACGAGACCGGTCGCGGCTCCATTACCGTGCGCGCCAAGGCACACGTGGAGTCCACCAAGACCGGCCGCAGCCGCTTGGTCTTTACCGAGATTCCCTACATGGTCAACAAGGGCACCCTGCAGGAGAAGATCGCCCAGCTCGTCAACGACAGGCGCATCGAGGGCATCTCGGATATGCGCGATGAGTCCAACCAGAAGGGCATCCGTCTGGTCATCGAGCTCAAGAAGGGCGTCATTCCGCAGGTCGTGCTCAACAATCTGTATAAGTACACCTCGCTGCAGACGACCTTTGGCGCCAACAACCTGGCACTCGTCAACGGCGTTCCCAAATGCCTGAGCCTGCGCGAGATGCTGCAGCACTACATCGACCACCAGGTCGACGTCGTTACCCGCCGCACCCGCTTCGACCTTAAGAAGGCCCAGGCCCGCGCGCATATCCTCGAGGGTTACCTGATGGCTCTCGACCATATCGACGAGGTCATTAGCATCATCCGCTCCTCGCAGACCGACTCCGAGGCCAGCAGCCGCCTGATCGAGCGCTTTGGCTTTACGCCCGAGCAGACCACGGCCATCCTCGAGATGAAGCTGCGCCGCCTGACCGGCCTGGAGCGCGACAAGATCCAGGAAGAGCTGGACGGCTTGCGCCGCGCCATCGCCTACTACGAGGACCTGCTGGCGCACGAGGAGAAGATTCTGGGCGTCATCAAGGAGGAGATGCGTGAGATCTCGAAGAAGTTCGGCGACAAGCGCCGCACCGAGATCAGCCAGGTTGAGAAGGACCTGGACGTCGAGGACCTCATCGCCGACGAGGACATGGTCGTGACCATCACCCACACCGGCTATGTCAAGCGCATCCCGGTGGCTGCCTACCGCGCCCAGAAGCGCGGCGGCAAGGGCGTGTCGGGCGTCAACCTCAAAGAGGACGATGTCATCGATGAGATGTTCATCGCGTCCACGCACGAGTACGTGCTGTTCTTCTCGAGCAAGGGCAAGGTCTATCGCCTGAAGGTGCACGAGCTGCCGGTGGGTACGCGCCAGGCGCGCGGTACCGCGATCGTCAACCTGCTGCCCTTCGAGGAGGGCGAGAAGATCGCGAGCGTCATCAGCTGCCGCGAGTTCCCGGCCGACGAGTACCTGATGTTTGCCACCAAGAGCGGCATGGTCAAGAAGACCGTGATGAGCGCATATGACCGCAGCCGCCGCGACGGTCTGATCGCTATCAACCTGCGCGACGACGACGCGCTGCTGAACGTGCGCCGCGTGCGCGAGGGTGACAAGATCATCCTGGCCACCACCGCGGGCAAGGCGATCATGTTCTCCGAGGAGCAGGTGCGCGCCACCGGCCGCGATACCAGCGGCGTTCGCGGTATCGGCATGAAGGACGGCGTGAGCGTTCTGGGCATGGAAGTCACTAACGGCAACGGTGATCTGTTCGTCATCACCGAGCGCGGCTACGGCAAGCGCACGCCGGTTGCGGACTACCCGGAGCAGAATCGCGGCGGCCAGGGCGTCTACACCATCCAAATGACCGAGCGTAAGGGCAACCTCGCGGCCATGAAGACGGTGGGCCCGCAGCACGAGTTGTTCATCGTGACGGAGGCGCGACGGTCATTCGCGTCAAGACCGATGAGATTAGCCAGACTGGCCGCGCTACCCAGGGCGTCAAGATGATGACCGTCGACGACAACGACCGCATCTGCGCCGTAGCCCGCATGACGGCCGCCAAGGAGAAGCCCGAAGGCGAAGGCGCCGAGGCCGCAACCGACGCCGAAGAGGCCCCAGTCGACCTAGGCGACGGCAACGACATGCCAGAGGATCTCCTAGACGAGTAAGAGGAACTAGCTGGTAGAAAATATCAGACCCCATATATCGGCGGTCGGCGCACTGCGCGCCGACCGCTTTTTGACAATCTTGAACCTCGCGTCGGCCCCGGCTGCCCGGCGGCATGCGAAGTCGATCGCGAGTTCCGCACGAGCCGGAGAGCACTTAATGTGCTCTCCCGTGCGAGCAGGACTGTCCGAGCAGG
>ENA-OQBU01000229-OQBU01000229.1-human-gut-metagenome-genome-assembly--contig:-NODE-229-length-13926-cov-2.776288_pt1 | contig 13926 bp, 19 predicted proteins | sample MGYA00242492_ERZ504566 | MGnify/ENA primary metagenome ERZ504566 (study PRJEB26092, sample SAMD00036261) | human gut metagenome | host: Homo sapiens | study: EMG produced TPA metagenomics assembly of...
GTGAGCGTATTGGCATCGGCCACATCGCTGGTGGATGTTTGCGCGCTGGTTTGGCCATTGGATATGGCGGTGGTGAGCTTCTTCTGAGCATTCGTGTACTGCTTGGCCGCTACCTTGCACTCGGCCATGCCACGGCTTGGCTCGCCTTGCTGCTGTTGGAATGCCACCAGAGCAGGCCGGCGACAACCAGCGCTATCACGGCGACTACTGCTACGGCAATGCTGACGATCTTGCGGGTGTTCTTTTTTGCCGCTACCGCCGTGACGAGGCTCGGCGCATCGGAATCGTCCTCATCGGAGACCTGATCCAACGGAATGGAGGGAGGCATCACAGCAGGCTGAGCCTGTGCCGAAGCGGCCAGGGCGGCCGGTTGGAACACCTGTGTGGCTGCAGCATCATCGGCAGACGCTACTTGCGTTGCCGGCATGGCAACGGTCTCACCGGATACGGTGGATGATGCGCCGTATGCCTGTGCGGCCGCGGTTTCGGCATTCGGCATGGCCTGAGCTTCGAAAGGCTGTGTTGCCATGACCTGATCAGGCTGGAACGCTTGTGTTGCCTCGGCATCTACCGCAGGCTGCTCGGCCTGATTGGGGTGGAACGCCTGTTGTCGCGGCGTTTGAAGCTACCGAAACAGGCGATGTCGCCGGTGCCGCTGGTGCGGCTGGTGCTGCTGGCGTCACCGGCGCTGTCGGTTCCACCGGGCGGAAGCTTTGCGTCGTCTGATCCCAAACGTATTGCTGCTGGCCGGGCGCAGCGGCGATTGGTGTTTCGGATACTACTGGCTGCGTGGCTGCCGCCGGCTGTGGTGCTTGTGCGGCAACCGCAGCCAGGAATTGCGGCGAGAACGGTTGCGTCATGGCCGGATCGATGGGCTGCGTCGGCTGAGCGGCTTGTACGGTCGGCACAGCTTGCGTGGGTTGTGAGGCATACGCTACTTGCGCGGGCTGCACAAACTGTGTGGGCTGTGTGGGCTGCGCAGACTGCACAGACTGCGGGAACTGCAGAGCCGGTGTGGCTTGTGCCGTGGGTTCTGTGCTATATGCTGCTGTCTCTTGCCCGGGAATCGGAGGAACCGTTGGCCTGACCGGCTTTTCGGGCTGCTGGAAGTCGAACTGGAACCCGCCATCACTGTTGGTCATGACATCTCCTTGGGATTAAGCAAATGGCCGGCATCCGCCGGCCGAATGGTACGTCGCAACGCTCAGTCGTCGATGTGCGCGCGGTAGAAATTCTCGTAGGAACGGCTCGGCGTCGGACCCCGCTGGCCCTGATAATGCGAGCCGGTGCCCTTGGAGCCATAAGGGTGCTCAGCGGGCGAGCTCAGCTGGAAGAAGCACATCTGGCCGATTTTCATGCCAGGCCATAGTTTGACCGGCAACGTCGACACATTAGACAGCTCAAGCGTAATATGCCCCTCGAAACCGGGGTCAATGAAGCCCGCAGTCGAATGGGTGAGAATCCCCAATCGGCCCAGTGAGCTCTTGCCTTCCAGACGGGCAGCAATGGACGGGTCCAACTTGACGTATTCCCACGTGGAACCCAGTGCGAACTCGCCGGGGTGCAAAATCCACGGTTCGTCGGGAGCCACCTCGAACTGTTCGGTGAGCGCGCCTTGGTTTTCCGCCGGATCGACATAGGTGTAGGCGTGGTTATTGAACAAACGGAAGTACCGATCCAATCGCACGTCGATGGAAGCGGGCTGCACCATTTCGGGGGTCCACGGATCAAGTGAGATATGACCTGCGGACTGTGCGGCGAGAATGTCGCGGTCGGACAGCAGCATGTGAAAAACTCCTTGGGCAAATAAATACTGCCTTCAAGTCTAGCGCCTTGGGCGGAAACGTGAGAGGCTCCTCACGCTTCCGCGGTCCATCAATCGCAAGTATTCTCAGGTTTTTCTCAGAGAAACTTAGAGGTAGACCCAGAAAGCAGTGGTTATATAAAAGATGTCAGCGGAAAGCTGATCAGGAGCCGCAGCTACGTTCCCGAACAACCTTTGAACCCCCTTTCTTCTTCTCTCTTCCTTTCTCCTCCCCCGGCGGCAACCGCGGGGTTCTTTTTGTGCCCTGAATCATTCCCCCGAATGACCGCCATTCCCAAGCCATAGCGGTACACTAGCTGTGTAATCGGCAGGAAGGGGGCACCGATGGCCCGCAACGATGAGGACTACGATTTCTTCGGCGATGGTCAGTATGACGATTCGCGCAGCTCACGTCGTGCACAGAATCGACGCCCATCCAGGCGGGATGCCGGCCGGCGATTCGCCGCTACAAAAGCCAGCAGCCCAACGTCGATATTGTGCCGCAGACTTGCCGTTGTCAGCGGACTGCTAGCCGTCGTGGTATCGGCCACCTCGGCGGTTCATGAAATCGCGCCTTACGCCATTTCCTTTATGACGGCAGTGCCAGGACGATACATTGCGTTGACGGCGGCGGTGCTTATCGGCATCACCCTGATTCTGGTCATCGCTGCGCGAGTCACCATGCTCGGTACGCCACTCAGGGGGAGTGGCGCGGGCGGCATCATCGCACTGGTGTGCGCCATAGTTTGCTTGGTTATCGGCGTGGCCGTGGGCGTATTGTTCCCGGAAGGCTGATTCAGCAGTCGAACGACAAGGCACCCGTCGAAGATACCGCACAGATGGAGCAAGGCATCGAACAAGCTGCCGGCGCGTGCAAAGAAGGATGGCAGGGGCTTGATACGGGCGGTTTGCCGGGCATCACCACCGTACAGATGTGCACTGATCCGAGAGTGGCCTTCGTATCCTTTGAATCGGAATCGTCCGCAGCCATCAGCCGGGCACCTATCGAAAGCAAGATTTCCGAACTGCTGAGCCAATACGCTGATAATGAGCAAACGAAAGGTGATTGGCGATTGCTGAACGGCAAACGCTGGATGGTGTTCGGCGAGGCCAGCAAGATGACCGCACTGCAGCAGCAGTGGGGCGGCGAACTTGAGACAATCACCGCAGCCACAGACACCGCAGCCGCAAACAGCGGTAACGCCTGACAGATTGCCGGTATCCTCTGGAAAGTCCCAAGGCGATTCGGCGCGGATTACCCAATGTGACTGAAATCATGGTCCATCGTTTTCCGCACAGCGCGCAAGACCTCTATATTGGATGGTATGAGCAAAGAAGCGAATGCCAGCCAGCCTCTGATCGGCCGCGAATCCACCACTGTGCCCGGACGTTTTGGCGAGCCACTCACCGTGGAACACAGCGTCACCTCGCGCGGCGGCTTCGACCAGCATGCCACGCATCCGCTGTTCCTGTGCCTGCATGGATGGGGATCCAGCGAAGAAGACATGGCGGACATCATGCGCCTCATCGCTCCATATAACGACTTCGTGGCATTGCGCGGGCCGCTGACACTCGCGCCGGCCCGTGAAGGCAGTCCCGACCCCGGCAACTACGCGTGGTTTCACGATGCCCTGCCTATCGGCGATGATCGTGACTACGACGCGTATGCCGCCGCCACAGCAGTCGACCGATGGGTGGCCGACAACATTCCCGCCGACCGTGACGTGGTGCCGCTTGGGTTTTCGCAAGGTGGGCTGGTCGCCGTGCATTTGTTGCGTATCAATCCCGAGCGGTACCGGGCCGTCGTCTCCCTGTCCGGCTTCAACGCACCCGGTCAGGTGCCCGGCACGGCCCCCGCCGACTCTCGCCTGGCCGATTACGATATCCCCGTGTTCTATACGTACGGCAAGAACGATGGCGTAATCCCAAAATACGAACTGTTCGCCACCGCCGCTTGGCTGGAAGAGCATACGTGGCTGAAAACCAAGAGCTACCACGGTCTGGATCACAATGTGAGTCTTGAGGAGTTCGCCGATTTACGCCAGTGGCTACTTGACAACGACATTACTTCTGGCGTGCTGTAGTCAGCCGCCATTACTGGAATTGGCGCGGCCGTCGCAGCAATCGGACATCGAGGGCGCTTGTGGCTGACTCGGTCATAGACTGTTCTCCCATGAGCGAAGTGAGCACTGCAAGCACTACTGCACATACTGAAGAGAATCATACGGAAATAGCAATCCCCAACTTGGCTCCCCTCAGAGAAGGGAGCCAAGGAAACTAGATGCCGGAATCGGCATCGACCTGCATAACGTAGATGTTGCGCCTCAGGGAGCGGGCTTGGGCTCGGTTGATGTCGCCGGCTTCGTACATGTCCTGAATCACACCGAGTTCGATACCGTAGCTCTCGCGCTTTACGTCCTCGACCTGCATGATGGTTTCCGTAGTGCCGCTCATGGTCGGACGTGCCTGCAATGAAGCCTCGGCACGACGATAATCCAGCAACAGTGCCGAACAATGCTCGGTGTTGTACGTATCCTGGCCCATCTCGTCAATAAGCCGACCGATAACATGATGAATCGCCTCGACCTGCAGTTCGCGGGTGCGCGCGAAAATCTGGTCCTCGCTCACCAATGGTGTGGTGTGGCGAATCTTGGACACCGTGCGTTTGGCGTAATTGCTCATCTGCCGCTGGAACATGCGTACGCGACCGCGAATCTGCGATACCGCATGCCCCGAAGTCGGATCAGTGGAAGTGTGACGCAGCGTATTCATAATCTGGTCAAGCATGCGCTCGCAGGCTTCGACGTTCAGCTCTTGCGTGGCCGTATCCGCCGCCGGATGTGCTTTGGTGTCGGCAAGCCGGTCGCGCACGAATCCTTTTCCCAATGCAGCGCTTCGATCTGCAATTGCTCGAATCCCTGGGGATCGGTATCGCCGATGCGCTGCTGCAATCGCCCGATGCGCTTGGTGTACTGGTCGATTACCATCAGAATCGCACGACGATTCTCTGGCGTGATGCGTCCGGTCAATTCCTCCACCGTGGCGCGTAACACATCGATGGTCACCGGAATTATTTCCGCGCTGGGATCCTTGCCACGGTTCGGGGCCAATAGCGGTAACAGGAAGTTGGCCAGCAGCAAGGTCACGATAATCACGCCTGACGCAATGAAAATCAGCTCGTCACGCATCGGGAACGGCGCACCGCCGGCAATGTAATACGGGATGGTAAACATCAATGACAGCGTGATGGTTCCCTTGGGGCCGCCAAAGGTCATCACTGCGGCCGAGCGCCAGCGTTCGGGTGTCATTTTGCGGCGCTGGCCGGTGATTGTATCTCGCGCAACGCGCAGCATGGCCGCAATCCAGAAGAATCGAAGCGCGATTACCACCAGAGTGACCAGCAGAATAATGCCGATCAGCACGGTATTGCTGATATACGGGTCAGACCAGCTGGCCCTCATGGCGCGCGGCAGCTGCATGCCCAGAAGAATGAACACCGCACCGTTGAGCGAGAAACTCAGCACACCCCATACTGAAGTGGAAACGATATTCGTGCGTGCCACATTCGGCCCCACGCCGGTGCGGTCGAATCGGATGAACAGGCCAGCGGCCACCACCGACAGAATGCCGGACACATTGAATTCCTCCGCGCCCAAATACAGCAGGAAGGGCAGGAACAGTTCCATCAGAATACGTGTGGTGGTGGTTTCCCAACCGAGGGATCGCACGGTCTCGAATAGCCAGTTGGCCGCTGCTGCTATCACCAGGCCAAATAAGGTGCCGCCAAAGAAGGAGATCACGAATTCGCCGGCGGCCTGCCCCACGGCGAATTCGCCAGTGAAGGCGGCGGCCAGAGCGAACTGGAAGCCGACGATGCCGGAAGCGTCATTGAAGAGTGATTCGCCTTTCAGCACGCTGCGCTGACGCTGCGTCAGCGAGGCTTCTTTACCTAGGGAGCTGACGGCCACCGCATCGGTCGGGCCGAGTGCCGCGCCGAGTGCTAAGGCTGAGGCTAAGGTGATGGACGGCCAGACGGCATGCAAAGTGAATCCGACCGCCGCCATCGTGACGATAGCCAGTCCGATAGCCAGCGATAGGCTCAGATCCAGCGTTTTCAGCAACGCCGACTTATCGATTTCGTGCGCTTCCAGATACAGCAGCGGCGCGATAAACAGCACCATGAACAGTTCCGGGTCGAGCGTTGCATCCGGGAAAAACGGCAGATACGTAACCAGCACGCCCAGCACAATCTGGACCAGCGGTGTGGAACCTTCGGTACGAAGCGACTGGCAAACGAGCTCACCACCACCGCCGCAATGATGCATAGGATGAGCTCAAATACCGCCATGTTGCCGCCTTCTCGTATTTTTTCTCCACCAAAAGTATATGGGAACCATGAAGAAAACGTTAAGATTGCGGCCGATTATGCACATCATGAGACGATATGAGAAAAAGGCATACACTCGTTGGTATGGAATATGACGAGGCGATGCGCTGCGCACTGGAACTGGCCGGTCAGGCCGCAGCCGCTGGTGACGTACCGGTTGGTGCGGTGGTGCTGGATGCGGCCGGCCAGATTGTCGGGCGCGGATACAACACGCGTGAGGCTGATGGTGACCCGCTTGCCCACGCCGAAATCATCGCCATGCGTCAGGCGGCCCAAGCCTTGGGCGCTTGGAATCTCGCCGATTGCACGCTGGCCGTCACACTTGAGCCGTGCCCGATGTGCGCGGGTGCCTGCATCCAGACCCATATCGGCACCATCGCGTTCGGTGCCTGGGGATCCCAAGCTCGGTGCATGCGGTTCGATTTGGGGATATTCCGCGCGATCCGCATATCGGCCATAGTCCTGAAGTGCACGGCGGCGTGTTGGAAGGCGAGTGTCAGTCCATCCTGACTGATTTCTTCGCCCAGCGGCGATAGACACGGACGCATTACTTACCTCACGCAACCAACACGCGGCACCAAGGCAACATATTCCATTTCTTCTACCATCGAAACCAGTAGTGCAATGCCAATCCACACACGTCGAAGGAGACAATATGGCCGAGAACACCTCGACTTTCACCGGTGCCGCCGCTGACGGTACCGCACTCACCGCCGTCTACCTGACCCAGCCCGCCGCCAATGTGGCGATCGGTCTGGTGTTTGCCGGCAGCGACCTGCCGCACATCGTCCACTGGGGCCGCCCGCTGGCCAAGCCCGACACCCTGCTGGCCGCCTATGACGCCCTGAAGCCGCAGCGCGTGTCCGCGCGCTCGACGACACCGCCTGGCCGTCTATCCTGCCCACCCAGGCCGAAAGCTGGATCGGCGAGCAGCGCGTGGTGCTGCGCCGCGCCGGCGTCGAGCTCTTCCCCAAGTTCACCGTGACCAATATCAAGGCCGGCGGCGTGCTGGAAGCCACCCTCGATGCCGTGTCCGGCGAAAGCTACACCGATGTGGCCGGCCATGCCCGTGCCACCGGTCCGGTCCGCGTGCCCGGCGTCATAGTCACCGCGCGCGATGAGGAGCAGGGCGTGGAAGTCGAATGGCACCTTGAACTGCTCCCCGGCGGCCTGGTCCGTCAGAAGGCCACCGTAACCAACCTGTTCGGTGCAGACGCCGGAGCCCCGCTCGAGATCGGCAAGATCGAGCTTGGCTTCCCGCTGCCCGAATCCGCCGGCGAAATCCTCACCACCACCGGTCACCATCTACGTGAACGCAGTCCGCAGCGCCAGCCGCTGACCGTCGGCCGTTTCGAAAAGCCGCAGCTCGCTGGCCGCCCTGACTTCGACGCATCCCTGCTCCTGACCGCCGGCGTGCCCGGTTTCGGCTTCGAGCATGGCGACGCCTATTCGGTGCACGTGGGCTGGAGCGGCAACTCCGTGCTGTCCGCCGAACGTCTGCCCTACACGACCGGCGTGATCGGCGGCGGCGAACTCCTGTTCGGCGGCGAAGTGACGCTCGCTGGCCCTGGCGAAGGCCAGAACTCCTACGACACCCCGTGGCTGTTCGGCTCCTATGGCGATGGTCTCAACGAGATCGCCGCCCGATTCCACTCCTCGCGCGCTCCCTGCATCCGCGCCTGTTCTCGCACGGCCGTCCGGTGATCCTCAACACGTGGGAAGCCGTGTACTTCGACCACAACTTCGATACGCTGAAGGCGCTCGCCGACAGGGCCGCCGACTCCGGCGTGGAACGATTCGTGGTGGATGACGGTTGGTTCGGTTCCCGCCGCGACGACACCTCCGGCCTCGGTGACTGGCAGATTGCGCAGGACGTCTGGCCCGATGGCCCGAAGTCCCTGAAGGCGCTCGCCGACTACGTGCACGCCAAGGGTATGGAATTCGGCTTGTGGTTCGAGCCGGAAATGGTCAACCCCGATTCCGATGTGGCCCGTAACCACCCTGATTGGATTCTCTCGCCCACCGCTGGCCGACTGCCGCTGCAGGGCCGCACTCAGCAGGTGCTCGATCTGACCAATCCGGATGCGTTCGACTACATCTACGGCTGCATGGACCAGCTTGTCGGCGAGCTTGGTATCGACTACATCAAGTGGGACCACAACAAGCTCGTCACCGAGCCCGGTTCCCGCCGCTCCGGCCGCCGCCGCGCACACGCGCAGACCCTTGCCGTCTACAACATCTTCAAGGGCCTCAAGACCGCACATCCGGGCCTGAGATCGAAAGCTGCTCCTCTGGTGGCGGCCGCGTGGATCTTGGCATCCTGGAGCACGCCGATCGTATCTGGGTCTCCGACTGCGTGGACCCGGTCGAGCGCGCGGACATCCAGCGCTACACCTCGCTGCTGGTGCCGCCGGCGATGATGGGCGAGCACGTGGGCGCCAGCCCCGCACACTCCACCCAGCGCGCCACCAGCCAGGAACTGCGCATGGCCATGGCGTTCTTCGGTCACATGGGCATCGAATGGAACCTGTTGAAGGAGCCGGACGAGGCGCTCGCCAAGCTGGCCGTGTGGGTGGCCGAATTCAAGAAGCACCGCGACTGGTTCGCCATCGACACCTGCGTGCACGCCGACTCCAACGATCCGGCCGTGCGTCTGGACGGTATGGTGATGCCGAACCGTGACGCCGCCATCTACCGCTTCACCCAGCTGACCACCAGCCAGACTATCCGGCCGCGCCCGTGCATCTGCCCGGACTTGACCCGAGCGCACCTACCGTGTCAGCCCGCTTGACCCGAGCTTGGATTTGACCGGTCTGACCAACGGCCAGAGCACTCTCGGGCTGGTGGAACGAGGAAGGCGTAGTCCTGACCGGCGAAGCCCTGCAGCGCTACGGCATTCGTCCCCCGTCCCTCCACCCCCAGCAGGCAGTATTGCTCAAGGCTGTGGCGTAAGCTGACAGCCTAGTAGGCTGTCAGTAGCCACGGCCTGAGCGAAGCGACAGCTGAGCGAAGGTGGGATTGAGCCTTGCCGATAGGCAAGTCCGTAATTGCTGGTCGTGGCGGAGTAACTGTGGCGAAGCAACGTTCTTGGCTCCCCTCTCTGAGGGGAGCCAAGAACGGCTACCCAATATGCTTCACAATCACGCGACTGGCGGCGGCTTTGGCCCAGAGCTGCCAGTCGTGGTTCATAATCGTGAACTTGACCGGCTGGGTCTGGCTGTGACGGTAGAAACGAATGCCGTCACGTAGCGAATCGGTGCCGAGCTTGGCCAAAAACGCGGACTCCCCGGCAATCATCACATGCCCGGGCATCGCGATATTCGCCACCGTAGCCACCAGCGATCCCAACCGGAAACACGTCCGGTTCACCAACTGCGTGCTGCGGCACGCGTTCCTTGGCATCGCGCGCAAAGTCCTCAAAACTGACCGCGCGACCCACAATCGCAGAGTACTGTTCGGCGATTGAATCGTCAGTCAAGCATTGTGAACAGCCGATATGTCCGCTGGTGCAGCGCGGCCCCTCCGGATCGATAAGCACGTGGCCCACCAGACCATAGCTCTTATCCGGGTACTGCACTGGCTTGCCGTTCACGGCCAGCGAATAACCAACACCCACGCCGATGGTCACCACGGCGAACATATCCACGCCGACACCCGGCCCGAACCAGGAGGCATCCACCAGCAGAGAATCGATATCATTGAACACCCCGCACGGCAGGCCGGTCGCCTCTGTGACCATCGTCCCCAAGTCCGTGGCCCCGTCCCAATGCAGGAACGGCGCGAACGCACAATCGAATCGTCGACCACATGCCCACCTACGCAACGCCCACCGCAGTGGGGGAGGGTAGTCCGGAAGAGGCGATATCGGCGGAACATTCGCGCACCAGCCGCGTGATGGCCGACACCACATACTCAGCCGACTGATCCGCCCCGATCGGCATCTCGTGCCGGCCGGACACCACCTCGCCATGCGCGTTCACCGCAGCGGCCACAATCGACATCCCATGAACCTTGACACCAATGAAGGTGCGTGCGTTCGAACACAACACCAGCGAAGTCTGCGGGCGTCCGCGACGATCCGAACTTTCCCTTGGCGTGAATCGCTCGGGCAGCTTGCCTGACGGGCCGGCCTCGGCCGGGAGCTCCTCGATCACCCCGGCGTAGATCAGATCGCTGGTGATGCGGGACAAGGCCCCTTGGCTCAGTCCCAGCATCTGTGCCAACGTAGTGCGGGCTATCGGCCCGTATTGGGCAATTGCCGCCGCCACGCGATGCGTATGCTCGGATCCGGAAACCACTGTGGAATCGCGTTGACATCAGACATGCAAGCCCCTTCGCTGTATTTATTGCGTTAATCACAAAATACCGCGCTTTTTGTTGCTTGCGCAAGTGGGCTCGCTGGCGCTGGGAATGAAATGGCCGAACCGTTACCTTGGAAAGTGGAAGAACCGCCGGCACCGAAGCCGGAGGAAAAGAAAGATAAAGGAGTCAACAATTATGCTGTCCGATTCCCCACATGCAACGCCTAGACTGAAGCGTCTGGCCGTGCGCACCGCCGCCGTGATGTGCGCGATCGCCGTCGGGTTCGGCCTGGCAGGCTGCGGCTCCAGCACCGCAGGCACCGTCACGCTGGATTTCTTCCAGTTCAAGTCCGAGGCCGCCGACCAGTTCAAGTCCATGGTCGCCGACTTTGAGAAGCAGAACCCGACCATCAAGGTCAACATCAACAACTCCGCCAACGCCCAGACCGATCTGCGCACCCGTTTCGTCAAGAATCGTGTGCCGGACGTGATCACCTTCAACGGCGACATCAGCTTCGGCAACTTCGCCGCCTCCGGTGTGTTCTACGACTTCACCGATGAACCCATTGTGGACACCCTCAACCCCGGCATGGTGCAGATCGCCAAGAATCTGGTGCAGACCACCGATTCCTCCAAGAAGCGCCTGTATGGCCTGCCCTTCGCGGGTAACGCCTCCGGCTACATCTACAACAAGGCTCTGTTCCGCAAGGTTGGCCTTGACCCGGAGAATCCGCCGACCACCTGGAGCGAGTTCACCGATATGCTCAACACCTTCAAGGACGCCGGCATCAACCCGCTGCAGGGTTCCGTGGCCGACGCTGGACCACCCAGGCACCGCTCGCCTCCCTGACCGGCACGCTGGTTCCCGAATCGAAGTACACCGAGCTCAAGCAAGGCAAGACCACGTTCCAGGAACTGTGGAAGACCGCAGTCGAGAAGGAATCCGAGCTCTTCACCTACTCCACTGCGGACACCGGCGTCACCTACCAGCAGGGCACGCAGAACTTCGCCCAAGGCAAGGCCGCGATCATCCCGCTCGGCACCTACGCCATCCCGCAGATCCTGCTGATCAACCCCGATATCGAACTTGGTTTCGCCCAGATGCCGGCCACCGATGACGCCAGCGAGCAGATCCTCACCGCCGGCGACGACGTGATGCTCACCATCGGTGCGAACACCAAGCACCCCAAGGAAGCGATGAAGCTCGTCGAGTTCCTCATGCAGAAGGATCAGCTTGACGCCTACGCCGACGCCCAGTCCGCCATCACGCCGCTGAAGGACACCTACTTCGGCAACGATGCGCTGGAAACCGTGCGCCCGTTCTTCGAGGAAAACCGACTGGCCGACTTCTGCGACCACTACATTCCTTCGTCCATCAACATCGGCGGCTACCTGCAGACCATGGTGACCTCCGGCAACACCGACCGCTTCCTGAACCAGATGCAGACCGAATGGGACAAGGTCCAAGCCAGGACCTTCGAGTGATCGGTAGGAGAGGAGAACATCATGTCACACGCAACCGCAACCAAGACCGCTGCCAAGAAACCGGCCAAGAAGAAGGTCTCCGCCTTCTCCACCCGCAAAGTGGACCCCGCCTACTACTGGATGGTGGTTCCGGCGGCCATCATCTTCGCCTTCTTCCTGTACCTGCCATTTCTTGATGGCGTAAAGTATTCCTTCACCAACTCGCAGGGCTACGGCGATTACAAGTTCATCGGCCTGAAGAACTACATCGCCCTCTTCCAGGACAACCGAGTGGGCCATGCCTACCTGTTCACGTTCCTCATCGCCATTCTCATCACGGTGCTGATTAATGTGATCGCCCTGTTCCTGTCGGTGCTGCTGAACTCGAAGATCGCCTTCAAGAATGCTTCCGAGCCATCTTCTTCATCCCCTACACCCTCTCCGTGCTGGTCATCGGCTACGTGTTCAAGTACATCTTCATGAACCCGCTGCCCGAGCTCGGCAAGGCGCTGGGCATCAAGTGGCTGTCCACCTCGCTGTTGACCAATGAGCAACTCAGCTGGATCCCAATCGTCTTCCTCGCCGTCTGGCAGGGCATCGCCTACTCGGTACTCATCTACCTCGCCGGCCTGCAGACCATCGACGACGAAATCTACGAGGCCGCCGCCATCGACGGCGTCAACGCCTGGCAGAAGTTCTGGAAGATCACATTCCCGCTGATCGGACCGTTCTTCACCATCAACCTCGTGCTGTCCATGAAGAACGCGCTCGGCACCTTCGATCAGGTCGTCGCCTTGACCGAGGGCGGTCCGAACTCCTCCACCGAAACCGTCACCTACCTCATCTGGAAGGGTGGCCTGACCGGTGGCGAGTACGCCTACCAGACCGCAAACGCCGTGCTCTTCTTCATCGTGCTGGCGATCATCGCCTTCGTACAGCTGCGCATCTCCCGCAGCCAGGAACAGATCTGATTTAGGGGAGGATAAGAAATGACTACTGCAACAGTTACCCCGTCCAAGTCCGGCAAGCCCGCCAAGTTCCGCAGGGACCACAAGATCAACTGGTGGCTGACCGCCGCCGTGGCCGTGCTGAGCCTGACCATTCTGATCCCGCTCTACTTCACCATCGTCACCGCGCTGAAGACTCCGGCCGAAGCCGGCACCTTCGCCCTGCCCACCTCGTGGCAGTGGCACAACTTCGCCGACGCCTCCGCCAAGGTCAACTACCCGAGGCCGCGCTCAACTCCGCGATCATCACGGTGGCCGCCGTGGTGCTCACCCTGCTGACCAACACCTTCGTGGCCTACGCCGTGGCCCGCAACATGGACAAGCGCTTCTTCCGCTTCCTGTACTACTTCTTCATCGCCGCCATGTTCGTGCCGTTCCCCGGTCGTCATGCTGCCGATTGCGAAGCAGATGGGCTCCCTGCACCTGGACAACCAGGTCGGCCTGATCATTCTGTACACGGTGCTCGGCCTGGGCACGAACCTGTTCATCGCCACTGGCTTCATCCGTTCGATTCCGGTTTCGCTGGAAGAGGCGGCCCGAATCGATGGCGCATCCACGTGGCGCATTTTCTGGACCATCATCTTCCCGCTGATGAGCCCGATTAACGCCACCATCGCCATCCTGACCGCACTGTGGGCCTGGAACGACTTCCTCCTGCCGTTGATCATCCTGACCGACCAGTCGAAACCAGACCATCCCGCTCGCCCAGTACGTCTTCAGCTCGCAGTTCGCCACCAACTACCCCGATGGCCTTCTCCAGCTACCTGATGGCCATGGCCCCCGATCCTCATCGTCTACATCTTCGCCCAAAAGTGGGTCGTCGGTGGTGTGATGAGGGGAGCGGTGAAGTAAAACAGCGCAGGCGCTGCTTTACTTCACCGCGTCGAGCGAGACGAGCCGATTAAGGAAACAGCCCCGTGGGCTGTTTCCCGGCCCGGGCGCGGATAGGTCGCGGTACTCGCG
>ENA-OQBU01000230-OQBU01000230.1-human-gut-metagenome-genome-assembly--contig:-NODE-230-length-13922-cov-2.113809_pt1 | contig 13922 bp, 21 predicted proteins | sample MGYA00242492_ERZ504566 | MGnify/ENA primary metagenome ERZ504566 (study PRJEB26092, sample SAMD00036261) | human gut metagenome | host: Homo sapiens | study: EMG produced TPA metagenomics assembly of...
CTGCGGCGAGAGACCGTGCCGAACGAGTCGGCGATGCGCACGACGAATATGGACGATGATTCGATGTCGCCCGCCATGACGCGGTCGATGCCGCTCAACGGTTCCGCATTCCCCGGCGGCGCTTGCGGGCAGGGATTGCAGCGTGTAGAACAGCGAGCACAGAATCGGCGCCTGAATCAGCGAAGCAGGTATGAACCGAGCGGATTGGCGTTATGCCGCTGCTGCAAAGCCATAATTTCACGTTGCATGGCTTCTTTGGAACGCGGATCCTTACGCGCGGCGTACTTGCGTTGGATACGTTGGATTTGCGGTTGGAGCACCTGCATACGCTGCGTCGCGCGCATTTGGGAGAAGAAGAGAGGCAATAGACAGATACGGATGATGAGCACGAGGCACATAATCGCGATGCCTAAGCTGTGCGGCACCGACTCCTTCTACGGCGGCGGCATGGTCACCGGCCAGCCCATCGGCACCATGATCGGCTCTCGCATGATCAACAATGCGCAAGCCGGCTTCATCATCGGCGCGTGATCATGGGCTTCCGGATTCGTGGCGCTTGACATCTGACCTCGCGAGGAATCCTCAAAGGACATGGAACGCACCAAGATGACGCTCAAGGATCTCGCTGTCTCCTTCCATTTCCCGAAGTTCTCCACCTCGCGTGACTTCTACAAGGCGTTCGGCTGCCGAGTGTGCATGTTGCTCAGCTACCAGATGATCTCCGTGTACCAACTCTACATCGTCGAGGATTACGTGCACCAGACCAAGACCGAGGCTGCCGGCACCATCGCCACCATGTCCATCATCACCATGGTCGTTTCCCTGACCGCTTCGCTGATCTCCGGCCCGATCTCCGACAAGATGCACACGCGCAAGGTACCAGTCATCATCGCCTCGCTGCTGTTCGCGATTGGCACCGCGATGCCGTGGATCATGCCGAGCGTCACGGGCATGTACCTGTATGCGGGCATCGCCGGCTTCGGCTACGGCGTGTACTCGGCCATCGACCAAGCGCTCAACGTCGACGTGCTGCCGAACAAGGAAGAGGCCGGTAAGGGCCTCGCATCCTCAACCTGGCCACCACGCTCGGCCAAGCAGTCGGTCCCACCATCACCTCCGTGGTCAAGACCACGACCGGCACCTACACGCCGGCGTTCGCCAGCTCCATCGTCATGGCCGTGTGCGCTGCCGTGTTCGTGCTGCGTATCCAGAAGGTGAAGTAGCCGCTGCGAGTGCCTATCTCCGTTTCAAGGGGCTGATTTTGACTTTGCGGAACATCTACTTCCGTTTCAAGGGGCTGATGCCAAGTAGCCACTGGTTAAAACGGCGGAATAGCGATAGAACAATGCCATTTCTATCTGCGTTCCGCCAGTTGACCACCTGCCTAAGAAGTAGACCTCCGGCAAACGCCAAATCAGCCCCTTGAAGCTGATTTTGACTCAGCATCATGCAGCGCAGCTATATCCTCGGTGCGGGTATACTATTCCGGGCCGTCACGACGACGCCTATGGAACGCACGCATGGCAAAGAGAGAAACATGAGTCAGCCCGACACCGACACGGCGGCACAGTCGCCGTCCTCGCAACAGGAACCGCAGATTCAGACGGATGGCCGTCGAAGCCATTCGGAACAGATGAATCAACCAGCGCAAACCAGCCAGTCCGAGTCGTCACATGATGGCAAAGACGAGCACGCCCTACATACCAACCTGAAGCGCGGCATGGAATCCCGCCACCTGCAGATGATCTCATTAGGCGGCGTGATCGGCACCGGCCTGTTCCTGAGCTCCGGATACACCATCCAGCAGGCGGGCCCCATCGGCACGATCCTGGCATACAGCATCGGCGCGCTGATCGTCTACCTGGTCATGCTCACGCTCGGCGAACTGTCCGTGGCCATGCCGGTGACCGGCTCCTTCCATGTGTATGCCGAGAAGTTCATCGGCCCTGGCACCGGCTTCGTGATCGCAATCCAGTATTGGCTCACCTGGACGGTGGCGCTCGGCTCCGAATTCACCGCCGCCGGCCTGCTCATGCAACGCTGGTTCCCGGACAGCCCCACATGGGTGTGGAGCGCGGCGTGCATCATTCTCATCTTCACCCTGAACGCCTTGTCGGTGCGGCTCTTCGCCGAAGCGGAATTCTGGTTCGCCTCGATCAAGGTGTTCGCCATCTGCGCGTTCATCGTCATCGGATCGCTCGCCATCTTCGGCGTCATCCCGGTCGCCGGCTACCAACATGCCCCGATGTTCGGCAATCTCATCAAGGACGGCGTCTTCCCCAACGGCTTCATGCCGGTGTTCGCCACGATTCTGACCGTCAACTTCGCGTTTCTCCGGCACCGAACTCATCGGCGTGACCGCCGGTGAGACGAGGGACCCGCAAACCGCCGTGCCGAAAGCCATCCACACCACCCTGTGGCGTCTGGTGCTCTTCTTCATCGGCTCAATCACCGTGATGTGCGCGCTGATCCCGTGGCGCAAGGCCGGCGTGGGCGAAAGCCCGTTCGTGCTCGTGTTCAACGGCATAGGCATCCCCTATGCGGGAGACATCATGAACTTCGTGGTGCTCACGGCCGTGCTCTCCGCCTCGAATTCCGGCCTGTACGCCTCCACGCGCATGGTGTGGTCGATGGGCAACGAAGGCATGATTCCGCGCTGGTTCGCCAAAACGAACGTCGCGGCGTGCCGATGCTCGCCTTGTGCGCCGCGATGGCCGGTGGCCTGCTGGCGCTCCTGTCTTCCGTGATCGCCGCCTCGACTGTGTACCTGGTGCTGGTGGCGCTTTCCGGCCTGTCCGCCGTGGTGGTGTGGATCGCCATCGCCTACTGCCAGATCGTGTTCCGTCGCCGTTGGCTGGCTGCCGGCCATTCCGCCAGCGAACTCAAATACCGCACGCCCGGCTATCCGTACGTGTCTTGGGCGGCGTTCATCCTGTGCACCGCATCGTTTCGTATTGGTGATTTTTCGACGTGGAGCAACGGTTCGCGCTCGTGGCCGAGCTCGTGTTCATCGTGGCCTGCTATGGGGCGTATTTCCTGCAACAGTGGGTACGCAAGCGCAAAAAGGCGACCGAGGCCGACGACCTCGATACGCTTTGGGTCGCGCGCGACTGAACACATGACCATAGTGTGATACACGTCACTTCCTGAAGTACGTAGTCGTTATGGAATCACCCGCACGTTTTCCCGTATCGGAGCTGTACGATAGCTGTGAGACAGGGGGGGGTCGTCAGATTTCGGGGGGGAGGGTTCCGGTAACGGTCCGGCTGCAGGATGCACCGGACCGTGCGGCACGTATCAACTCGTGGATTCACGCCAAACTCAGTTCAGTATGCCGATTCTCGTAAATGGCCAGAAGCGGAACAACGCCACACCTTGGATATCGTCGTATGGCACTAGCCCATTGTTGCCGTCGTCAAGATGGTATCGAGAATCTCTGGAATTGGAGCGATTATCACCAAGCACGAACACGTTGCCGTCAGTAACGGTTACGGAAAAAGGGCTGTCGCTTGGATTCACGCCGGACTAAGATAAGCGCTTTCATCAATGGGTTTGCCGTTGACCGTGATGGGCTCCCCGGATCCCTTGCAGGCGACGGTATCGCCGGGCAGACCGATGACACGTTTGATTAGGTAACGATTGCTGTCGATTATCGACATCAGATTGGTGGGAAGCTGCTCCCCCTCCATCCAGTCTGCGGGATCTTTGAACACGATGATGTCGCCACGGTGCAGTGTAAAGAGTCTCGGAGTCAATCGCGAGGCAAATACGCGGTCGCCGATTTGCAACGTGTCTTCCATGCTGCGGGATGGAATCACATATACGTTGAACACGAAGGTACGTCCCAGCAACACGACCAGCATCACCGCGATCACTGTCAGCAGATAGCCGCGAATTTCGCTCCAAACGGAGGGCTTTCGCGCATATCTCCTCGACTGGCCACGCGCTTTTTTGCTATGACGCCCCACCATCACATCCTTTCCGACCGATAACGCAACACCATAGTCCTCAAACCATGCCGTTACCTACGCATGTTTGAGCTCAGCTGTCACACCAGCGGTTCGCGCACGTCCAGTTCACAGGCGATGCCGGTTTCCTTGCGGGCCCATTCGGCCGCCTGCAGTGCGGCGATGTTCCATAATGCGCACGGCACTCCGCCAAGGTCCGGATGCGATGCCCAGAATGTGAGGTCATCAGCGTATGCGGTGATGACCGATTCTTCCGTGACTGGCATAATCGTGTGGTACAGGCGGTCCGCAAGCGTGGCCACGAATTCGTTGGCCGCGGCGAACGTGTCGATGAGATGCTGTTCGGCGGTCACCGGCGGGCCGACCAGCTCCCAGGATTCGACATCCGTGGCGCTCCAATGCGCGGCTTCGCCGTCCACTTCACGCTGCAAAGAGACGAACAGCCTGGCGAACTCATCCGAAGTCAGTCCCGTAACCCGGCGTCGGGTTGACAATTCAATCGGAGTCATCAGATACCGTTCCTTTCGCTTCGTTCATTCCGTTGTTTCGCTGCTTGGATTTGCTGCCAGCCGGCACAAAGCCCATCTCGCACACCTCACGATAGCCCAAACTACCGGCATGGCCATGATTGCCAGCCCTACGACCAGTAGCCATGAGGAGCCGGCGTAATGGCCTCATCGAGCATTGTCGGATGATTCGCGTGGCCCACAATCGAGACAGTATCGGTTTCCGTTCGGTTCGTGCGGCCAGACTATCGCCCGTTCTTGCCGATTGCCTGTGAGCAGGTTCGGATAGACTGGCGCGAGAACAATGCGAGAAAGAGGTAAGGATGACCCGGAAACAGTCGCAACAGCACGACGCACAACGCAAACCGTCCTGGCGCGTACGCTGGAAAACCATGAGCCGAGCCGTGGGCATGGAAATCCGCGAACACAAAAGCTCATTCGCGGTCTATGTGGTGCTGCGCATGCTGGTGCTCGCCATGGCAATACTCCAGTTCTTTAACGGCGACTACGAAAATGTGTTCCTGTGCATCCTGACGTTGCTGCTGCTGTTGGCGCCGGCGTTCATCCAGGTGCAGTTCCGCATCGAGCTGCCTTCGGTGCTGGAAGTCATCGTGCTGGTGTTCGTGTTCTCGGCTGAGATTCTTGGCGAGATCAGTTCGTTCTATGAGATCTTCCCGTTCTGGGACACGGTGTTGCATACGATGAACGGCTTCCTCGCTGCGGCGATCGGCTTCTCGCTGGTCGACCTGCTCAACCGGTCCGACCGGGTGAAGTTCGAGCTTTCGCCCCTGTATCTGGCGATCGTGTCCTTCTGCTTCTCCATGACCATCGGCGTGATCTGGGAGTCTTCGAATTCGGCATGGACCAGTTGTTCGGGTTCGACATGCAGAAGGACGCCATCGTGCATTCCATCAGCTCGGTGATGCTCGACCCCACGCACACCAACCATGCGATTCGCATCAACGACATTACCCAGGTCACGGTCAATGGCCAAGACCTGGGCCTCGGCGGCTACCTCGACATCGGTCTGATCGACACGATGGAGGATCTGGTCGTCAACTTCATCGGCGCGGTCGTGTTCTCCGTGTTCGGTTCCTGTACGTGAAGAACCGCGGCAAGAAGGACTCCATCATCAGTCGTTTTCGTGCCACGCCGCAAGTCCGCCGACCGCGATTACCTGCGACTGGTGATTGATGGCGGGAGCGCGGCTGATGCCAAGGCCAAAGCCGGCGGTGCCAACGCTGACGATAGTGCTAACGCCAGTGCGGCCGGCACCGATTCAGCTGATGCAGCCGGAGCCAAAGCCGGCAATGCCGACGCCGCTCCGACCGTCATCGCCAAGCCCTGAGTACGCTCTACAGCACTTTCGAAGCGTCGAAACGGTAGTGCCCGGTGACCGTCATGTGCTTCTTGAAGGCGAAGTAGTCGTTTTTCGCGCTGCCGCTGCGCCATGTTGTGAATCACGTACGGTGCACGCCCCGCGATCGGCCGGCGGATAGCCGCCCTGATAGTAGCCGGAATCGTAAGCCGGATGGTTTTCGGCGTCCTTGCGCGCACCCGCCACGATATCCGCGTAATCGTCCACACCATTGTCATTGAAATCGACCGAACTGGCGACTCTCGAATACTTGCGGTCCGCCTCGCCTTGTGATTCGATGATTCATGAACGTATTCGGCTCACACTGTAATCGTCCGACCCACCGCTCGCGCCTCCCAATCCGCCCGGTGCTTGAACTTGTGGGACTTTGGCCGTACCGCGACCGCAGGCCCGCCGGTTTCTCGTTCAGCATGAAACAGCGTCTTGCGTTGGTCCATCGCGCTGGTCAATGATCCGGAGTTCCTGATTCTCGGCGAACCGTTCGTGGACCTCGACCCGGACGGCGTGCTCCAGCTCATCGCCGTGCTCAGACAGTGGGCTTCCGACCGCAGCATCGCCATGCTCATCTCCAGCTGCAGGAGTTGTGCGAGCGATTCCTGTTCATCAAAGGCGGCCGGCTTGCGGACGAAAACGAGTATTTCACGGAGGCGTGATGCCGGCGATGCACCCGGCATCTCCCCTGCCTCTATCTCAATCTCCCTTCTATTCGCCCGCCGCAGCCACGGATAACGCCCGAGATTTTGCTCTTCGCCGTTGGTGAATCCGGTGACCTGCTTGCCGGCAATCAGATAACTGCCATCCGACAACGTCATATCCACCAATGCCGCAGGCCCATGGCACAATGCCGCCGCGCTCCCAGATGTTCCGGCCGACGGCGTTCACCACAGAATTGTTGGGGAAATCCCACATCACACCGTGACCGCCAACGAATAGCACCGCATCATATCGGTTCGCGTTTACTTGAGCCAAGGCGCGCGTATTCACTAGCTGGCGTGATATATCCGCATCATGCAGAAATTGCTCTTGCACAGGGTCACCGGGATGACGGCCAGCCTGCGGCGGTACGCCACCAGCGATGGATGCAAGGCCCACAGTGAAGCCCATTCGTCTGAACACCTGCCAAGGATGTGCGGCTCATCAACATAAAAGCCAGTAGGTCTCACACCTCCCAAATCGGAGTGACTGATCAACACCAACAGCACGTGTTTGGCATCATTGTTTTCGCTCATACAATTTGCTCTTTCATTTGATAATTGCAATTCAACGCCATCGCAAATCCGGAACATCCGTCGAACGGATAAGCCGCGCAATGGCCCAATTATCATGGCCTAAGCCCAACGGCTTGGTCCAATAGCCTTTTTTTCAATACGGGGCATAGGTTTTTGTCATGATGGAAATGCCCATCATCAGCATTATCCCCGTGCCCATTACCTCCGTCATAGCCAATACGTCGTCGGAAAGTCATACAAAGATGAGAGATACAGTAATCGAAACAAATGTTCGACTGTCCTGATAAACTGGATGCATAATTTGGCGACGCCAACGACATGATTTACAGACAGCCGAAAAAGAGAGGTAATCTCATGACTGGCGAGGAACTGAAGCAGCAGATTGCTTTGTACGAGAGCGCGGACCACACCGTGCACCTCGATGTGAAGGTGGACGAGGACACGGTGTGGCTTAACAGACAGCAATTGGCATTGCTGTTTGGCCGCGATATCAAAACAATCGGCAAGCATATCGGCAATGCATTGAGGGAAGAGCTCAATGGTTTTTTCAGTTGTCGCAGAATTTGCGACAACTGCATCTGACGGTAAGACATACCAAGTCGAGCATTACAACTTGGATATGATCCTGTCGGTCGGATACCGCGTCAAATCCAAGGAAGGCATCTATTCCCGGCGATGGGCCAACTCAGTTCTGAAGCAGCATCTCGTTGATGGTTATATCATCAATCGCAAGCGGCTTGACGCACTTCACGCCGTCGTCAAGGTGCTATCGAGGTCCACCGAACCGGAAATTGCTGGCACCGCAGAGATCTTGGAACGATATTTGCCGAGTCTTGTGCTGCTTAACGACTATGACACAGGCAATGTCCCTATACCCAAGGGCGACGAGTCCCAGTGGGTCTTGACCTATGAGGACGCGATGCTGTTCATCCGGTCGATGCCGTTCTACACGCAATCCGATCTGTTCGGGAGGGAACGCAACGGTTCGTTCCAAGGAATCGTCGCAGGACTCTACCAGACGTTCGGAGGCGAAGAACTGTACCGTTCCACCCAGGAGAAAGCCGCGAACCTGCTGTATCAAGTTGTCAAGGATCACCCGTTCTCCGACGGCAATAAACGTTGTGCCGCCGCACTGTTCGTGTATTTCCTGAACGGCAACAGTATACTGGGCGACGATGACTCCCCTGCTTGTGGAGGGTAACGCCTTGGCGGCGATGACGCTGATGATTGCGCTGTCCGCACCTGCGGGGAAGGACACGATGATCGCCTTGGTCGAGAACTTCCTTATACGGCATGAATCGCAGGAGATCAATTGAGAGACCGTCAATGAAGGGTGCACATCAATCACGTTCTAGCATTGCGCGACTATCTGTACGAGTCGTCTGAACGATCTGCTGGGAGTGCTCTTCGCGGAAAACCAACAGCAGACCGGAGGCCGCATCCACTATGTGTTGTTCAACCCTTGGGCCGTGCGCAGCAATGAGGCATTGAACAGTTTCGATTCGCCACTGATGAAGCTGCTGGCGCGTGCCATTTACGCCATTGTGGGCGTCAGCGTCGAGAAGGCGATTGCCCCCATCACCCACTTGATCGACAACCCGCCGCACACCGCGCTGTCAGCGTTCATCAAGACCAAACCCGTCGATCTCACTATGAACACCTTCGACAGGGGCAAGGCGGTCCGGTTGGACGATATCACCAAAAGCTGCTGAATCGCTAGCTGTCATAGCACAAGGCCTTAGACAGAACACCCAGAAATCGAACGGGTAGATGGATCGCGTCTCCCCTTGACTTCCGGCAAGCGCACGCCAATCATGGGGCGTATGGGTATTGCAATCAAACGTATATATGAAGAGCCGACTGCGTCGGACGGGTATCGGGTGCTGGTGGATCGCCTGTGGCCTCGCGGCATGACGAAAGAGCGTGCGGCGTTGGACCTGTGGCTGAAGGACGTCGCTCCCTCTCCCCTCCTGCGCAAATGGTTCGGCCATGACCCCGCCAAATTCGCGGAATTCCGCATGCGTTACATCGCCGAGCTCGACGCCAATGCCGCCGTGGACAATCTGCGCCACATCTGCGCGGAGCATCCCGACGTGACCCTGCTCTATGCCGCCAAGGACCCGCACATCAATCACGCCCTCGTACTGCGCGATTATCTTAACTGAATATTGACTCAGGACGACCGTCGTTTCAGTCCATCTGCTAGATTCTCGCCGATTTTCGTATCTTTGAATCGAAGTGCACAGTCGTCACTCCTTGGATTGCCAAGTAAAGGGATGCCTCCAAACCAAATCAATCCGTCATCGATTATGGCAAATCGGAACACGATTCGACGGTCCGGACAATGCACCCAATAGCACGCAGCCGATTAATATTCCGTTCTATTCGTGTTCTGGTTGCCACCGCAGCAGTCGCCGGCAAACGAACAATAAACTTCGATGAGCGCTTTCCTGTCGGCCAGTCGGAGCAATTCATCGTCAATTGCGCTGAGCCCCTGTTGCGACACATATTCAGCCGAGATAATCAGGGAACGTGCGCAACCGGCAATATCCTTGCGGAGTATCTCTGCATAATTCGTGGCCGTAACGATGCTGCCTTCGAATAATCCGTCAGACCGGGTGTCGAGCAACGCATCCGCAGCATCTTCGCCCTGCGTCGCAGCCGTCATGCAAGCGCGCAACGCTTCCGCCTTTGCACTGAGCATGTCCATTTCTCAGCATGGTCAGGATTTACCGAATATCCTTGATTTGCGTATGCCTTCAGCCGTTTTCGATACATGACAGCGGATAACGGCACCGTCACGTCGATGTAATCATAGACACGAACCTCGGCCTTGCCATCATTCTCGCGATGAAGTCGCCCCACATATTGCGAGAGAGTACCCTCCAAACGAGACCGGAGCGGCAAGCCAGAAGTGTGTCAAAACGCTTCTGGTCGAATCCTTCTCCGATATAGCTGCCCGTAGCCACTACCGTCAGGCTCTCATTATTCGTCACCCAGGATAAATCAGGCTATTCGCTGTTTGCGGTGGGGCGGGCATGGGTTAGTGTTTCGGGTTCGATTTCCTGTCAGAAAAAATAATCGAGTGCGGGATTACGGCCGGGTAAGGCTCCTGCTGTGGATGCGGATGCGCGTCAGCCTTACGGTGGCGCTTTCCCAAAACGCGGATTGTACGGAGGTGCGGGACGGGCACGCGGATTCGGCCGTTTTTCCGCCCGCCGTCCCACAGCGCTCGCTATGAACGGTTGTGCATAATCATGGAGCTGCAGCGAGAATCGGCGTTATTCCGCGGTTTCTACAGTCGTCGGTGTGGGACGCTACGGACGTAAACGGTTGACTTGCCTGCCATCCCGCGCTCTTGAGGGACGGCGCGGACGACAAACGATTGACTCGTCTGCCGTCCCACAGATATTGGGATGCGCGCGGCCACCTGCTGCCCATAGCGGGCGTCGGTCACCCTCACCGGTCACCCCCCTGCTTCCGAAATACGCGACTCGACTTTCTATAGGCATCATGGCGGCATGGCGACGGCGGACAGTCGAAGAGATCCCCATGATGCCTCAACAGCCATCGCCCACACACATCACAGCTATCAACCGCAAATATCAAGAGGCCGAAAATCTATGAGACAAGCAACCCCGGAAAGCCTCAGACCCTACAAATGGCTTTATTGCAAGGGTATATGCCGGTCCAAACTCCACTAATAGAACAAATAGAACAAATAGAACAGCCAGCTTAGGCACGGCGCGGCAAATGGCGCAAACCGGCCGCGATAGTAGTAGCGTGGTGCATACCAGTACAACCATGCGAGGAGAACAGCCATGATCAATGAGGAATACAAGGCCATGCTTGGCGGCAAGTCCGTGATTCGCGAGCTGAGCGAGTACGCCACGAGCCGCGGTGCCGAAATCGGCTACCAGAACGTGTTCGATTACAGCCTTGGCAATCCCTCGGTGCCGGCTCCGAAATCCTTCACCGACGCCATGGTCGACCTCTACGAAAACGGCGATCCGGTGGCCATCCACGGCTACTCCCCCTCGCTCGGTATCCCATCCGTCAAGGCGCGATCGCCGAAAACCTCAACGAACGTTTCGGCATGGCATACACCGGCAACCACATCTTCCCGACCACGGGCGCGGCGGGCGCGCTGTCCCACGCGATGCGTGCGGTGACCAAGCCGGGCGATGAGATCATCACCTTCGCCCCCTACTTCCCCGAATACCAGCCGTACGTCAGCGCCGCGCCAAGCTGACCATCGTGCCGGCCGACACCGAGAACTTCCAAATCAACTTCGACGCATTCGAGGCTGCACTTAACCCGAACGTGCAGGTCGTGCTTATCAACACCCCGAACAACCCGTCCGGCGCGGTGTATTCAGCGGACACGCTCAAGCGTCTGGCCGCGATCCTGACCGCCAAGCAGGTCGAATACGGCCACGATATCTTCCTGATCAGCGACGAACCGTACCGCGAAATCGTGTTCGACGGCGCCACCCAGCCCTACCCGGCCAGCTTCTACGCGAACTCGCTGACCTGCTACTCGTGGTCGAAGTCGCTGAGCCTGCCTGGCGAACGCATCGGCTATGTCGCGGTGAATCCCACAGCCACCGACGCCGACCTGCTCGTGCCCATGATGGGCCAGATCTCGCGCGGCACCGGCCACAACTGCCCGCCGAGCTCGATTCAGCTGGGCGTGGCCAAGGTCATCGACCAGACCGCCGATCTCAACGTCTACGAGACGAACATGAACCTGCTCTACGATGCGCTGACCGGCATCGGCTTCGACGTGGTACGCCCCGGCGGCACGTTCTACATCTTCCCCAAGGCGCTGGAGGACGACGCCGTGGCGTTCTGCATGAAGGCCAAGGAATACGACCTGATTCTTGTGCCGTCCGACAGCTTCGGCGTGCCCGGATACTTCCGCATGGCCTACTGCATCGACACGGAGAAGGTCAAGCGCTCGATCCCCGTGTTCGAAAAGTTCGCCCACGAGGTGTACGGCCTGTAAACACGGACCGCAAGTAACAAACACAAGAAAGGGGTTGCCATGGAATACACCGAAGACGCCGATCGTCGCGAACTGCTGCTGCACAGCGCCTATGACTCCGATACGGTCCGGGCCATGGAGCGACCCCTGCTGGACAAAGGCGTGCCGCTGATGCGCATGGCCGCCCAGGCCGCGGCCCACATGGCGGCCGGTATGCTGGACGACGAGGATCTGGCGCTGGAGGACACGTCGATCGTGCTGCTGGCCGGGGCCGGAGACAATGGTGGCGATGGTCTGTTCGCGGCCGCCGCGCTGGCCCAGGAGGGCGCGAACGTCACCGCCATCGCCGTGGGCCGGTCGTTGCATGAGGCCGGATTCGCCTCATTCGTGCGCGCCGGAGGCAAGGTGCTGGTGCTTGATCCCGCGGCTGATATTCCCGGTTGCGCGTCCGGGTTTTCCGCCGGTGAGGCCGGCGAGCGATTGCAGACCGCCATCGCCGTGGCCAGGAAATCGCATCTGATCATCGACGCGATGACCGGCATCGGCATCCAAGGCTCGCTACGCGGCATCCCCGCCGCACTCGCCTCCGCCCTTGGTCTCGACGGCGAGGCTCCCGATGAGCCCGCCCTGCCAAACCGTGAGTCGTCAGGCGATTTTCCGCTGGTACTTGCCGTGGATACGCCATCCGGCGTCGGTGTGAACGATGGTTCTCTGCCCGGCCCGTACATTCCGGCCACGGTCACGGTCACGTTCGGCGCGATGAAGCCGTGCGCGGTGCTGCCGCCCGCCACGTTCGCCTGCGGCCGTATCGAGTTGCTCGATTTCGGATTCGATATCGACGACAAGGATCCGGACGTCGAGGTGGTGGATAATTCGTTCGCGTCCGACGCGGTCCGTCTCCCCAGGTTCGAGGATTCCAAATACTCCCGGGGCGTGGTTGGTCTGGTGACCGGCTCGCAGCGCTACCCCGGTGCCGCCGTGCTCACCGCCAGCGCCGCCGCCCGCGCGAACACCGGCATGGTCCGGTATCTGGGCCCGGAGCGCGCGCAGAACATGGTGCTCGCCGCACTGCCGGAAGCGTGATCGGCAAGGGACATGGTGCAGTCCTGGGTCGTGGGGTCCGGCGGTGCCCGAGGCTAGCGTCGAGGGCACCGACGGCGATATGCAGCGGGACACCATCGCCGCATTGCTCAAGCATTACGCGCTCGGCAGCGAGGATGAGAACAAGGACGCCTACGACATGCCGCCAATCGTGGTGGATGCCGGCGCACTCGACCTGCTGCCGGAGCGTGTGCCCCGGCCAGGTGGTGATCACGCCACATGCCGGCGAGATGGCGAAACTGCTCAACCGGTTCGAAACCGCCGCCAGCACCGCGGAGCATGCCGATTCGCACGAGCCGTACACCGCCGACGACGTGCGGTTGAACCCGTTGGCCAGCGCGAAGCGTGCCCACGAGCTCACCGGCGCCACCGTATTGTTGAAGGGCGCGGTGACCATCGTGGTGGATGAGGACCACGTCTATGCGTCGGGTAGCGCACCGGCCTGGCTGGGCACCGCCGGCGCGGGCGACGTGCTGGCCGGTCTGACCGGCGCCTGCTCGCCCAGCAGGATGACGTGGCCACCACGGGCGAGACCGTGGCCTCGGCCGCCTACCTGCATGGCCTGGCGGCGGCGATCGCCTCCGAATCCGAGCAACAAGGCTGGCAGGAGCCGGAACTGATCGGCCGCGAGCATCGCCAGCGCTTCATGACGCTCGGCCACCCGATTGTGGCCGGGCGACGTGGCCCACGCCATCCCCGAAGCCATCGCCGACGTCATCGCATGATTCCGTACGTTGGCTCCCTCAGAGAGGGG
>ENA-OQBU01000231-OQBU01000231.1-human-gut-metagenome-genome-assembly--contig:-NODE-231-length-13771-cov-2.493843_pt1 | contig 13771 bp, 21 predicted proteins | sample MGYA00242492_ERZ504566 | MGnify/ENA primary metagenome ERZ504566 (study PRJEB26092, sample SAMD00036261) | human gut metagenome | host: Homo sapiens | study: EMG produced TPA metagenomics assembly of...
TCATTAGGTAGGTCGGCCCGGAGCCGGCCCGCACGGACACCGGGTAAATGGCTTGATATGGTGGTTGGTATCGCACACCACCTACCTAATGAACGCCAAATCGACCTAATGAATGAACAGCGGTGCGGCGCACAAGGAAAATCCGAGGAATATATGACCGATCCCGAATCCACAGCAATCGATTCCGTCGCCGCGATGGCCGCGGACCACACCGAGGCACCGGCGCACCCCCTGCACAAGGTGCTCTCTTTCGTACGCCGCTCCGGACGTTGGACGATCGCCTGCAGCGCGCCTGGGACAACTATGCCGACACATATCTGTTGGATATTGCGGCCGGCAACCTGCTGGACGTGCGCGAAGGCGTCACGCTCGACCGCGCGTTCGTGGAGTCCGCATGGGGCAACGACAATCCGCTGATTGTGGAAATCGGCACTGGGCAGGGAGAAAACGTGGCGGCCGCAGCCGCGGCCCACCCGGAGACGAACTTCCTTGCCCTAGAGGTCTATGACCCCGGCGTGGCTCACACGCTGCTGCTCGCCGGCAAGCAGGGGCTGACCAACATTCGCGTGGCCCAGGTCAATGCGCCCGAGCTGTTCAAGGTGACCGCCGGCCGGCACCGTGGCCGAGGTATGGACCTTCTTCCCCGACCCTTGGCCCAAGAAGAAGCACCACAAGCGCCGCATCGTGCAGGAGGCCATGGCCGGCGACATTCATCGCGCGCTGGCCGCAGACGGCGTCTGGCGCATCGCCACCGACATCGAGGACTATGCCCTGCACGTGCACGAGGTGATGGACGGGCTCAACGGTTGGAAGAACCTGGGCAGCGTAACCGTCAGCCTGCCAACCGAACATGTGGGCAAGGGCAATGCCGACATGGCCGCCGATATGCCGCACGCCGACTTCACCGAATCCGAGCGATTCGAGGGCCGCGTGCTCACCAACTTCGAGAAGAAGGGCCTGGCCGCCGGCCGCGTGATTCATGACTTTACCTATCAGGCCGTTACCTTGAACTAATCACGACACGCCGAAATGCCGTCGATTTGCATAACCGAACAACCTCCCGTAAAGTAATTCGAGTTGTTCGCCCCCATCGTCTAACGGTTAGGACACCAGACTTTCAATCTGACAACGAGAGTTCGACTCTCTCTGGGGGTACTTCACTAAAGACCTCGGTCATAGCGACCGAGGTCTTTTCGTATTCGCGGGACCAGGTCTGAAAGCATTCGGCCCGTTGATATGTGCTAATGCTTTCATCTCAGCACGTGTTCGCGCCCGCCACAAGGACTATCCCACCATAGACGATGTGACATCCTCCACACTGTGACTTCGCGCACAGGGTCCCGACGCCACCCTCACCCCGTTTATCGACACCATGCGTGTATAACCGCATATGGCATCATCGGCGAACATCGGCCGGCAGACCAGTTGTACAAGGAGAACATCATCCACATGGCAGACACCGCCAACACCAACACCAACGCCTGGCTGCCGGCGCTCAAAGCGGCGTTTCCGCTGACCATACCGATTTGCCTGGGGTTCCTGTTTCTCGGCGCCTCGTATGGCATTCTCATGGGCACCAAAGGCTTCTCCTTCGTATGGCCGATGTGCATGAGCGCGTTCATCTTCGCCGGTTCAATGGAATTCGTCACGGTGAATCTGCTGCTCTCCGCGTTCAACCCGCTCGCCGGCTTTCTGCTGGCCCTGATGGTCAACGCCCGTCACCTGTTCTACGGGCTGTCCATGCTCGGCAAATTCAAAGGGCTCGGCTGGAAGCGCCCATACCTGATTTTCGGTATGTGCGACGAGACCTTTGCCATCAACTCCACCGCGAAAATCCCTGCCGGCATCGACCGTGGCTGGTTCTACTTCTGGGTTACGCTGTGCAATCAGCTGTATTGGGTGACCGGCGCCACACTGGGCGGGCTGATCGGCGCGCATCTGCCGTTCAATACCGACGGTCTTGATTTCGTACTGACCGCGCTGTTTCTGGTGATCTTCCTCGATCAGTGGCTCGACGGCAAGCATCGCGAGCGACTGTCCGCCGTCATCGGTGTGCTGACATCACTGGCCTGCCTGCTGATATTCGGGGCCAATGATTTCATGATTCCCTCAATGATCGCCATGCTGATACTGTTCGTCGCGCTACGCCCGCATCTGGACGTGTTGCGGCCGGCCGCCGACGCCCCGGAAGCCACGGCAGACCATGCCATGAGCCACGCAGCGGACCAGCAGAAGGAAGGACAGACGCGATGACGATGACCATCTGGCAAGGCGCAATCACTATCGTGACGGTGGTGCTGGGCACGATGTGCACCCGTTTTCTGCCGTTTCTGGTGTTTCCCGAGTCCAAGCAGCCGCCGCGCATCATCGAGTATTTCGGCCAGGTCCTGCCCTATGCGATGACCGGTCTACTGGTGGTATACGCACTGCGCAACACCCCGATTCTGACCGGTTCACACGGCCTTCCGGAACTCATCGCCTGCACCGTCATCGTGCTGCTGCACGTATGGAAACGCAATATGCTGCTTTCAATCGCCGGCGGCACAATTGTATATATGTTGCTGGTGCAACTGGTGTTCTGAGGCACCCGACTCGTTAGTCTCTCCCTCCGCTTCGCTATGCTCAGCACCTCCCTTACAGAGGGAGGTAATCTTCTGTACCTTCCTCTGACGAGGGAGGCGGCACCGCGAAGCGGTGACGGAGGTAGAGACCCGCAGTCGTAAGACTGCGAAACACACAGCATCGGCCACAGGCCGATTCCTACAGCTGCTTCGCCACCCAATCGACGATGTACGGGGCGACTTCCTCAATCTGGTCGATGGCGACCTCGAACTCGTGCTTGCCGCCGTACCACGGGTCCACCAGATCGATCTGATCTTCGCGGCCGGGCTTCGGCTTGGGCAGATTCGGGTCGAAGCTGCGGTACATGTGCACTTCGGCGCGCTTGCCGGCCGGCAGCATGCGCAGCAGGGCGCGCATGTGGGAGGCGGTCATCGGCAGGAACAGGTCGGTACGGTCGATTTCCTCACGCGAGATGCGGTGTGCGAAGTGGTCACGCGGAATCTCATCACCATAGCCACGTTCGCGTAGCACGCGCACGGCACGCGGGTCGATCGGGTGGCTCCACTCCTCGTCGGACACACCGCTGGATTCCACGTTCACCTGGTCGCCAAGACCGCGCTCATTAAAGAAGTGACGCAGAATGATCTCACCCATAGGCGAACGGCAGATATTGCCGGTGCAGACGGTCATTACGGTGTAGGGCTGGGTATTGCTCATAGCTTTGAATCAATCCTCAATCGGGCTTCACCGGGCCGCACACGGCCCGACTGTATTGTTGGGGTCGAATGAATATGAATCCGGCTCATGCCGCTATAAAGGGCATAAGCCGGATTCGCATGCTTACTTGGTTTTGGCCAAGATACGGAAACGATAGGAATCGATGCCGGACTCCTCCTTGGCGGGCGTATGCCACTCGCCCACTTCGGCTTCCCGCCACATCCCGGCCTCGACCAGCGACGCCATATCGGGCGCGTAGCTGTCGGCATCCACGGTGGCGGCCAGATCAGTCACATAGGCTTTGTCCGCGAACGGCAAAGCCTCGGCGAACAACTGGGCGCCGCCGATGATCCAAATCTCCGAACGGTCCAGACCGTCGTCCGGAATCGCCTCCTGACGGGCCATATCGAGCGCGTCGTCAAGACTGGTGACCACAGTGGCCCCCGGCGCACGGTACATCGGATCGTGGGAAACGACGATGTTGTCGCGGTTGGGCAGCGGCCGGTACTTGCCCCCCAGCGATTCCCAGTCTTACGACCCATAATCACCGGATGGGAGACGGTCAGCTCCTTGAAATGCTTCATATCCTCGGCACAGTGCCAAGGCATGCCACCATTGAGGCCGATGGCACCGGCGCGACCTTCCTTGTCACGGGCTTCGGCCCAGATAAGATTCACCGAGAAGGTCTTGGGATAATCGTCACCCCAGTCTTCTTCAGTGGCAGACAGCCCGGCAGATCCGGGCTCGGGTTCGTGATAGCCGCTACGGCTACTGTCATGCTCCATTTCGCTTACTCCTCCTGGATTGCGGAACTGGGCCTTAGTGTAGTGGACAGCGAAGACTCGGGGGCCGTCACCTTCACAGTATTCGCTGTCCACGAAACGGTAATCAGCATCAGACCGCAACAGGTGCCTTAATAGTGGGGTGATGCTGGTAGCCGACGACCTTGAAGTCCTCATACTGGTAGTCGAACAGGGAATCGGCCTTACGGATCTCGATGGTCGGGTACGGGTAGGGCTTGCGGCCCAGCTGCTCAAGGAACTGGTCGACGTGGTTGTCGTAAACATGGCAGTCGCCGCCGGTCCAGACGAATTCGCCCGGCTTGAGCCCGGCCTGCTGCGCCATCATCATGGTGAGCAGCGAGTAGGAGGCGATATTGAACGGCACGCCGAGGAACATGTCGCAGGAACGCTGGTACAGCTGGCAGCTTAGCTTGTCGTCGGCCACGTAGAACTGGAAGAGCGCGTGGCAGGGCGGCAACGCCATCTTCTCCACCTCGGCCGGATTCCACGCGGAGACGATCATGCGGCGCGAATCCGGATGATGCTTGATGAGGTCGAGCACATTGGAGATCTGGTCGATGGTGCGATTCGGGTCCTCGGGGGTCGGCGCGGGCCAGGAACGCCACTGCACGCCATAGACCGGGCCCAGATCGCCGTTCTCGTCCGCCCACTCATCCCAAATATGCACGTTGTGCTCCAGCAGCCAGTTGATGTTGGAGGAACCCTTCAAAAACCACAGCAGCTCATAGGCCAGGCCTTTGAAGAACACGGTCTTGGTGGTCAGCAACGGGAAGTACTTCGACAGGTCAAAGCGCATCTGCTGGCCGAACAGGGAAATCGTGCCGGTGCCGGTGCGATCGGACTTCAGCGTGCCTTCGGTCAGGATCTTGCGCACCAGGTCCTCATAGGGCATCGGAATGTCCGTTTCGGGACGTGCGGGGATACGGGAGCGAATATCTGCGAGTTGTTCTTCGGTCAAAGCCATGTGCACCAGTGTAGCTTAGGGGCATAATAGAGAAGTCCACTGATGCGGGAGAGCGGCCAGGTGCCGCGCTCCCCCGCTGGCATGGCGATGGGCCAGATCGCCGGCGGCTGAAAATAAAGGAGCAGCTATGGGTAAGCGACTGTGGGTTGAGCGTAACAAGGACGGTTCGTGGGATGCGTTCAGCGACGATGGCGCACACATTAAGTTCGGCAAGGATCGTGGCCAGTTCACGCCGGGCGATCTGATGAAGGTCGCGCTGGCCGGTTGCGCCGCGCTGTCCAGCCAGTTCGCCATCGAACATACGCTGGGTGAGGGCAAGGGTGCCAAGATTGTGGTGGATGCACGTACGACCCGGAAAATGACGCCTACACCGGTTTCGAGGAGCAGGTGGTGATTGATGCTTCCGACGCCGGTCTGTCCGAGGAGGATGCCGACAAGCTCAAGGAGCGCGTCACCCGCCATATCGACAAGGGTTGCACGGTCAAGCACACCTACGTGCAGGAGACCCCGGTGCGCATGAACGTCACCGTCAAGCACTGAGACGGGGATATAATTGAAGAGGCTCCCCTGGCGGGAGCCTCTTTCCGTATATTCGGACTTTACTGGCGATCGGGATCGATGGTCTTTTCGATCTGCTGGGCGACTTCAGGCTCGGCTGCGGACACCGGAATCTCCTCGACGCCGGCAATCTCCTCCAGCGACTTGGTAGGCACTTCGGCGGGCGAGCTCGGCACGGTGTCGAGACGCGATTCCGCGGCCTCAACATACTTGCGTGGCACCACGTACACCGGGCCGACCGCATGCTGCAGCAGGCCCTGGCTGGTGGAGCCCAGCAGCAAGCCAGTGAAGCCGCCGCGACCACGGGAGCCGACAACAACCACATCGTGATCGTAGCTGGCCTTGGTCAGGGCGCTCACGGCCGGGCCGGAAACGATCTGCTTGTTGATCTTCAGATCAGGATGCGATTCCTGCAACGGCTTGATGCGCACCTCAAGATCGTCCTTGTAGGACTCCATGACGGCGTCCTCGCCGTCCACACCCTTCAGGTTCGGCACAGCGGAAATCACGTCCAGTTCCGCACCCCAGCACGTGGCGAAGTCGGCGGCAATGTCCAGCGCCTTCAGACCCCACTTGGATTCGTCGGAGCCGACGGCCACCTTGGTGATCGTGTTGTTCAGGTGCATCAGGTTACCGTCATCATCGGTGTACGGCACCACCACAATCGGGCAGTAAGCATATGCCGGCAGCGATGAGGACGTAGTGCCCAGCAGGCGCTCGGCCAGACCGCCCTTGCCACGGTTGCCAATGACGATCAGATTGTAGTTACGAGACAATTCGACGAACACCGATGCCGGATCTCCGGTAACAATCAGTGTGGCGGCTTCGACGCCCTGCTCGTCTGCGATGGCCTTGGCCTTGGACAGAATCTCCTGAGCATCGGAATGCGCGGCGTTATCGTCCCCCATCGCCGTGTAAGTGGCATCGAACGAAACGGCGGCATAGCTCGGCAGGGAATATGCGCAGACAATCTGCAGCGTCAGCCCCGCGTGCTTTGCATAATTCGCGGCCCACCATGTTGCCTTGTAACTGGCATGCGACCCGTCAACGCCGACGAGAATAGCCTTGTCGTTAATCATGACGACCTCCTTGAAGTTATTGCGGCACGAATACCGCGTATCTCAACAATACCCCGCGACACTCGGTTTGGCCGGTATCCTCCGCTCAAAAAGAAATCCGCGTATACGAAAAAGGCACACCCCAAAGGACGTGCCTTAATACGAATTCGCTTACCGCATAATTCTTGTCACATCACGCGGCGAATGGAATATCCAGCTCCACCGAATACGGAAACGTCGCTTACTGCCGTTCCCTGCACCGGGTTCATAGCATTCATCACCTGTCCGTTACCGATGTAAATGGCCGCATGAGTACCATTCGCAAGAATGTCACCCGGCTTGGCATCCGCCAAGCTTGCGACCGGAGTACCCACGGTGGCTTGAGCACCAGAGGTACGAGGCAGGGAGATGCCAAACTGGGAGAAGACGTACTGCACAAAACCGGAGCAATCCCATCCTGCCGGAGTGTTGCCGCCGGCAACATACGGATAGCCTTGGAACTTCAGTGAGAAGCTAGCAAGCTCAGCGCCAGTGCCAGTGCCAGTGCCAGTCATTTTACCCAAGTCAACCTGTGGAATCGACGCACGCTGTTCAGAGCGGCTGGCTGCCGCAGCAGCAGCGGACTGGGCTGCAGCAGCTTCATCAGCGGCTTTCTGAGCCGCCGCCGCAGCAGCAGCTTCCTTCTCGCCCTGAGACTCGGTCTGTGGCACATCAAGAGTCTCGATGCCACCCCATTTAGAGTTCTCATCAACCGAGGTGGAGGTGGATTCGGCGAACAAATTCTTCTTCACCGAACTCGCCTTCGGGAAGAACGTGAGGACACCACAGCACTCGTCTGCGCGGAATCGGCAGAGGCAAACGGGGCTACGCACGCAAACATGGCACCCGTGGCGATAATCGCCACTGATGTGGAAATAATAGTCTTAACGCTCATCATCAACGCCATACACTAGCACACATGGGTCGATTCATAACAGGAATAGCATTTCGAAGATGATGTCGCGGGTGCATCATTCGGCAGGAGAACGCAACAGGCCTCGGATACCGATCGGCATCCGAGGCCTGCAATAAATCAATCAATAAGACTGCATCACGGGATACGCACCACGATGGTGAGCTTTTCGGTCATGGCACTAGCGAGAGCCACGCTATAGCCATTCCATCCACCATGGACCGCCTGACCGTTGCCGACATACAACGCCACATGATCGTAGTGTGCACCACCGTTCCATCCACCGGTGTTGGCATAAATCAGAATATCGCCCGGCTGCAGGGATCCGTCTGTGACTACGTGGCCACCAGGAACATTGACGTACTCTTCAGGCCAACCGTGGAAGTTAATGCCACGGGCCGCCAACGCTTGACTGACCAATGCGGTGCAGTCCATGCTCTGTCCGATCAAAGAATACGCACGGTCGATAGAGGCACCGGCACCAGCGGAAACCGAACCACTGGCATCGGAATAAGTAACAGAAGAGCGAGACTCATTACGGCTCGCGGCGTTGGCCTGCTCCTGGGTCGCTGAGCCTCGACCTCCGCCTGCTTCTCGGCCTCCTCTTCGGCAGCCTTCTTGGCCGCTGCGGCATCCTTTTCCGCCTGAGATTCCGTCTGCGGCACATCGAGGTTCTCAATGCCGCCCCAATCAGCATTGTCCTCAACGCTCGTGGCAGTGGCTTCAGTCGTCAGATCTTTGCGCACCTGGGTGTACGAGGGGAAGGACTTGGTGGAAGTCACAGTAACACCCTCAGCTGCAGTTGCTGTAGGAACAAACATAAACAAGCAGGCACAGGAGACAATCGCGGCAACAATGGAAGAAGCTACAGTTTTGGTCTTCATGGAACCATCACCCTACACGGTGCGCATTAACTCGTACAGGATGGAAGAAATAAAACACCCCGGAGCTATTGGGATATATCGGCGTGTCGGCACAGGTCAGTTCGGACTAATACGCGGCCGCAACACTTGAAATGTCATTTCGCGCGAACGATTGCCGATAGGGCGACGTCACATCCGAACAGTAATCACCGAATGTAAGCCAATGAAATGAATCAGTAGTGAACGTACTGGAACTTACCGGCTTCGGCGGCGCTGAACGTACGGGTCGAAATCACACCCAATCCCTTGGCATTGGATTCGGAGATCTCAATGGAGCCGTCGGCATTGATCTTTTCCAGAACGGCAACATGGCCGTACGCGCCATCGGCATCGGCCTGGCCAGGAGCGAACACCACAGCATCACCGACATGGCGAGGAGTGTTATCCACCCAATAGCCCAGAGCGGAAGCTGACGCCGCCCACGCGCCACCATTGCCGAAGTTGCCGCTGGAAGGCAGGCCCAGTTCGGCACGACGCTGGTACGCGTACCACGTGCACTGACCCCACGGATAGTTGTTGGAGTTGGTGCCAACGGCATGGTTCGGGTTGAAGCCAGCCGGCACAGCATCGCCATCGGCATCCACGAGAGCCGACACCACAGGATTGTTCGCATTATTGCGATTCATCAGCTTGGCGTCCAAGGTGCTGTCTGATTGCTCAGCCCCCAGCCGCCTTCATTGGTGGACTGTGCGGTAACGGAGGATGAACTCAAATCAGTACGCGCTTCGGAACGAGAAGCCGCAGTCACATCGCTGATGCGCTTAATCTGCGTGGTCGTCGTGGCCGGATCAGCCACGAACGAGTTCGTGGCGTCTTCATTGTTGGAAAACGCGAGAGCACCTGCGGCCGTGCCGACCAGAGCGGCCAGTGAGGCCGAGGCAAGAATATGGCTACGGCGTTCAGCGGCACGAGCGGCCTCACGAATGGAACGGCGGGTCTGGGGAGCGATTTTCGTTGATCTTCTCGGCAATGGCCGGATCAAGCCCCAAAACAACGGCGTCGCTACCAGCGGATTGCACCGCACGCACAGCACGAACGGAATGAGAACCCTTGCCGGAGGCAAACAATGCCTTCGCTAAGCTGAACTTCTGGCGCGAGACCGTGGTCGCTTTATGCGAAGCATGCTTCATACTACGTTAACTCCTTGGATGGGTTCGGCGGGGTCATTTCGATGACCTCGTATGACCGTCACAATTGAGTACTGTACAACGAACAGAGGTCAATCCTCAATGTGATCCCCCACCATCAGGGTGTGTCAAACGATTTACGTAACCGTGCGGCCGGGTGAAAAACTGCCTTGTTTCCGCCCGTTCACGAACCTCACTATCCGGTTATCGGAAGAATCACTAACTCATGTCATTCCGACACACCGTAGCCATGATGTGCTGCGTACATTCTGCACTGCATTCCGCATTGCCACCACTGCCGCCCGGCACCCCGGAATTCCGCAGTAGCCCCGCAGTAATCCCGTACACCGAGCATTATCCGCGATATTCCCCAACACTGGTCTACCCTTGAAACCATGACTATCACACTGAGTATTCCCGAGTCGCTGAAGCCCGAAGATGGTCGCTTCGGCTCCGGCCCCAGCAAAATCCGCCCCGAACAGATCGCCGCGCTCGATGCCGGCGCCACCACCCTGCTTGGCACATCACATCGCCAGGCACCAGCAAGCAACTGGTCGCTTCGATTCGTGAAGGTCTGCGCGAGTTCTTCCACCTGCCTGAAGGGTATGAGGTGCGCTTGGCAACGGTGGCGCCAGCGCGTTCTGGGAGATTGCCTGCGCTTCGCTGATCACCCGTCGCGCCGCATTCGGCACGTATGGCTCGTTCAGTGCCAAGTTCGCCGCGTCCGCCGCGAACGCACCCTTCCTTGAGACCCGGTACTGTTCCCCGGCGAGCCGGGCACTTACCGTCTGCCTGAGCTCACCGAGGGCGTGGACACATATTGCTGGGCTCACAACGAGACCTCCACTGGTGTGGCCGCCCCGATTCGCCGCGTGGCCGGAAGTCGTGAAGCTGGTGCCTTGACCGTCATCGACGGCACCAGCGCAGCCGGCGCTTTGCCTGTGGACATCAGCCAGACCGACGTCTACTACTTCTCACCGCAGAAGGCCTTCGGTGCCGATGGCGGTCTGTGGGTCGCCATCCTCTCCCCCCGAAGCTATCGATCGTGCGGCAGGCGTCGAATCAAGCGCTCATCTGGAAGGCGCACATCGCTGGGTGCCGCCGTTCCTCTCGCTGACCACGGCACTGAACAACTCCCGCAAGGATCAGACCCTGAATACGCCCGCCGTGGCCACCCTGATCATGATGGAAAACCAGATTCGCTGGCTCAACAACAACGGCGGCCTCGCCTGGGCCACCACACGTTGCGCCAAGTCCGCATCCATCCTGTACTCGTGGGCCGAGCGCTCCGAATACGCCGCTCCGTTCGTCGTCGATGCGGACGCACGCTCGAACGCCGTGGTCACCATTGATCTGGACGAACGAGTCCAGGCCTCTCAGGTACTGTCCATCCTGCGCGAGAACGGCATTGTGGACGCCGCCGGCTACCGCAAGCTGGGCCGCAACCAGCTGCGCGTTGGCGTGTTCCCCTCGGTGGAACCGGCTGATGTCATGGCCTTCACCAAGTGCGTCGACTACGTGGTCGAGCACCTGTGATGGCATATATGCCCCGCATTGCCGACCATATATGCCATGCACATTGATCGGTCTCAACTGATGCCGATTGAATAAATCGTAGGGAGGGATGTTTGACGCCCCTCCCTACTCTTACTACAGTGCATGAGTATGAAGTTCGCGCCTCTCATTGACCCTGCCCGTCCGCAAACCCGCACCCAAGCCCGTACGGTGGATCTGCGTAAGGTGTTTGCCATCGGTACCGGTCTATGGATTGTGGCGTTGATTGTCGTGCTGATTCTGCTGGCCGTGGGCTACAGCGTAATGCCGTTGGTGATTATGTGCGTGGCCGGCGTCATTATTGGCTTGCTACTGCTGGTCTGGGAATACTTCGACCGCTGGGACTACCGCCGCCTCGGACAGTAACGCAACACAAGCTCCCTCTGATGACGGGAGCTGTCAGCGTAGCTGATTGAGGGAGAGACCGCGGCCGCAGGTCGCTCATCAAACAGCATTGGTGGCATGCAAGGCATGCCACCAATTCCTTACCTCACTGCGCCAATGGCAACGTAAGGCTGAACGTACTGCCTTGCCCGGGCGCGCTCCATACGGTCACATCGCCATGATGGGTCAGCGCCACATGCTTGACGATGGCCAAGCCTAGGCCCACGCCATCCGCCGTGCGATTGCTCTGTTCCACGCCCCGGTAGAACCGCTCGAAGATGCGCGCCTGGTCCTTCTTAGCGATGCCCGTGCCTTGGTCAATCACGCGAATCACCGCGCGGTCGCCATCCTTGTCTTTGGATGCGGACACGCTGACCACGCCATTTTCCTTGGAATAGCCGATGGCGTTTTCGATGAGCTTGGTCACGGCGCTGTCGATCTGGTCCGCCTCACCATTGATGACTAGATCATCGTCGCCCTTGATGTTCAGCTGCACGCCAGCCTCGGCTGCCTGCGGCTCCAGTCGCGCCGCCGTGGCCCTGAGCTGTTCCATAACGTTCAGTCGGTTGGCGGAAGACGGCGTAATCGGCTCCTGCGCGCGTATGAGCAGCAGCAAATCAGACACCATGTGGTTGAGCTTGCTGCAGCTGGAACGCACCTGGCGAGCGTCGGCAGCCACCTGCTGTTCGTCCAGATTGCCGGACTCCAGCGAATCGGCGAGTTTGGCCAGAGCCTCAGTGGGGGCCAACAATTGCTCGGACACATTGGTAATAAACGAGTCACGCACTTGAGCGAAACGAATCACATCACTGACATCGGTAATCAACACGATGACGAACTGCTCGTTGATACGCCCTACAGTCACCTTCAGCCAGTTGGGGCGGTGGACGGACTGCGTGGCGACGTGATCGCCCTTGTTCTGTCTGCGACGTACCGCTCCGGAGTATCGGTGGTCAAGTCGAACTGGCGCTTGCCACCGGACTTGCGCGCCTCGTGAATGGCATCCAGCACATGCTGCTGGGCAATGGCGTCATCTGACACCACACCCAGGCGGTAGGCGGCGGGATTGCAGCGGACCACCTCGTCGTGCTCGTCGACCACCACGGACGCACCTGGCAGCATGGACAGCAGCGTGGCGGTGTCGTCGGACAGATCGTCATTGTCGTCATCATCGGCCAGCGGCGATTCCATGGACACTCGATGTGTCGCAAATCCCACGATGAGCGTGATGATTCCTACCACAAATAAAACAGCCGTGACAATAAGAGCAATCGCGGCGACGAGCGGCATCTGTGTCATGCCCCCATTCTTTCACACCACACGCCGGGATTGCGGTTTGCCGGCACGCCGGTAACATGAATTTCAGGTGAACAACCCAATGAACAGTAGAACAACTTGAGGTTGCCATTACCTACGTTGGAGTGGGGAACAAGTACTGGAATAATACACTGGTACAGGTTGCAATAAGCAAGCATGAAAGGCTAGAGAAATGCGCGTTATTTTCAACGAGGAGCTGAAGCAGGTTGCTGACGACCTCGACCGTATGGCGCAGAACGTACGCAAGGCGATCAAAGGCGCTGGGGAAGCCCTGCTGAATCAGGACGTTGAAGCCGCACAGACTGTGATTGACGGCGACATCGAAATCGATGCCCTGGAGTCCTCTGTGATTGACCAATGCGTCAAGTTGCTCGCCAAGCAGAATCCGGTGGCCACCGATCTGCGTGTGGTCGTTTCCACCATGCGTCTGGCTTCCACGTTCGAGCGTATGGGCGATCTTGCCCGCCACGTGGCCGAGGCCGCTCGCCGCACCTATCCGGCCGCCGCGATTCCTGAATCCGCTCAACCGGTGTTCGCCGAGATGATCGACTTCCTGGACAACACCGCTGACCAGCTGGTGGCCATGCTCTTCGATCGCGATGCCAAGACCGCCGAGGCCATCATCCTGGCTGACGACAAGCTGGACAAATCTGCACCACCAGACCTTCGATCTAGCGCTGTCCGATGACATCACCCGTCAGCAGACCGTGGATATCGTGCTGCTGGGCCGCTTCCTGGAGCGTCTCGGCGATCACGCCGTGTCCGCCGCCCGCCGTGTGGTGTACATCGTCTCCGGCTTCGACCCCACTAAGGAGCGACCCGCGACGAGGGCACCGACATCGACTGATTGGG
>ENA-OQBU01000232-OQBU01000232.1-human-gut-metagenome-genome-assembly--contig:-NODE-232-length-13753-cov-6.212241_pt1 | contig 13753 bp, 15 predicted proteins | sample MGYA00242492_ERZ504566 | MGnify/ENA primary metagenome ERZ504566 (study PRJEB26092, sample SAMD00036261) | human gut metagenome | host: Homo sapiens | study: EMG produced TPA metagenomics assembly of...
CGGGAAGGAGGAGGGGGCCTAGACGCCGAAAGCGGCGCATCCGCGTTGGCGAATCCGGCGCATCCGCGTTGGCGCGATTGGCGAAAATACGTTGGTGAAAATGGTGAAAAATATATTGACGCTAACAAGGGAGTCGACCCTCTTCCGCCACCTGGGCTTGCGGGCCTCGGCCTCGACGAGCCCCTCGAGCCTCGACTTCTCCTCCGCCGCCCGCCTGACCGCGTCGACGTAGTAGGCGAGCACGTCGTTGTCGGCCCCCTCCGCGAACCTAATCGACTCGATCCAGGACCAGTGCGCCCGGGTCCAGTTGCCCTTCCTGCGGCCGGTGGGCGTCCTCTCGTCGAAGACGAGCCCGTGCCTTAGCAGGAACTTGGAGAGCCGCTGCTTCGAGCGCGAGAGGTCGTCCCTCGCGTCCTCGAGCGCCCTGGTCAGGTCGCGGGCGGCCTCGCACTCGTCGTCGGGGACCCACACCTCGACCACGTTGCCGACCGACAGCATGCGGGCGAGGAACTCGGCGTCGTTGCGGTCGTTCTTCCTGCGCCTGTCCGCGCTGGGCTTGATCATCTTCGAGACGGCGCCGACCACGCAGTCGACACCCAGGCCGGAGAGCCTCTTCTGCAGGTCGAAGCCCGTGACCCCGGACTCGTACACGCACCTGGCCCCGGGGTCCACGGAGCGGACCCACTCCGCGACGGCGCCGGCGCGTAGCCGAAGGTCGCGGCGCGCACCTCCCCGGTCATGACGTCGAGGGAGACGGCCTTTATCGAGCGGGCGTGGACGTCGAGGCCGACGAAGGTGGTAGTATCGAGCATGGGAGCCCCTTCCATGAATGCGGCGTGGCCGCCGCGGCTGAATTAGACACTCACCATTGTCGGCCTAATCCGCGGTCTTTCATGCCGGGGGCTCTCAATGTTTTATGTCCTGCTCATATCGTCTCTGCCGGCAGTTTGGGACATTCCTTGCACCATTAGTCGTTGGGGACGTTCTTGTTTGACTGGTCATTCAAGAACGTCCCCAATGACTACTTCGAACTGCTATTTTGTGCGGGTTTGTGGTTTTGGGAGGCTGCGGGTGAATTTAAGATATGTACAACTGTACGTTAACTAATCTTCGTAGTATATTGCTACCCGCAAAACTCAGCACCATTGTGCCGCGAGGCACTAAAGCGCCTACGTACAATGGTTGTCGATAGTACGATTCGATTCAACGACAGGATGGATGGTCTAAGCGTGAGTCTCGGCAGCAAACTATCCAACGCAAAGGTATCCTTTGCGATCTTTAAGCGTGACATCAAGCGATTGCTCGTGAACCCCGTCGCTGTGGTTACCCTCGGCGTGTGTGTTATTCCCTCGCTGTATGCCTGGTACAACATCGTGGCAAACTGGGATCCGTACGGAAACACCCAGGGCATCAAGATTGCTATCGCCAACAACGACCAGGGAACCCAAAACGACCTGGTGGGCGAGCTCAATGCGGGCGACAAGGTCGTCGATCAGCTCAAGGAAAACGATCAGCTGGGCTGGACCTTCGTCGATTCGGCCGCCGATGCCAAAGAGGGCGTCGAGAGTGGTGAGTACTATGCGGCCATCGTAATCCCCAAGAACTTCTCAGATAACCTGGTCTCGATGCTCGACGGCAATTACCATCAGCCCAAGCTCACGTACTACGTCAACGAGAAGAAGAGCGCTATTGCGCCCAAGGTCACCGACACTGGCGCCAATACCATCGAGGAGCAGATCAACTCGGAGTTTGTCTCCACGGTGGGCGAGACCGTCGCGGGCATTGCTAAAGATGCTGGCATCGACCTTAAAGACAAGGCGACCCAGACCCGGGATTCGCTGGCGGGCTCGGTGTCCGAGGCGTCTGATACCCTGGGCGAAGTACGCGATTCCATCGGCGACATGAACACCGCCATCGACAAGACGAGCAGCTCGATTGCTTCGGCCGATGCTGCGCTGGCGGGCCTGCAGGGGCAGGCGCCCTCTCTAACGCAGGCGATCTCCCAGGGCAACGACCTGCTGGGCGAGGCTCGCGCCACGGCGGGCAACTCTATCACCTCGCTCTCCAAGGCACTCTCGGAAGGTAGCCTTGCACTCACCAAGACGTCAGCCTCCGCGAACGCTGCGATTGGCAAGCTAACGGGTACGGTCACATCTACGACCACCCGCATCGACAACTCGCTCGAGTCTCTCCAGGCGACGATCGATCACAATAAGGTCGTTATCGGACACTTGGAGATTCTCGTTAATGACGCGTCGACAGGTTCCGAGGAAATTGACGCGCGCATTGTATCGACCATCGATTCGCTTCGCGAGCAAAACCAGAAGCTGCAGAGCATCAAGGATGGCCTTTCTGCACAGTCGAGCGCCATGGCAAACGACGCTACGGCAATCTCGAACGCGAGCAACGCACTCAACGCGGCAATTCAGACCGGTACGGCTAACCTCGGTCAGGCTCAGACCGATCTGGGTCAGAACGCACTTCCGAAGGCTTCGAGCGCGCTTGATTCCTTTGCCGCCGTTTCGGGCGATTTGACCGGCATTGTGTCGGGTATGACCCCCACGATAGCGAGCGCGCGCGGCACGCTGGCGCAGCTCGACGCCACGCTCAAGCAGGCAAAGACCACGCTATCCCAAACCGACGCCTCCCTTGCCAAGGTTCAGGACAAGCTCGCGACCGCCGCCAATGACATTGCGGCGCTGCGGACCTCTGAGTCTATGGGCGAGTTAGCCGACCTCATGGACGTCGACGTCAATGACGTGGCAGATTTCATGGCATCTCCGGTTGAGCTGACGTCCAAGTCAATCTATCCGGTCAAGAGCTTTGGCTCGGGCATCGCGCCCTTCTACACCAATCTGGCGCTGTGGGTAGGCGGCTATGTGCTCATCGCTATCTATAAACTCGAGGTCGACCGCGAGGGCATCGGTAGCTTTACGGCGCGTCAGGGCTACTTTGGCCGCTGGCTGCTGCTGGTGATCCTGGGCGCGTTCCAGGCCATTATCGTTACGGTGGGCGACCTGGTCATTGGCGTTCAGTGCGTCAATCCGCTGCTCTTTGTACTGGGCGGCATCGCTATTTCGTTCACCTACGTCAACATCATCTATGCGCTGTCCACCACGTTTAAGCATATCGGTAAAGCCATTGGCGTCATCCTCGTCATTGTGCAGATCCCCGGCTCGTCGGGCATGTATCCCATCGAGATGATGCCCGGCTTCTTCCAATGGCTGCATCCGCTGCTGCCCTTCACTTATGGCATCAACCTGCTGCGCGAGACCGTCGGTGGCATGTATTCGTTCAACTACCTGTTCAACCTGTGCATCCTGGGCGTGTTCCTTGCCATCGCGCTCTTTATCGGTCTGCAGCTGCGCCCGTTGCTGCTCAACCTCAATCTGCTCTTTGATAAGCAGCTTTCCACGACGGGCCTCATGATCTGCGAGTCCAACGACCTACCGCGCCAGCGCTATTCGCTGCGCACGGCCATGCGCGTCATGCTCGATTCGGATTCGTACCGTCGCGAGCTGCTCGATCATGCCGTGGCGTTTGAGCATCGCTACCCGTACTACATCAAGGGCGGTTTTGCCGCGTGGTAGGCGTGCAGGTTCTGCTCTTTGTGCTTTCGACGGTGCTCGATATCGACAATAACGGCAAGATCATCCTGCTCGTTATCTGGATTATCTCGGTCATTGCCATCTGCGGCTGGCTCATCAACATCGAGTACATCCGTGCAAGCCTCAACACCCAGATGCGCATCTCGGCGCTTTCGGACGAGGACTTGCGCCGCGAGATGCGCGAGCACACGGCTGCCATCCCTGCCGCCCGTCGCATGTTTGGTCTCAACGCCAGCGAGCGGGGCACCAAGGACAGCGAACAGCCCACGAGCCGTCTGCCGCATATTGGTGCGCATCGTAAATCTCAGGGCAGCGACAGCACAGCTACAAATGATGGAGATACCACCCTGCTTGGCAAGCACTCTAAAGGAGGTGAGGCATAAATGAAGAACATCCTGCACCTGTTTAAGCGTGATGTCCAAAACGTGTCTCGCTCCGTGATCGGCATGGTCGTCGTGATGGGCCTGATCATCGTGCCATGTCTGTACGCGTGGTTTAACATCGCCGGCAGCTGGGATCCGTACGGCAACACCGGCAATCTTAAGATCGCCGTGGTCAACACCGACGAGGGTTACGAGAGCGATCTGATTCCCGTCGAGATCAACGTGGGCGAAAACGTGACGGCGACCCTGCGCGGTAACGAGAACTTTGACTGGGTTGTCCTCAACGACCGCGATAAGGCGATTGAGGGCGTTAAGTCGGGCGCGTACTACGCTGCCGTCGTTATCCCTAAAACGTTTAGCGCCGACATGATGACGCTTTTCTCGACCGAGGTGAAGCACGCCGATATCGAGTTCTACGAGAACCAGAAGGCTAACGCCATCGCCCAGATCGTGACCGAAAAGGGTTCGAGCGCCGTCCAGAGCCAGGTGAATGAGACCTTTACCAAGACCATCACGACCATCGGTCTAAAGACGGTGTCCAGCCTGCTCGATTACATGAGCACCGATCAGGTCAGCAACTTTATCGCCAACCTGTCCTCGACACTGGGCGATTCGGTCGAGGACCTGCAGGACGTTCAAGCCAACGCGACTTCGCTTGCGGGCATTTTGAGCTCGACCTCCGATTCGTTGACGTCGGCGAGCGGTATGCTCCAGCAGACGGGTAAGGTCGATGAATCTACCAAGCAGTTGATGGAGCACGCCGAGAGCGGCATTAGTGATTCCAAGGAAGCACTCAAGGCCGCCAACGACGCTATCAACGCCGCGATTGACGGAAGTGCGGGCTCGTTTGACAACGTGTCCGCCGAGCTCGCGAAGGCTTTCGACGCCGCAAACCAGCATGTTTACCTCACGGTGTCCCAGCTCAACGATGCCGCGGCGGCGCTCGATACGCGTGCCAAGGAAATCGACGACACGGCCGACCAGCTTCGCAGCTTTGCCGATCAGGTGAGTGACGAAAAGCTCCAGGACAGCCTCAAGTCTGTGGCTACATCGCTGGGCAGGATCGCGACGGAGTATCGTAACAATGCCAACGACCTGAGGGCAACCGCAAAGTCCCTTTCCGACAGCATGGCAGAGGTCAACAGCACGCGTGCCGAGGTCGACCAGGCCATCGCCGATGCCAAGGCGGGCATCTCGGGCGCTAAGTCCGACTACGATTCCACGTTCTCGGTCAAGGCCAAGGAGCTCAAGAAGACCATCTCGGGCGTTTTGGATTCGCTGAACGGTATTTCGAGCAATCTGGATAGTGCCGTGAGCGGCCTCACCGATGCATCCGGTTCGCTGGCAAAGGGTCTCTCCAAGGCCGCAAAGCTGGTCAACGAGGCTTCCGATCAGCTGGGCGAGGCGTCGGACAAGATCAGCGCGTTCAAGGACGAGCTCGACGGCGCCTGATGTCGGGTGACCTGGCGACGATCAAGACGATGATCGGCAACGACCCCGAGGGCCTGGCCGTGTCGCTTTCCGGCCCCGTCGCGCTCGACCGCAAGCCGGTCTATCCGATCCGCAATTACGGTTCGGCCATGGCGCCGTTCTACACGATTCTGTCGCTTTGGGTCGGCTCGATCGTGCTGGCGGCCATGATGAAGGTATCGGTTGACGATGAGCTCATCAACGAGCTGATCCCCGTGCGCCTGCACGAGATCTACCTGGGCCGTTACCTGTTCTTTGGAGGTCTGGCCCTGCTGCAGGCGACACTCGTGTGCGCGGGTGACATCCTGTTCTTTGGCATCCAATGCGACAACCCGCTGCAGTTTGTACTTGCCGGCTGGGTCGCGAGTCTCGTGTTCTCCAATATCGTCTACACGCTCACCGTGTCGTTTGGCGATATCGGTAAGGCGCTCGCCGTCGTGCTGTTGGTTATGCAGGTCGGCGGTTCGGGCGGTACGTTCCCCATCGAGATGACCGGCCCTGTGTTCCAGGCGATCTACCCGTTCCTGCCGTTTACTCACGGTATCAACGCCATGCATGCCGCCATGGCCGGTGCCTACCATATGGAGTACTGGATTGAGCTAGGCATTCTGGCGAGCTATCTGATTCCGTCGCTGGCACTGGGCGTCGTCTTCCGCCGTCCGGTCATCAAAGCCAACGACTGGATCATCGAAAAGCTTGAAAGCACGAAGCTTATTTAGTGCAACAGCGTGACATTGACAAAACATCGAGGTTCACTTTGCTGACGCTTTAGTGGGCTGGATTGCGGTGCAACGCTGGTTGTTGCTACAGTAGCGGGGCGTGCCGGGGGTCCGGCGCGTCCCGTTTTTATTTGACCATGAGGCGGCACGCAGCCATACGCGTGCGGACACCACGCCCAGTTTGAGTGTGAGGATGTTCCATGGCCCAATACGCTGCCAACGAAATTGAAAACATGCCCGATAGCCCTGTTGCTCGCGAGGACCTGGGCGCGGGCGGCACCTCCCGTGGTGCCGGTGCTCGTTCGCCGTTGTTCTGGAAAGTCCTACTGCTTTCGGTGGCGATTATCTGGGGTTACTCCTTTACCACTATGAAGGACGCGCTCGACACCATTCCGGTGTTCGAACTGCTCTATATTCGTTTTCTTCCCGCAGCGCTGGTCATGCTTGTTATCTTTCGCAAGCGCATCGCCGCCCACCTTAACGCTCGCAATCTGATTGTTGGTCTGAGCATGGGCGCACTCATGTGGGCAGCCTATGCCTTGCAGACGGTCGGTCTGGCTCAGACCACGGCGGGTAAGAACGCTTTTTTGACGGGCACCTATTGCATTCTGGTCCCGTTCGCGAGCTATTTCCTAAGCGGCGAAAAGCTCACTCGTTACAACTTGGGCGCCGCATTGCTCTGTCTGGCGGGCATTGGCCTGGTGGCGCTCGATAGCGTCGAGTTCAACATCGGTGATGCCATCACGCTGGGCGGTGCGGTTTTCTTTGCCATTCAGATGTCGGTGACGGCCAAGTACGGCCGAAAGATGGACATCAACGTCATCACGTTTTGGATGTTTGTGGGCAATGGCATCCTAAGCCTGGTCTCGTCGCTGCTATTCGAGACCCAGCGCCTCTGTCCGTGTGGACGCCGAATTTTATCTGTGTGATGGCGTTTCTCTCGGTGGGCTGCACATGCGTGGCTCTGCTCATCCAACGTCGGCCTGGCGCATGTCCCGGCCTCGACGGGCTCGCTGCTCCTTTCGATGGAGTCGCCTTCGGGCGTGTTGTTTTCGGTGCTGCTGATGGGGGAGGCGCTCACCTCGCGCCTGCTCGCCGGCTTCGTGCTTATCTTCCTGTCGATTATCTTGAGCGAGACTCACTTCGATTTTTTGCGTCGAAAGCTGCGCCCGCAATTGTAAACAACTTGTTGCGCCGCCCTCCTGGGGCGGCATTTTTTATGCCTCGCCCTTAAAGTTGTACCTTGCGCTTTACGCTATCAAAGTGCTTACTGCAAAAACGTTACTGGAGGGCATTTATGGCACCAGCTCAGTCCGATCTTCAACCGCAACCAGCGCCCAAGGCCACCGCGGCGGCGCAGGCCGCTATCGGTGACGGTCTTGTTGCAGAAGCTCAGGCGTTTGCCAACGAGCTTGCCGCATGGCGCCATGATCTCCATCAAACGCCTGAGCTCGGTAACAACCTTCCACAGACGTCCGCCTTTATCCAGGCGCGTCTGGACGAGATGGATATTCCCTATGCCGTGCTTGTTGACGGCTCCTGTGTCGTTGGCCTAATCGGTGCCGGCGCGGCAGCTGCTGCTCGGGGTAACGGTACGTGCACGGACAAACAGGCCGGTACGGTCATCATGCTCCGTGGCGACATGGATGCCCTGCCTGTTGCTGAAGAGTCAGGCGAGCCTTTCGCCTCTACGAACGGCTGCATGCACGCATGCGGACACGATATGCACGCGACGGCGCTGCTTGGTGCGGCGCGCCTGCTCAAGGCCCGCGAGTCCGAGCTTGTCGACGCCAACGCCACGATTAAGTTGCTGTTCCAACCGGGCGAGGAAACCTTTGAGGGTGCCCGCGCCGCCATCGCCGACGGTCTGCTGCAGAACCCGCGTCCCCAGGCCGCCTTCGCCATGCACGTTAACAGCCAATCGCCGCTTGGCCTGGTGCTCTACGGCAGCCCGGCGCTCTCGGGCGTGTACGGTTTTCGCATCACGCTTCAGGGCAAGGGCGGCCATGGCTCGAGCCCCGAGATCTGCATCGACCCCATTACGGCCGGCGTGCATGTGCACCTGGCGCTTCAGGAGCTTATCTCCCGTGAGGTGCCGGCGGCCAAGGAGGTCGCGCTTACCGTGGGTAAGTTCGCTGGCGGCTTGGCGGCCAACGTCATCCCCGACACCTGCGTGCTCGAGGGAACGTTGCGCGGCTTCGACGTCGAGCTCATGGAGCACCTCAAGACCCGCATCGCCGAGGTCGTCAACGGTGTGGCCGCAACGTATCGCACGCCGGCGACTATCGAGACGCTTTCGGATGTTCCGCCGCTGGTACTCGACGACGGCATGACGCAGGCGTCGCTTGGCTACGTGGGCGCGGTGCTGCCCAAGGCTGCCTTCCTGCCGTTGTTCCACGCCATGGCGAGCGAGGACTTCGCTTTGATCTCGAGCGAGATCCCGAGTGCGTACTTTACCGTGGGCGCCGCTGTAACCGATACGGATGAGCATTTTGCCCAGCACCATCCCAAGGCGCGCTTTAACGATGCCGAGCTGCCGCTCGGTGCCGCGGCTTATACCGCCGTCGCTTTGGGCTATATCGCCGACCACAGGGAGTAACCAATGCCCCTGCAACGTAAGTTCTTCCCCGGCTGGCTCGTGGTGGCCTCTGGCTTCGTGATCATGGCCACGTGCTACACGATTTTCGTCAACTGCATGAGCCTGTTCCAGCCGCTCATCGTCAGCGACCTGGGCATTTCCCTTGCGCAGTACACCATCTCCAACGCCCACGATCGCTGCGTCTAAGCAGTTTGGCATGGCCGACCTGGGCAAGGTCACGGGCACCATTACCTCGCTCGAGATGGTCGGCGGCACCGTGGGCGCCATTGTCTCGGGCGTGCTGTTCGATGCCACGGACTCTTTTGCGAGCACCTGGATCGTGTGCCTGACGTGCTCCGCGGTCATGCTCGTGTTCCTGCTGGCATCCGAGCCCATCGCCGCCAAGCTGCGCGCGAGCGTGGCGGGGGAGTAGATAGGCCAAAGCGCATTGCCGCTTGTCCGCTTCGTCCGTAGCTACCGCGGCGGCGCGTCTGGCCGAACGAGTCCCCATACCCTCGTTCGGTCAGACGCGCCGCCGCGTTGCTGCTTTGTGCCGTATAATGTCCACTATCTATGACGCGATACAAAAGAAAGGTGTTTGCCCATGCAGGCACAGAAGGCGGAGGGAACCCGCGACCTTATCGGCGCCGAGATGCGCGCTTGGCAAAAGATGCAGCAGATTGCGGCCGGCGTATTCGAGCCGTTTGGCTTTAAGCCCATCGAGACGCCCGCGATCGAGCAGGTGGACGTCTTTGTCCACGGCATCGGCCAGTCGACCGACGTCGTGCGCAAGGAGATGTTCCGCGTGTTTAGCGGCGCCAACCTGGAGCGCATCTTTACCGATGGTACCGATACCAAGCTCAAGCCCAAGCAGCGCCTGGCGCTTCGCCCCGAGGGCACGGCCGGTGTGGTGCGCGCCGTCGTGGAGAACAACCTGGTGCCCCAGGGCTCCACGCCGTTTAAGGCCTACTATGCCGAGGCCATGTTCCGCGGCGAGCGTCCCCAGAAGGGTCGTCTGCGTCAGTTCCACCAGGTGGGCATCGAGTGGCTCGGTGCTCCCGATCCGGCGGCAGACGCCGAGTGCATCATTATGCTCATGGAGTTCTACAAGCGCCTGGGCTTCGATCTTTCCAAGCTCCGTCTGCTCATTAACTCGATGGGCGATGCCCAATGCCGTCCGGCCTATCGCGAGCAGGTCAAGCAGTTCATTCTCGACCACGCAGACGAGATGTGCGATGAGTGCCGTGAGCGCGCCGAGCTCAACCCGCTGCGTTCCTTCGACTGCAAGAACGACCATTGCCGCGAGATCATGGCCGAGGCCCCGCTGATGGGTGACAACCTGTGCGACGAGTGCCGCGAGCACTACGAGCAGGTCAAGCGCTATCTGGATGCCGCCGGTATCGAGTATGTCGAGGATCCCACCTTGGTGCGCGGCCTGGACTACTACACCCGTACTGTCTTTGAGGTCGAGGCCCTGGCGCCGGCGTCGGCTCCATCGGCGGCGGCGGCCGCTACGATGGCCTGGTCGAGCTCGAGGGTGGCAAGCCCACGGCCGGCGTCGGCTTCGCTGTCGGTTTTGAGCGTGCGCTGCTGGCCCTTCAGGCCTTTGGTAACGACTTGGGCGCCGATGAGACCCCGTGTGTCTACGTCGCCAACGCCGGCAAGGAGTTGCGCCAGAACGTCTTTGCCATTACGCAGGAGCTTCGCGCCGCAGGTATCGTGACCGAGGCCGACTATCAGGGCCGTTCGCTCAAGGCCCAGTTTAAGCAGGCCGATAAGGTGGGCGCCAAGCTCATCTTGGTCCTGGGTGGCGACGAGCTTGCCGCCGGCAAGGTCAAGGTGCGCGACATGGAGAGCCATGACGAGGCCCTCGTCGATCTGGCCAACGTGGTCGAGGCGGTTCGCGAGCGCCTGTAGCGCATGATTTTTGAGCTGTAGTGCCGCTGAGGTGCCCAGCTCATTGCGAGCGATTGTTACGGGGGTGTTTCGCTTTTATGCGGAATGCCCCTATTTACGTATGCCGCCCACCGAGAAATACGACCATTTAGGGCAAAAACCCTTGCAATGCAGAAAAATACTTTTGTGTGGTAAAGCGCAATCAGTGTCGAAAGTATTTCGCAAGCGCCTATAATGGATACCGCATGTTACGTGCATAGAAGGAGGAATGGGAGGAAACGTGGCTGAGAACCTAAGCAACCAGTCTGTACCCGAAGCCGCGGCGCGCGTCGCTGCCGTGGTCAACCGCCTCGTTAACCGAATCGGCTCGAATGCCGAGTCCAGGGAGCGTCTCGCCGAGATCGAGATCCCCGAGGAGCTGCGCGACAACTTGGCGCTGTTTTTGCGCCTGGAGCGCCGTGTGCTTAGCGAGTATGATCCCGAGATCGCGGACCTGTTCGACAAGATCCTGACGGCCGAGATTGTGGCCAATGCCGGAAACCCCGGCGCGTGCTGCCGACGAGTCCGTCGACGAGCAGGGCGTGCCCACCGCCGACGAGCCCACCGCCGTGGCATTCCGTGAGGTCGTCGATCTTATCGACAGTCTGCCGCTCGATAAGCAGCAGGTCATCGTTCGCGCCTTTACGAGCTTCTTCCACCTGGCAAACCTGTCGGAGGAGAACTACCGTGTGGCGCAGCTGCGCGAGCGCGAGGCCGGCGCATCGACCGATACCGAGGTCGATCCCGCCAACGAGCTCACCGTCGCCTATCACCGGTTGGTAAACGAGATGGGTGTCGAGGGCGCCAACGAGCTGCTCGGCAAGCTCGAGTTCCACCCTGTCTTTACCGCACATCCCACCGAGGCCCGTCGTAAGGCCGTCGAGGGCAAGATTCGCCGTATCTCCAACCTGCTGGAGGAGCGTCCGCGTCTGGGCGGCTCCGACCTGGTGGAGAACGAGCGCCATATGCTGCAGGAGATTGACGCTCTGGTGCGCACGAGCCCCATCGCGCTCAAGAAGCCCACGCCGGTCGAGGAAGCCGATACCATCATCGACATCTTCGATAGCACACTGTTCGATGTGATCCCCGTCATCTACCGTCGTTTTGACGACTGGGTGCTGGGCGACAAGGCCGGTACCGTGCCGCCGCTGTGCCCGGCGTCTTCCATCCCGGCAGCTGGATCGGTTCCGACCGCGACGGTAACCCCAACGTTACCGCCAAGGTGAGCCGCGAGGTCGCCGCCAAGTACTTCACGCACATGGTGCTCAAGCTCGAGGACAAGTGCCGCCGCATCGGCCGCAACCTTACGCTCGAGGCCGCCTACAGCAAGCCGTCGGCAGAGCTCATGAACCTGTGGAACCATCAGGTCGAGATGAGCGCTCAGTACACGGCTCGCGCCGAGCTGATTTCCGAGCACGAGCCGCATCGCGCCGTCATGCTCGTCATGGCCGACCGTCTGAACGCCACCGTGCGCCGTATCACCGATACCATGTACCACAGCGCCGATGAGTTCCTGGAGGACCTGCGTGTCGTCCAGCGCTCGCTGGCCGCTTGCGGTGCCGTCCGTGCTGCCTACGGCCCGGTCCAGACCATCATCTGGCAGGTCGAGTCCTTCGGCTTCCATATGGTCGAGATGGAGTTCCGTCAGCACTCCGTGGTACATGCCCGCGCCCTCAAGGATATCCACGAGAACGGTATCCATGGCGACCTGCAGCCCATGACGCGCGAGGTCATCGACACCTTCCGCGCTATCGGCTCCATCCAAAAGCGTTACGGCAAGAAGATGGCGCACCGCTACATCATCTCGTTCACCAAGAGTGCCCAGCATGTGGCCGACGTCTTCGAGCTTGCCCACCTGTCTTTCGCACACGAAGAGGATGTCCCCGAGCTCGACGTGATCCCGCTGTTTGAGCAGCTCGAGGACCTCGAGGGCTGCGTCGACGTGCTCGACCAGATGCTTACGCTGCCCGTGGTGCAAAAGCGCCTTGCCCAGACCAACCGCCGCATGGAGGTCATGCTGGGCTACTCCGACTCCTCCAAGGATGCCGGTCCTACCACGCCATGCTCGCGCTGCACTCCGCGCAGGAGCGCATTGCCAAGTGGGCCGAGAAAAACGATATCGATCTGGTGCTCATGCACGGTCGCGGCGGTGCCGTGGGCCGTGGCGGCGGTCCGGCCAACAAGGCCGTGCTGGCGCAGCCCAAGGGTTCGGTCAACTGCTTCTTTAAGCTCACCGAGCAGGGCGAGGTCATCTTTGCCCGTTACGGCAACCGCACGCTGGCTCAGCGCCATGTTGAGTCCGTTGCCGCCGCAACGCTTTTGCAGTCGGCTCCGAGCGTCGAGAAGACCAACACCGAGACCACGCAGAAGTTCTGGGATATGCCGAGAAGCTCAACGCAGTAAGCCATGAGCGCTATCTGGACCTGCTGAACACTGAGGACTTTACACCGTGGTTCTCGACCGTGACGCCGCTGACCGAGGTCGGTCTGCTGCCGATTGGCTCGCGCCCGGCCAAGCGCGGTCTGGGTGCCAAGTCGCTCGACGACCTGCGTACCATTCCGTGGATCTTCAGCTGGAGCCAGGCGCGCATTAACCTGGCCGCTTGGTACGGCCTGGGCACCGCCTGCGAGCAGTTTGGCGACCTTGACCAGCTCAAGGCTGCCTACCAGGAGTGGCCGTTCTTCCGCACCTTTATCGACAACATCGAGATGTCGATCGCCAAGACCGACCAGCGCATCGCCAAGATGTACCTGCACCTGGGCGATCGCCAGGATTTGTCCGAGAAGGTCTTCACCGAGATGCAGCTCACGCGTAAGTGGGTTCTTGCCATCGTCGGTGACGAGTGGCCGTTGCAGCGCCGCCGTGTGCTCGGCTGCGCCGTCCGTGTGCGTAATCCCTACGTCGACGCCCTGTCCATCGCTCAGGTCCGCGCCCTTCGCGAGGTGCGTATGAACCAGGACGAGATGGCAGAGGAGAAGAAGGCCGAGTACATGAGCCTGATTCTTTCGACTGTGACCGGCGTCTCGGCAGGTTTGCAAAACGACGGGTAATCGGATAGCC
>ENA-OQBU01000233-OQBU01000233.1-human-gut-metagenome-genome-assembly--contig:-NODE-233-length-13727-cov-4.336765_pt1 | contig 13727 bp, 20 predicted proteins | sample MGYA00242492_ERZ504566 | MGnify/ENA primary metagenome ERZ504566 (study PRJEB26092, sample SAMD00036261) | human gut metagenome | host: Homo sapiens | study: EMG produced TPA metagenomics assembly of...
CTGCGGGGAAGGCTGACGGGGGAGGGCGGGGACCGCGATGGGCGGGAATAGCCCGATTATTTTTCCGGTTCGGCGAACAGCCGATCGTGTCAAATTTGGTCTAACAGAGCCAATCAAAAAGACAACGAACAGGGCGCCGACAAAGTTGCCGACCCACACAACGGCCCAGGCCTTGAGCATCTGGATGAGCGTGATCTTATTGCTCTTAAGCGCGCACACCATCAGCGAGTTACCGGTAAACAGCTCCGCGCCGCAAATGAGCACGAGCACCAGCCCCAGGCAAAAAGCAAGGCCGCCCACAAAGCGCTGGGCGCCCCAACCAAGGGACGCATCGCTCAGAAAGACCGTGAAGAACAGGCCGCCGAAAGCGATAAACGCGCCGGCGAACATGGCGAGCAAAAAGGCCTTCGAGACCGGCAGGTTGGCCTTGGTACGCCTGCGGCCTCGGTCTTCGCCTCGATCGCGGCGGGCGCCAGGCAATCGGAGGTGGGGTATTCTGCCTTGCTCTGTGCCATGGAAATCACTTCTTTCTTACGATTCGGGACAAACGCTCCTGGTTCATTTGCCCCGCGAGGTCGGACGGTATAAAAATAAACGCGAGCCAAATTAGCATATTGGCCTGCGATTATATAGCTTGGAGCGGGCGACGGGAAGTCCAAGGATTTGCTTCGCTGCGGGCCTTCGGCCCTTGCGTGCTGCGCTGGAAAATGCTCACGCATTTTCTCAGCTCCGCACCCTGGCGGGCTCCGATTCCCGTCGCCGGCGCGTAAACGAAAACAGCTCCTGATCCCCAAAGGAAACCAAAGCCGTTAAAACAATTCTTATGGAGCGGGCGACGGGAATCGAACCCGCGTCATCAGCTTGGAAGGCTGGGGTTCTACCATTGAACTACGCCCGCAAGATATGGTCGGGGACGACAGGATTTGAACCTGCGACATCCTGCTCCCAAAGCAGGCGCGCTACCAAACTGCGCCACGTCCCGAAGGTGTTGAGCAGCTAAGGTCTAAACCTTGCGTGTCCCAAAGCGAAGGAAATTATAGGGGAGACTCCCCGCCTGTGCAAGCGACGATACCCTAGCTCCTTGAATGTACGACAAACCGGCTGTGGAGCAGGCCGATCACAAACGCCACCACGGCAACCGGCGCCCACGCGGCTCCAATGTCTGCCAGCGGCAGCGCATCGAACGGCAGCCACGCGCCCGTAAAGAACGCATCGCGGACCGAGGTAATCACGCTCTGCACTGCGACAACGCCGCCGACCCAAACCCACACCTGCGGATGCGCGTCGCAAAAACCGTACACCAGACCCATAAGCACCAGCACGATGGCGACGGGGGTACAGGGCGTGAGCATGGGGCACTGAGAACATGAGGATCACGTCGAGACCCACGTTGGAAAGCACGCACGAAAAACGCCGCGAACACAAAGGCGAGAATCGCAAAGGGGCGGCGCATGGCCTCCTCGGAAGCCTCCGCTCCCCCTTTGACCACATACGTCTCGCAGAAATAGCGCGAACAGCAGCTGATGAGGCCGATGCACACGTTCATGCAGGCGAGGAAGAAGATCGCAAAGACCACGACCGTGCCGGCAAGGCCAAAATGCATGGAGGCCGAACGGGCGAGGATGGCGGCGCCGTTGGTAGCGTCGGGCATCACGGTGCCGAGCTGCATACCGGCAAGACCCAAGCCGCAGTAGATGATAGCCATGAGCACGCCGGCGATCACACCGGAACGCGAAATCTCAAAGGCCACGCGCTTGTCATCGGTAACACCCAGCTCGTGGATGGTCTCGGCGATGATGATGCCAAAGGCGAGCGACGCGAGCAGGTCCATGGTCTGATAGCCAGTCAGAAAGCCCTGCACGGCAGCACCGGCATCGTAAGGGGCCTGCGGCGCGGCAGCCGGTCCCAGCGGCGAGATCACGGCAGCACCCACGACCAGCACGATGAGCGCAATGAGCGCAGGGCCCGTAATGCGGCCGAGCACGCGCGTGATGACGCCTGGACGCAGCGTGAGCGCAAACGCGACGACGAAGAACCCGATGGCAAACACCAGACGTGCCGTGCCGAGCGAAACGCCCTCGGGTAGCAGCGGCACCAGCATTTCGAACGCCGTAGAGCTTGTGCGCGGAATGGCCAGGCACGGACCGATGGCCAGGTAGACCGCCGCAACGAAGAATTCGCCAAACTTAGGATGCACACGCCCGGCCAGCTCTCGGGCCGTGCCAGCGAGCGCGACGGCGATAAATCCCATAACGGGCAGACCGATAGCGGCAATCAAAAAGCCGATCATGGCAACCGGCGTGGCAGAACCTGCCTGCAGCGCCAGCAGCGGCGGAATAATGAGGTTACCGGCGCCAAAGAGCATCGAGAACAGCGCAATGCCGACGGTAACGACATGGTCGGAACGCAGACCGCGCGGGGCGGATGAAGCCATAGGCACACCTTTCGGGTCGAAACAAAAACGGGACGGGCAAAATACCCGTCCCGCAAGTATAAACGGTCCAGCAGCTTTAGCAGACTAAATTGCGCAGAGCATCGATAGCCATGTCGACTTCCTCGGCCGTGTTGAAGTAACCAAACGAGAACCGAACCACGCCCTGGCGCTCGGTTCCCAGCGCACAGTGCATGAGCGGGGCACAATGGGCACCGGGGCGCGTCGCAATCCCCCACCCCTGCATGAGCGCATCCGAAATCTCGGCCGAATCGATATTACCCACGTTGAGCGAGACGATCGCCGAGCGTGCTGACTGGTCGAAGGCACCGTAGAGTTTGATTTCCGGAATCTCACGAACACCGGCGAGAAAGCGATCGGCCAGGGCGCGTTCGTGAGTCGCAATCGCTTCAACTCCACCCTGTGCCTCGATAAAATCAAGGCCTGCGGAAAGGCCCGCTACGCCGTGGCCGTTGAGCGTGCCCGCCTCAAGGCGCGTGGGCCACTCCATGGGCTGCAACGTATCGAAGCTGTGCACACCCGTGCCTCCCATGGCCCAGGGCACCACGTCGACGTCCTCCGCCACGGCCAGGCCACCGGTGCCCTGCGGGCCCATAAGCCCCTTATGTCCAGTAAAGCACACGACGTCGAGCCCCATGGCGCGCATATCGATATGCGCCGTACCGGCAGACTGCGAGGCATCGACGATCACAAGCGCACCCGCGGCATGTGCCAAGGCCGCCACGCGCGCAATGTCGACCGCGTTGCCGGTCACATTAGAGGCATGCGTCACCACCACGGCACGCGTACCGGGCGTGACCAGCCGCTCGAGCTCGTCGTAGTCGAGCACGCCGTTGGTATCACAGCCCGCATGCTCAACCGTCACACCCTGCTCTGCCGCCAGGCGGTTGAGCGGACGCAGCACGGAGTTGTGCTCGAGCACCGTTGTGACCACATGGTCGCCGGGACGCACCACCCCGTTGATGGCGGTGTTGAGCGCCGCCGTGGAGTTGGGCGTAAAGCACACATGGTCCGCCCTCGGGCAACCCAAAAGGCGCGCGAGCTTGGCACGGCAAGCGTGAATCGTACGAGCGGCATCGAGGGCACCCGACGTGGCGCCGCGCCCGGCATTGCCGAGCGAGCACATCGCCTGCGTCACGGCATCGATGACCGTCTGCGGCTTGTGCATGGTCGTCGCCGCGTTATCCAGATAGATCATCGCACGACCTCCCACATATCAATCACGGTATAGCCCTCGGTGGGAATGCCCGCTGCGGCAAGCTCGGCGCGCAGCAGTTCCTCATCGGCAGGCAACGCCTTCCACGCCAGACCGCAGCCGGCAGCGACCTCCCCGGGCACGGGAATCGTTCGCCCGGGAAGGCCGCGCTCGATGCATAGGGTCTCGCAGCCCATGGCGGCCGCCGTGGTGGGAAACGTGATGACAAGCGCCGGGCGCTTCTCCCTCATGGCAACTCCAACCAATACGCTACGGGCGCACGACGCGCACGGCCTGCTCCATCTTCTCCACGATCACGTACATGTTCGTGACCTCACCCACCGCGAGCTGATCCTTAATGCCAAAGTGATCGAGGCAGGTGCCGCAGGTGAGAATCTCGACACCCTGCTCCGCCAGGCCCTTCAGGTCATCGAGCACCGGCGAGCCCTCGACGGTAAGCTTGGCGCCGCCGTTGTAGAACAGCATGGTCGCGGGCAGCTCCTCCTGCTGCGTCACGGCAAAGATAAACGCCTTCATGAGCTTGTGGCCCAGCTCGTCGTCGCCACGGCCCATGCAGTCGGTGTAGACGGAAATGACGAGCCCACCCTTGCCGGCGCTGGCATCACAGAAGGCAGCGCCATCCTGCTCGGGGTCCGCAACGGCCACGGCACCCGCGGTCGTGACGGTCACGTGCCACTCGCGTCCGAGATCTTCTCGACCGAGGCCGTGCAGCCCTTCTCCTGCGCCATCTTGGAGATGTTCTTGACGGCGGTCTCGTTATCGACCGAGGTCACGACAACGCCCTCACCATCGAGCTGCTTGAGCGCCTTGAGCGTCTTGACGACGGGCAGCGGGCAGGCATCGCCCATGGCGTTGACTTCAATCTTAGTAGACATAGCTACATCCTTTCGAAAGAGACCGCCGGATAGACGGGCGGTCGCATAGACAGTTTTTCTTAACGCACACGCGAACGGCAGGACCGCCCGGCACCGGCTCGCACACGCGACCGATTGTGGCGGCAACGCGCCCCTCGGCATGTAAACGACGCGCAAGCTCATCCACATCCGCCGCGGGCGCCGCGATAAGCAGGCCACCCGATGTCTGTGGATCGTACAGCGCATCCAACACACCCGGCTCCAGGTCCTCGTCGGCGGCCACACGCGGGCCAAAGAAGTCCTGGTTGCGGTAGGAGCCCGCGGGGATAATGCCCAGACGCGCCATGTCGAGCACCTGGTCAAAGAGCGGCACCGCCCCCGACACAAGCTCAATCTGCACACCTGAGCCCTCGGCCATCTCGCACGCGTGCCCGATCAAGCCAAAGCCCGTGATGTCGGTACAGCCGTGAAGCTCGAGGCCCTCGGCCAGACGAATCGGGGCCTCGTTGAGGGTGCGCATCGAGTCAAACATGGCTGCGGCCTCGTCCTGCTCGATGAGCACGCCCTTAATGGCCGTGGTGATAATGCCCGAGCCGATCGCCTTGGTCAGCAGTAGGACATCGCCCACGCGCGCACCGCTGTTGGCGAGCATGCGGTCGAGCGCGACAAAGCCACTCACGGACAGGCCGTACTTGGGCTCGTCGTCGTTGATGGTGTGGCCGCCCGCGATGGTGCAGCCAGCCTCGACGCACTTGTCGGCGCCACCCGCCAGAATCTCACCTGCGACCTCGACGCCCAGGCAACTGGGAATGCACAGCAGGTTCATGGCATGGCTCGGCCGCCCACCCATGGCGTAGATGTCCGACAGCGAGTTTGCCGCCGCGATCTGGCCAAACAGAAACGGGTCGTCGACCATCGGCGGGAAGAAGTCGATGGACTGAACGAGGCCCAGATTATCGCCAACGCGAAAGACGCTCGCATCGTCGGAGGTATCGAACCCCACGAGCAGGTTGTCGTTATGCACATTGGGTAAGTCGCCCAGGACCTGGGCGAGGGCTCCAGGAGCCAACTTAGCGGCTCAACCAGAGGCAGCGGTCATCTGCGTGAGCTTGATGAAATCGTCAGCCATCGATCCCTCCTCTCATAGGTCAATCTTTTCCTCCCAGTATACGCATGGCGGCGCCGCGAGCGGGCGGCGTATCGCAACCCCTACGCGACGCAGCAGAAGGGACAAAGGGACTGTCCCTTTGTCACATTATCGACAGACGAGATGGATTCTCTTGGCGTCGAAGTGCATGCGCAGGGTCTCGTCGGCCTGCGGCAGCTCGTCGGAAGCCACGCTCACCTTGTTGACCTTCCACTGCAGACGCGTGGGCGCATCGACACGTGGCACGTCCAACAGCACCAGCCGCTCAAAGCGCGAATCGCTCACCCGGGCCACGTGTAAGTCGTAGCTGTTACGACCACGCTCGGCACGGTTGTCAACATGGAAGTAACTTGCGCGAATCCCCAGGTACGCCACATCATCAGGAACCTCGCGACCCACATTAAAGGTCATGCCCCAGTCGAGAGCCTCAACTTCTTCGTCGCCGATCTTGCACGCCCGGCTTGTGTTCTTGCAGCCCGTCAAGCGCAGCGCGGCCAAGGTTTGCGGCCGGCGGACCACATCTTCGACGGAGCCGATCTCCTCCACATGCCCGTTATGCATCACGCAAATGCGCTGGCACAGGCGACACGCTTCGTCGATATCGTGGCTCACGTAGAGCACGGTGCGGTTGCACACGTCGAACAGGTCGAGCATGTTCTGCTCGAGCGCGCTCTTAAGGTAGGCATCGAGCGCGCTCATGGGCTCGTCGAACATAAAAAAATGCCCGGGTGTGCCGCCACCATGCGCGCAAGCGCCACGCGCTGCTGCTGACCACCCGAGAGGCGTGCGGGATAGCGGTCGGCAAAATCGGCCAGACCAAAAATGCCAAGATAGCGCTCGGCGAGCTTTTTGCGTGCAGCGACGTCACCCGCATCCTGTACGCCGGCGCACACGTTATCGGCCACCGTCATATTGGGAAACAGCTGATAGTTTTGGAACAGCAGGGCGCATTTACGCTCCTGGGGCGATAGGTTGATGCCCGCCGCCGAATCAAAAAAGGTCACGCCGTTGACGACGATCTTGCCCTCGTCGGGCGTCTCCACACCGGCAATGCAGCGTAGCGTACAGCTCTTGCCGCACCCCGAGGCGCCCAGCAGCGCCACGCGCTCCTCTCCAGCCTCAAGCTGCATATCGAGCGTAAACCCAGGATAGCGCTTTTTGATATCCAGAACGATCGACATGGCCTATCGACCTCCCTGCAGAGTGGCATCATCGCGCATGAGCTCGGCCAGCGCCTCGCGATCGATACGCAGGGCATCGCCGCCCACCGGGTCGAGCGAATCGGCCGTATCGGCGAGTTCTTTGGCCCGCTTGCGCTCCGCACGGGAAAGGCCCCGCTCGCGATACTTTTGCGAATGCGCGGTGTACATGTTGATAAACAGGATGACCAGGAAACTAAACGCAATCACGACGACAACCCAAAAGAGGGCCACCGAGGTGTAGCCGCCCATCCACTCAAAGTAGATAGCGATGGGAATGGTCTGCGTAATACCGGCATAGTTACCCGCAAAGAAGAGGGTGCAACCGAACTCACCCATCGCACGGGCAAAGGCGAGCACCGTACCGGCGGCGATCGAGGGCCAGCCGAGTGGCATCATAAGCTTGGCAAAGATACGGCGCTCGGACCACCCCAGGGTTCGCGCGGCGTCGAGCATCTGCGTGTCCAGGCTCTCAAAGCGCCGAGCGCCGTACGGTAGACCAGGGGAAACGACACCACCACGGCAGATATCACCGCCGCTGGCCACGTAAAGACGATCGAGATGCCGTGCGCGATAAGCCACTGGCCAACCCCGGTCGAGCGGCCAAACAGCATGAGGAGCAGAAAGCCGCACACCGTGGAGGCAGCACCATGGGGATGGTAAAGGCCGAGTCGAGCAGGCCCTTCACGCGGCTCGTCGTGCCCATAGTCTTCCATGCGGCAAGCAGGCCCAGCGCAAAGGCAATCACCAGGGCAAGGCCACTCGTTTTGATAGACACCCAAGCGGGCGATAGTCGATGCCGGTCAAAAAGGCGACAAGGGACGCCAAGGGCTCCTGTTCATCTTGCATCACAACGGATGATGCTTCCACGATTTGAGCGCTATCAAGCCAACGCGCGCCGCCCTTGGCATCACCCGAGGCTGATGCGATGACCACATAGCGGTCCCCATTCGCACCGCGCTCATCAAAGGCATAGGTATACCCACCGACATTAAACGCCGCTTCCGTCGTGGCATACCAAGAAGATCCATGTCTTCCAGCCGTGCGCCTCCCATGCAGTTTGCGCCGTCAAGCTCGCAGACGAGGGTCTTTAGACCCGATACGCTCTCGTTGTTCTGCAGATCCCATCCATATGTCTCGACCGCCTTGGGCGATATCCACACCACCACGCGATCGGCAGCCGGCGCCACTATGAGGTCCGTGTCCCCTTCAACGGGAAACCGATAGCCCTCGGGCTGGCCCTCCATGACACGGGCGGTCCCCTTGGCTAACCGTTCAAAACCATCGAGCCCATAAGAAAGCCCCTTGGCGGTCACGGCAACCTGGGCCCCGCCCTCAGTACCACCGGCAAACGCCCATCCCGGCACCCAGCAAAGCTCGAGCGTCAAAGCACAGGCGACAAGAATGCGAAATCTATTACGCACGAAACGCTCCAAGGAAAGACGAGGACAGGGCAAAAGACAAAACGATGGGATTATCGCTCCAAGCCGCACTACGCGGAAAGCTCAAATCCGTACTTAGCCCAAATCTTCTGCGCCTTCTTGTTGGTCAGACAGAAGTCGATGAACGCCTTGGCCTCGTCGGCGTGCTCGGAGCTCTCGGCAACGGCACCCGGATACACGATGGGCTTGTGCGAATCCTCGGGGCACACGAAGGCCTCCTCGATGCCGTCGTAGCGGAAGATGTCGGAGCTGTAGACAAAGCCGGCCACGCAGTCGCCCGTAGAGACGTAAGCTGCGGCGGTGCCGACCTTGTCGGCCAGGGCCACCTTGTCGGCGAGCTCGGGTGCATACTCGCCGTCGTCGCCCTCGGTACCGGTGTAGAGCCCAACAGAAGCCAGCGCTTGGTTGGCATACTTGCCGGCGGGAACGGTCTTAGCGTCGCCGACGGCAATCTTGCCGTCCAGGTTCGCGACGTCGGCGATGGCCTCGACCTTGGTGTCGGAGCCCTCGGCACGAATAATCACGAGTCGTTGACGAACATGTCCTCACGCGTGTCGGCGTCGACGAGCTCGGCGCTCGGCGTCGTCCATAGTGCCCTTGGAGGCCGTGATGAGCACGTCAACCGCGGCGCCGGCGCGCATCTGCTCGACAAGGTCGCCGGACGCCTTAAACTGCGTGTCGGCAAAGGTGGTACCCGTCTGCTCGGTGTAGAGCTTCTGAACCTCGGGCAGAGCCTTCTCGAGAGAGTTGGCGGCGAACACCTGCAGCCCGACGGCCTTCTTGAAAGAAGTCTTGGCAGAACCCGCATCGGAGCCGGCCGGCTCAGACGTCTTGTTGCCCGAGCAGCCAGCAAGGCCAAGGGCGGCAGCGGCGACAGCAGAAAGCGAGACGAATCCGCGGCGAGAAACCATATCGAACATGTTCAACCCTTTCGAGCGCTACGCCCGGGCACCCCGCCGCGGGCTTTATCCTGTAATTGAATTATACTTTAGCGCGAATAATACTTGTGATAAGAAATTATCGTTTGATAATTTCTTATACCGATAGCCGCAAGACGCTCGCGTTGTCGCCGCTTAAAAAAGCGGAGCGACCCATAAGGTCACTCCGCTACAGGCAAGCAGTTTAGCGAGCGTGTCCACCGCCCGCCGTCATGTGGGCCGCGTGCTCCAGCTGGTCGCTCACGGCCTCCCAGCTTTCGCGAGCCGCCTTCGTGGATCCCGGAAAGTTGATGACAAGCGCAGCCCCACGCTGCATGCACACGGCGCGCGAAAGCATGGCACGGCGCGTCTTGGTCATAGAGTATGCACGGATCGCCTCGGCAATACCCGGCACATCGCGGTCGCAGACGGCACGCGTCGCCTCGGGCGTCACGTCGCGCATCGAAAGCCCCGTGCCGCCGCAGGTGATGACCACGTTGGCCTGGCAATCGTCGGCCGCAGCCACAATGGCAGCACCGATCTCGTCAACATCGTCATGCACACCGTATGCGAGGCAACCATCCAGCCCTGCGCCGCGATGAGCTCCTCGAGCACAGCGCCTGCTTCGTCCTGGGCAAGATCGCGCGTATCCGAGCACGTCACGATCGAAATCTTCAACTCCATAGCATTCCTCCTACAGCACGGCGCCCTCGGGCAGATCGACACGGACGACATCCACGACGTCGCCCGGCTCAAGATCGCACGGACCCTCGTTGATGCGCAACAGGCAGTTCGCACGCTGCATGGTTCCGAGCAGCGCCGAGTTCTGGCTGTGCGCCTCGGTGACCGTAAGCTCACCCGTCTGCGTATCGCGCGCAACCGTGGCGCGATCATAGAAGCGTCGGTCCTGTCGCTTCTTCACGCCGTGGGTAAGAACCGCCTGCTGCACGGGACGCGCACCCTCGGCAAAGCCGCGCATCTTGCGAATCGCCGGGCGGGCGAGCATCTCAAAGCCCACGTATGCCGCCGCGGGGTTGCCCGAAAGCCCCAGATAGGGCTTGCCGCCGAGCAGGCCAAACGTAATGGCTTTGCCGGGACGCAACGAAATGCGATCGAACAGCACCTCGCCCTCGCGCCGAACCAGCGCCGTCACGTAGTCATAGTCGCCAGCCGAGGCGCCACCGCTCGTAATGACAAAATCGCACTCTTGCGCGGCGCGGTGCACCAGCTCGGCAATCGCCCGCTCGTCGTCGGGCGCAATGCCGTAGAACACTGGGTCGGCCCCAGCATCGAGCACCTCGGCCATTAACGCCGAGGAATTGGAATCGCGAATCTGCCCGCGTGCCGGCAGCTCGCTCGGCGCGACCAGCTCCGTGCCCAGCGAGATAATGCCCACGCGCGGAGCGGCATGGACCTTCACGCTCGCATACCCGGCGCTCGCCAACAAGCCGCGCCCGCCGGAGCCACGACCTCGCCGGCGTGCATCACAACATCGCCGGCATGGGCCTCCTCGGCGGCAGAGCGAACGTTCTCCCCTACCTTGGCAGGCGCCGAGAACCTCACACGCGAACCCTCGTTGCCGTCACCGACGAGCACATCGACGATCTCATACTTCACCACGGCATCGGCACCTTCGGGTACCGGTGCGCCCGTCATGATGCGGACCGTCTCGCCCGCGCCAATTGTGCCCTCAAACACATGGCCCGCGGCCTCGTGTCCGATACGTCGAGCGTCACCGGCGCCTCGCCAGATCCCTGCGCCAAATCCGCCGAGCGCACGGCATATCCGTCCATAGCGCTGTTAGCAAACGGCGAGATGTCGATATCGGCCACCGCGTCCTCTGCCAAGGGAAGACCGGCAGCCTGCCACACGGGAATCTCGACAACTTCGGTGCGATTCACGTGCGACAAGACGATCGCCTGTGCGTCCTCCAACGGAATGAGTTTCTCTGCCATATACACCTCTAGCATGCAACGGCGCACATCACGGGCGCGATTCTTTATGTTTATCTCAGTATAATCCCCCGCCGCACGACGGCGACACGGCCCGTGCCCACGAATACACCTGTCGGTAACGGACGGCGAAACAGAACCAAAACCAACCAGCCGGTTTGTCACGTTTGGCACGTTCTATAATGCTCGTGTTGCAATCAAGAAGAGGAACGTATGGCTTTTACCGACAAACCCGAAAGCGCTAACGAGGCGCAGGATCATTCCCAGTCGCTCGACGACGGCGGCTTTTCTCCCTTAACGACGTCATCATGGCCGGCAGGCATCAGCTCACCCGCTCCGAGCATCTCTTGGCTGCCGACACGCGCCGCAACGCCCGCAACCTACTCGCGAGCGCCAAGTTGCTCGCACTCGTCGTCATCGTCTCGCTCGCCATGGGCGTTGCCGCCTGGGCGTTTTTGACCTCGCTGAATATCGCGACCGACTATCGCGAGCACCATGCATGGGTCTACGCCTTGCTTCCCGTTGTGGGCGTTGCCACCGCATGGGTGTACAAAAACCACGGCCTTGCCGCCAAACGCGGTAACAACCTGGTCATCGACTCCGCTCTGGGCACACGCCTCATCCATATGCGCATGGCCGTTCTCACCTTCGTCTGCTCCACGCTCACGCACCTAACGGGCGGATCTGCCGGTCGCGAGGGGGCCGCGGTGCAGATTGGCGGCACCATCGCCAGCAACATCTCGAACCTCGCCCACCTCAAAAACATGACCACCACGACCTCATGCTCGCCGGCATCTCGTCGGCCTTTGGCGCCGTATTCGGCTCGCCCCTTGCTGGAGCTTTCTTTGGCATGGAGATGTGCTTTATCGGCAAGATCGACTACACCGCGGGCATCTACTGCCTGGTCGCCTCGTTTACCGGCTACTTTACGTCACTTGCCTTGGGAACCGAGTACGAGGCGAATGTCATCGCCAGCGTTCCCAACATGACACCGCGGACGGTTGTCATCGTTGTTATCAGCGCAATTATCTTCGGTCTGACGGCACGCCTCTTTGCCTGGTCGGTTCGAACCGTCAAAAGCCTTTACGGTCGCTTTATCACCAATTACCTTCTCGCGCACTCGTGGGCGCACTCGTGGTTTTGGCCGCCTATGCCCTCCTTGACGCCTGGGACTACGCCGGCCTTTCCACGTGGCTTTCCGGCGCCGGATTTGCAGGCAACACCACCCTGGCGGACGCAGCCATCAAGTTGGTCGTCACAGCGCTTACCCTGGGCGCGGGCTTCCAAGGCGGCGAGGTCACGCCCCTGTTTGGCATCGGTGCGGCACTCGGTGGCTGGATCGGTTGCCTTACCGGGCTTGACCCCAGTTTTCTGGCGGCTCTCGGCATGCTCGGCGTGTTCTGCGCCGGCCTCAACGTGCCCATCACCACCTGCATGATGGCCATCGACCTGTTCCACGGCACGGCCGCCGGGTTCTTTGTCATCGTGGCCTTTATCAGCTACCTAACCGGCGGACACCGCGGCGTGTACCCCGCCCAGCGCATCATCTCACCCAAGCGCCGCTCGCTTATTGTGGATGAGGGAGGTACGGTAGCGGATGCTATCGAGCGCCACAACGACCTGATAGAGTAGATGTAATAATCGCCGTGCAGCCACAATCGGGGCTAATTCGACCTGAGCGCGACCGCACTGTCATGTCACACGCCGGGAGTCGCCCCATGCACGCAACTGATTTTGGTCGCACGCTCATCATCGCCAACCCAGCCGCCCAGTCGGGTGCGGCACGCGAAGTTGCCGAGCGCCTGCAACGCTTTTTGGACATGACTGCACGCGCATCCCAGTTTGACCTGGTGTTGACCGAGCGTATGGGACACGCCAAGGAGCTGGCCGCACAGGCTCAGGGCTATCGCACCGTTATCGCACTCGGCGGCGACGGCGTGATTCACGAGGTCGTCAACGGGCTTATGACGCAAAAGGAGGCGCCCGCCCCGCTCTTGCCGTCCTGCCCGTGGGCTCCGGCAACGATTTTGCCCAGACGCTCGGCATCGACGATTTCTCCGGCAAGGATTATGGCGCGCTGCTCACCTGCGAGCTGCAGCGTCAGGACATCGGGCGCATTCGCTCGTGGAGCCCTGCGAGCGGCAGCGGCGAGGCTACCGTTGAGTACTACGACCAGACGCTTTCGGTCGGCATCGATGCCGCCATCGGCCTGGGCACCACCGAGCTGCGCAAAAAGACCGGCTTGACGGGCGCGCCGCTCTACACCCTTTCGGGACTTGAGCAGTTTGGCCTGCGCTACCGCAACTACCCCATGACAGTCAGCTTTGACGGCGCGCCCGCCGAGCGCGTGAGGGCGATCATCATGCGATTCAGCTTGGTCCTACCTATGGCTCGGGCTATCGCATCTGCCCCGATGCGACCCTGCGACGGCATGCTCGACGTCTGCTACGCCTGCGGCCCCGTCCCTCGCGCGGTACGCCCTGCCTATGTTTCCTTTCGGCCAAGGACGGCCACCGTACCCAAGTTGCCACCGGTTCGCATGCGCCGC
>ENA-OQBU01000234-OQBU01000234.1-human-gut-metagenome-genome-assembly--contig:-NODE-234-length-13692-cov-4.221157_pt1 | contig 13692 bp, 15 predicted proteins | sample MGYA00242492_ERZ504566 | MGnify/ENA primary metagenome ERZ504566 (study PRJEB26092, sample SAMD00036261) | human gut metagenome | host: Homo sapiens | study: EMG produced TPA metagenomics assembly of...
CACGCCTGGCAACCCGGACCGTCGACTGCGGCAATGCTGCTTCGTTTGTTGACATCTTCTCTCCTTCAGATATCTCGCTTATGTTTGACATTCGCAGATATCTTACGCCGGTGGCGGCAACGAAGCGCCCGACATGTGCAAAAGCGATGCCGTCGCGCCGTTACGCAATCAAAAACATATTGAAGCGCGACTGCGTCCTTTCTTACGTTTCATACTTTTGCAAATCGTAATCTCGTATTTCATGGTGCTCCTCCGTTGGTAGTGCCAGTATGTGTCAAGCGCATCGTTCCCCGGACAAAATCACGTTCTTAAGCAAAGCCACGCTTGTAAATCGGAAACACAAGTCGTTGTGGCCCCTACGGATTCATTGTATGTCGAAATGGCTGAAATTATTATCCATCGCAAAAACTCTCGTAAGCAACACCTATCGAGATAAATGTAGCTTATTTTAACGTTAGCTATCACTTATGCGGATAAGTGTAGCTAACGCACAGCGATGCGACTGATAGATTGGCAATAAATGGATATTCGTATACTTATTCGTATACTTTTTATGCGTTTTCAAATCTCGCAGAGGAGAAACATGTCAGCCGCATCGATCCTTGACAGCATGGTCTCCGTCACCAGCCTTAACCACGGCGGAGCAAGCAAAGCATTAAGTCAGGTGGGCGACAACCATCCAGTCGTCGTACTCAAAAACAATCAGCCCAGCGCGGTCATAATCACGCCCGCCGACTATCGCCGGCTCACTCAGGCTGAAGAAAATTTCGCGCTATACCGCAAAGCCGTGGAACGCCTACGCAACGATGACAGCACACTGCTAACCGATGCAGACGTATTCGGCGAAGATTATGAGCCGATTGATGACGGTTTTGAACCAGAATTCGAATAAGGTCCATCAACAACCGGCAAGTGGACAGTTTTGTATATTTTGATATGGCGATGCAGGTTGTATGAAATCAAGAAATCGACGTCTTGCACAGCCGGATTGAATATAGTGGATGGCATTGCGATACGTACAGGTTTCACTTTTGGTCGGAGCAGTATCCATGTACAAAGGCGATTTATCAATCGCACGAGGAGCTGACTGAAATGGCAGCGTTCGACAGGCCGGAATATGACCGTTATGTACGTCTTGCGGAAATGATGATTTCATTTCTAAGAGACCATGGATACAACTACGACACCAATCTCGATCAAGACATCCTTGACCATGATGGACCGGGAGTGCCAGTCGAAAATGGCGTTGACGCCATCATCGAGTTCAACCTCACTCCTCCGAAGGATATGATCACCTTGTTTGGACAAGTTCATGATGAAAATCCTTGGTGCGACGAGGAATACGAACAATTTCGCGATTACCTGCGAGAACGCGAAGATGAGCACCAATCGGGTAAATTGATTCCGCCATCCGCAGATTAGAACGCCGACCCCCACACACACAAGTAATAATCGTTTGCACTGTTCATCGTAGCGGGCGCGGAACTCATTCTCACTTCCCGCAGTGACACCGTATGCCAGATAAAAAACCGGGAACGGACGCGACGTTTGAATTACGACGAACCCGACTCCCGGCATCGCGACTGCTTCTCAAAAGATGTGTGCTTGACTCACATGGATGGTACTGAGAACCATTCGCTTGCGATCTGCTTCCGCACACATGCTGGCGCGATGTAAATACAACGCAGGCACACGGCAGATACAAATCAAGTCTGTGCAAAACTTCCAGCCAGCAAAGAAGCCGACCGGAAAGCCACAGGCCACTCTAGTCGTATGGTCGAATATTCACAAATTAACTGACCAAACCGACATATGTCATGTGAAGTGAGCGATAAATCAAAAAACGGCAGTTCAAAAGCGGACCATCTCAATACACGTATCCCATATGGGATACGACCGGTAGTGAAGGTCCGGTCGTACACGCTTATCGTATTTCAATCCACGCATCCCGTATGGGATGCGACAACTGCTTAACCTGTTTTGCTTCAATTTTTCTTAAGCAATTTCTGCACTATTTTTCCGCAGCATAGGCTACTGGTTTCCAGCGGAAACTGCACCATATGACCGCCCAGACGAAAACAGGCACCAGCCCGCCGTGCCTGTATATTCCCGAGACGCAGCCCAAAAACAAATCCGCCGGCTGCAACCGGCGGCGCTCGGGAAGGAAAGGACGATGGCGATACCGATGCCCAAACCGCAAGATATCAGGAGACTGGACCGTCAGGGAGTGTCCAGGTCGGAGATCGCGAGGAGGCCGGACGTGGACCGCGCCACTGTCGCGAAATACGCCGATATGGACGACATGACGCCGAAACCGCCCATGGACAGGCGCCGGGGCTCCAAAATCGACCCGTACGCGGCGTTGGTCGACGGATGGCTCGAGGCCGACCGCATGCTGCCCCGCAAGCAGCGCCACACCGCCAAAACGCGTGCATGACAGGCTCGCGCGGAGACCGAGTACGACGGCGAGTGCACGACGACGCTGAGGTACGTGAGACGCTGGCGCGAGGCGAACCGGAGCGGTTCCGACGGGTACGGCGAGCTCGTCTGGGCGCCCGGGCGTCGCGCAGATCGATTTCGGTGTGGCGAAGGCCCGCATCGTCGGCGAGCTCGTGGACGACCACTGCCTGGTCGTCACGTTCCCCCATTCGAACATGCGGTATGTGACGAGCCTGCCCGGGGAGAACGCGGAATGCCTGTGCACGGGCTGGTCGAGGTGTTCGAACACATCGGCGGAGTCCCGCCAGTGATCGTCATGGACAACGCCACCGGCGCGGGACGCAGGAACGCGAGGGGCGAGGTGACGCCCGCCGCGGTGCTCGACGTGTTCGACATCAAAAAATCGCTGTCACACAAGGGCAACCCCTACGACAACGCCGTGGTCGAATCGACGAACAGGCCGTTGAAGAAGGAGCTCGTGTACCGGAACCACTACACCACGATCGAGCAGCTGAGGCATGACCCCGACGACTACGTGTGGTGGTCCGACAACCAGCGGCTCCACTCCACCCTCGGATACCGGAGCCCGAAGGAATTCACCGAACAGGGACTCGTCCTCTAAGAAACCGTCCAACACGCTGTTGCCAATCCAGCGGTCAGCCAGCCATCCACGATGGCCGCGTACCCGTCGTCGACCAGCGAGCTGCCCGCGCGGGCGCCGTCTGACGATTTGGGTGAATAATCGCTGCGGTCGGCGTACTTGACCACGGTCGTGCGCGATACGCCAAGCCTTCGTGATATCTCCTTGTGGCTCAGGCCTTGGCGGTCGAGCTGCCTGATACGCTGTCGGACACACACCGGTGTCGTCATTTCCTTTCCTCCCGAGAACCATCAGTTTGGTTGACAGGCACTCGGGAATCTATCAAGGAACCAGACGGTGCCGGTGTTCTTATTCCACCGGCACCGTCACCGCCGGCAATGTCCAAATTGAACGCTCACGGTGTACAGAAACAAGTGCCGACGCCGAACACCTTTATTCGATCACATACACCGCCACAGGTCTCTGATGCCCAGTCCTTTCTGAGCCATTTCGGTTTTCATCGCCTCATACAGCTCCATCGTTGTGACACAGTCCGCGATGGCTCGATGTTCATTGTTCGTCAGATTCAGATACTCGGACAAATCTGAAAGCCGGTGATGAGGCAAATCAGGATACAGTTTTCTGGCAAACTGCATCGTATCCATGTACTCGTTATTGATGTTCTCTTGGAATCCCGCGGCGAGGAATCGGACATCAAAGGACGTGTTATGACCGACGATGATGTCGTTTTCCAAAAAACGCGAGGACATCTCCCTTCACATCTTCGATAGGCGGCTTGTCCGCCACCATTTCGTTTGTGATGCCAGTCAGGCTGGTGATGAATCCGTCTATTTCATACTTCGGTCTGATCAGCTGTTCATACCTGTCGGTCACATCTCCACTGCGCACCTTCAGAATTCCAATCTCAATCACCTCGTCATAATAGGCGGAAAGACCTGTGATCTCCGTGTCAAGCACGCAGTAATTCTGACACTATCCTTTTTAACGTAGTTGCTCATTGCTTTTCCTCCTGATTCTCTGATTTCCCGTTCAAGCCTTCGTAGCCGTTCCTCGCGGTCAGCCTTTCTGGAAAGTTCGCATTCCCATACGACTATCACGTTCCATCCGTCAGCTTTCAGCTGATTCTGTACATCCCTGTCTCTTGGATGTATTCCGGTCGAATTTCCTCTGTCAGAATTCACGGTTTGTGGACGGTGTAGTTGCATATCTGCATCCCGGATGACGGTGCCAGAAGCAGCCGTGCACGAAAATCACCGTATGGTATTTCGGAAGAACGAGATCCGGTTTGCCGGGATATCTGCTGTCATTCTTGCGATACCTGCATCCTTTCGAGAACAGATACTTTCTGACGGTTTCCTCCGGCCTGGTGTCCTTTCCTCGTATATGCGACATATTGAAATGCCACTGTTCCTTCGTCAAAACGTCTGACACCGGCATCACCTCCGTATGTCACGCTTCCCTGAATATCTTCTTGAAGATAAGCTGTGTCATCACTTCGTCAAGCTGCTTCGCCGTGTTTTCCGATTCAATCAGTGCCCCGAGTTCGATGTTGCCCTGCTGACCATGATATGACAGATTTGCCGACGTTATCAGCGTCTTACTCATATCCACGGAGATGACCTTGGCATGCAATGCAGCCATCTTGTCGTCCTTGTTGCTGTAGTCGTATAGTTTGAGAAAATGGCCCCTGTATCTGAGCAGTTTGTCTGCATCCGGCTGCTTCTCAATGTTATTAATGAAGAACTTGACGAACACGCCTTTCTGGCTTTTATCGATAATGGTGTCCGTCAGTTCTGAAAAGTATGAGGAAAGCGAGTATCCGGTTATCAGGATGTTTCTTTTCGATCCCTCGATCATTGACCGCACAACGGTCATCGTAGGCTTTGCATTGATTCTGAACGATGGCGGGGCTGTCACGACCAACGAGACTTTATCATTTCTTTTCATGGTCATGGCAGACCGGATTGTCCCGGCTAATTCCACGTAATCCGTCGGAGACAATCCCGGATATCGTCTGCGCAGGATGTCTGTGGCATTATCGGTGCCATTGGCAGCATCTGCCCTTACAGTATTCAGAAGTATTTCTTGTTTTAAATCTCCACCTGACACAGCTCATTCACCAGCTCTCTGAAATACGATGTCTCTTCGCGTCCCGAAAGAGGAACCACGAGCCCCCGGTCAAGCATTCGATTCCCGTTCTCGCATGCGGTTTCTGAAATCATGCAGCACGAATGGCATGCGGCTCCGTTTGAGTTCTTCCCGGCCGGGAGCGTGTTCATGCATTCCGGATCGTTCGTGCATACAAGTGCCTCCTGGAACGCTTCCCTCATGAGGCTTGTCATCTGTTCTGCCGTACCGAGTTCCACGAGACCTCCGAGAGAGCCTTCCTTGTCGGAGCTTCCTGTATAGAGCAGAACGCCTGCCATCTTGTCGTCGAAGTATATTCTCTCCCTTATTGCTGAAGAGGAGTATCCCGACGACATGGCCATCTGCTTGATGAGAAGATGGGAGAAGGTATGCATGAGGACATAGACGGCGTTGCGACCCGCCTTTATCGTCCATCCCTTTGACTCACAGTACTCCCTGTAGGAGGCGGCATATTTCTCTGAAATTTCTCTGGTCTTCGGCTCGGTCAGCCACTTTGCAAGCGTCTGCTTGTTGAATTCGATGAAGATTCCTTCGCCGTTTACCTCCACTGCAGGAAGCCATCGTTCATCCCTGCCTTTTGTCAGGTAGACGATATTCGGCTGTTCATCCGCATCCGGATCAGGAGCGTCAACCCGTGTGAAGCCAAGAAGCACTCGCACCTCGCGCAGTCTTGTTATGCGGATGATCCGCTTGAAGTAGTGCTTGAAGTATTCGGGAAGAGCATCTTCCTCTGCTTTGAAATGCTTCTTGTTGGACTGATAGGTCGGATCATTGTGATGCGTGATGGCCTCATATTCCATCCGCTTGATTTCAGTGAATTCCTTGATGTTTTTCATGCGCCGCTCATAGGCAGCATCGAATTCATCACGTGCATAATCAGAAAAATATTCTTCATAAATCTGTTGAAGGCCTTCTTCTTCGCTGCGTCCGAATCTCACGGCCATCTTTTTCGCCTGTTCGATATCGCGAAGATGCTCATCTATCAGGTTGTACAGGGGATTGATCCATGGCGGAATAGAAATGGCGCTTCTCGTCACGGCAAAATACACATTCGATGCACCGCGCTGAGACGGAATGACCGGTTTCTCGCAGTGTTCACGTCTGGTGTGTGGTCTGAACGGATGCATGCCGCTGCACGACAGTTCCTCGAAGTTCCGGGCCTGCGTGGCTCCGCTCATGCTTCTTCTCGCACCGCAGGAGCACTCCACCCACATATCTGACAGCGTGGATGTGTTTCCTGTTGAGTACATCCTCATTCCCCCTTTGCAGTCTGTATCTCCGCGATGAACCCACCCTCTCCAGGGGAAATCAGACATGTGTCCGTTTTCGCAAATTGTGATGAAACGGGCAGGATAAGCACGCCAGTGGCAGTCAGGACAGTTAACGCTAAACTTCAGATACTTGTCAAGATCATCGTTGATGATCCCTCTTGCATCAAAAAGCCTCCCGCACTTTGAGCAGACATGCCAGTAAGGAAAAGTCACAACCGGTATGTCATGAGCAAAGGATGTCCTCGGCATATAGAAGGCATCCACATTCAGATAGGACGCAAGCCGTCCGTCTATGATTTTCTTTCCCTTGTCCTTCCAGTACGAGATATCCAGAATGGTCACAGAGTCTTTCACTGCATCCACGACTGCCCCCGGTCCAAAAGTCGTGATGATTTGATTCGGGCGCAGCTCGCCAAGTTTGTTATTGTCGTATCCGGCCATATCATTCCTCCGTGTAATAGTACATATTTGCAGCGCTTTCCACGTCACGCATTGACCGCAGGGTGGGCTTCTCATTCTCGATATGAGGCTGCTCATATCCGTTCATAAGCCTGTTGTACTTTTCCGTTCCCACAACGTAATAACGAAGAGGCTTGTCCTGTGATGCCAACAACTTCCATTCGTCGATGAATTTGTCAATCTCTTCGCTCGCATCAGCTCTTGCAGAAGGCTTGACGATCTTTACCCGTTCAAGAATCATTTCCTTCACTGCATCGATCTGATTCTGTGACAGAGAATTTATTGCCACAGCATCCTTGTTATCAGCCATTTCCGGGTACAGAAGCCTTATCGCAGAAATGACAAGTGCATGCAGAACACGGTCGCGTGCCCTTGCAGAGAACGGAGTGGCCGTTGTTCCTTCCACGAATCTGTAGAGCTGTGCGTGGTATCCGGTGAAATTCTCGTAATGAGACAAGTCGCGCGGCCGATATGCGTTGTACAGCGTCACGACAAGACCCGGATGAGCACGCCCGATACGGCTTGTCGCCTGGATGTATTCGGAGTTCTGTTTTGGCTGACCCGACACGACCATAAGACCAAGACGATCCACATCCATGCCGACCGCAATCATATTCGTTGCAACTGCCGTGTCCATATGGTTCTTTGCGGTATAGGGCAGCTCAAGCTGGTTGAGTTTTTCCGGTATTTTCCAAGACGACATACGCGATGTTATCTCATCGTTCTTATTCAGATATCTGCGCTTTTCGAGATGGTATCTCTTCCGAATGCGCTTTATTCTGTCGGGAATATCATCCTGCAGAAGGCGTACCGCACCACCGAGTTCACGTATGCTGTTGAAATATCCGATCAGGGTGTAGTACGGATCGATGACATCCTTGTATTCATCCTGCAGGGAATATGTATAGACCGCTTGCAGAATAATGGCATAAGTTCTCAGCAAGGCTGTTTTCACAGACTGCCCGGGAGCACAGATTCCGACATACTTTCTGAACGGGTCTTCCTCAACCGGAATCTCGCGTATGAAGAAGCTGTCGCCGATCTCAAAGCCGTTCGGCGGGAACTGCTTCGTTGTCTTTCTGGCATACAGGCACTTCGCCTGGTTGTCCGCATTCTTGATTGTGGCCGTGGAGACCACGTACTTCGGTTTGATTCCATCATGCGTGCACATGTCCTCGATGATGGTCTCATACGCACCATAGACGGTCCCAAGAGGCCCTGTGATCAGATGAAGCTCATCCTGAATAATAAGCTCCGGCGGGAGAAACGGCTTCACCTGCGTAATCTCTGCAGCAGGAAGACCGGATGCCCTCCTGTGTTTCGGATGTTGTTTTGCACCAATCGCAACATATCCGTCACGGCTGCACTTGCGATCAATTCTTCCGAACAGAGCGTTCGTGCTCACGTCCCACGGCAGTCTCGCGAACTTGTCGACTGTTGACAGGATGATAGTCGGGCATTTAGCGTAGATTTCCTCGTCCACCAGATATACCGGAATCGGGATGCGTTCCCCGGTCTTTGCATATTTATAGAACATGCAGTGTTCGTCCGAACAGTAGATTTCCACGGACTTTCTGTCCGAGTCAATATAAAACTCTTCCTTTGTAAGCGGTTTTCCGCAGAACGGACAGGTAAGAAGCTGCTTATAAAGCAGGTTCTTCTGATTTCCTGCCTGGTAAGGTCTTTCCGGATTTTCTTTCAGATCATCAAATCTGTTCGGAGTCACACTGCCTCCGACCCAGAAACCGATGCTGATTGGTTCTGTTCCGTACCGAGGATAATTTCTCGGATCTCGTCTGACGTTCTCCGCAGCAACAACCATCTTTGTGATACGGTCGCGCTGCTGCGTTGTCAGAAGACGAAGTGTGTACCGGAGGATGATGGTCACCCCGCCGTCACGGTTATATTTGTCAGATTCGGAGGCACGAAGGCGTCTGTTGGCGATGGTAAAGGCCATGAGTCCGAGATAGGCCTCCGTCTTTCCACCGCCGGTCGGGAAGTAAAGCAGGTCGACGACGTCCCGCTCCGGATCTTCCGGATGGACGATTCCCTTCAGATTCATCAGGATAAAGGCTATCTGGAATGGCCTCCAGGCGAATTCATTCTTTGGATTCTTAGGATTAACAAAATCCTTGAAATTGCATTCAATGCCCTTACCGTGCTTCTTCGAATAGTTCTTTATGCTGTTCTGCATAAAGATGACGCTGTTCATGAAACTGAACGCCTCGAATGCGATGTCGTCCGTCTCGATGAGCTGAATGCCTTCCCGTATTCTTCGCAATGCGTCCCGACAGTGTCCGATGACGGTATTCCCGATACTCTCCGCGAACCTCGGATCATTCATCCGAAAGCTTCCTGCGAGCGTGTCGTCAATCCACTTTTCATATGAATCGGCGAGCGTGTTCAGCTTCAGTATGGTTTCTGATTTCCTGCCCTTTGCCGCCATCTGCCATGTTGAAAAGTATGTGGGTGAGAATCCTTTGAGAGCGGCACTGACGCCTGGATACTCGTATTCCGGGATAAATGCGGATTCCACATAGTCCGTACGGCCGTTCCCGGTCTTACCCCATACGGCGGCACAACCTCTGCCACGTCCCATGATCGGTCGCTGCTCGAAATAGAACTCGTCAGTCGCAAGAACATGTCTGCAGATGTGTTCCGCGATGAAGACCGCAGAGCCATCCTCGGCATGGGCCTTGATTCCGACCTGAAACATCAGGCCTTCGATGTCACTTGAGGGATTGCTCCGCTTGTTCACAACATAGACGGTGACAAGGGAATATCCATCTTTCAGAGGAATCCGTGAGACGTGAACGTGTATGTTTGAATCCTGCGCAAGCTGGTAATCCTTTGTGCGCCTGAAATCACTGAACTTCACCCGTACGGTTTCGCTTTCGGGAACTCGCCTGTAAACCGTGCGGTTGTGTTCCTTTTTCGTCTTTTCCTATAACCTTTTCGATCGAACTGACATAGTCGCCCCCAGCTCACATCGAGGCAGATGCGGTCGAGACTGCTTTCCACATAAAAAACTGATGCCGAGGGATGACGGAAGCTGGAACTTTGTGGTAGAAACGGGCTCGTTGTCATCATCCTCACCTGCGGTGAAGTCCTCGTCCTTGCCATAGTCGATATCCGTATCGATTTCCTGTTCGTTCTCGTCCGGTGCATTCTCATCACGCTGCGGCTCGAGCATTCCGACAAGGTAGGCGAAGCGAGGGTTCTCGTCCAACACTTCTTCCGGAGAAAGCGGACCAATCAGGTCGGTTCTGATCGCATCTATGATTTTCTGTCGCACTTCGGCATATTTGAATCTGTCGTCCATTAATCCTCCTCCTTTACGGGATGCGCCGTTCCAAGCGTATATTTGCAGGTGTTTCCTGGATGGATGTTGTCATCGGATATCAGCCGGTATTCCCAGGTCTTGTGATCCGGATCGGTTGTCGAGGCAAAGGTGCACCAGCGAATTCCTTCGCGCGCCTTGGAGACGACCTCCTCATTGTTCACTTCGTTCAGAGCTTTCACCTCGACCATGTATTTTTCCGGTTGTCGTCTCAACGAGAAAGTCAGGGTTGTACTGCTGTCCGGCTTTCCAGAAAAGGCCGAGCTGATTCAGTGGAGGCTTGATCCAGCGGATCACGTCGGGATCTTCCTCAAGAATGACAGAGAACTGTCGCTCCGTATCGCTGTCGAAGGCATTTGCCGGATAATAGGACTTCTTATATCCGGTGAACAGGTACTTCTTGATGTTGCTCCTGTCAGTGAAAGGCTTGTCGTAGCGTACTTGTCCGTTTTTCTTCACGTTCTTCACGAACTTGCGAAAGACGATGAGATCCTTCTGGACTATATGGATATCCTGCGTCTTTCTGTCCATGTGTGTGTAAATCTGTTTTTTTATATCGTTCACGATCAGTCCGGCGTAACGGCGGACGATTTTCTTCTTTTCCTCCTCGTCGCCTGGTATCTGGCTGAGGTACTGCTCCACAACATCGATGATGAAGTCGGCATCATCGTAGGAAAGCTCACTGATGGAGTCGAGCAGCATGCATGCCAGCGTGTTCCGGGCATCCTCGACTTCGAGTGCCTGTGCGTCTACTACTGTCAGCAGATGCTGGTTGATTGCGTCGAAACGCTCGATCTTTGCTGTGGCTATCTCAAAGTCCTGTATGGTGCGTTTCACTTCAAAGTGGTTGAACTTCACCTCGGAAGTTGTCTGCACGAGAATTTTTGGTACGGATATGGCTTTTGCCGAGTATTCCGTGACCGTTTTCGCGAACTCCTCTTGCGACATCGGGCGTTTTCCGCTCTGCGTATCCGGTGTCGTCGAGACAGTGTCAGTACCGGTGCTCTGTGGTCCGGGAGTTTCCCCGGTCTGCATGACTTCCGGAGCTATGTCAAAAAGACTCAGCTGATTGGGATTATCCGACTTTCTGTTCTTCTTCTGCGATGCCATGAAGTTCTTCACGTATGCCTCGTAGATTTCAAGCTGTGTCTGCGGGTTCCGCATCTGGTCGAATGACTTGAGTCCCGTTGACGTGATCGCCTCGTCCATGAACGAGAGTTGCCCGTCCTCAAAGGTGCTCGATACATCCACGGATTCCGAGTCCTCGACTCCGGTCTTGTCCAGGTCACGGTAGCGAAAGATGTCGCTGCTTCTGATTTCGTCGACGAGCTCACGGTAATGGTCGTGCGCCACAATATCAAGCGTGTCCAGATCCTCGTTGCCGGTCTGTTCACCGAATGGCAGACGCAGCCCGCGTCCGATGGTCTGCATGGCAAGGATATCGCTTTTTGCGGCGTTCAGCGGGATGATGGTGAACAGGTTGTTCACATCCCAGCCTTCCTTGAGCTTGTAGACATGCAGCACGATTTCTATCGGGTTCGCCACGCTCTCGATGGAGAGAAGCAGGCGGACGTTCTCCTCGGATTCCTCGCCAGTCTGTTTGGAATGGATCTCGATGACCTTACCCTTGTACTTTCCATTCATGAAATCATCGCTGTCTATCAGGGCGCGGATTTTCTTCGCATGATCCGTGTCCTTGCAGGCTATAAGTACGATCGGTTTCACATAGTCGAGTTCATTGTTGGTGCAGTATTCCCGTAGGACGGTCTTCCGATGCTCGTGCAGTGTGAGTCCGTCACGGATCTTCATCTCCTCAATATCGTCCTGGCTGTACCCGGCAATGTTGGAGCGTCCCATGACGACCGGAATCTTGAGATATCCTTCGGCTGCTCCACGTGCCACGTCATAGGAGTAGATGACGTTTGAAGGAGATTTCGGCGTGGCCGTGAATTCCAGTCCCAAATGGGTTTCAGGTAATTGATGGCTTTCATGGAGGCTGGGGCGTAGTAATGGTGTGCCTCGTCCATGCAGATGACGAGGTCGTCGAACTGTGCCAGCACGTCCGCAAAGGAAGCACCGAGTGTCTCCTTGAATTTGTGGAAGTTGAACTGCGTGTCGGTCTTACTGTTGAAAATTTTCCCGATGTTGAAGATGAAAAGCTGAATCTCTGACATCTGATCAACAAAGAGAGAGCCCTGCTCGTACTTCACAGGGTACTGGTCGTAGTTCTCGCTGTCCCATACCCTCGGTCTGCCCATCTCAGCTTCCAGCCCCTTGAAGATGTACTTCGGGTACGCAGGGTTGGATTCATTGCGCAGCTTGTCATAGATGGTGTTTCCCGGCGCGAGGATGAAGAAATGCTTGTATCCCTTTGTCTTATACAGATAGTAGATGCAGGCTCCCATCAGGCGCGTCTTGCCGATGCCGGTTGCCATGTTGTAGCCGAAAGACGGGAAGTCAAACTTCGTCCTGACCTTCCTGTTGTTCTCGCTGTATTCAGATGCCGCCGCCTCAATGGTTTCCTTGTCATCGCGCTTGTAGTCGCAGTGGGTGCTGATGGCGTCAAGATAGGACAGAGCCTCTTCCTGCGGCGTTCTCAGGCTCATCGCGTATTTGATTTTCGATACCGTTCCTGACATTTACCGCACCTCACTTTCAAAATTGCACTTGTCCAGGAGATCCTTCGGAATCTTCTTCACTTCAATGTTGTCCGGCAGCATCATGTCCGACTGGATCTTCGTCGCGTAAATCAGGAGAGACTGTCCCTCATCCAGGTGCTGTGACAGGGAGCGAACGTATTCCGCATTCACGAACTCCGTCGTCACATGGATGAACCGCTTCTCCGAGGAATGCCCATGGAAGACGTCCTGCGGCTTGTACTTGAATCCCTCGATCTTGCAAATCGCCTCGCACAGCATGTTGAAAGTGTAGGTCGGGTTAATCTGGTAGATTGGCAGTTTGTCGTTCTTCACGAGCAGGCTCGGTGCAAGCTCATAGAAGTGGTATCCGCCGCCACCCCGCCAGTTAACCTTCTGTGAGATACCGGTCTTATCTCCGTTTATGACATTATCCATGCGAACCTTGCAAAGAGTGTATGCATGATCACCCATCTCAATTCCTATCCATCGACATTCATTTTATGCGCTGTTGCAGTAGTAGAACCGCTCCCTAAGAATGAATCAAGCACCCAATCATTTCTGTTAGAGAAGTAACGAATGATCATTTCAATTAGCGCTTCTGGCTTTTTTCCGCTTCTAAATTACGACGCCTCCTTCATGTCTGCAATTTCCAAAGCTCCCTCGCCAAGTCGTAAAAACCAACCTATTGGTTTTTTGTTCGCTCAATCTTTTCAGCCTCTAATTTATCTATCGGCACACCTTGATAATATTTTCCCTTCGTTGCCCCTTGCCTTTTGGGCCCTGTAAAGTAACGAT
>ENA-OQBU01000235-OQBU01000235.1-human-gut-metagenome-genome-assembly--contig:-NODE-235-length-13643-cov-1.822803_pt1 | contig 13643 bp, 20 predicted proteins | sample MGYA00242492_ERZ504566 | MGnify/ENA primary metagenome ERZ504566 (study PRJEB26092, sample SAMD00036261) | human gut metagenome | host: Homo sapiens | study: EMG produced TPA metagenomics assembly of...
CTTTTATTAATTATACACGCATAGAGAGCAACGTCAATAGAACGACGGAAAAAAATATCATAAATATGCAAAAATAAGAATAAATATACATTATGTATTCAAATTCCATAGACAAGGTGCTCTATAAACAAAAAAAATATGGCCCTTTTTTGGGGCCAATGGCTTGACAAATTACAGATTTTCTCTATTCTGTTAAACTGTCTTAGAGTATGTAATTTTAGGCAAAGGAGGGTGAATATGCAAAAGGAAGTGATGGTGGCGCTGATCTCCTTGGCAGGTACCATTGCCGGCTCTTTTGGAGGCGTGCTCGCGTCGTCCAAACTGACGGCCTATCGGTTGCGCCTACTGGAAAATAAGGTAGACAAGCACAACCGATTTGCTGAGCGGCTGCCGGTGGTGGAGGAAAAGATAAGTCTCAACCATCGGGTGGAGGACCTGGAGCACGCCGAGGCGGCTCAATCTATGCGTTCAAAGTAAAGCAGGGTGTCTACCGGACAGGGGAGGATGACCGCTTCGTTTGAATAGATCTTGTCGCCCAGTCGCCATTTGCCGGTGGGTATGCACACCTTGCGTCTGCGTTGCCCCTTTTTCAGTACCGGCGCCACTAAGATCCGGTTGCCCAGAAGGAATTGGTCGGTAATGCCGCCGTAGCCGCAGTGGGGGTAGGCGTATTCCATGGCCCGCACCATGGGTGCACCGGTTTGGCTGGCCGCTTTGGCACAGGCGATGATATAGTCACCGTATTTGGCATGCAGGGCGCTCATTTCTTGGCAAATGCGACGGGTCTCTGGATTGCCCAGATCCCAAATGTTAAGACTGTACTGCATCATGGGCATCAGCGCAGAGGCCTCGCAATAGCGGGCAAACAACTCGTGATCCAACTTTTCTGCCGGACCGCGAAAGTCATTGATCTGCCCGCCGCCGATCATATCCGGGCAGCAGTAAGGATAGCCGGACAGCCCTTGAATGAGCACATTTGGCAGCAGTGCGCCCAGTCCCAGAAAGTTCCAACGATGGCTTTTATCCGCCAGTCGCTGGGCAACGCCCATGCCGCCGCACTGGAAGCAGGCGCGGAGTTCATTAAAACGATAGTGCCGGGCAGACAACGCCCACAGCTTACTTTGACTGTTGGCGTCTACGCCCCCGTAGGTACGGTCGTCGTCCCGGTAATACATGGCGTCACCGGCGTCCTGCTTAAATCCGTCAATGCCCAGTTCATCGGTCAAATACCGGGTGCAGGCAAAGAACCAGTCCTGTGCCGCCGGGTTGGAGAAATCCAGCAGATAGTCGGCGCCGTTCCACCATTTCCGCCTGGCCGGTCGTCCGTTCTTGTCCAGCACCAGCAGGTTTTCGTCCTTCAGCTTTTGAAAGTCCGCTGCCTGTTCGCTGACAAAGGGCGCGATCCACAAAATAACCTTAAAGCCTAAGGTGTGCAGTTCGTCAGTCATCTTTTTGGCGTCTGCAAATTTTGCCGGGTCAAAGCGCAATCCCCAAAGGAACGCTGCCAGCCGTCGTCAATAATCAGCTCACCGGCAGGCATTCCGCAATCCAGAATAGATTTGGCATAGTCCACAATGCCCTGTTGGGTCTGGTTGTGCTCAAACTGGATCCAGGTACAATACTGGGGAATGCGGAACATTAACTCGTCCGGGTAGGTGCCATCCGGCGGCATAAAGTGATCCACCGCATAGTGATAAGCGCCGCGCAGGGTGTGGTCGTCTGCCTGGTACAGGCCGATCTTGGCTTTGCTGCCGGTGCAGGTGATGCGGCCGAAAACGAAACGGGTCTTAAACCCGGCCTCCGACCATATAACCCGCCCCTTGTTGCTGACAAAGAGCGTGTTTGCCTGGCCGTAGGAGCGCACCACCGTGGTGTCTACCTGCATCACTTTCTTGGCGTTGACCGGCATTAGGTAGCCGTAGTTGGTGTGGCCGCCGTACCAATATTCACCGGGCAGCATGGTCAGTTGCAGCTTGTGCATTGAATAAAATCCCCCAAAATATTGATTTTTCCATAGCATACCATTCCGGCAGGGTCCTGTCAAATTCTGCCGGTGTGCATAGGATAAAATAAGAACTTGATCGGAGTGATAAAAATGAAAGTGAAGAATATGACTGCCGGTACGCTTGTGCGTACCGTAACGCTGGTGGTGGCTCTGCTGAATCTGGTGCTGACCAGCTTTGGTAAAACCCGCTGCCGTTCTCAGATGAACAGATCTATACCGGTCTGTCCGCTTTAGTAACGGTGGCAGCCGCCTTGGCAGCCTGGTGGAAGAATAACAGCTTTACCTGCTGCGCCCGCCAGGCTGATGAGGTGCTGCGGGTGTTGCAACAAGAGGGCGCCACAGAGGACGAGAGCGTGGCGGAGACCCTGGAACAGGAGGGTGACTGATGTCTGCACTTTATTATTGCCGGCAGACGACCACTGCCTGCAAGGGCATACCGTACCCCAGCAAGACCCATCCTTATCGGTACGGCACCTCCGGCTGCGTTTATACCAGCGGTTGTGGGGTGTGTGCTTCCTTAATGGCACTGCGCAATTCCACCACTCGAGTGTTTAATACCCGCCAGTGGACCCACCGCTGCCTGGGTATGGGTGCCCGGGCGGCGGAAGGCACGGATATGGCCGTGGTGGCCCGGTATATGAAAGAAAAATACGGTCTGGACTACGCAGTTACCACAGATATGGACCGGCTGGTGGCACATCTGAAACAGGGCTATAAGGCTATTATCAATGTAAGCGGCGGAGGCAAAATGCTCTTTTCCAACAGCGGGCACTATGTGCTGGCCGCAGGCATCGACAAAAACGGCAATTTAATTATTTTGGACCCGTATTGGTATGACGGCAAGTTCACTTTGACTGCCGCACGCCGCAAATACACGCGGGTGAAAAACGGCAGAGAGGTGTATGTGCGCCCGGCTGACTTGAAAGGCGATGTGCTGTCCCTGTGGTTGTTTACCCCAAAGCGCGATGTGCGCCTGGCGTATTCCACACATGATATACATTACCGCAAGTCTGCGCCCACGGCACCCACCTGTAAACCCGGCACGTATCATTTGACAGCCGTGCGGGGGATCTACAAGGGCGCAGGCGCTTCCAGTGGGCGAAAAACCGTGGGGAAATTGACGGAGAACGGCAAGGCCCACGCTACCGCGTCTAATCCTAAAGCAGACGCATATCTGAAGAAAGGCACCGCCGTTACCCTGACGGATATTCGCTTGCTGTCCACCGGCAATCTGTGGGGGCATTGCCCCTCCGGCTGGCTTTGTATTTGGGAGAAGCAGGGGAATAAGACTTTCATCAAGTAGGCACAAAGAGAAAAGGCGTGCGCAGTTGCGCACACCTTTTTTTATTTTAGGCAAAAAAAGACGCTCAACGCAAATGCGTTGAGCGCTTTTTGGAGCTGATAACCGGATTCGAACCGGTGACCTCGTCCTTACCAAGGACGTGCTCTGCCACCTGAGCCATATCAGCATATATTGGCGACCCGGACGGGCTCGAACCGTCGACCTCCAGCGTGACAGGCTGGCGTTCTAACCAACTGAACTACCGGGCCAATTGGCTGTGTTGCGAGTTGTATTATAACCGCTACGAACGCACTTGTCAAGCACTTTTTGCAATTTTTTTTGAAAATATGGTGCTTTTGTTGAATCTCGATACCCTATGTAGTATAATAGAAACAGGTTCTGACTTGGAGGAACAAAGTATGCGATTGACTTCCGGTGCCTCGGACGGCACGAGAAATTATATAATAGACGGTATTCGCTATGTGTGCGCCAATTTTAAGGAGCGGGCACCCGGTACCCATAGTGAGCGCAAAGCACAGTCTTTTCTGGCCGGTGAGCTGGAGCAGTGGGCGGACGATGTGCAGGTAGAAAATTTTGATGTGCACCCCACGCCTTTATGGGTTGGATCCCGGCGGCCGGTGTGGTGGCTATGCTCTCCGTTCTGTTTTACTGGCTCACTTTTCGCGGCGTGGTGCAAGGGGCTGCGCTGGCGGTGATTGCGCTGTTGCTTACCGTTTTGGCGGTGATTTGTTTGGTGGGGGAGTTTTTGCTGTATCGCGAATGCATTGACCCGCTGTTTCCAAAGAAAACATCCCGCAATGTGATGGCGGTGCGTAAGCCCAGCGGAGAAGTCCGGCGGCGGATCATTTTTGGCGGACATACGGACGCAGCCAACGAGTGGACTTATTCTCTACACGGCGGGCTAAAGAGTCTGGCGCTGGTGATGGCAGGGTCTATCGGCGGGCTTCTGTTTGTGACCGTTTTAACATGATTTGGCTTTGCAAATGCCATTTTCGGCAGCGGTTACACCTCGGCCTTTTGGCTGGTGATGGGGGTGCTGGAGTTGGTGTTGGTACCGTTTTTTTTGTTGCCATTCTCTTTTTTTATCAACTGGCGTGTGGTGGTTGACGGTGCGAACGACAATTTAAGTGCGGATTTTATCGCTATGGGTGTTCTGCGGGAGATGGCGGAGCAAGATATTCGATTTGAGCACACGGAGGTGTGTGCGCTGCTCACCGGCTCGGAAGAGGCAGGACTGCGGGGAGCCCTGGCCTATGCCAAGCGGCACAAGACGGAGCTTCAGCAGGTGGGAAACGGTATTTATCGCCATGGACACCATGCGAGAGATTGAACAGCTGCAGATCTACACCAGCGGCTGTACCGGTACCCAAAAGAATTCCAACGCCGTAGGCGAGCTGATTTATGAGGCCGGGGAGAACTGCGGCATTGAAATGCGAGAGACCGACTTGTATCCCGGCGCTATTGACGCTGAGGCTTTAGCCGCTACGGGCTGGAGGCCGCCGGCTTTTGCGGGGTGAACCACGACCCCCGCACCTACTACCATACCCGGCTGGACACGCCGGATAATATTAGTGAGGCTTGTATCAATCTGTCGCTGGATATTTGCCTGGAGGCCGCCGGTCTGTATGACCGTTCCGGCGGGCTGGACGCCTTCCGTGAAGAGGGCAAAAAACGCTTTAAGCGCGGCCACAATTAAGTCATTTTGCAGTGTGCCTGCCGTACCGGCACCGCTGCGAGAAATATAAGGGGGAACTGACTTATGCAAACCATTACACCAAACACCAGTTTGGCCCAGGTGATTCAAAATCCGCTGGGTCGGGATTTGCTGGAAAAAAAAAAAGTGCTGCTGAACTTCGGCTTTAAGCCGGAAGATTTTGAGCGCTCCGCATTGTCTAAGCTGAAAGTGAAAGCACTCAGCCCACTTACCGGCGGCGTGATCAAAAAGAGCACGGTGCAGATGTTCTGCGATCTGCTGAACAGCGAGAGCAACGCCATTATTGCGCCGGACGACAGCCCCATTACGCCCAGTGGTGGAAAGAGGCAGTATTTTACCAAATTTATCCACGTTCTTTTAAGGATTCCAACGGCGACGGTATCGGCGACATTAACGGCATTATCGAAAAGCTGGATTATCTTAAGGACCTGGGGGTGGACTGCATTTGGTGCAGCCCCATGTACAAAAGTCCCAATGACGATAACGGCTACGATATTTCCGACTACTACGATATTATGGACGACTTTGGCACCATGGCGGATTTTGACCGTCTGCTTAGTGAAGTCCATCAGCGGGGCATGCGGCTGATTATGGACCTGGTTGTGAACCATACTTCTGACGAGCACCCCTGGTTTGAGGCCGCCAAGCAGGACCGGCATAATAAGTACCATCAGTATTATATTTGGCGCCGGGACGACGGCAGTCACACCCCGCCTAACAACTGGGAGAGCCTGTTCTCCGGTTCTGCCTGGAATTATTATGAAGCGGTGGACAGTTGGGCTATGCACGCCTTTTCCAAGAAGCAGATGGACCTGAATTGGGAGAATCCGGCGGTACGCCACGATATTTATAAGATGATCAACTGGTGGCTGGACAAGGGCATTGACGGCTTCCGTATGGATGTGATCAACTTTATTTCCAAGTGGCCCAGTTTGCCGGACGGAGACCCGGTGGTGGGCAAGACGCTGGGCTTTTGCGGGGCGGAATTTTACTTCTACGGTCCCTGCCTGCACGCGTATTTGCACGAGATGAACCGCAACTGCTTTGGTCGCGGCGACAAGGAATATGTGACCGTTGGCGAGTGCGGCGGTTTAGGTATTGAGACGGCAAAGCTGACAACGGCAGATACCCGCCAGGAGCTGTCTATGGTGTTTAACTTTGACCACTTGGATAATCCGGGACATATGCGCTTTGACGAGTACCAGTATGATCTGCGCAAGGCGGTAAAGACCATACTCAAGTGGCAGGTGGAGTACACCAATCACTGCTGGCCTACGCTGCTGTTTGAAAATCACGACAATCCCCGGGTGACATCTAAAGTGGACCCAACGGATACATACACCTCGGAGATCGCCAAGTTGTGCGCCGTGCTGGAAATGACCTTAAAAGGCAGCCCCTTTATTTATCAGGGCCAGGAGCTGGGTATGACCAACACCCATTTTGACAGTATGGATGATGTGCGGGATGTGGAGAGCATCAATTTCTATAATAAGCTTGTGGCCAAGGGCAAAAAGCCGGAGAAAGCGCTGCGGATTATTAACGGCGGCTCACGGGACCACGGCCGAACCCCAATGCAGTGGACGGCAGAGCCGGGCGCCGGGTTTACCGACGGCACCCCTTGGATTGGAATCAACAAGAATGCCGTGCGCTTGAATGCTGCCGATGAGGCAAAGGTGCCGGACAGCGTGCTCAACGACTTTAAGCGGCTGATTGCTCTGCGCCACGCCAATCCGGCGCTGGTGTACGGCGAGTTTACTCAATTGTGCCCGGAGAATAAGAATGTGGTTTGCTACAAGCGCACCTTGGACGGCAACACTTTCTTTGTGGAGCTGAATCTGACCGGTAAGCGGCAAAATCGTCCTTATGACCCGGCTGGTTTCCAACGCTTGTATTCCAACTACCACGACCACCGGGATGTGCTGATGCCCTTTGAGGCCAACGTGTATTTGGCAGAGGGAGAGGCCAAGGCTTGATGCGGGACTGGCACATTCACCTGGAGCGGGGTCCGTACACCTTAGAGTGGGCGGAGCAGTTTGTCCGCCGGGCGGAAAAACTGGGAATTCGCGAGATCTGCCTGTTAGAGCATTCGGTGCGCTTTTTTGAGTTCCACCCCACCTTTGCACAGGCGCGGGCGGTATAACGATTATCAGCGACATTGGTTTGACGAAAAAGTGCAGACCGCCCGCCATTTGGATGAATTCAAGCGCTTTGGCGATAGACTGCGGGCAAAGAATTACCCGGTGAAGATCAAGCTTGGGCTGGAAATCTGTTATTTTCCGCAACACGCGGATGTGATCGAGCAGGTAACCCGGGATGGCTATTTTGACCTGCTGCTGGGCAGCGTCCACTGGATCGACAACTGGACCTTTAACCAGCGGAGAAACCAGTGGCAGGGCAGGGATGTAAACGCACTGTACCGCCGGTATTTTGAGTTGCAAAATCAGGCGGCAGACAGCGGTCTGTTTGATATTTTTGGCCCACCCGGACCTGATCCGCTGCTTCGGAATTACTCCGGATTTCAACTTAAATGAGCAGTATAAAACCCTGTGCCAAAAGGTAAAGGCACAGGGTATGCTGCTGGAGATGAACGGCGCCAAGGGACCGGGTCTGCCACCCGATTTTTTGGCTGTCGCCAAGCTTGCGGCGTGCAGTTCTCTGCCGGGTCAGACGCGTATTGTCCGGAAGATGTGGGCAAAAACTTGCCTGCCATCTATCGCCGACTGGCAGAGGGCTAAATGCCGTAGATCCCGCTTTGTTCGTCTAAGAACCAGGGAATTTTCGGCGGGTAAAAAGTAAATAACATAAACAGCGCACTGACTGCCAGGAGTAGGAAAATACCTGCGGTTTGTGCGCTTTTTCCTTGCAGTTTGCCGTTGTGTGTCAGCACAGCGTCTATCCAAAAAACGCTGCCTACGCCCAGGATAAAGGAAATAATATCCAGCGCCATAATATCCCTGCCGATGATCCCCTTATAGGTGAAGAAGAAGGCTGTGATCACTCCAATGCCGGTAATGGCGCCCACACAGTGCCGCGCCCAGGCGCCCTGTTGACCCTTGGTGCTGCGCAGAGTGATTAGGCACCACAGGAGAAAGGGAAACCACAGGAGTTTTAGGTGTTCCCAGGGGCTTTCATTTACCGGGCACACCAGCGCCACCAGTCGATTGTCCCCGGTCCATGGGTAAATAAAGTGCCACAAGGTGCCCACAATGCTAACAAAGGCAAATCCGCACCATTGCAGCCCGGTTTGTCTCTCATACAATCACCGATAGAAGTGTATGCAGATTTTTGGGGGATTATACAGTTAGCGCCTTGATTGTTGTTGGGCGTTTTTGCGGTGCGGTGTGGGCACCGCACCCTACATTGCCAACGAATAGAGCGGGCGGATACTATCCGCCCCTACGGTCGATCGGATACAAAAATGCCCTCGTAGGGGCGGCAATCTGCCGCCCGCCATGTTCACCGGACTGTTTCTTCCAAATTTGTCTTCGCCAAATTTGGAGCAGCTTGTCGTTGGTTCGAGTCAATAAATTGTGAAAGAAAAGCCGATACGCGGAAGCTATCGGCTTTTCTTTGGCTCCCCAAGTTGGACTCGAACAACGACCCTGCGGTTAACAGCCGCATGCTCTACCAACTGAGCTATTGAGGAATATCAACACTCATAGTGTAGCAGAATTGGCAGGGCGTGTCAATAGAGAATTTGCGCTATTTTTCATTCTTTTTGCCTAACAGGCGGCGCTGCAAGGGCTGCATGATCCGATTATAAACAGGAATCAAAAGGCTAAAGATTACCAGCACCTCCGCAAAGAGCAGCAAGGCGTAGACCCAATTGTATGCAGTAGTGCCCACGGTCATCACTTTGCCCAACAAACGCGGCAGGGGGTATGCCCAGAGGAAGAAGTGAAAAAGATAAATAAACAGTGTGTTCCGCCCCAAATACTCTAAATAGCGGCTTTGCAGGCAGTTTGATAATGCCGCAAAGAACAGACAGCCGCTAAGCGCACTCACCACCATGGGCACCAGCTCGCCATAGTAAGAATATGCCATCACCAGCCCGTGACCGTTGATGTGCAGATTGAGCAACCCGAAACCAACGGAAGGCACGATGAATAGTAAACCGGGTGCTTTTAATTTTAACACACTTTCTCGCAGCAAATACCCAACGGCCATAAAGAACACAGCCACCATGCCGTCTGTGTAGCGCCAAAACATCGCGGCGGAGTCACGGAAAAAGTGCGCATAGGCATATCCGGCAAGCAGAGAAATCAGCGCAGCCAGAAACAGCGGCGTGCGCTTGCCTTTTGTCCATTCAGCAAGAAGTAGAACAGTATCTCCGCCACAAAAAAAAGCAGTAGATAAACCAAGCTCTGCCGGTGTATTCATTCATATTCGGCAGTCCGCTGACAGCGCCCAGCAAAAACGATTTGACCGGAAATGCAACGCCTCTTATCACTTGTTTGGCCACTCCTACTGCAGCGCAGCACACCAAAATACAGCAAATAGGGCAGAAGCAGATAGACACATTTCTTCTTTAGAAAAGCACCGAATTTAGGCTGCTTGGCGCTGAAAGTCAGCCCGGAGGCAAAGAAAAACAGCGGCATAAAGTAGGATCCGATCCAGCCGTTCACCACGGTTGGCAGTGCCTCCGTATGGTACAGGATCACCGAGCAAATGCCCAGTGCCTTGAGTATATCTACGCTGCCGATCCGCTTAGCCATCCCGGTTACCTGCCTTTCTGCTTCCACTATACCATAAACGGCTGCAATTTCCAAGTGGTACAAGTTGCTTTTTTTCCTTGCCGTAAGGGTCGGGGGTGTGCTATACTACTTGCAAAGATCAAAAAGGGGGGTGTCTGCTTGCAGAACCCATTGTCTATATTGCCTACCCGGCTGCTGCCCTGGTTTGCCCAGAACGCCCGCCCGCTGCCTTGGCGGCAGGACCGCCGGCCGTACCATGTGTGGCTGTCGGAAATTATGCTGCAACAAACCCGGGTAGAGGCGGTTTGGAACTATTATTTGCGCTTTCTTGCCGCTTTGCCTACGGTGGAGGATTTGGCTGCCGCGGAGGAGGACAAACTGCTAAAATTGTGGGAGGGTCTTGGGTATTATAATCGCGCTCGTAATCTGCAAAAGTGCGCCCGGGTGATCGTCAATGACCTGCACGGTGAATTCCCTACGGATTATGACGGCTGGCTGGCCCTGCCGGGAATTGGGCCGTATACCGCCGGAGCGGTAGCATCCATCTGCTTTGATTGCCCGGTGGCGGCGGTAGACGGCAATGTGCTGCGGGTGATTACCCGTTTTACGGAAAATGCGGCCCCCATTGACTTGCAGACCACAAAAGCCCGGATCAAAGCAGATCTGGAGCAGGTGTACCCGGCAGGGGCTTGCGGTACTTTCACGCAAGCGCTGATGGAATTGGGCGCTGCGTTTGTACGCCAAAATCGCCGAAGTGTTCGGTTTGTCCCTTAGGCGATGTGTGTGCCGCCAATATTTCCGGTAGCCAGACGGATTTTCCGGTAAAGTTGCCTAAGCGGGCAAAGCGGCACCAAAACCGTACGGTGTTTTTTTTGACCTGCGGGGACAGGAGTTGCCCTTTCCCAAACTGAAGGCGATAAGGGGCTGCTGTCCGGTCTGTGGCAGTTGCCCGATACAGACGATTTCTTGAATGAGGAGTCAGCCGTTGCTTACTTGCAAAATGTTGGTTTGGAGCCGTTGGAATTGCAAAAGATTGTGCATGCAAACCATGTTTTCACGCATATTCACTGGGATATGCGCTGCTATTATATGACCGTGCGAGAGACCGCCGGGAGTTACACCTGGGTGCCGCTGGAGGAAGTGCGGCGGGACTATGCGCTGCCTACGCTTATCGCCAAATTTTTTTTTTGAGGTAGAAGATGACCACTGATTTATACACGGGCAGACCGATGAAACAGATCGTTCTGTTTTCGCTGCCGATTATGCTCAGCTCCCTTTTGCAATACACCTATAATATGGTGGATAATATTATTGTTGGGGCGCTATGTGTCTACAAACGCGCTGGCCGCCGTTGGTAATATTGCGCCCCATCAGCAGTTTTGCCATCGGCGCTGCATTCGGACTTACTGCCGGGTTTACCATACCGGTGGCCCAGTGCTTTGGTGCCGGGGATCAAGAGGAAACCAATCGCCAGGCCGGTAACGGTATCGGTTTGTCGCTGATTACAGGTGTGCTGTTTTCCGCGCTGGCGCTGCTGGTTCTGCACCCGATGCTGGGGTGGATTCATACCCCGAAAGAGATCTATGACCTGTCTGTGCAGTATGCGGCAATTATGTATCTGGGTGTGCCGGCACAGCTGCTTTACAATGTGTTTACCGGTATTGCTCGCAGCGTTGGGGACAGCAAAAAGCCCCTGTTGTTTTTGCTGATCAGCGTGGCTGTTAATTTGGTGCTGGACCTGTTTTTGTGGCACATTTCGGTTGGGGCGTGGCAGGTGCCGCTTGGGCAACTTTGATCTCTCAAATCGTGGCAGCTGTGTCTGCCGGGATTTATGTGTTCCGGGGCATACCGGTTTTGCAGCTGAAAGCGCGTATGCTGGTACCTACCGCTAAGCGCACCCGCCGCCAGCTGGCGCTGGGCATTCCGGTGTCCTTGCAGTTTACCATTACCAGTATCGGCTCTATGATTTTGCAAAGCGCCGTGAACGGCTTTGGCGCCGATGTGGTGGCGGCTTTTACTGCCGCCGGTCGGGCGGAGAGCATTACCAATATTCCTATGAGCAATCTGGCGGTGGCCGCGTCTACCTTTGTGGCCCAGAATTATGGCGCCGGGCAGTATCGGCGAATTCTCACCACCGTGCGCAAGGTGTTTGTGGTGGATCTGGGGTTGTCTGTTCTCTGCTCCCTGGTACTCTTTTTCGGCGGAGAGCAGATCGTGGGTCTGTTTATGACGGATTATAACAGCCAAATTGTGTACGCTGCAAAAGAATACCTGTTTGCCATCTCCCTGTGTTACAGCTTGGTAAGCGTACTGTTTGTGCTGCGTAATACCCTGCAGGGTCTGGGCTGTACCTACGCAAAATGCAGTGGCAGGTGCTGGAGAGTTAATAGGCAGAATTTGCCGTTTTCGTATCTTTTTACACCGCTGTTTGGGTTCAAAGCTGTCTGTTTTGCCGGTCCTGTGGCTTGGTTACTTGCAGACCTACCCCTAATTGTGCTATACTGGAGAAAAGCCAAGCAAATGCGTGAGTTGTCAAATCAATAAGGGGGATTCATTATGACTTATTACATTGCTATGGGCATCGGCGTAGCCGTTTCACTGGCCTTCGTCTTTTGTCCGCTCCGGGGGGAACTCTGTTCGAAACCTGATTTTCAAATCCGTGTCCAGTCTGTTCTTTATGCTGTCGGCGGTGTTTGCTGTGATTGAGAATTACACCAATGCTGCCCAGTATGGCTCGCTGATCATTATGGGCGGTGCCTTGGGACTTGTGGGTGACATTCTGTTGGATTTGAAGGGGTTTACAAAAAGGACGCCAATAATTATCTAAAAGGCGGCTTTATCTTCTTTCTGATCGGTCATGTATTTTATACCGCGGCTTTGATCCATTTTACCAAGCTGGATTGGTGGAAGGTCCTGATCAGCGCCGCAGTTGCTATTGCCGTTGGCGCAGTGATGATCGCTACCGCCAACATCATGCGGGTGCATTATGGCAAGTATCGCCGCATTGTATTCTTTTACGTGTGCTTTTTGATCATGACCAATGTCACCGCTATTTTCGCCGCCTTTACTACCGGCGAAAAAGTCCATGATCCTAATGGCTATCGGTGCAACGCTCTTTACCATTTCGGACGCGATTCTCAGCAATACCTATTTCGGTCGCGGGTTTGACGGCAGCATTTGGCTGTTCCTGAACCACTTTGCCTACTACGCCGGACAGTATCTGATCGCTTCCTCTGTGTTCTTCTTTGGTAAATAATATCACTGCTTTTCGGCTCCTCTTGTGCGCAAGGGGAGCCGTTATTTTATTTTATGGGGCAGGGGCTTGCTCCCGCTGTTAGGGTCGCCGCATTTGGAGTGGTTGCGACCCTCCGATTTTGCCAAACTTGCATTTTTCTTCAAATGGCGTATAATCTAATGCGTTTGAGTAATCGCTCAAAGGGGGAACTTTTATTTCTATTCAAAAAAGAAATTAGCTGCGGCTGCCGTTAGCGCTTGCATGATTTTGTGCAGCACCGCGCCGGCACTGGCTTCGCCTGTTGCCGCCGCTACGGCGCAGACCCAGATTGCGCCCGGTCCTGCCTTGCCGGTGAACATTATGAATACCGAGCAGCAGACGAACGCGGTACACGCCAAAATCAAGGTCACCGACCTGACCGGCAAGCATGCCACCCTGTCCTGGGACAGCGGCAGTCCCTTTGCCATCTACAATGTGTACCAGTATGATTACATTCTCAAAAGCTGGAGCCTGCATACGCAGGTGCGGGTAAATACGGTGGAATTGACGGACCTGACCCCGGCCATGTTCTATAAATTCAAGATCACTGTGCCCGGCAGCGACGTTCTCCAGGAGAGCACCGTGGGGGAGACGGGATTTTTATACCCGACCCTCTGCCAGTAAAATGAAGCTGTCTGTTTCAGGTGCCACAG